>Ga0179591_1270617_pt1 | contig 13164 bp, 11 predicted proteins | sample CZOMad2_1_08_16f_FD_182891 | JGI IMG/M metagenome (GOLD analysis project Ga0179591, IMG submission 182891) | Vadose zone soil fungal communities from Angelo Coast Range Reserve, California, USA - CZOMad2_1_08_16fungal (PacBio error correction) | ecosystem: Environmental > Terrestrial > Soil >...
TTCGCATGAGGCAAGAGAGGGTCTGTGGAAGTTAGTCACCGCCGCCCATTGGGGGCTGAGTTTTCTTTTTAGAAACTACCGTGTTTTTCCACCAAGTCCAAAAAGTCTGAAAAGACGGGTGGCCCGTTCTACTGGGCGTTGGGTGGGGCGGGGAAGTCAATCTTAAGGACGATTCAGCTCTAAAAATTTTTCAATGGAAATGGGGGACCTGCGGAAATGGCCTGATTCGCGCAACGCTGAACTTTTGTATCCAAGGTATTACCGTCGAAAAACCACGAAAGGGGACCACTGACATGGCGGCACTGGTCGTTCACCGAGTGGTGGAAAACGAAAAGCAGGGCACGCGGAGGGAACCGGAAAAGCACGGCTTTGACGCGGATTAGCGGGGCTGATTCAGCTGCAAAAACCGGGTACATGAAAGAAGGGGGTGAAGGGGGGACTTGCCCGAAGCGCTGGCTGACCGGACGGTCAATACGGCATAGGGGAAGACATCAGAGCTTAACGAAAAGATAAAAGGGAAGGCTGGGGGAAGAGGTCCAGAGAAAACTGTTAGCCGAAACACTATTAGGAAAAATAAGAATCGGGTTGAGCGGAGGGGGAGCGGAGACAGGGAGATATTTCGGTTCTGCCAGGAGCGAGGGCTACTTTACTGGCATTCAACCAGGAGTGCGCAAAAAAGAAAAGAGGGGGAGGTGGCAGGGGGGGGGGGGGATGTTCTTGCGATCACCAGAAGGTCTAGTGCAGGAATGGTCATTAGAATCAGCCGATGCAGATGAAGGACATCGTCAAAGATAGAAGAAAAGTGGAAATGAGGGGGGGTGACGATGGCAGCGTGCTTGTAGGTAGGGGGAAGGATAGCCTGAACCTCACGGGAGAAGAAAAAGGTGATAGGGGATGTGTGAGGGGAAGGAAATTTTTACAAGGGGACAAAAACAAGCGACCAGTTTTATTTCAGAGTGATGGGGGTGAAAATGACCTGTGGGGGCGGCGGGGGAAGACCAAAAAGGAAAAGGAAAGGGTTGGGAAATAGGCGTTGGCAACGGGGGGAGCAGCCAGGGAAGAGTGGGACGTTTGACCTCGCAGACGGAATGCAGCTTGGCAGAATCTCTCAAAAAGACGAGTCGGCCAACGGTGAAAAGAGGGTTGGGGTGAAAATCGCCACAACCATTTCTTGGAGCAGAAAAAAGACAAAATAATCAAAAAAGTGATCGGGCTACACGAGAAAGAGGGGCCACTGTTTCAATCCCGGTGGGTTTGTGAAAAATGTACGTCGTTACAAAGATTAGTCGGGGGCTGCTGGGAGCTGGGAAAGTAGCTTTGAGAGATTCGGGGGGCTAAAAGTGCCGAAAACTCATTTCACCGTGACTTGCGTGAAGGGGAGTAGGATCAAATTGACTTGGTGGATGGCGGCAGGCTAAAGGACACACATTTTGCGGAAGTAATGTAGCAGGCTCGTCAGGGTTAAGGGACATGCTATTTCAATCGGAAAAACGAAAGAAAAAGGGGGACTCTGGGTAACCTAACGGGGGTTCAGAACGGCACACGCATGCAGGTAGGGGCATAGGAATAAATGGAAATCACATCAATGGGGGGGGGAGACGGAAAAATAAAACGAGCAAAAAAAGACTGGTAACTCGAAGGAAGCGGGGCCTCAAGGTCTTTTTTGTTGGTGACGAGGGGGGGGGTAAAAATGAGGATTGTGACGCATTTGTTAAAAAGAATATTATGTCGTTTAGAGGTTCTATCTTCAAAGCGGGAGTCTTTCAGAGCTAAAGCGAACCTCCGCTGAAGGTTCATCTAAGAGGTTGAACATTTCCAAGTACGATAAGGTTGAGTGGAGGGACGAACAAGGCCGTCTTTGGAGCGCAAGAATTGAACATGGGCCGCCGGCCTGAACACACGAAACGGGCGCACGTTCAAAAGAGCAGTGGGTTAAGGAAGCGAACAGTGCCAGTTGGTGGTTTTGGTTACTGGGATTGGGGCGCGGTCCGCGGCATGATTTCAACTTAAAAAAATCGCATGGGTTCAATATGTGGGGGCGCACGGCGGGAGGGCACCAGGAAAAAAGGGGGTAGGTGGCACGCATTGCGAGAGAAATTGCGTTCCAAGAGGTGAGCGGACGAGCAGAGAAAATTGGGGCCGAACCAGGGCAATGGTTGGAGTTGTCGACTCAGAAGCCAAAAGTTCTGCCGCGGTGGCGAGGGTTTATATTTAGGGGCCAACTCCAGTAATGACGTGATCTAGGGAGTTAGACATCTAGGCGCAGCCGCGAGGGCGTAAAACACTGCCGATTGAGAAACTCAGTAGGGGAAAATCGGAGTCACAGGTTCAAACATGAACTGTCTTGATCTTGCAACAGGTGTAGATGTGATCGCACCCCATAAAGGCCCGGTAAAAAGATTTCAGTCAATGACAAGATATCCGAATCAGGCGATTTTGAACAGATAAAAATTTCAATCAACTGTTCGTTGGCGGGGCGTGGTGGAGGTGGGCGCCGGGGTGTTCATTTGGCTCATGAAGATGAACGGCGGCGGCAAAGCAGGCAGTACAAGGGGTTGTAAGACATCCACAAAAAAATTCAATTATGGAAAGGGTGCTCATCATAAGGGAAAGAGAGGATCAGCAGGTGTCAAGGAAAATCGGGAATAAGGTCCACTGCGGGGATGGAAAAAAAAGGACCACTCAAAAGGCAACAGAATTGCACCCGTAGGGAGGACCAATGTCCCCGTCCATCGAAACATACTGAAATGGGGTGATGACCGTGCGGAAAGGGTCGAGTTTGTGGGGAAGAAGCTTCAAAGAAGTGGGAGGTCAAACGATGGGCTGTATAGTGTTGAAAAAACACAGGAAGAGGATTTTAGAAAACAAGTGGAACATTAAGCTTTCTGTGAAAAAGTACAGGAGGGAGACCATCAAAAACTGAAACCGAGGTCCCTGATTTTACATCGGAAGCGACAGACATAGGAGGAAATCTCGATGGGACGGGGTTTTATGGTGTCCGGACGGACGGTTTGGTTGTGTTTAAACAAAGAGGAAGCTGGGGTGGGGAAAATGAGAACAATCGCGACCGGATGACTGGGTCAAACAGTTCCTCACTGCATTGGTAAAGCGTTAGGGTCTTTCTAATTGCCGGGGGGCAAAGCGACTGCTATCGAAACTGGTGGAACGTAGAGGTCAGGTGGGAACTCATTGAAGTAGAAGGGATCAGATCAATCGCTACCGAGAGGACGGTGGAGAGGGGGGCAGGTGACAGCGTGTTGACAGATGTAAACACTTTTTGGGGATGGATACTCGTGGTTATAGTTGGGCCCACGGTGAAAAACCGGCCATCAGTCCATGGTGGCGGGGGCGGAGGAAAATCGTCTGTGCGCTATGTGGTCGGATGACCGGACGTTAACTCAAGTAGGTGCAATAAAGTGGAGGGGAATCAAAAACATGGGGGGGACAGAATGGCCGGGCAGCCGCTCCTTGACGAAGGACGCTCCGCTAAGTGCGGGGGACGAAGGGGGGATCTGGGTGGTAGAAAGGTCGAGTTTATGGAGTAAACGGGGGAAGGAATGTTTAAGAACCAAGGGTCCTTGTAAACCAAAAGGTTAACCTTAACGAGTGATGGCGCCCCGTTGATAGGAGCCCACGCGGACGCCGCCTGAAAATAACCCCACTCCGGATGACCGGAAAGCCAGTCTGTGAAGATTCAGGAATCTTTCCGTGCTGGGCTGAAAACGGAGGGGACCAGAAATGCAAACGGTCCGTTAAATAAGTTTTTGCAGGGGGCATATTGGGTGCGGAGGCCGGGAATCGGGGTCGCTTTGTCGCGACGGAAAAAGGTGCCATGTTTGAAATTAAAGTTCATCCAGGTCAGAAACTGGCCAACCCAACAACCTCCCAAAACCACACCACAACACCAACCCACCCCCCAAAACCAAAAAAAACAGAGACTCAAACACACGAGGAAGGGAAGATAGAGATCGTAAAGGGTATGCACCTGATGAAATCAGAACTTTCAAAATTTCAAAAAGAGGGGGAGGCAGAGGGATCACAAATAACGATGTCCAGCCGTCGGAAAAAAGACGGCACTGCAAAAATTTTGAGAGACCTGAAGGACGGGAAGACCGATCAAAGAAGGCCCAATATTCCCAGAAGAGAAAAACAGACTGTCGGGCATTCACTCAGCGGAAGGGAAAATTGACCGGGGAGGGGGGGACTATGAGTGGAAGAAGATACCGGGCGATAAAGAAAGGGAAAGGACTGACTTGTGGTTACGATTAACACCTCGCTGGCCTACTGGGAAAGTGAAAAAAAAATAAACTTTAGGACTAAAGGAAGAAAACAAGACAATGACCTCCGTCGGCACAAGACCGTAGAGGAGAGGGCGTCAATGATGAGGCTTCCCTCAATGTTTGGAACTCCCACGTAGGCACAAAGCATTTTCAACTTAAGGGGGGCCCTAAAAGCGCACAGAAACGATTCCTTACATTCCAACCAGCAACATACTAATGGCACCGTGGGGGGGCACCAGAGGGGGAAAAAGAATAAAGAGTCCATCATAAAAAACTTCTCAGAAGAGGCAAGCACCTCTTTCACCGGGTAGCCCATCCAACAGTGGAGCTAGTAAGCGAGAGGATGATAGTGCCGAAATGCCCAGGAGTTCCCAAGAAACGGATACGTACATTTCCTAGAAATCACAGGCCCCCCCATGGCAACAATCAAAACGCCTTAAAAACAATTACCTGTGGCTATGTGTGAAAAGGCGTCGGCGCTCGGAGATTTGACAACGGAGCAAATATGCTGGTTTCCAAAAAACCGGTCCGGACCTTCCCAACGAAAGTCACGCATCGATAGTTCATGCCTCACATGAGTTGTCTATTCCGTAGAATAAGGATGACTGCAGAGGTTTGTGTAGGAGCAGGGAGACTTATATTAAACGGTTCCATCTCCCTAGGGGGCAGGGGTTTTTACTAGAGATCAAGGGGGGGAAAGTAAGCCCACGTTGAGAGAAGGGTGGAGTGAAGATGAGCGAAAGAAACTCTGCTTTCCCCCACCCTTTACACAGAGCAGTATTTAGGGCGATTGCCTTGGAGCATGGGTCGAAAAAGGGCAAAAATCTTGATGAGGTGCCTTTTTGTTGAGTGTTCTGTAAATCCTGGGGGGGGAGGGTGTCAGGAAAGGCAATTAACAATTCGATCATATGGCTTTCATCACCATGCTGGAGGGACAACCTTATGATACCTGGGGGGGGGTTTGGGAGGGACATGCAATGAAACCTGTCCTACCGCAAAAGTCCGACGTCTCAAACGGAATCAACCGCAGCAAACACTGCCAAACGCACCAGCCAACACCAAGGGGGAATCGAATGTTATGCCTAATTGGCGCGGATTACAGCGATTGTGGACGATCCGTGTTTACAAGTGACGTTTCGGGGGGGGGCGCGACACGACACGGACCAGAGCAGAACACGGGGGGGGGAGAAGCTGAACCTTGTGGGCAACGAATTCCCGACGTAATGAAAGAAACATCAGGGGGGGATGCGCACCAACACCACGGGGGTGGGGGGGGGGGGGGACCCCAAAACCGGGCAAAGCAGGGGGAGGACAGCCACTGTGGGGGGGGAATTGAGGTAGACAAAAATGGCGGGCTGCCCCGAATCGCGCAGTGGGGGTGCGACGTAAGCGAGGGCAAGCTAAGAAAGTGTACTCACGTGTGAGTCGCACATATATTCCATCTAAGACAAAGTCAGGAAAAGACAAGAATAGGTGCAAGTGATGCTTGCGCGTTGACAAAAAGCAGGAACCGCAGACGTAAACAGGCAAAACTGGTAAAACACAGTCAGGCATACAGGGCGAAGCGATAAGGTTTGGTTCAAAAATGTGCTAACCTCTACTTTTGACCTCCATAAACTCCAAAACATGGGAGCATTGGCGACTCTGCCGGAAGGAGTTCACAAGATGTCTTCTATCAGGAATATGACATTTCTCCAAGTGCTAGCACGGACCTAGAGAGCCCTCATGAGATTCACCGGAATACGCAAGCCTAAGATAGAAGTCGAACTATGACTGACACTAGCAGGCTCCGAAGTATGGTACTGGGCGGGTGTGGGGATTTCTAACGATACTAGCCGCCCGCGCCCCTATGGACGGTATAACGACCCGATGATCGACGTAATAAGATGGAAACTCCATCACTGGTGGTGGGATTGCATTCACAGTTAGCTAGGGGTACACGAGATCACTACAATGCAGGCTCTGACATCAGGCGCGCTGGATACAATAGAGACTTGTAATGAAAATCTCAGAAGTAAGCCACTGTGCTGCAGCACAAGATCTTTAAAAAGACAATGCTGCAAATATGTAGGGCGGCATCCGTCGTGTCAAAATACAGATGCGAGTCACTCGTGATGCCAATGTCGAACATTCATATGGCACGGGGCGTATTCAGGTCAGGCTCTGATGCAGGGAAGCGACGGAAGTAATAGAGGGGAAAAAGAATGGGGAACAGGTCAATAGGGCCCTATAGAGAGTTCGCGCGTACGGTATTCAAGGGACCATTCAAAGTCATATAAAGCGCAATTAGGTGGCAAAAAGTGACCAACTCTCGTACGGTCTAAATACAAGGGGGACAAAGTGGGGACCGACGAACAAAACAAACCACCACACATAGACATCCCAACGCAAACAAGTGGGGGGGAAAAGACGATTCAAACGTCAGGCAGGGGGGGAGAGAGAGGATGGCCTATGAATGCGGGACGTAAGGGAAAAAAGGGGAGGAAACTTATTCACCTGCTACGGCAAGGCGTGCCGGGAACGTTAATCACCGCATCCATGCACGGGTCATGCGATGATCAGCATGGAAATAACATCGACGAGTACGTACGTCCCGCAAAGTGGCAAGTGCCGCCTCACCAAGGCCCGCGGTCATCACCACTCAAAAGGACAGGAGGCTGCTCACCGAAGAGGAAAGTGTGCGACATCATAGGAGTTGTCATCGGTTATGCAAAAAAAACTGAAACATAGAACTGGCGAGTTGGAACCGAACGTGGTGGGGAAGAGGGGGATTGTCCTCGACCTTGGCCCGAGAACGCTCTCATTTCGCGGGGGTGACGATGAAGAGCTGTTGAGAATGCAAAAGTTTCAAGGTCCTGGAGGAAGTCATGCGCGGGATCCCCAACTAAATGTGGGCGGCTCGGTGCCGCAACATTGCCTTCTCACCACAAGACATAGAGGGTTGGGGGGGTCAAACAAGCGGACCCACGGGAACAGCAACCCAGCACGGCTGAAAATAATGCGCTGGTCCCCCACAATGCCAGCACCATACCTATGTCGGACGCCCGTCTAGGTGGCCAGGAAAAAATTCCACTCAAAACGAAAGGTAAATCACCGGAAACGAAAGTATCTAGGGACGCGCGCACGGCACGACTGCTGATCAGAACCAAAAAACGTTACCACAACTCGAAACCGTGGAGTTGGAGCGTGGAAAGCAAGTGCAATCCGCAATCAGGGCGTTGCGCTCTAGAAGGGTGAGAAAGGAAAGAATCCCATCCAATCTGCTGAAAAAACCTTGGCCGAGCATAATAGAATAACAAGGAGGGGAGCCGATAATCCGCAACTGTTCTCTCACAACAAAGGGGAGAAAAGAGGAGACAGTTGGGGGGGAAGTAAATACAGTGAAGTCTAGCTCCAGGGTGGAGCGGGGTCCATTACCTGAGGCCAAACTTGAACGAGAAGCAAAGAGAGAGGTAGGTGGGGGATTCAAATGTCACAAACCCTTACATACGATGCATGTAGGTTTGGCAGGCATATCAAACGTGGGAGAGACAGATGAGTCCAAGAATCTGCATGTCCGGGACGTATTCCGTACAGGCAACGCGGCGGGGGAATTTTTCTTTCGCAAGGGGGGACGAACTCAAGACGAGAAGAAAATCGGGGATACGGACTCCATGTTCATTTCAATAAAAGCCATTATGTCTCCGAGGGTTGCCTTTGGAATCCGTGGCTGGGGTGTGGGGCACAACAACAAGCGAGCCGGGTGGAAGCGAAGCGCCCCGCAATTTCATCGGTGGAGAAAAAAGAAAGCGCGCTGGACGGCTCAGTCAAACAAAAAACTCATCTCCGAGGAAAGCGAATGGACGCGGTGCTAACGCGCGGGACCACAACCAGGTCGTTGCAAAAATACTCATCCACAAGGGAAAGGTGCGAAAAAGAGACAGGTGCTCTGTTGTCCGGTTTTCAAACGATATAGATGAACCTCGTGGATTAGCGGCTTTTCGCTATGCTTTGGGGGAAAAGAGAAGGCGAATGAGAACCAACGAAGGAAAACAGGGCCGTTGACGAGTGATGATTATCGGGCCAAATTGGTGATTGCAATGCCACCACATTTTGCGGCGTAATTTTAGCCCGTCTCGCGAGTAGTTGACGGAATGGGAGCAAGCTGAATAAGCAAATGAGGGGGGAACCGCCCTTGTGCAACTCCAATTTGCCGGAGAGAATACGTTTCAGCCAATTTCCGACTTAATAGCAAGCTAGCGACGGTTACGACAGCGGGGGTTGAAACGAGGAGACATTCGAGATTGTCCGCATTGTTAATCAGAAGGAGGGGTGCGGGAGGAGATGCAACAGCGATCTAAACGAACCCGCTGACTGTTAAGCCGGGGACATTGGAAAGCAGAACCGGGATGGAGGGGGCGGCCATGACATCTGGCGCGCATAGTGAACCCCGCCCGCATCCACGAACAAAAGGGGACACGGCGGAAGTTTTATAGACCTGGCCGTGCCTTTGGCGAAGGTACGGTCGAGGTCCCCAAAAGAGGGGGGAAAAGATGCGCAAATCGGGCAAAAGGGGTAATGTGTCCACGCACTTTTCACTCCTCCGGACAGCGGAAGTGCCGTACTAAAAAAGAGCAATGAACCAAAGGCACGTTTGACTTTCGCGGGAAACTCCGCATCCATTTGCCGCCGATTACTATGGTAGAGCTAAATGGCCTTAAAGGGAGCCTCTGAGTCGGAGAAAGAAGAGTAGGCCGGCGAGGGCGGAATTTCGGCATCCTACGTCAAATCTCAGACAAAAAGGTATGTAACGGGGAAGAATGTATATGAAAAGTGGAGTTGCGCTAAATTCCCATTTAAAAACGTCGCTTCCAAAATCTATACAAAGGAAAAGGGTACAGAGAAAGTATATAAAGGGGACTTTGGTACGTACGGTGGCGCGGGGAGGCCGGTTTTGTTATTGGTCTCATTAGATGAGCGGCGGCGCAGGGGAAAAGTTGGATCATCCAATAGAGCATGGAGGGTGCACACAATGTCCTATGTGAGCATTAAAACATGGGCCGACGCAACCCCCGGCTGATTCCAGAAAAGACTCAAAATTCCACCAATTCAACCCGTCGGCGAATGAAAACAAGGAATCGAAAAAAAATCCTGCTCGTGGGGGTAGTTATTAAAGCGGGACATTTTAAGCTTCACGCAATGAGCTTCAACGATGCATATTTTCAACACCAGCGCTTTTAGACAAAAAATTAAATTGCCGGAGAAAAAAAGTTAAACGCAGCTCAACACAGAAAAAGGAAGGGATCACTGATTTAAATAACCCTCGCTCATCGGCATTGTAACGAGCGGGACTTTTTTAATTGGCCGGACGGAAGTTTGGTGGGGGGGGACCTCTGGAGAAAGGGGTGCAAATTCGCAGATCGCATCCGTAGCGGTGCCAACATAGCCCACGACATTGTTTTTACGGCTGTGTGTTGTTCGCTTGCCGTGGAAAAGAGAAGCTGAGCCCTGGGCGTGAGGAGGGGGTGGGAAAGGAAATTCCAGGAATAGCAATAAACAAGAACGGTTTGCGCTTGACCGGTGCAGCGTGAACTCGATGAGACGCGTTTTGATGGGACATGGTGGTCCTTGGTGAGCTGTGACATCATCAGGGTGGACGGTGTCCATGGAACGGTTCGCATGGTTGCGGATACGGAACGCTGAACCCATGCAGGGGGTAAGTTAATCAAACAAACGGCAGTGCCACCGCATCCTTGACGGGACCGCTCCATAAGGCGGTGGCCGACGGATGTCTGTAGCACGCAAGGGAGTTGATGGAGGAAACCCCAATTGGGTCAGGACCATCCGGTTAGGAAACCAGTCCTGAATTGACCGAGGGATGCGCGCGGGGGATCTCCTCCATCGCGACCAGGATGAAGCCGCAACGGGAACCTAACCCGCGACTGTTTATGAGATCCGGAATAGTTCCCGCTGCGCCGGCTTCCCGTCGGCCACCGGTCTCGGAAAGGTTGGAAAGATATGGGGGGAAGGCGGGGGGGGAAAAGAGAGGAAGTGGAAGGCCCGCGGGGTTGTTGAACAGTTCAGATTCATGGCAAAATGAAGATTCTAACTCACCAAAAGGAAGATAAAGAGAGATAGGGTTGCCCTGGACTAGGAACGTCAACCGGGCAAAGACGGAAAGGGAGCACAATAACGATATCGGACGCATCAACCAATAAATGCAAAAAAATGCCGTACGTGGACTGATCGGGGAAGACGGGGGTTCCTCGCAAAGGAAATCGTAACAAAAGAGTAACAGACTGGATTTCGTGACCCATCACGGCGGGAATTTTAGCGGAGAATGCCGTGGGAAGAGAAGCGGTTCGCACACTAGTTGATGTCAAAACCGGACTGGGGAAAGGGACCACACCACATAAAGAACTGTGTGGTTAAGCCAAACTACTGCAGGACAAAGAATCAGAAGGCGGAACAGAGAAAAAGACGGCAAGGAGCTCCAAGTAAGGGTTTGATGAAAAATCCACGTATGCAAAAGAAGGGTGATGTTCAGCGTAGTGTTCCCGCCAAAAATGCGGGAAACCGATTCATGAAACACGGAAAAAAAAGGCGGTTTCACCCGCAAATCAATCCCCAGTCCACGCTCGAAAACAATTCGAGGTGAACACGCTGTCACCGAAAAAACCGCAACCCGGGGGGCCATCCGGTAGCGGGTCGGCGTCCAGTAGTTACCCCGACCCTCTACGGACAGGGGGACAGGGCTTTTACGAACAAACCGGAGAAAAAAAATAACGGGAAAAAAAGGTGGGGAGGGAAGATCTGCGAGCTCTTTGTTTTCAACTGCTCAGTGGTTGGGAAAAACAAACTCCAAACCGTCAAGGAGGCAAAAAAAAGGTCCCAAGCGAGAGTTGAAATGCCCTCCATTGGTCCGAAGTATGGACCCGGTTAAGGTCTGAGCTTAGACAAACAACGGGGGGGGGGAATCGGAACGAAAAAAGGTTCTTGGTTGAAACGATCCGGGGTGGATCGGGATCACTTTCGTGAAGGATAAGAAAAAACGAAAATCTGGCAAGGGTGCCAAAGCAGCAAAAAGCGCAGGATGTCTGGTGCAGTGGCATGGTCAGAATTTTGAGGCTGTTCCTTTAGTGTGATTTCATGGAATCCGACAACCCCCCCGTGGGATGAGGGGGAGATGGACAGCAACCACAGTTTTAACAGCTGCGGAATGAAGGGATCCTTTTGTGGGTCATAACCTGCTGCGCCGAACGCATCGTCCCAAAAAAAAGTGACAAACCGGCCGCCACGAAGCCACAAACCAACAAAAAACGGGGGAGAGAAAGTCTGTGGGCACTATTTCTGTTTTGGCAGGAAAAAATACGGGTGGACCGGGCCGGGTTTGTTGTGTGCAAGGACCGGAAAAAAATCATTCCGAAGTTCGCCGGGGTGAAAGGTGACCCAAGAGTAGAGAAACTCATCTAAAGCCGCCGGCCTCCCGACTCCGTAATCCGCAGTAGACTGGGAGGGGGGACACTCAATTACCAGGCTGAACGGGTTTTGGAGTGAGGGACAGTTCCCGCTAAAAACCCAGTGGGAAGTTCGGCCAATGAGAAAAGTCTTCCTAGGAAGCTGCAAGAACATCTTGTTCATAAGGGGCGTGGCCCACGCCTACCAAACTCTGAGGGTCCTCTATGGGGCGACATCTTATCTAGGGGGGTCGGTGGACTAGAAGCCAAGACGTCAAGCAAAGCCAAAATTCAATTTATAGTTTAAAAAGGGAGCGGTCGACGGCGAAAGGGGTCGTTTTTCGCGGCTTCAATTATTGCTCGAACAAAGCGGCATGAAAATAGGGCCCCGGCCGACGATCCTAGGAGTGACCCGCTGGAGTAACTCGCGGGTTCCTTTAGGAGGAAGACGGTCATAGTTTGCGGAAAGAGACCCCCTTGGAAATTCCAGATGAAACAATCACAATTTCAAACAAAATCGTCAACAACCCAGCCCTGTCGTAAACGAGACTCGCGGCAGAGGGGTCTGTCGATTACGGAAAGGGTGAGGAAATATTCCGATGACCGAAAAAGACGGTCGAGGAAAAGGTCGGGTCCCTCGCAAGGGAATCATTCCGATCACGTCAACTACATTACGAAAGGAGATTTACGTCCCAAAATGGATGGACGACAAAAAAAGAAATAGAAGAAAATCCACGCCCGGGGAAAGTGTCGGCAATAACCCGCCTCCGAATGATGGCGATCAGGACAAGATCCACGATGGGTCATCGATATAAGTGAACCAAAAAAAAAAAGGAGGAAATCCTGGCGCGGAACTGGGATGAGTTTGATTGATTCTGAGAAAAGGACCGGGGGGAAAGAGAGTTCAACAAAAAGATAACTGCGAGCAGCCTTGTGAGAGAGTACCCCGAAGGTCGCGAATGCAAGTCTGGCGCGGGGTTCCCACGGGAAATTGGCCTGCAATCGTGGGCCAGCAAATTGCAGGGGGGGCTCCACTCACCAGAGGGGAAGGCGCCTTGGTTTGGATTTCACCAAAAGCAAAAGATTTACCCGGTCAGCAACAAGCGACATAAAAGGGCGCTGGGGAACCCTGACACAACAAACCAAAAATACGTCGGACGTAAATTGGGGGGGAGGTAGTGTGAAGGGAGGAAAAACAACAGCAGCGGCCATGTGGGTCCGGAGGACACGACCCGGATGATATGACCGGCAGCCAGAGCTGATCACAAGGCCAACTTTTAAGAGAGAAAAGGGTAGGTGAGCTGGATTAAGCAAAGACCCGCAATCAAGCGCTTTTTGCGGAAATCGCTCATAATGGGAGTCAAGAGAGTACGAGCCATCTAAGCTTACACCCTGATACAGAGAAAGAAACCTAACCTATGCTGCTGTCCACGAAGGCAAAAAATGTT
>Ga0179591_1299425_pt1 | contig 13164 bp, 13 predicted proteins | sample CZOMad2_1_08_16f_FD_182891 | JGI IMG/M metagenome (GOLD analysis project Ga0179591, IMG submission 182891) | Vadose zone soil fungal communities from Angelo Coast Range Reserve, California, USA - CZOMad2_1_08_16fungal (PacBio error correction) | ecosystem: Environmental > Terrestrial > Soil >...
AAAAGATGGCCAATAGATGGGAGACCGTAGGAAGATACAGAGGTCCAGTGGAAAAAGCCTTGAGGGCGGATCCGGGGAAGAAGGAGGGGCTTATAGCGTCCCGGTGGGTCGTTGGGAATGGTCGGCGAACTAAGGAGGAACAGGGAAAGGCAGACTGGCTCCATCCTTTCCGAAGGGAGGGGGGCTTTCGGAAAAGTTCGGCTCGAAGTCTCACCGATGCAGCTTTAGTTAAAGATACGCCAGACGTATACGTTGGAAAAAGGAGTCGAATAACGGGAGGGGATCCAGTCCGGAAAGAAAAAGGGGAAAGAAGCTAAGCATATTTGAAGAAAGGTTGAGGGGGAAGGGATTGGTACCCACACGCCGGGGCTTGGGAGTGGAATTCAAACAGACTGCTCCTGTTCAAGAGAAAAGAGGAAAAAGGACTACAAACGTCAGAAGGGGACGACTGGGATAATTAAAATCCCCGAAAAAACAACACCCACGACAACAAAAAACGGATCGGAGTGGTCGGAAAACCGTTGGGAATCCAGGGTACCCTGAAAGCTCTTTTGGCAGGGCACAGAGGGAAGGGTAGAGACAAGACTTCTGCCTGACGGGTCTAAAGGGAAGCCAGTGCCGTTCACAATCTCACCTTGGAGCCGGGGCTGGACCCAACAAGGGGGTGGAGCAGATCGGAGAAATTCCACGAATCCGTGTTAAGTCTCAAGCAAAGTTTGTAGAGAGGGTATTGCCCCAGAGCTTTCAAAGGACTCATTGGTATTCCGGGGGGAAAGAAAGTCCGATTGGGTATCTTATCCATGATGGGGGGAGGAAAAGGGAATGGAACTGGGCGAAACCGGCCCAGCGGAACAATAAATCGGGCCCAAGAGGCGCGTGAAAAAGGCCGGGACGGGAGCAGCAAAAGGGCAAAGAAAAAAACATAGAGAACAGCAAAGAGAAAAATCATACCGAATTAGAGAAAAGAGGGGAAGTATGGGATGACGGTGGGATGGAGACGCGCATACCCAGAGGACAAGTTCGGCCAAGGCACAGGTCCGGAAAAAAAGAGCAACAAAAGCTGTTGACAAAAGACAGAACGCAACCCTCTACCGCTAAAGAGAGTAAAACGGCCACACGGGGAAGGCGAAAGTAGGAACCAAGGCGCCCGCTCGGGGAAAAAGGGGATCAACGGTTAAGACAAAACGTCACGAGGAGTGCGGGAAAAAAAGGACCTGTTACCTGGTCAAGTGGGGGTCCCCCCCCTCTTGGACCGACCCTAAAACCTGGAAGACTTCCATGAGACCTGGAGTAACAGACCAAAAGTTCTCATGTTTGAAAAGGACGCCATGTTAGGGAAAGGACGCTCCCAGGATGGGAGACCGGCCCATGAGCCCGAAAACAAGATAAATGGAAACGAAAGTCCTAGGAAGGCTGAAGGTATCCAGGGGAAAATAAAGGCCGGAAAACCACCAGTTACAAAAGATCTAGGCTAGTCATAAGACGGGAGGAATAAATCCGGAAGGATAGGGGTACTGATCACTTTTTCAGGAGAAATCCTTTTGGTGGAACCGGGCCGAAACCGGTTGGGCGTCATCAAGGGGAGCTTCATAAAGGACCGAAAGGGGAGCCGAAACGGAGTCTCACTTCTGCGGAAAGACAACACCACAAGGGATACGGCATTAAAAAGGGAAGTGCCTTGGGGGGGGCATCATCACGGGGGGGGGGGGGATATCTGATAAAGTCCGAAACACATCTACTTGGGTCTCGGATTGAAACTCCTAGGTCCGAGAGGGCAAGCAGATTTCGGGGGACCCGGGAAGAAAAGGGGACCGGTGAGCTCAAAAAGGAAGCCCTTCGGTATTAGGAAGATCAAAGAGAGGAAAGAGGGGAGGAGGCCCCGACCGGCAAATTGAGCCGAAGCAGGTAGAAGAGGGGGGGCAGGAAGAAGTTCGAAAACTTCCTAGACCGAAAAAAGGGGGTAGCAAGTCCGCTAGCGAGGACTGCCCTGCCAGACTGTGGGCGATTCGGAGAAAAAAGCCGGGAGGGTGGGCTCAGGGAAACCGAAGAGCACTTACTGCGTCATGGACTGGGGGATCAGGGCCAAGAGGAATCCTCGGACATCTGGGAAAGAACCGAAGGGCGGACTTTCTTGATAAGGAAAGGTCACCCTCCGGACGCGGCAAAGACTTCTTAAGTAGCCGGAAAGGCAGGAAAAAGCCGAACTTAAAAAAAAGCGATTAAAATCTGAAAAAAAACTTCAGAGAAAGGACAGCCGGACTCGAAGGGACTAAAAGCTAATTCAATTCTCCGGAACATCAGAGACCAGAGACGTCCTAGACGGGGGAAAAGGGGAATAAGGGTGATAGGGGCACCGGGAAGCTTTTTATAAGGGGGGCGGCTGAACCCATGAAATGAGGAGGCAATGAGAGAGGCCTGCACTACGCCGCTCTGTCACAAGGGGAAGGGGCACAGGAAAATGAAAAGGAAGAAGTACCGGACAACGGGGCAGCCGGTTAGGCCGGGGGACCAACAGACCCCCGCCAAAAAGGAACGGGGGGTCAGGGGTAAAGAGAAGTCTGGTACCGAAGGGAATTCCCCTAATGGGATGAAATGACTTAGGGGACGACTAAATGTTGACTACTCCCACACGGAAAAACTTTGGGGTCTCAAGGGGAAGCGACCGGGGGTGAAAAAATGGGAGGCATCAAACCAGCACCCAGTTTTACAAGATTGTTGACAATGAGGACTAAGCAGGGGGATCACCCGGACGAGGAGGGGATAAAGGGAGGGATTTATCAGTAAAAAAGGGGAACGGGACAACTCGAACTGCTTTAGCGGAGGCCCCTCCGACCGGAAGGGGGTTCACTGACCAAAAGAGACTTGACAAGGGGGGGTCAAAAAGCATGCTCAAATCAACTGAGTGAGCGGGAGGGAATGGAAAGCCAACTGGACGCCGGTCCATGAATCTTTAGGCTTGGCGAATGGGGGGCGGGTTGCAAAAGGGAGGCTCGTGGAGGACCTTATGCTGTACTGGTACGCATTGAAAGAGTATCTCATAAAGCTTAGTCTCAAATCCCTCTTATGCTCAAGGGAAAGGGGGTCAAGAGAAGACGAGGCTTCTGAAGGGATTGGGAGCCTAAAGGAGCGCTGGGAAGTGCTTCAAGCTAAGTCAAAAAAACTCGAAAAGTTTTAAGGGACCGGTTTTAAAGGGTAAAGGATCTTTTCTCAAAACGCGCAAGGCAGGCCGGCCGTACCAAAGTCACGAAGATGGAAGAAATTATAAGGTTGGGGCTGAACAGAGGGCTCAGGAGGTTAAACGGGGGACGGCTTGAATCTAATGTCAAGGATAGGGGACTGCATCTACCCCGGACGAAGGACAAAGAAGGGAGTCCACCGGACTGAACGGCCGTTGACTGACACGCCCGTGCGCCAAAAAAGACGCCAGGAGGCCCTTAGGATCCAGGCACAGGTGAACTTCCCCCGGTAAAGACGAGAAAGGCCTAAAGCTCCGGCATCACCTGGCCCACTAAGGGGGTGCACCCTTCTTAGAAAGGAAGGCCAAGGAGATCTGCGACGCAACATCCAGAAGGGTACCAAGAGGGGGCGAATTACCCTATCTCGAAAATAAGAGGGGGAAAAAAGAGAAGGGATGGTAAGGTCAAATCTGGGGAGGACTCATGGGTAAAAGACTTTAGTTTGGGGAAGCCATCCGGGGAGAGAAAGGAGCCGGGGACCAACTTTACCCCAGCAAGGTTAACGGACTCGGGCTAGGACTTTCGGCAGGTCGCTTGCACAGACTCGAAATCGGAAACGTGGACCCGCGGGGAATCCCCACCTAGGGGAGGTGAACGTTACCACTCGCGAAAGCTAGGGACTAACCGCTGAAAATTTCGGAGTCCAGGCGCTTTCAACTTCGCGCAGAAAGTAAGAGCGCAGGATACTTGGGGGGTATCGGAAAAAGTCCAGTCATCTTCAACTAGCAGGCGGGAAACCGGCCGCCTGGATATAGAGGCGTGGGGACCAGCAATGGCCGTCCAGGGAAGGGGGCCCTCACAATATGCAGCCAACCCCCGAATGTAAAGCATAAAGGTAAACAGCCAGCCTCGGATCAATTGGCGAAAAAGCATTTCAACAGGCCGTAGAAAGATCGCGGGGGCACTGAAAGACCGGGGATGAACTATCAAATGGATATAGGCCTAAACGCCCAAAAAGTAAAATTCAGAAGAGAGGACCGAGTCCTAATCTGTACCACCAGGAATCTCCCTGAATAAAAAGAAAAGCTCCCCTCTCCAAAAAGAGCGTCCTAGGGGAGACGGGGAGGAACAAACCTTGAGACCGGCAGGTAAGAGCCTGGGTCATGGGGAGCAAAAGTGAACCGTCGCGGGGGGGGCCCCAAAAACCGTAACATGCAAGAAGGAGATGAGGGTCTAGGGCGGTACAGTCTCTGGTAAGGGCAAATGTTAAAGACCCAGAAAGTAAAATCCTCCCCGGTATCACAAAGGTACACTCGAAGACGACTTGGCCTGGGCTGAAGACCATGCTGTCGGAAGGGGATCAGGAAGGGACAAGGTATTCGTTGATTCGGGCATGAATCATCCTGCAGGGGAGTAGCGGGGGGATACACGCGTAAGGAAGGGCGGACGACCTCTTATCTAAGGGGACCCATGAGGGGCCTGCGAAACAGCTGCCTGTAGAAATGGCAGTGTTCAAGGTAAGTCATCGAGAACAAGAAAGGGAACGAGAAGGGCTATCGAGAAGCGAGCGAATTCAATCAGATTAGAAAACATGGGGTCCTGTAGGGGGAACAAAAGGAGCTGACAAAGGTTCACTCGAAATCAGGGAGGGAGGACAAAACACGGGAATGTAAGGAATTCGCAGGGAGGAGGATCGTACGGGGAGGGAGGCGAACAAATGGAAGCTGACGGCATCTCAAGGCAGGAGAGCCTCAGTCGGGGAAAAAATGAAGGGAAAGGGATGTGAAGCTGCCTAATCGAAAAAAATAAAACCCAAACCAGCTCTACTGGGGGTCTCGCAGGTGACGAAGGAGCGCCAGAGGGAGGACATCCTCTTATCTATGAGCCATGGGGCGCCCAGGTCGGGGAGGGATTGACCCATGACTTAGAGGTAGAGTCGAGGTCTCACCTGGGGGGGGGGAACCAGGAATCTCCTCTCTCGGGAAGGGGAAAAACTAATTCCTTCATGGAGGGGGGGTGCGACTGCAAGTCATCGGGGGCGAGGACGGGTTCGAGAGGAATCGGTCCCGGGTCAAGACCAAGGAGACTTCGAACGGTGGACTTTTCCCTGAAACTGAGAAGAAGGAACCGGAAGTGAGCGTGCTGAGGGGCGCCGCGGGGAGTCGACTTAGGCCAGACCCTCACATCAAACGAGGGGAAAAGTCTGAGTCACAGGGGAAAATCAGACGAGAACCACTGGTCGCTTTTGGGACGGAGGGACACCCAGGGGACCAATCCGTTAGGGGGGACCGTCAAGAAGCCCGCTAAAAAAAGGGAGGGTATGTTAAGATGGGAGGGCCAACAAAAAGAAAGCCCCCTTGAGAAGACGACCGCGATGGGGGAAGCGCAATTAAAAAAAAAGGGTTGAAAACACAAACCCACGGTTGAAAAGGAAGGGCTGGGAGACAAAAAAATTCGTCGCAAAGACTAAAAAAGGCTCGAGGGAAAAGGAAGCTGTCCGCTGAAGGGCGAAGGATCTAAGGGGACACTGGGGGGATATCGGCGGAAACGGGTATAGGAGCGGAAAGCAGACCGGGTCGGGCGATGTCATGAGGGCAAAATCATGGAGGGAACGCGCAAGAAGGGCGGGGGCGTTGAAAGGAAGTGGTAAATCAGAGAACCACCTAATGAAAAAAGCGAGGGGCGTAAAAGGGATAAGCCTTGGAAGGGGGAGTCTGCCGGGGGGTGGAGGGTCAACTGTCATCGCACCTCGCCTGTTTCCACTTAAAAAAAGAGGCAGGGAAGGTTGAAGGAACCGTTCGATACAGCCAAGGAGCATTGCCTCAAAAACTAAGGGAGGGTCCAAAAATATCGGTTCTTTTGGGGTTTCCTGACTCATAGAACGCTGGATTCCTGGCTGGCAGAAAAAAACTTAAAAGGATACAAGGGTCGCAAGGAGGAACTGGTCTAGACAATAAAAGGGAAGGTTCATAACGACGCATTGAAAGGTGAGTCTTATGGGAAAAGAAGGAATGTTCGGAAAAAGGACGCCGAAGGGCGGAAAAGAAACAGATGCCGAGATCGTTATAGTCAACCAGGTGGCTTGAACTAAAGGGAAATCGGGACCCGACTCTTCGGTGGACCAAAAGGGGGGGGAGGAGCTAAACAAGCTGGGCCGAGGATAAAAGAGGAAATTTCCACAGCTTAAAAAAAAAAAGCCATTGGCTGTGAGAAAACTGGAGCATAGGAGGGGGGGAATACTCTGGGGGACCGTACCAAGGGGGTAGCTCACAGTCACCGCCATACGTCATCAGGGGGCAAATGATATTCTGGATAACCAGAAAACGTAAAGGACTGGGTACAAAAACCGGTGAGATGAAGACTTGGCTAGTGGTCCTACAAGAAAAGGGGACAGGAGCTCATGCGGCAATAGCCCAACGGATTCGGGAGACAGGGAGGGAAGTTGGCCTTAATAACGAAGATCCTGCCTGCGCAATGTTCCAAGGGAAAGGGGTTGGGGTCTCGTTGGGAAAGATGGAAAAAGACGGTTCAAGTAATCGGGAAACGGGAAAACCCGCGCGTGAAACGAAAAAAGAAAAGCCATCCTCCAGGGATGTTACTCATCAGGCCCGCATCGGGAGCTGAATGCTGGAAGGGGGGTTTTCCTTTAAGACGATTGAGAAACGCGGCGTGACTAAAAGGTGGGGGAAAAAGAGAGCGAAATATTGATAAAAGCCAAGCCAGACCTCTCGATGGGAAAAGGGAAGAAGCTGGGCTCGCAAGGGGAAAGAAGCGAAAAAAAACTTGCCGTGAAACGAACGGCACCTGCAAGTAAAAATAGGAGAGTAAAAAGCCAAAAGAGCAACAAAAGTCTACTCCAGTACAATCCCGCCAGAAGAAAAACGGATCCGCCGGGAATTCGCAGTGAGGGACGAACGGGAAAAGGGCGGTCTGGACACGGGTCAAAGAAGGACAATAGGTGAAATAGTTTTCAAGATCAGACACAACCAAGAAGGAAGAATAAAAAGGCACCAAGGCCTTGGAGAAAGAAAGGAACCATCCGAAAGCTCATACTTTCTACCTGAGCCTTCGGGCAGGTCTAAAAGGCTGTCAGGGTCATGGTAATGAAAGGGGGCGGGGCGTGGCAGGTTGTGGGAGGGGAGCAAAAAGGGACCAGCTGCAGGGCCTTTACAAATCGGCGAGCTCACGTTCAAGCCAGCAGGAGTCTGTCCTCGATCAAAACCAATCGGGGGGCTATAGACATCGCGAAAAAAGGCGCCGGGGCGGAGTCTGAAAACGAAAAAGCCGACCTACACACCAGGGGGCAAAACGTGCCTCGGGGGGGGGGAAACCGGAAAAAAACGTAATTAAACATCGCAGGTTCAAACAGTTTGGGGGCAAATCACACACCACACGAGGAGATTTTTTTATTCCGGCCAACAAAACGGGAAGGGTTGAAGTGCTCGGGGAAAATGACGCGCAGGAAACACGGTGATAGAGGTCCAACCTCGGAGCTTCCGGAGAAAGCAGACTCCCTAAGGAAAAAGGGAAAACCTTTTGGTCATTGATGGAAGAGACAAGGATGCTGCAAAAGAATTAAGGGAAAATATAGCCAATCTTCAGAAATGGGGGGGAAGGGGACGGGGGTACACCCAGGATTTTTGAAAGAAGAAAGGGACCATCTCCCTATCTGCGTAGGACATCAATGGGGTACAGTAGTGAGACCAATCTTCAAAGACTCGCCAAAGACAAGGACGCGGGGGATTTCAGGAAAGCTTTCTGAAATGGATTGCAAACAAGCCGGCAAGAAGGAGCCAAGATCGAGCGGTCTAAAAAGACTCCAGAGGCCCATTAAGAAGTGGGGAAGACCCTGTTTTCGGTCAAGGGAAGAAGGTTGGGGGAGTGGTGACCGAGGGGAAAAAAGGCGAAAGCAGCAAGGAAGAACACCGCAAATAGAAAGGAAAAGCGTCTAGTCAATTTGCAACACTACAGGGGAGGTGCTAATAAAAAAAAAGACGGGGCCAACTCGCCAAATCAAGGGAACTGGAAGGAATCCAGGAAAGGGGATGCTCTCAAAAAAAGTTCCAGTAAAAGCCAGTGAGAACGAAACAACCAGAAAAACAAAATTAAAAGAAAGCCTCGAATTCTAAATTGGTATGAACATGCGCCATCTCCGACTTGCCAGTACGACGAACGGGTCCGGAAAAAACAGAACGAAGAAGTGGGGCCTGTGGGAAAAGAAGGGGATATCACAGGGGAAGAAACCAAGACCTCCTTCAAGTCTACCGGGGGAACTCAGACAAAAGAGGGGTTTTTCGGAATGGGGTGGTAATCGGTAAACTGCCCTGAAAAGGACAAGTCTTGCTAAGGAGGAGAAAATCCTCCTGGAGCCCAAGCATTAATCAGCGACCGCTCAAGTTCTGAGCTCTTATAAAAAAAAACCGCAAAAAAAAGGGCTGGGGCTACTGAGAGAGGAGGCTTCAAGTAAGGGAGTTCGAAGGGGTTACGTGAAAGATCTCGGGTTCAGCTGGGTTAGGCAAATGGTGGTGGGCAACAGCCAGAACAGAACCGTTGGGAGGATTGTGGGAGTCTTTACATCCAAAAAGCGGAAGGAAACTTTAATGAGGCTCACGGGGCAAAAAAACTTTCACGAACCAAAGGGGGAGAGCATGCTGTCTCAGGCAAAGACCTGTTGAGAGGGGGGGGAAAAAACCAGGGTACCACAGAGAAGGGTGGAACCTAGAATAGTCTGCATACGGGTGATCGAAACGAGTCCTCTCGTCAGCCGCCCAGCTTTGAAAAGGGTGGGCGGGGGGCAAAAGGAAATCCCGGGGAGGGGACAGTCCGGGAAAAGGGTCGGGAACGGCAGAAAAAACTGAGACACAGATAGGAGGTCGGCCACGTAAATTCAACGTAAATTCTCCGATAGTGGGCCAAAACCCTGGGGCCTAGCGGCGACGACCTAAGGAACGGTATTGGATCCTTCTTGAGAAGATCTTAAAGATTCCCGTGGTGCTAGCGGAGAACCCTGTGGTTAAACGGAGACAGTAGGGGGGAAAGAATAAGAAAAGTCCGTGGTCATCAATTCACTAATGGGGCATTGGAGTAAAGAGTCAGCTGGGTCGAGAAGGAAAAACCAGTTGTCGTAAGGGGCTGTAGGGAAGGAGGAATGAAGGAGGGGGTATCCGAAGAGGAAGGTCCGACAAGGATGAATCTTAAAAAAGGCAGGGAGGAAAAATGTATCTCAAAGTGCTTCTAAGGGCAGCAGACCGGCGCCGTGTCGATATACGGCGAAGGCTAATGCTCCTGAAGGAAGGGCCAGAAACCGCCAAGAAAGGGAGGAAACCGTGCATGCTAAAGAAAAGGGAAAGATCATAACGTTTGGAGAGAAGGGGTCAAGAGGGACCTTCCCACTTGTCATAGGGGGGAACTAAGAGAGCCGTTAAAAGAAGAGAGGGGCGCAAACAGAAGCGGGATCTGATTAACTGGGAGGGAAGCATAGTCGAAGGGGGGGGATGAAGTGCGTCAACAAACAGAAAACGGGAAAAAAATCAGGTCTTAAAGTTTTCTTATCCCCGGAAAATACTTTGCAGCCTACTAAAAATTAACTAGCGAAGCTGTGGTCAAAATAACAAATTTTCTCAAGGTGAAGGTGATCCGGTGGCAGGGTCCACACCACGAGTAAAGGAATAAAGAAAATACACGTGGATCACCGATAGGGGAAGCATTGCTTTGGCCTGGAAAGATACCAGCTTCAAAGACCCAAAACGGGGAGGAGTGTCGTGCCCGACCGCAACTGGGGGGGACGGCAAAATGCGACGGAACTGGGTTTCAAAAGGGGACCTGGAAGTTATCGAAATGGGGTATCAAAAGGATCAACTCCGACAGGGACATCAAGTGTACCAGACGGGGGAGACTAACGAGAAGTGCTAAGGAAAGTTGCAGTGAAATTCTTACCACGCCTTCAAAGAGAGGATAGGGACCAAGGCGCCATGGCGCGAGGACTCTTGCTACAAAACCAAAAAGAAACTGCAGGAGCGATCTCTGAAGACGCGAGGGAATATGGAAATACGGCGCTCGTTCTGGGTAAGCAGGGGGTCGTTGGGAGCTGAGTGTTTTAAAAGGATAGTGGGAAGGTAAACAGTTCAGGATCTGGTTCGAAATGGAAGCGAAATTGTACATAAAGGAAATGGGGCCGATAGTAATATTGGGCTCTGCAGGGGGAAGTATGCCCATAGACATTCTAAGACGGCTGGACGGGGGAAAAAGTGGAGACGTGGCAGACTTCATCGGAAAAGACGGAATGACGAGGGTTGGGGCTCGACCGAGAGGGTTTTAAAAAGGTCCTTACCATCTGGGGCGCCGGGAGGGGGAGGTGACGTATGACCTGTCTGACTGTCGGTATAGAAAGGCCACCGTTAAACGTCACATTCCCGAACCATCAAACCGCCCAAATCCAGGGCCAGGCAAGAGAAGAAACGGGGCACCTTCTCGAATTCGAAAAATGGCACAACCGGTGTTCCAGGACATTATAGAGGGGGGAGAGACATACTATCAACACAACAAAGTATTAGGATAAAAGGATTTGAAAAGGTCATCTCGGGAAGGCGGGGAAAAAAGGGAAATTTTGTAAAGTACGAAGGGTATAGAAAAAAAGGGGACTAAGGGGGTAGGGAGGGGGGCCGGGATGCAAAAAACTGTGGGTACAGGTACGGAAGTCTGGCCGGGCCGGAGCTTGAGGTGGGGAGGGTCTAGTTCAGATCCTGGACATCTCAGGAGGCGGAGGGCGCGGTCGGCCAGTGCGGGGAACCTTAAATCGCCGGGGCCAAGGAGGGTACTAAAAAGAGGAATCTAACAGGTTCAGCGGTAAGAAAGGAGTCAAAATTCAGGACTTACTACAACGAGGGGAGAATGGCGGAGGTTTTGAAGAGGCCAAGTGTCCTAGGGCACAGCTCGGGGGGGGACGAAAGGGTCCTTCTCAAGTCACGAATGACCATCCGTCAGATTTGGGCCGGTCCCAAATGGCGACCACCCGGTCAAGTAAAGAAAGGAGGAAAGCGCATTGGGACGAACAGGATAGACGAGTAGCTGAGAGTGATGCCCTGACAAGACTGTTTCCGTATGGAGAAATGGGAAAGGGACGGGGGGGGGGTGTTTGGGGGGGGGGGGGGGGGGGGGGGGTGTTTGGGGGGGGGGTGGGGGGTGGTGGGTGGGGTGGTGTGTTGGGCGGTGGGGGTGGGGGTTGGGGGGTTGGTTTGTGGGGGGGGGTGGTGGTTGTTGGGTTTGGGGTTGGTGTGGGAGTGGTGTTTTGTCGCCAGACTAGGAAAAGGCCTAAAGGCTTAAGAGGAACAGGGATTTCAACAGACCACCGCCGCAATCCTGCAAATACCGCGGAGGCTCGCAACAAAGAGGACCACTCGAAAAGAAAAAGTCTGGGAGGGGAAGACCATCTAAAAGGGGACAGGGGAAGCCTTTCAAAGTGGACCCCCGTGAGGTTGGGCATGAAACGGAGGGAGGCACGACCGGACCACCTCGAAGGACGCAGAAGGGAGTCAGGGGAAAAAGAAATCCCTTGGAAAAAGGAACCGGGGGAGCCAACGGAGGAAAACTAGCGGAAGAAGAGGGCTGCGGGGAAAAAAAAACACGACACTGGTCAAAAGCGAACACTGTTTTCGAGAAAATAAACGGGGAAGAGACTTCCTCCGGTCAGGGGCGAACTCGGAAAAAGGTAGGAAACCCTAGGGAGAAAACTGGCTCTTCAAAACCCTGGCTGACCCAAACTGTGTGGGGGGAAAACAGAAAGGCTGCAAAGTCGTAAATGGTGAGTTCCTTAGACAGGGTGAAATCGCACGGCCTGACAGAGAGTGGCATCAGGAATGATCGGTATCCCGGCGAGCGCTCTGGACCCGGTCAAAATTGTGATTAGAGGGATGACCCAGGTTATGCCATTGACGTATGCAAAGTCAGGAAATATGAGGGACGATGCTTTCACTTGGGGGACACGGGGGGAGAGGAGCATTCAGTAATAGTGAAAACGGGCCCGTAGTCAACTGAAGCATTGGGGGGGGGTAGAGATATAAGAGTAAAAAGCCTCAAAAAGACGCGAATTTATTATTAACCGACGAGCAGCTCTGAAGAAACAGAGTATCAAACGTAGCCACCAAAATGGTGATAGAAAGAGACCAAAGAGGGACCATTGCAAGATCCCCGAGGAGGGTTTCACAAATTACGAAGTGGAGCTTGCGATTGGAGCAAACAGAAGCTTAAGGCTCGAGAATTCCGCACAAAAGAATTTCAGAGTAAGGGGCTACGGGTAGGAAGGGGGCTAGGGTTCCGAAAAAAAAAGTGTCAATTCTCACTGGAAAAAATCGAAAAGGTTCAGATAGGCGACTCCTATGTAAGGGGGACGGGCCTAAAAAAGGAGTCTCGGAATTGGCAAGAAAGCAATCACCGTAGAACATGGGTGCGAAAGTACCGGGGGGAAAGTTCGAAGCAAGACCCTCACATATGGCGGAGGAATTAACTTTCGAGGTCCAAAGAACGCACTCTTCTATAAAAAGTGTCAGGTGGGTTGACAAACGGAGGCCACACATATAGCAACCCAATCAGTGAGGGAGGAAGACTAGCCACTCCGAAAAAAGCGCAGTGAATCTTTCAGGGAAAATAAACCGACTTATACTCAGCAACTCAAGCCGGCCCGTTAAGGGGGTGTGGACGTGTTCCTGCTCCAAAGAAACTGTGTGTACGAAAAAAGAAGTGTTGGAGGGGTGGGGTGATTCGTTTTCTTCTCGTTCAGGCTAGTCTTAAAAAAACAGGTCAAGGCGAAAAAAAAAAAAAAACGATTCTGGGAGTATCCCTCTGAAACTTACCTTCCTAAACGACCTTAAAAGAAGGCGGAGAAGAACTGGGGGAAAAGGGCATCTTTAGGCAAGCTGAAGGAACATCCTAGCCGTGTGCGGGAGGAGGGTCGGGAAGAATGTTCTGGGTCAGACGAAGCATTTGCGGGGTA
>Ga0179591_1351298_pt1 | contig 13164 bp, 15 predicted proteins | sample CZOMad2_1_08_16f_FD_182891 | JGI IMG/M metagenome (GOLD analysis project Ga0179591, IMG submission 182891) | Vadose zone soil fungal communities from Angelo Coast Range Reserve, California, USA - CZOMad2_1_08_16fungal (PacBio error correction) | ecosystem: Environmental > Terrestrial > Soil >...
AAATTAAATGTATTAAAAAGCCTCTTTGGAGGGTCCACGGAATCCCCGAAACAGGCCACCCCGCGCAGACTGGGGGAAAAAAGAAAGCCCAAAGACCGGAAAATGCTCGTATCCCTTTCAAAATTTAAGTAGAAAGGGGTTAGCCCGCAAACTGGGGAAGAAGTCGAGGAATTAAATGCCCAAAAAAAAACGTCACACTTCCATAGGGGGCGAGAGGGATAGAACACCCCTTTTTATATCGGTAGGCACCCGTACGATACGATGCTTGGGGAACATCGCACCCAACAGCTGAAGAAAGAGGGCGGGGGACATGAGGTTCGTGAGGGAAATCGCCGAAGAAATTCCTTAAAGAAACCCATCATCAGCGGGGGGGGGGAAGCAAGAGGGGAACTGGAACTCGGGAAAGAAACCGTCACGAAAAAGGCTTCCCCAGGGCGCTGGGGAATGGTTAGAGGCAGGAGAGGGGCGACGACGTAAAATGAAAAACCGCAAGCAAACCTCAAGCCGACAGTGAGGCCGAAGGGAGAAAGGTTCCTTCGAAACTTGCCAAGATATGGAAGAGAACAAGGACTCAGAAATGGACACTTATCAAAAAGAAAAGACATAGGGTGACTAAATCGAGAGGAGGCGTTTAAACAGAAGGGGAGGTACCACAAGGGGAAGACGTCAATAGAACCTGGCCGAATAACGCGGAGTACATTATACAGAAAAAGAAGGACATTGCATTAACTGCCAATGGTTTGTTGGGGGCTTAAGAAGAAAAAAAAAAAAACGACGCCACAAAAAGGAGATAAAAAAACATCACAAAATGAATTAATTCGGGAAAAGAGAGCAACTATCCATGCTAGAGGAAGGGGCAGGCAGCGCTCCCTGCCGATTGTCCAGACATGCTGAGAGATCGAAGCGAAGGAGGTGTAATCTGAGTAAAACTACCCGGCGTGCAGAGAACGGATGAAGCACCAAAAACAGAGAAAAGAGAAGAGCCTAAATCCACAAACCGCGAAGGGGAAACATAAAAGACGAATGCAAGGTCTGATCAATTACTTCTACGGGGAATGTGTCGAGGGGCTCAAGAAAAGGGAAGTTATTCGGGTCTACGTGGGAAAGACCATCGGCTAATCCCCGCGTGGAGGGGGGAACCAATGGGGGGTCCCGCGGCCCACACGCAGTCTCAAAGTAAAAAAAAAAAGGAGAAAAAGCCCAAACCCGTAGTTATACAAAGCAACATCCACGCCTCGAAGCGCGTCGAGGAAGCCGAAACCACCCATCAACGCCAAAATTCGCGGCAAAAAAAGCAGCATCAGCTGACGGAAAATGAGTACGCCGGCAAAGAAGTTCACAACCAATGAAAGTAAACAACCGCGAACTCGGCAGACGCTGCACAAGCAACACCCGACAACTATACGTCGCTCTGATCCCTCAAAACAGCATCAACGAGAAAGGAATATTGAGGAAAGGCCCAAAAGGCGCAAAAATCGGACTATAAATGCATGGCCGGTTCGCCCGTTCGATTAAAAAACGGGCGCGTTGGAAAGGCGATTATTTGAGAAGCGGCATAAATTTGCCAGGGGGGAAGGATCTTTTCTTATGGGAGGGGTTGGGGCACGATGTTGGAGTTCACCAAAGGCTGGGGGACACAGACGTGTCAATGGGGCCAAAGAAAGGGTGTTTGTGGTTGTCTTGAGAGCGTCCTTGAGTGAGGGCAAAGTTTGGGAAAAAGACCATGGAGTGGGGGGACCTAAGCAAAGCCACCCGTCTGCTGAATGCTGAATCCATCTCAAACGTGGGGTGATTGCCGAGAACCTTACTGAAAAAGGAAGGTGCTGGTCGTATCGATAAAAAAACAGGAAAAGAGAGAATGAACCACCAATTAATGTGAGCAACGAGGAAGGAGAGGGAATCCACCATTGCCGAGTAGCCCGTCGGTCACTCATAAAAAAAGTTGTTAGTGAAGTGGACATGAGCAAGAATAGAAATTGGGGCCCAGGTAAACCGTTAAGCAAAGGAGGTGGCCCCAAATTCCATAAAAAAAAGGGAAAAAAAAAAGAAAGAGACGATGAGGACAAAGGCTTGTAGTTTCATTTTTGAACATTACAATGAACTCTTAAAAAAACCAGCCAAAAATCAACGATTCGGGAGGAAACAACGAATATCAAACACTGCTCCTCTTAACGAAAAGAGGAAAAATCTCACCCTCGAAACGGAGGAGCGATTTATCAGGGGGGGGGGACGAAACGTCAAGCTGCATATCAGACTATTTGAAATTTGCTGAGACGGGAAAAGAGGCTCAGGGTGCGGGTTTGATGAGAAAGACGACGACATCTGGGGGGAGGGGTGGGGGGAGCCGCGTTCGCGGTTGTGGAAAGGGGACGAGTTTGGAAAAATCAGGCTGACGAGCGGAGCTATGGAGTTGAAGCAAGCTGTGATGACTGGTTCAAAAATCACTCGTGGCGACGGGAAACGGGGGGTTTCGGGCTTCCGAAGAAAGGAACGAGAAGGATGTTTCGTGGGAGGAGTAAAGGTCAAAAAAAAAACGACGTTGCAAAATGGCGATCTTCGAGAAGGACGAAAAGGGGGAAAGGATTGTTCGTGGCTCGCGGCATGGGTGCCCTGACCGAGAGAGCAGGTAATGGTCCACGAAAGACACATCAGTCGAAAACCCACAGGCGCAGTCGATGTTGAGACTGGAAAGCCAGGACGCGGGGCTGGGTTTCAGGCGTGTTAGTTCTGTAGGCCGTCTGCTTTCATCGGGGGGGTCCTTCGCCTTTTGTGGCTGAGAAGGGGAAAGATGAATCAAGCAACAATAATTCGACAGCCGGAACGAGGACGCTTTAGAGGCAGCATGGGCCCCTTCGGCAGGGGAAAAACGCCGCCTCAGGGACGGAAGGTAGGCCTGTAGGGGGGGGGGCCGGAGATTGCAAGGAAAAAAATCGGGGTCCGAACTGTAGAGCCCTGAAATTCTTTTGCGGAGGTTGTGGTTCCAGGCTGAAGGGGGTCAACATTTCACAAACCAAGGGGAAACTTGAGAAGTGAAGGAAATGCCTGCAGGGGGAGGGGGGGGGAGGGGTAAAGTAACTCAGCGATATTGGCCACGGGAGGTTCCCTCTTATGAAGCTGTTTGCGTACGAGTCGCGGACCCGGCTCCTGGAGGAGGACAACAGACAGATCGGGGCGTCCTGCTGCGGTAGGGGGGAAGGGTATAACTCTCAGAGAGTGCCACTACAAAAGGACCGGGAGGGGGGGCATCAACGCTTAAGAAACTGTATGTGTGCGCTTACTTCAGATGGGGAGGACACGCAACGGAACGGAAATAAAAAAAAATACAAAAAGGGACCGGGCGCAACTTTGGGCTGCTCCTGGAAAGTTGGGACGAGGGGTTGGGGGGGAGAGTATGGGGACGCTGCTGGATTAGGGATGTCGGAGGCGATTTCCGGGGGATTACACGGGTTTGCCGTGATAAATCCGGGGGGCGAATATTGGGAAGAAAGAAGAGCGGAGAGGGTCTTGGAAGGAGGGACAAAAATGGGGGGTTGCTAGATGAGGAGAAAAGTTTAGAAGTTTCCGGTACTTGGTCCAGGTAGTCAGTCTGGAAAGGAAGACTCACTGCCAGAAAATTAGAAACCGAACATCATAGCAGCTATTCAGAGGAAAGGCGGTGAGGAGATCATTTAGGGAGTTTCGTGTCTTGACAGCTGAAATCGGGGGTTGAAAAGAGAAGGGGGGCCAAAAAGGGAGAGGACAAATGGGGTATCATAAATCAAATAGGAAGGGGGAGGGACATATATATCTTCATGGCCTGGGCTGTGTTGGCCACGCAGACTGTAAAAGACCATTCAAAAAAGCAGCCCTAACCAAAAGAAAATTCCATTCTAAAGATCATATTTAAGAAGAAGGTCAGTAATAGGGAAAAATTCCCCTCAGATGGTCTGGAGAAGGCGTTCAGAAAGACGACAGTTGCAAACAACTGCAGTTCCGGCCTATCGGAAATCTCTGAGATATCCAAAAAAGTTGTACCCGAAGGCTCCGCCTCGGAACCTTCGTAGAGAAGCGGGTAGTGCGTTACCTACTCTACAAAACCTCTCGGATGCCCATTTCATTAAGCGAAAAAGTTCCACAGAAGCGCCATAGGACTTTATTCAAAAGAAGATGAAAAGGAGAAAAATAAAGATCGAATCATTTCACGTGCGACCAAAGTGACAGCCCTTAAAAAGTGGAGAATACGCTGTAGAAGGCCAGACCAGCGTCGCACCACAAATGCACCCGCCGAGTATAAAACATTGCTAAAAGGTGAAAACCAGTAGCGTGAAGCTAGATTTCATATCCACAGAAGAAGCAGGACAGCAGCTCGAACTAGTGAGTGACTGTGTCTAACAAGGAGATTGACAGGACGGCGGACAAAAAAACAAAACCGAAAGGGCAATAGCATAAAACTCGGGCACAAAGAGCATAGGGGGAACATGCTTAAAATATCAGGAAAAAAGGAAGTCTGCAGAGCGCAAGGGAAACTGGTTGGAACAAACCAAAGTCGAAAACAAGCGCCACGCCTTCAAAGGGCCTAACCGTCGAACTACGTGGACAAGGCACGAAAAAAACTCCATAAGCTACACGAAATGAAAGCCGACACTGCCCGCAACCGTCCGAATCCAAAAAGAGGCGCAATATCGCACAGGCCGTGTCTTAACAAAACAGTTCCTCAAAACGCGGAAAAAGTACGGGTTAGAAACCACTTAAAAGTAAGCAAACAAGCTGAACTAATGCGTAACCTAAAGAACAAGCGTGTAAATCCTGTATCGCTCAATCCATAAAGGGGGAACGGTAATTTCAGAAAGGAATGATTATGTGTTCGAGTGAATCTTCTCTCTAAACGCTATTAGGCGGAAAAGAAGGCACACGCGTTCGTACGTGCATTCCCCCGCCGAAGGGGCAAAGTGGGATTGCTCCGGCTACATACACACTATTTACAACGAAACATGAGGAGGAGATGATACCGAAGCAAAATCGTCGCCACGGGAGTGCGTCTACCAAGCAAGCAAACTCAAGTCTTAGAATTCCACTTATGATGGAAAGGAAAAACCTGCGTAAAAGGTCCAAAAGGACACTACGTGTCAGCTAAAAACCATCACCAACTAAAACTGAAAAGGGGGAGAAGCCTTCTGTCACCAAACACAACGGCAACAAAGAGAAAAGAAATTCGAAGCGGCAACACCGGAAAAATGCCTAGCCGTAAGGGCAGGGCGACAGGGCGAAACGTTCCGGGGGAAATGACGCGATGAAGAAGCGGGGAACGTTGGAAGGCATTCGGTAGAAGAAAAAATGTTAGCACTGAAAGTGAAGCGGGAGACGAGAGGGTTGGGCGGTGGGCAGCGAGTTGGGCAAAGATTTGGAAGATGAAAGAAGGCCGGGGGAAAGGGGATTTGACGAGGTGTTTTGGCTTTTATCTAAAACGATGGGGCTTAGAAAGGGGGGTGGTGAAAATTAATGGACAACATTCGGGAGGGGAGTGCTAAGAGAACCTGCCCGATCTCCTCTGCAAGGGAACGCCGTTGCAAGTTGAGGGCCAAAAGGGAAGCAAGCGGCTGGAAGGGAGGGAAAGAAATCACAAAAAACAAAAGAAACGTACAAAAAAGCCAAAAAAGGAATGTGACAAAAAAGACGAGGGGGTCTCGTCAGAAACCATGACGGAAAATCTTTCTAGGTCCAGCTGTTTCTGGAGGAATTGCACATTATCCATAAAGGGGAAAATGTGGTCAAACAAATTCCGTAAGACAAAGGACATGGGAAATAGATCAAAGAAAAGCCAAAACAGCATCGAAAGAGGAACCGTCTGTGTGACAACTTGTGAACAAACAAAACAAAAAACAAAAAAGCAAAAACGATACGAGAGGGAAAAAGTAGGGCTATGCATGGGGCGCATAACCCACCACAAAAATCGCAACCCCGCCACAGCGACCAGGTAAGAGAGTAGGTAATCTGGGAAAGGAAAGCTGTCATCCTACTCTAGGCAGAGGTTGTGAGGATGTGGCGCGCTTCACTATGGAAAGGAAGAGAAAATTTTTCCCAGGTGGGTGGTGGATGTAGCGACGACGAATAGTCGCTTTGGAAACGAGTGTGTCGGTGATTGACGGCGTATCCTCTGTTCGAGGGTTGGCATTGGGGGTGGAGGAACAGAGGGGGGAGAGAATATGTACAAAAAGAAAAAAGTGCCGGATGCTGCGATGCGGGGGCCGACACCGGAAAAAAAAAGGATTTTTGCGACAGCAAGGCAGTTCGTGGGCCAATGAAGGGGGGAGGTCTAACGAAGCACTACCGTTTGGGGGTGGCAAAGGGAAAACTGGGAACGAGGCGAAAACTTTTGTGGGAAGCAGACCGGGCTGTCCATCGATAGAGACTGACGATCTCGCATTATGATGGCCACGATATCCCTCAGGGAGGAAAAAACAAAAAAGTGCCACCTAAGTCTGATGTGATCGAACCCGAAGACGCCTGTTGTCACCAGTAGCGGGTTGTCACTTTAGGACGCTCTACTTTTGGGGTGCAAGGCTACCTTATATCCTGAGAGGGTCAGGTCGACACGAAGAATTCAAGAACAGCCGTGACGAGGCTTTGCGATGAGTCAAAATCTGTAAAAGCGCAGGGAGAGGGGGCGGAGCGGCAGAGTCGTGGAGGGGACCCTGATAGTCGGAAGATAGTTGGAAAGATTAATAAACGGTCCGCAGGGGGGCGAAGAAAAGCGGGGGGCTGTTGTTTTGACTAAGTGGCGGTCACCAGGGACACAAGGGGGCTTGACGTCAATATGGGCGGGTAGGAGAGGGGCCTAGAAAGGCGACGAGAAGATGCGGGTCACAACACCCGCTTGCCCTGGGACGGGCAAAAGTGGGGGCGTACGGCGAGCCTGATCTCTCCGCGCCTGAAGATGGTACCACCAAAAAGACATACTGAGAGATCGTGGTCCAAAAAATTTAGTAAGGGGGAGGCAAAGCTCGTACTTGCACTACACAAAGTGGAAAGGTGAGAATCACTTCGCGGGAATGTGATACGTTTGCGTGAGGGGCACTAAACTGGCGAGGCACGTGCGAATCTATAAAAGCAGGAGACATTTCGAACCTGGCTTCTCTGAATAGAAGTGGTGAGGCGTTTATAGGGCAGTGGACCGCTTTTGGGCGTTATGGAATGCGGTGTAGAGGGCAAAATCACACAACGGTGGTCGGGAGGGAGAAGCAATCTTGGATAAGAGGGGTTGGGGGCAGAGAGCGCAAATCACTAAACTCTATTAGGGGACAAAGGAAAGGAACGCTGGCCGAGGAAGGTTTTCGATCGGAGGATGGGTTGATCACAGGGGTTCTTTTTCGGGGAGAAGGGAGCGTAGATCAAGCCAGAACTTTGAAAAAAAAAAAAACCGGCCGGCATAAATGGGACGGCGTAAAATCTAGTTCTATGGGCAGGAGTACGGGGGCGGGCGGGAAAAGGAGGGGTGGATGGTATGTAAAATGCACCCATCCAGGCTAAAGGCGGAAATTGAGAATCTCCACAAACAATGGTGAAAGCAGAAAGAGAAATAAAGTCAGCATTGCCTGGGGATTGGCCGCAGTAACTACAGCAACCAGCTCCCGCCTTTCCCAAAAAAAAAAACAAATTAAACATGCATCGAAAACAGCGCCGGTAATACAGATGATTCTGCGGGGTGCCAACCGCCCGGGAAAACGGCCGCGTATCGCCCTACCCCTGCAAAGAAACGTCAAAAGACAGGCAACCGTCGAGATCCGTCGATAAAACTTTTCTACGCGCGGCCCTCGGGCCGGCCGGACGCTTAGTGAAAAAGAGATCCCAACCAGGCTAGAAAAAATGAAAGGAGCAAAGTGTCCGTTACATGAAAATGGGGGAAGACGACACAACCTTCCAAACCAATCAAAGCACGAAGAGAAGCCTGCAATAAATAAGGGCACGTCAAAGGGAAGGGGACCCGGTCTGTAGGGAGCTTCACGCTGTACTCCGTCCATGGCACTGAAAAAAGGAAGCCACGACGGATGCCAAAACGATGGCTTCTCGGAGCAAAGACCGAGGCTGACCTCCTAAAAGCAAAGGATACGGACTGGAGCTATCTTGATCGGGGAGTCACAAAGGGGAGAGGGACTAGTCACTTTAAAACTAGGAACCACGACGTTCAATAGAAAGAGGAAAAAGAAGAGCGGAGGGAAAAGGGAGGATCAGGCTCCTACACGCTCACTAGCATGCTCTCAGGGGACCCAGGGTTTGTGCTTGCTACCAAAGAAGTCGAAAAAAAACTAAAATATCAGGGGCTAACCCGCGTACACAACCGAGGGGACCAGCGCGCATATAAGCAAAGATGGCGCTCCGGCCGCGCCCTGCGGGCCATACCGGGGAAACCCGAACGCAAAGGCAAAGCCGTCTCACGGCGGGCCAGGGACAATAACACTCTGGACAGATAAAAGGAACACTGACTAAAAAAAACGCTGAACCCCGAGCTTCAAGAAAACCACACGCAGACTAAATCTAGAGCTCTACTCCGGAGGCTCCCAGATCGGACGGGGAAGGGAGGGCAAGCACTGTTATGGTGAAAGGGGAAATAAGCAAAGGTAGAGGAGCCGGCAGGCGTTACATCCTTCTCAGCCACGAACTCATGGAGATAGGGGAAAGGCCTGAGCAAATGCCCAACCCGAAAGTTCTCAAAAAAAAACATCTAAAAAGGGGGCCAACCACTAGTCTAGGAACGGCCCATCAGTCTAATTCGTGCGGAAGAAAAGCAGGCAAGCAGCAGCGGAAAACGGAGAAAAGAGAAAGAACGGCAAGCGGGTGTCGACACCATCGTAATAAAAAAACAAAGTCCGTAGGGAAAAATCAAAAAAAGACATAAAGCCGACTAAGGCCAGAGTCGACATCACAAAAAAAACCAGGTAACACCGAGACCTCCTAGGAAGAAGGAAAAAAAGGAGCAACAACTAAATAGCCTTAGGGCGAACCAGCTCAAAAAAAAGATGGCGTAAGAAGCGGTCGCTGTTGATTCGATGTGTGGGGAAATTGGGAAAGAATTACAGTATCACAAAAAAAAATTTCGAATAGTTCTTATTTTTTTGGGGAGGGGGTGGGGAGGAGGGGAAGTGTGTTGGGCCCAGCTGAAAAAAAGCGAGGAAGGAAACAGGGACGAGGTTTTGCTTTTAAATTTGCATCGGGGAGGGCCAAATTGCTTGGAGAAAAATCGGTTAGAGTCAACATCAATGGATTAGTATCATGCCAGGAAAAAGAAAAAGAGAGGAGAGGGGCTCTGGCACGGAAGCCGTGGCTAGCTCTATGGGATGCGAAAACGCGTCGATCAAAGTAAGGACTGCGGGAGGCGATCAACAACACAACACCGGAGGAGGAAACGAGAATACGACCCAAGAGTGATACGCCGGATGAAGCATTTCAATCCGAAGAGGATGAAAAAGAGGCACTGACCTCAAGAGGGGGTGCGGTGGGATAACCGAAGGGGGTTGCCCCAGGGGGGATTCCACAAAGGAAGGGTTGAGAAAACATGTTGGACTATCAAAAAAGCCAAAACATCGAGCGAGAAAATTGAAAACTCTTTATCGAGGGGGGGGGGGAAAAGGAACACCGGCCCAACCAAGCAAAAAGCACGATGCGAAACACTGGCTAAAAAAGCGGCCATCACCGTACAAGCAAAAAGAGCCCGAAAAAGACGGGTGATAATTAAATGGAACGGGCGAAAACAGCTGGACGGAGAGAAGGATGTAAGGGGTTCCAGAAAAAAGATGAAGATGCTAGGGGTGGAGGACGTTGCCGGGGGGGTGGGTAAGTTCTGCCGAACGAAAGACTTATCGTTGAAAAGGTCGGTTATCTGAAAAGCGTTGCGGTGGGTTTTAATTTTACAGGGGGGGTAAGGAAGCCAGGGAGGAATGCCGGAACTTGGAGAAGGGGGGAAGACTGAAATGAAAAAAAAGGTTGAAGGGACGAACTCGGTGGTCTAATATGGGGAGGCTTTCCTAATCGCAAGGTCCCAAGGGGAGTAGTGTAAGTCAGGACAAGAACCGGGGGGGGCAAGGGGTTTGAGGCGAGGAACTAAACGAGCGAAATTGAAGGGAATCAGGGAAGGGGCCATTGGTCCAGAATAGCCTTAAACGCAGTATTTCCATATAACAGACAATGGATGAGGGCTACCATCCAAAGAGCAGGGGGAATGATTCAAGGACAGGTCGCGTGTTTTGGTCGAAAAGGGGGGGGGGTCTTTAGGGGCTTCGTTCAAAGGGGGGTGCCGTCAATTTGAAGTAGGAGATTCCGAGGTCGCACGAAAATCTGAAAAACGGCTGCTGGAGGAAGTAGGAGCGCCATATGACAAGAGAAGGGGAGCTTTCAGGAGCGCTCATTTCGTGTAGGCCCTTATACCGAGCGGGGGAAAGGAGGATCAAGAGGGTCCGACGGGGAAAAAAAGGATTATGGGGAGTAGTTGTGTTGGAGGGGGAAGTACCAGGTCAAAAGGGGCACTTCTCGTGCATGTCAAAAGGAGACTTTCTGACATGGAAGAGAGGGAGGGAGATATCGCAGTTCTGAGGGGGGCAAGAGAAGACCGCTGGTGGTAGGGTAGGAAACGCGTCCTCTGCGGAAAAGGGATTCAATTGAAGATGACAGAGGTCGAGCTGAAATTTGCCATACTGCGGTAGGAAATGGATAGGAAACATCGTACTGGCCCGACGCGAAAAGAAAACTTTTAATGGTAGGGGAACTCAAAAGACTGGCATTGGTGGGTAGCTAGGGGAAGGCGGGGACTGAGCGTTTCGAACGCTAAACGCAGACAACAAATACAAGCAACGTGGGATGCCTTTGGCTTCAGCGGAGGGAAACTAGGCGGTTGCGATGTGCCTTAAGCTTACTGAGGGGGGAAAGCACGGAACTAAAACTGCGATTTGTCAAAGGTCACGGGGGATGCGGGAAAGCCTAGTGATCGAGTTGGTTCTAATTGGGGGCCAAAGACAAAGCCGTCATCTGCAGGTCTCCCGAATTCGCACTAGAGAAAAGGGGGGGTTGTGCAGTCCAAAAAGTCGACTCGGCGGTTGGGGGAATGTCCCTGAGTCCTTTCTTTCTTCACGCCGGGAAAAGAAGAATGTAGGGAAACAAACGCCTTCATAAGGAAAAAAGTCTTGGTAGATCGCGCCTGTTATTCTTGGGGGGGGGGGAAGTGGAACGGAGCGCGTGGACCAATATCTTTTCAAATACAGAGGACCTAAACCATGAATTTATCTCCAAATCAATCGAAAAATCTCACAAAACAATGGGGAAAGGAGGGTGAATGAAAAGAAGAAAAGAAAAGTAGCATTTATCAGAGTGGAGGCAACTAAGAAGGGGCAACTACAGTCAGCAGAGAGAACGACTTTGAAATCCCCCAAAAGACACTCTATGCTAATCGCAGAAGAAGGTCGGATCGGGGGGTCTCCAAACCCATAGGAGGGATACATGCAAAAAACAAGTCTCAAGAAAGAAGAAAAGAAGAAATGCCGCCGAGAAAAGGAAAAAACTTGCAACCCATTTTCTCAGACGGCGTAGGGCCTCGTTCGACCAAGAACACTCTTAGGTCTTGTCCAATCATCTCAAACAGAGCGGAAAGAAAGATTGCATGATTCACGCAAAAAAGTGGTAATATCAGGCCGAAGACGACAATTAAGACGACAAGACAGCAGCCCAGCAACGCACCAAAACACTCGGACCATAAAATTACATCAAAAGGCGTAATAAATCAGGGTATTGGGGGAGGAGATCCGCGGGGGACGCCGTCAGAACCAACGCCAAAGCACAATGCAGAGGGAAGAAATTTATACCACGTCTAAATGTGCAATGCTCCCAGAAAGAGAAGGAAAAATACCTCGAGAAAAAACGAACTAAAAAAAAGTCCAGGAAAGAAGGAGATTAGTTAAAGTATCTGGGGGACTACATCAAAGCGGATATCACGGGAGTACGTCAAAGTCACAAGAAGAAAAAAAATCTAAAAGGGGAAGAATATCGCGAGCCACATGGGAAAGGCCTCTAAGGACAAGCTCATGCACGCAGGAATCCAGCCATTTGTTGTGTGACAGGGGGCAACGACCCGAAGGCGACGCCAACGAAATTCACATGAAACAGGGAAAACCAGATAAAAGTAAGAGTTCAACGCGACAACTCATAGGAACCAGTAATGATCCGGCGCATGCTCAAGAAAATAAGGGGGGAAAACGCCTCTATAAAAGCCTAACGCCGTCTGGCCTAACTTCTTAGATCACAGAAGGAGAAAGACAAAAGACGCACCCACCGCTAAAATCAAAAAGAAACGCAATCACTGTTAAAAACAAGGAGGAGCGGCGAGGAGCCGGGGGTCTGATGCGACGTTGGCTCGCTCAGCCATGAGGAATTTCTCTACGTGGAAAGAAGGAGAAAGGGGAAATATCATGAACCAATGGCCAGCGCTGAAAAAAAAAATCATATCAGTGAAGTGGGGATCTCCGGATGAACGAAAGTGCCCAAGGGACGTAAAAAAACATCACAAGAGGGCCAACGAAGGAGCCGTCAGGTGATCCCCTAAAAAAGAGAGAAAAAGAGGTTCACCAAACATAAGCAGTCACGGCAACAAAAAAAAGGAAGCAGGAAGAGGATGTCCACAACCCTAGGAAAATTCCAACCGCGAACCGGCTACGGAAGATCACCATCACCAAATAAAGAAAGGCGTCTAATACACAAAAACCACGAAAGAATCACAAGGAAGACCTTATGAGCAAGAAAGCCGGCCAACCCGAAAGAAAAAAAGAATGGGAGGCTGCCAGCTTTCCCGTTAACGCAAGCCGATGAAGATGAGGTCGCTGTGCAGGGCGATTGGTGAATATGTAAGATGAAAGCAATATTAATTAATTCCAGGGGAAGGAGGAAGATTGCTTCATTTTGGATTGGTTGGAGCAAGAGAAACAAGCTTAACGAAAGGCGGTTGTCAATTTTCGAAGTCCGATCATGGTTTGTGGCTTGGGGGGGTATGAGAGGCCAACATTCTTCAACGGGGGGGTGTGTGATGACTGCACCGAGGGAGGAGGGGGAGAACATTACACCGAACAGAGCTGTCGCAGTCTCACTGGAAGCAAGCGAGGTACAGGGGGATTGCAGAGAATCCCCGCGGGATCACCTTCTATGCGGGGC
>Ga0179591_1383226_pt1 | contig 13163 bp, 10 predicted proteins | sample CZOMad2_1_08_16f_FD_182891 | JGI IMG/M metagenome (GOLD analysis project Ga0179591, IMG submission 182891) | Vadose zone soil fungal communities from Angelo Coast Range Reserve, California, USA - CZOMad2_1_08_16fungal (PacBio error correction) | ecosystem: Environmental > Terrestrial > Soil >...
GACAGTTCATGACGATCTCGGGTGCCGGAAAAGAGGGAGGATTCCTCAAAGGGCAGAATTTCAAACCAGCTGAAAAAAGTCATCAAAAATTGAAAAAAACCTATAGGCAAACAGACGGAAGACCCGACGGGGGGGAAGGGCCTATAAGATTTTTGCCGGCACTCTTGGAACTCTTGAGGAGAAGGTGTTTGAGGGACTATGGTGCCGGGGTACAGAACTGCCTGTTCAAGCAGGGGGGGGGAGCTGTTACGAGAAAAAGAAGGGCGGCCTTCTTTTCCGGCGCTGATGGAGGGCCTGGCGTGAAAGGAGGGGGTGATCAGTGAGTGGCGGGTCGCAAAAGCCGGAACTTTTCTGGCAGGCAGTCGGGGGAGGGAGAATCGCGGGCAGGAGGAGGGACGAATAGTCGCTAGTGCCCAAGAGGGTGAAAATGAAAGTTCGGCGACCTCGGAAGAAAGAGGGGAGGCAATAGTGTCATAGGAGAGCTGAACGGGAAAAAGAAAAGCCCCGAGGAGGGAGAAGGGGCGTGGCAAGTTGGAGAATCGCTACGCCGGGGCAAAACCTCTCAAAAAAAGAGCTCGATGAAGGGGAAGTTCCATGAAGCGGCGGAAGGGTCCCGACTGCCGTCTGTCATGCTTCCGCGGCGGAAAGAGCGGAAAGCTGCAGAAAGGGAACGGCGCTACCTCAGGAGGGAAATGGACAGGGGGAGAAAGGAAGGAAGGTTTCGGTGTCTTTCGGACAGAGGGGGGCGATCAAGGAGGGAAGAAACCCGCTGTTTGAAGGCCGAGAAAAGGAAGGGCATTCTTGCCTTTTAGGGCGGGGGGTATATGGAGAAATTTGACGAGCTGCATAATCGGGTAATCCGTCAAAAAAAGAATTACGGAGTAGGGGAAGGAGCGAATCACTCCAAGGGTGTTTGCTCGTAGATGGGAATAAATCGCGGAACGTATGTCGGCGATTACTGAGAGTAGCTCAGAGAAGGAGGACCTTTCCCTGCTCCGAAGGAACGAATAAGTAAGGAAATAAAGTTCCGGGAGAGGATGAAAAAAAATTTTTCGTCCGGAGGGGGGGTGGTCTTGGGGGGGAGGGTTTGATATCACGTCCCCTGAGGTCTACAACGACCCTTCGGAGGGGAGGAAGATTTCCGGGGAAAAGGGATAGCAGAACTAGATAGGGGACTCCTGCAAGCCCTTTATGAGAAAGTTATCAACGGATGACTGGGGGGGAAAATCGCACAATTCCCACGAGAGATCGAACTTTCTATATGGCTCTGGCATGGGATTGTGGGGGGGGATCTTTGAAACTGAAGGACAGCGATGGGAAGATAATCCAGCAAAAGTCTTTACATGGAGGAAAGAAGGCAAAAAAGTCGGGATCGGAAGGGGCAGCGCCTCGGAGCGAGCGATTCGCCCTTCGTCTCGTTGAGTCTGACCAAAGGAGGGCCTGAGATAGTCCAGAAGGGAGGAGATCGAAGCGTTACCTATTATTACACTTTGGGGTACTCAAGACCTCCATCCGGGAGTGATTCGGGAATTTCTGGTTTGTAAGAGCTCTTGAAAAAAAAAGAAGCCTCAGCGACCATCTTCACTCCAGCCTCCTTTCCCCACCTCCGGAATCACTAGACCTCGGCCGGTGAGGAATCGAAAGGGAGGAAAGAAGCAATAACCACATTCTTTCGGGGGCCGAAAAAATAAAAAAAGAGCAAGGATGAAGAGTAATGGCTACGCTTCGGTCAGAAAAAAGGGGTGGAGGACAAAAATCACGTCAAGGGATCTACTGAGGAGCTCCCGACTTTTCTCGACGTTGCGGCAACTAGACTCTAATTACCTTCTTCTGTGCGGCCTGTGATATAGAAGAGACATAGGGAGAACTCGACTTCAAGGGAACACCCTCCGGGAATCGATCTTGGTGCACTTCCTCAGACGGAATCTTAGGGAGCGATTTATCAGGAAGAGACTGGGGACCCATTTGAGTTTGTTTCCTAATCAAGCGCCTGACGAAGTGGGCCGGCGGAGAGGGATGGATGGCCCTTCACTTGCGGAGAGGCTGAGTCCCGGGAAGAGGTAGTGTAATAAAAAAAGGGGAGGTGAAAGCCAACGGCCTATCCAATCAAAAAGAGAACCAGAAATTGGTTAGAAAAAGGCCCGGGGACGGAGAAGCCTCTCTCCAAATCGGGTCTTCATTAAGAGGGCGGCGAAGAGGCGGAAGGGGGGAAGGAAACGTATGTCAGGGAGAAGAAAAAGGACTCAGGGCATTTCTGATAGAACCTGTGGGCGATCGACTTCTTCATGTAAAGGGGAGAGCTGCTGATAGGAAGACAAAACAAAAATGATTAAACACGAAGACGAGCTGTTTGTCTGGAGAAAAAATGGGGGCACCTGTGGGGGGAGGATTCGAATAGGAAACCAATGAAGCCTTCGGGAGAGCTGAGCAAAATACTCGCGATGCCTAGGGGGGGGAGATCCGAATGGACTTAAAAGGTCACCATAAAAATCCATCTCGGGGGACTCTTGAGATGAGAAAGAGGAAACTCTACGAGGGTTCTTGCGGGCTATGGAAAGGAGATCGGGGATTCTAGCCGGACGATTGGGGGTTTGCTGAGAGATCCCTGAAAGACGTTGAGGGAATCGAAGCCAACAAGGTCTGGCCGTAAAAAGGAAGCATCCCTCCAGGAAAGAGTGAGACGGGGGCTATGAAGGCGAAGGGTGCCTAGGGACAGAGTCTATAGGGAACCGTAGGATTTCCATCCGAATCACTACTAAGCGGAAAAGGGGCTGAAAATACGTTGCACAAACTCCTGCGAGATAGCTATGTGGAAAACACTTTTGGGAAGAAGGATCCAAAGGAGGAGCGCGGTAGGATAAAGCCGTACTGGGGGAAACACTATGAGAGGAAATCCAACCATCTCTTCAGCGAGATCGTAGGCCGACCCGAAGGGCACATATAGTCCAAAAAGGAAAAAGATAAACAACACAACGGAGGGGAGGATAAGATATACTACATTACAAAAATCATGATAAAAAAAGACAACAGAGAAATTGGGCGCGAGGAATACCGAAGAAGGGGGGTCTCTGGGGGAAATCTTTCAGGGAGAATCTGTGAAGTACTTGGGGGAGGGCCTCTCTAAACGGTAAACTATTATGAAGGGGAAGTCTATATGAAAGGAAGGAATTTCTGCCTTTTGGTGGATAACTGGGGGAAAAGATGTAGGAAAACGCTGTGCTTAAATTAATCCCTGAGAGGCAGGTTTCCCACGACTAGAGGTGCGCAGGAAAGTTCTTATTGCGACGCTAATGGGAATTTCTCATGGGAAGGACAGAAGCGGTGGAAAGATCGCTTTGTTTTCAGGGGAAAGGGGGCACGTTCTCGAAAGTCTTGAGACAGGGAAACGAAGGGGGGGAGTTAAGGAGGGTCATTCGCCAAAATCCACGGGGGGAGGACATCAAAATTCGCAAACGATGCTCTAAAGGATATGAAAGGGTGGCTGTACAAGCAAGGCTAGAGAGTTATGAAAACGATGAGGTGTTTTAATTCACGCAGAGCCGTCCAGTTTTTGAAGGGAGGCTAAAAACTCTCAGAAGGGAAAAGCAATAAGCTCATCCCTTGGAATTGGGGAAGTAAGAAATGTTTTGTGATCATGCCTGAGAAGATCAAGGTCCGTCAAAAGGGATTAGAGTCGAGGCAGACAAGGAAAGATCTCGAACTGACAAATGGACGTCAAGGCTTAGACAAATAGAAGGAAACCAAGCGGAGCGCCCGAAAACGGCGCGCGGACGGGAAAACTCAAGGCCGGCGGTCGAAGAACAAGAAGGGTCGCTTTCAATTGTACAAAAAATTAGACGAGCAGTTCAGATCAAGAACCTCCGGAAAGAGCGACGCAAGAAAAGGGTCGTTCACTCCTCCTACAGTCAGAGGAGACAAAAAATTAGGAGGAGGACTCTTCTCAAAACAGGAAAAAAATGTAAAGGGAGCTCTTACAGATCCATCTAGGGAGAGAAGCTCGATATGAACAGCTTAGCTTACTATGGGGGTTGTCTAATCTGCAGAAAAAGCTTCCTCCCTAGGATACTATTCAAATGGGGACTTCTGGGGAAGGAACATGAAGATCTTTCCTGGAAAAGGGGTTCATAAACGATTACCTCCTCATGTCCAGAAGGTCAATCAGGTATCAAAAAATTTATGTGTTTCGAAATGAGAAAGAATCTGTTGAGGGCTCTCCTCAGGGGGAAGAGAATTGGGGGGGGAGCAACAAGGGGTCTTGCGTAAGAGGGGAGTCTTCGTGGGGGGCTTCTTTAAGATGTTTGAAAGAGGTCCGGGAGGTGAAGGTCAGACGTTTTCAGGAGAGAAGTCAAGCAAGAACTGTCGTCTGTGTCTCCAGATCCGGTACGCAGTAACCTGAATGGCTTCGGCCGGGGGAGAAGGTCAACATTTTTTAACAATCTAAGGTGCTGGCGAAGTTCACGAGAGCGAAGAGGGCCCAATCCGACGAAAGACGGAAATGTCTGCAGGGAGAAGAAAACAAAGGCGGAGGGCTGAGATCGCTGTTCAAGGAGAGGTACCGCCCGCGTCACAAAATTGAACTTCTCAGAGAACAGTGAGAGAGGTTAGGGAGGGTTTAAATTGGATCCTTTTCATCCAAGGGTAGTTGAGAAAGGGGGGGAACTCAGTTCTTGCAGAGTACTGACAATCTGAGAAGGAGAAAGTACTCAGAGAATTCCCTCAAGTTGGAAACGGGCAGTGGGGAAAAAATCGCCTAACAGAGAGACCAATTTTCGACGATTCGAAGAGGGAAAACCTTATGTAGAAGTGATCTTCATATCCTAAGGGCAAGGAAGAAGAGGGAATCTAAGCATCTCCGAAGTCACTCGATGCAGAGAAAGTCGCGTCGTTCTATCAAGGAGGGGAACGCTCAAAGCGGTGTGCGGGGGGAGAAGACGCCGGAGGGGGGGTTCCTATTCAAAGATACGGCACAGATCGAGTGGAAAGAAGAACATCGGGGAAATTCCAGGTAAGGGGGGAAACAAAAAAAAAACCCCTGAGTTCGGAATTACACCAGCTTTACTCAAAAGAAAGGTGGACCTGGGAAAACGAAAAGGAAATCCGAGGATGGGACTCAAGACTTGACACTGTCCGCATCAGAGAATGTAAGAGAGAGGGGATGTACTTTCTGCAGCTAAGTGGGGAGGTCCCAGGAGGAGAAGAAAAGGCATCAAAAAGATAATCTCTCAAAAAAGGAAAATGGTAGACAGGGCCTCTCTCCTTTTGGGGGGAAGTAGTGGGCAATAAGTCTCATCTAGGCTTAAAAAAAAAACGCAGAAGGGAGAGAGAATGGAGGTTCCCCAGCGAGCCCCATGAGGGGAACGGGGGCTGGGACAAGCGAATCCCAGAAGGAAAGCCGAACTGAGAGAAGGGGGTGGCACTCGTCTATTCTGAGGAAATATTCCTTCGCGTAGGGAGGAGGGGGGAAAGGATCCGACGGGAAGAAAAGTCGATAGCGGAAAAAAAAAGGACCTTAGGGCCTGGGGATCCTCTCTCGCCGACAAGAGGGGGAAAGAAGTTCCTTCTGCTACCGAGAGGATGACCTTCATATCTTAGAGAAAAATCGTTCCAAAATCTTCGAGAGACCAATATTTTAAAACCTATTACCAAAAGTAGAAAAAAAATGAATCAACAGTTCGTCTTCGTTCTTCATAAAAGGGGGGCCGATCGTAGTGGGAAAAAAAAGAGCTTTTTCATATTAGTTTTTAGGGGAGTCCTTCGGCGTCAGAGGGGAGAGGGCAGGGAAGAATTCGAGGAGAAGCGCTGGAAAATAGGGAGGAAAAGTCATAATGGGGAGGGGCGAAGTATCTCTAATCTCTTGAAAAATAGGGGGGGGGGAGGTCTTCAAGAAGAGAGTTAGGGGGGAAGTCGAAGGAGAGGGCATATGCAAGGGAAGGGGCCAAAGGGCTTCCAAAAAGAAAAAAAAAGAACGCGTTTGAAAAACCTTCCTCCGGATTACTAAAAAACACCGCGCGGCGGGGCTGTGTGACGAAAGACTATCTCAACCATTAACGCAAAGAGAAAAACGACTCTAACTGGCCGGGGAAGTCCTTGGGAAAGGGATAACCGATTGGGGAGGGTTCTGTGCCGAGTTTTTCGGGGAAAGGCCATGCCGGGGAAGGGGGAGGGTTTTTTTTCCTTCTTGTCGCGAAGAGAGACGGGTATCCTGGTCTTCGGACCTAGGGGAGAAGTTTCGGGAGAAAAATCGCAAGCTGGGGGAAGTCGATGAGTTAGTAGCTCGCTCCGGGTAATATGTAGGGAAAAGTGCCACAGAAGGGAGGGTGGAGGGCCTCGGCCTGTAAAGGGGAGTCTGCGGGGGAAGGGCTTTATGGGAGAGGGTACTTGGAAAAAAGAAAGAGCATACAGTTTGTCAAGTTTAGACCTAGAGGGGGGTCTCGTCCCCCACCGAGAGGGAAAAGGCGCTCTTGAACAAAGAAGTCTTTAGAAGAAAGGGAAGACTGCCAAGATAAAGGGCGGGGGGTCAAAATTCCGCGAGCTGGGGAGCCGCCGGCGAGCAAGAAGGGAATGATTCTGACCAAAAAGATGACGTGTCCTCTCTTGCTGGGGGGAGAGGGGGGGGGCTGTCGAAGGACCTATCAACGAGATCCACACGGGGGAATTCCTAGAATCAGAATTCTTGGACTTTCAAGCAAGGGGAGAGGTTACGTCTGCCCTTGGAGAGATATTCTTCAGGGAGAGAAAAATCCATTACGGAGAAAGGATCTAATCACGCAAGGGGTGCTCGTGCAAGAAGGATGGAACCCCGACTTCGGAAGAGCATTTCGGGGGAGGGAGGCTTCGGGGGGAAATCAGTCTGAAGGAAAAGAAAAAGAGCTGACTGAACTTTCTCCTCGGGAACGGGACTAGATGGGAGGGGGTTCGATCCTGACTCAAAAAATTCGCCTCTTAGGGGGGGGATGGGGGGGTTTGGTAAGTCCCAAAGTTCCAGGGGCCGATCGCTCATGGAAGAAAGAACGTGGATATGAAGAAAAAGAAAATCAAGCTCAAAGGGAAGAACTTAAAAGTTCTCCCTTGATCAAACGAACGTTCCTGGGAGGACGAAACTTCGCTCAAAAGATCTAAGCTCCAAGGAATGGGATCGTGGTGGTTCTCGAGCGGGTCAGGAATCTACCCGAAAAACAGAAGCCGGCAAAGGGAGAAACATTTGTTGTCGTCCAACCAGGACCGAAAGGAGGGATCGGGTAAGTCGCGATAAAGAAAAAAATAACCTCTCGCGAGGGGACCCGCCACTGAGGACGCTGTAGGACAAATGAAGCTGGGGCCTGCAGAAGTCGAAGGGCAGAAGCATCAAGATATGGAAAGGGGGAAAAAAGGCAGTGGTTCAATTAAGAGGCGACAAATGAGAGGATTCCTTGAGGATGGGGCAAGAACCACCAGGTCGAAAAAACTACAGAAGGAGGCAACAGCGTCATCAGCCTGAAAATCCGCGACGAGACATCCCCGCAACAGGAGGAATTCATCTAAGTGCGCAAACAACTATGGGAGTTTCGCGGAGGAGCCCTCCACAGAAGAAGTAGAGGTGGGGGCCGGAGGGAAAAAAAGTGGACGACCCCAAGGGGGGGCGATCTCTCTTTAACAATCTCTCCCGACCCAAAAAAAAAGAGACCAATTTGGTGATACTCAGAAGGGGAATCCAAGGTGTGGCATCTACAAAACCGAAAACTCTTGATTTGAGAAGAGACTTCTCGAGGGAAGAGATAAGGGGGAGACTTTAATTGTGGAAAGGAATGGGCATCGATGCTCTCGCCTAAAATGGAAGGGACTTTCCGCGCTGGAGAGGACGGCGGGGGGGGAATGATCACTCTGGCTGTCCGTCAGCTTCGTAGGTTAGGGGATCTTACTGGGGAGAAGGGAATGCTTCCGAAAATCCATCACTCTCCCCATCGGTGTGTCTTAAATAGGGTCTGAAGGGCCGACTTTCATCAGCTCGAAGGAAGGGGAGGGAGGAGCCGTGGAGGGGGGAGGCGTCTTCTCTGGGATTGCCTATTTTCTATCGTAAGGACTGAATTCATTTCGAGGAAGACAGAAGGGCAATTTCTCCTCGACTAGGAGCCGTTCCGAAGGGAAAGGGCGGCTCTCGGCGAAGTGACATCGGCATTATAAAAATGAGGAAGGAAACAAGTCTCTATGTGGAGTCCTGGGGGGGGGGGGCTTGCGGAGGTGTTCTATCCAGGGCCCTTTAATGGGGACCAGCTGCAGGAGAGCTCAAACCGAAGATCGGGACGCGGAGATTGCCTTCGGAGCAGAAACGCAGAAATCGCGGAGAGCGCGGGAAGGAAAAAGATTACGACGCGAGGATGGTTTCTGGGGGGAAGGAGCACGATTGACGAGACAGGGATCTCGGCAGACGGGGGTTTTGGCGACGTAGATCAAGAAGGAGGGGCCTGAACACAAAAACCTCTCTCGCAGGACCAAAACCTCAGAGAAGGAAGACGAGGGACTGCCAAGATTCTCTCTGAGAGGGAAGGTCGCAAGAGGAGTGGACACCTCTATCTTGGCCTTAAGGTGAAAAATCAATAGGGGGGATGCCTTCGAAGCTACAGGGGGGTCCTCTCAAGGGGACATCGAAAGGAGCCTGGCGTCATAGGGAAGGAAGGAAGAGAGGCCAGGGGGGTCCTAAATCTTCTAGGAAGGCTCCACGATGCTCCTGGTCCAACCAGCTCCGGAGAAGATCTATTGGGGGAAAGACTCAGATCGACACAAAAGCTCCATTCAGAGAAGAAGAAAAACAACAACAAAGGGTAGGAGGGGGAGAAAGATAGATATTAGCTTAAGATAATTGCCCTGCGATGGCGTCTGTGGAATAACCGAAAGAGAAAGGTCGAAAAGTCGCATCTTTTCGGAAAGAGGCTCCGTGAGAGGGGGGGTTTCTGTCAAAAGGATACTCAGCCTGATAGATAATAGGAGGATCTGAAGGGGGAAAAAAATTGGAACGGCTTATACATCCTTTAAGCTTCTACGAAAGAGAAAAAAGTTCGTATAATATGAAGCGCTCACGGCCATTGTCCACGGGAGAAGTCTGGAGGGGGGAAAAACTATCGTACTTGAGAAAGATCCTTCCATAAAAAAAAAAAGAAAAAAAAGAAAGAGGGGTCAACTTGTCTTTTTTAGGAAGGTCTCTTTCAGACTAGCCCAAAGCTGTATGCCTACTTCTAGAAGGTAAGAGGCCATCTGGGGAGAAAAAAGAAATATTCGGAGACAGCGAAAAGAAAAGTGACGAAGGGATATTTACTATGGGGAAGGAAGGGGGGCTGGTTCTTCCCGAATAGGAAGGTTTGGGAGAGGGGTCCAAAGGGGAGGTGTTCCCGTTTAAAAAAGAAAAATCAAAACCACTCCTCAGGAGGACATCTCGTATAATCAGGGGGACGAAGATTTGTTTTCATCAAAGAGGGGGGTGATCATTCCGGGAGGAAAGAGAGAAGAGGTTGAAGACGGAAGGAAGGGGAGCAAAGGCCATTCACTGGGTCCTCGAGGGGGGAGAAGGTCTTTCACGAGCGGGAAGAGGAGGGAAGCGTTCAACGCCGCTTTAAGAAGGAGGAATGAAGACAGTTGAGAGGGAGTTCGCGACATTCCAGAAAGAAGGGACAAAAGGTAAAAAGATTGTCGCTGCTTGTATTGAAGATTCGGAGAAAGAAAGATGTTCTAATCAGAACCCGAAGACCTAGACTTAAGGAGGAAGCTATCCTCAGTGATTTCCAAGAAAGACTGACTATTTCAAGAGAGGCCCTCATGAAGGAAAATCGGGGAACATTCCGGAAAGGTCAACTCGCGGTCCGGGGAAGACAGTCGCGAACATCCCGAGGCCGTCTACGGGGTGGTCGAGGGGAGGCTTGACAGCAAGAAGAAGTGCGCAAAGGTCCCTCCTAAAAGACCTAGGAGGGGGGCTTTTTTCTACTCAACATGAGAAAAGAGAGGAGCAGTAAGAAATTATAGGCAAAGGATTTTCGCGCGCCCGGAAACTCTCTGGGGTTTTGCGGAGGGAGGCTTACGAGGGCAGGGGGGAGGCGCGGCGTTCGCTGAAGGTCTTCGGGTTTGCCGGAGAAAGAAAGTGGTTCAAGTCAAAGGCCGTCGGGGGAGGGGTGAAGTGGGTGCATTCCCAACGGGAATCCGCATCAAAAGGGCGTGTCGCTGCATTAAGGTAAGAAAAAGGGTCAACGCCGGGAAAAGCTGTCTGCGCTGGGGACCGCGCAGGCCAGAACTTCAGGGTTCAGCAAGGGGGGAATCGACTAAGAGGAGAGGGGACTAGGACACTATCGCTAGGGGGGATCCGAAAAGACAAGACGCCCTGAGGGCATTCTTTAAAATGCAGAAAGGTCTTCGGAGGAATATGGCTTTGGAAGACGACCGCACGAGAGGAAAAGGTAAACTTCTCCAGATGCAAGGGCGCAGCTAGGGGAATCGTGGCAAAGTTCGATCAAAGGAAAAAGAGGGAGATCGCTACACTCACTAGGAGGATTCGAAAAAAGAGAGTTCCGATCGGGCTGCACGTCCCAGAGACGATGCCGAAGTATTTTTAACTTAAGAAGGATCTCCACCATCTACTGAAAAAAAATCTACGAGGCGAGAGGTTTTGGGGTCTCTACTTAAAAAAAAAAAAAAAAAAAAAAAAAAAAAAAAAAAAAAAAAACACCGGATTTAAGAGAAATATCTCTGGGGGGGGGGGGTAAAAGAGGTCAATTAATAAGAGAAAGGGAAGCATAGAAGAACTTCCTCTAGCACATCGAACTGCTCGAGGAAAGAGGGTTATCCATCATGGGGGGAAAAAACCCTCTCTTTTCTGATTCGCGATTAGGGGAAGTAAGGTAGTGGGGATCTTCAAAAGAACCAAGGTTGGTGGGGGAACTACATCGGACCATTTGGAAGGAAAAGTCCTTGTCCGAGGAGAGGAAGTCCCCAGCTGTTGACGCAAAGGTGAGAGTCAATTTGAAATTTGCTCGAAAAAAGAAAAGGAAAGACATGAGGGGGAAAAGAATTCTGCAAGGATAAAAGGACGAGGGTTTTTCCGGTCTGGAAGAAAAGATGCCCTCGTGAAGTGGGAAGAGTCAATTCGTACCAGGAAAGAATACTCATAAAAGAACTATTAAGTGTGGAAAAATTTTGTGGGGGAAGAGGGAAAGTGGTACCTTTTCAGCAGCGGGGAAAAACCTAAAGAGGGAAGAGGGTATCAGGGCTTTGAGTGGAAAGGAAAAAATTATGACCACGACAGGAGCCTAACCGCCATAAAAGAACTTTCTGACAGGAAGGGAGAGATCTATTTCTGAGACCGGCGTCTGCGCGAGCGGGGTAGGAGACAGAGACTCCGAAAGGCTATATCGGAGACCAAGAAGGAGAAAAGCTCCGCCCAGCCAATCGGGAGATCAAGAAGGTCAGGCGAAAAGAGGTCCTCGGAAAGAAGCTGATCGAACCTCGGCACAAATACTCCTGCAACCAATAGGGGAGGGAACTAAAAAAAAGGACAATTACTGCACCAACTAGGAAACTGAGTCGTCGGCGGAGAGTGGGGGGTCCGAGAGAAGCCCTCCGGGAGGGGGGAAAGATTGTTTGAGGTCTTGTCGTAACTCCGGAGAGGGGGGACGTCCGCCGGAGAGGGAGAGAAAAAGCGTATTCGGTCACCGGATCGTCAAGAGAAAGAAGTAAGTCTGCGAAGTATAAGAAAAAAAAAAAAGGATTAGGGGGGGGGGGGGATACTTCGTCCGACAGGGAAAGAGGGAAAGCTCAGGACGAAAGGTTGCCTCGCAATAACGAGGGAAATCGCCCCGGAGAAGGAAAACAACTTCCTCCTTATTAACTACCGAGATATTAACCCTCTCTGAGGAAAAAAAAGAAGAGTGACAAGGAGGGATGTGCGGACCCGAACTTTGCCTAAGGGAGTCCTTGTCCGAGGGGGGGGGGGAGGAGGGAGATAAACTATTTTTTTCCTCAGTGCGAGGGGGAAGATTGGGGATGAAAGGAGGAAGGGAGGGCCAGATCTTGGAAGAAAAGACTTGGGTTCAAGGGTTGTCTGCGGCTGGGAATGCGGATCCTTGAGGAAGGATCAGTTCGGCGGGGGAAGGTATCGCCTCCTATCTCAGCTTTGAAGGAGGACGGATGCGTTCAAAGAAGGAGAGAAGGAAAAGATGAAGGATTTCACCATACGGAATCGCTAAAACTCGGCCTGTAAAGGGGAGGGGGTGTCTTCGAGGGTATTGGGGGGAAGGGCTCTCTTGGAACGGAAAAAAGCAAATCCCTGAGGGGGGAATAGGGGATGGAAAAGTTTTGGGAAGAACGACTCAGTGGGAAAGAACTAGACAGAAAGGGACTATCCTTATCTGTCAGGGGGAGAGGAGAGGAAAGCATTGGAAAGACAGAACACTTCAAAAGGGGGCGTCCCGAAAGAGGGAACCGGCCAAGAAGAAGGGGATCCTCTTCCTGCAGCATGATCAGGGGGGGGGTGAGAAGAAAAAGGGACGGAGGAGGGGAAGTCAGTGGGGGGAAACTTTCGCTAGGAAAAAGGGGAGGAAAACTGGTTGAGGTCCTAGAAAGCGGGGAACAATCCGCACCGTGGTCAGGGGCCTTTTCGGCTGCAAAGGGGCCCATCGATCTTAGAATAGGGAAAGACCCGGGAAGAAAAATGACGAGGGGGAAAAGGCAGAAAAAAATCCCGCCACCGGGGTTCAAATGTGTAGAAAGGAGAAGCTTCGCGCGGAAGGGCGATGCGCGAGAACGGAGCGAAGGTCGCGAAGACGGGGGAAAAAAGGTTCTTTAGCGCCTACGCCTCAAAGAAGTTCGTGCAGTCAGAAAGGGGGGGGGGCGAATCTTACCAAGAGGCGAATCTTCGACCTGGGGGGGTGGGGAAGTGGCAGGGTTGGCCCCGGACAAACTCAAGTCTTCGTCCGAGGGAGGAGGCAGGGAAGGGGGAAAAAATCTTCACTATACTCGGGAGGAAAAAGCTACTGCACGCCGGAGGAAGGGGGAGGAAACTCCAGAGGAGGGAGGGAGTCGAAAGGAAAAGCAGCCATATCCAGGGAGATACTGGGAGAGAGCATTCCTTTTTGCTCTCGCGGAGGGGGACGGCAGAAAACGACCAAAAGACCCTCACCGTCGGGGGGGAAGGGTTTGGGTCCATT
>Ga0179591_1219373_pt1 | contig 13161 bp, 17 predicted proteins | sample CZOMad2_1_08_16f_FD_182891 | JGI IMG/M metagenome (GOLD analysis project Ga0179591, IMG submission 182891) | Vadose zone soil fungal communities from Angelo Coast Range Reserve, California, USA - CZOMad2_1_08_16fungal (PacBio error correction) | ecosystem: Environmental > Terrestrial > Soil >...
CTGGTAGAGGGGTACGTTGAGCTCAGCGAACAACAAAAAAGAGAAAAAAGAGGAACGAAGTTGAAGAAAAAGCTACGGGGGAAGGGGGTTGCCGACTGCCAAGATCAGTGAAAAAGACAGAGTGTGGGAACCAGGTGAATGAAAAAAAAAGAGCATGGGAGGGAACTGGCGTTCCGGTAGTGGAAACGACCAGAAACGAAAGGGGGGCGGGCTGAGACTACGTGGGGAACGAGGGGCGCAAAGGTGTGAGAAGTCGGTCGAGAAAACAGGAGACATGAATTAGATACATCTCCAGCCCGCGCCCGGCCACTCAACGGGGGAGAACTGACCGTCAAGCGGGTGTTGGAAATGATGGTTACAAAATTCAAATCTCTGGAGAAATCAATTGCGGAAAAAAAAAAAGAGACAGTTTGATACAGCAGAACCCGTGTTCTCCAGGAGGGAAAGCAGATAATATGAGACAAGGGAATAATCAAAGAGGATACCGGGCTTCATGTGCAAAGGCACAACAAGTCGAAAATCAACTGAAGCCATCACAATGGGAAACGTGGGAGGGCGTGCTAACACACTGAAGACGTAGCAAATGGAAAAGACGCACACCCAATAAAACGGTAGATGAGTCACGAAGACTGGTACGGAAATAAAAAAGTGAGATTAAAACACTGCTGTGGACATTAAGTGAAAAGAAAAAAAAAGCCATACAGGAAGAATGGGAAGCAGGCAACTCGCTTCGACAGTGGTATCGTGCCGAGGAAAAGTCTTGGGGGACTGGGGTGGGGGGGGGGTTGTTGGGAAGGGGAAAGCAATCTGGAAAGGAGGTGAAAACGCTTCGAGTTGACAGGAATTTCACCGGGACGCAAGTTGAGGAAAAAAAAACTTTCCATCCTTCCGAGAATGTGCACGCACGTCCGTTTCGTGATCCAGTCTTCGGACGAAGGAAGAAAGCAGCACAAATTGCACAACGCTCAAGCGTCAGCCTGAGTGCAATAACAAAAAGACAAGTGGACAAGAAAAAAGCGTGGAAACGATACAATCTCCATACTTTCAACAGAAAAAAAACAACTCTAGACAGTAATTACCAAAAAATCGGCCTGGAGACAGGATTAGTCCAGGAGAGGAACGAAAGAAAAAAGGGGCTGAATAAATAAATGTAAACGACCTTTGCCCTGCCCTGAATATCAAGGGGCAGGGAAGCTGTAGGGGCTTCTCTGTAGACTGTCCAATCGAGAAAACAATCCCAAGGAAGTTGCGGAAAAAATGTGCTACACCGCAAGTGTGTGTGCACACTGTCGAGCGATGGAAAGAAGAGAGTTGTGAATAAGGTGACTTAAAACTACAAACGGCAGGGAGGGCTCTGAAAAGGGGGCTCAAATTCAGGAAGTAACTGCGAAGGGCAACATGAGGAGGCGCGGCGGGAAGGCGGCTCAACTGTGATAAGAAGATTAGAGAAGATCAACGTACATAACAGGGCTTGGGTGGAAGGCGACTTTCACGGAGCGGGTCAGGAGGAAAAAGTTTGAGCGGGAGACACACAATTACTGGCTTGAACAAGTAAAAGCTGGGGAATAAGGGTGTCCGCAACAGGGGAATGGAATGCCAGGGCAGACTTCTAGAAGGACGAAAAATGGAAAGGGGCCGTGCGGAAAGACTTATCACACGATAGTGAAAAAGAGAGCGGAGACGGGTGGTGCGGGGGGGGTGATGTCAGTCAAAGACCGGTCATGGGGGAAGAAAAAAGGATCACGACTCACTGGTATAGCTCTTCTACTTCGAATGCGGGTCAGATGATGAAGAAAGGGTGGGAGAAAAGAGTTTGGGGGGGAGTGAAGTCACCAGAGGGGATTGAGAAGGGGGTGCATAGAACGAAAACCCATACAAACATAGGCTCAAGCGTAAGTTTGTCTACGGGCCGTAACATTCACAGCTGGTAAAGGAATATGGGGGTGTAAGAGAAATCAGCAACAAGGGAGATGGTGAAGGTTCACCCCGGAGCGCTAAATTGAAGAATACACAGTAGGATGTAGTACAGTCAAGAAGGCGAACGTCGATGGTGCATATGTGAACCGGGCGGTGCAAGGGGGTGGAAAAAAGGGAAAGAATCGGATAGCGTGCTACCTGCCCACCGATTGGGCGAGGGGCACAGGAGCGGAGACACACGGGAAGGGAGGGGAAAACAAAAAAGATCGGGTATAGTGTAGGACAACGGACAACCAGTGGAAGGGGAGATAAACTATAGTGGGTGGAGCGTGACCACAGGCTAGGGGAAAAACTGAGGATTTGAATGGGAGCAATTAAGTGTAAACGGGGAAGAAAGAAAAAACGAAACGCGAGGGGATATCAACTAAGGAGAAGGGGGTCGAAAAACAGGGAGGAAAGAAAAGGTGGGAAACATAAAGGCCGTAAGTGAGGAGAGCCTTCAACACGGCTGTGAAAGGGGGGGGGGCCAAAAGTGAAAAAAGGGGAGAAGGAAGAACGCTTTCCGTGGCGCGGTCAACCGCTGGGGTAGGGCAACCGAGGGGCAGTGAAGGTAGAAGGTCAACCAGCGTACGTTGGCGTACAAGTATCAAAGGGCACAAAGGAAGAGAGGGGAGGAAATAGGGAATAACTCCGAGACTAAAGACAGGTACGCCGAAAATTGGCCGCTGTAGCTTCGACGAGAGACAAAAAATAAACTGTGTCACTCAAAGAAAAGAGAGGGGGGGAAAAACACCTGGGAAAGGGGAAGGAAAAAATGGTCAGCTGGGGGATACTTGCGGTCAGCGGAAAATCTCAAAAAACAAACTATCGAGGAAGCAAAAGGCGGTCAGACAAACTCTTTCCAGTGATCAAGAAGAAACTAAGAGCGGGGGGAGCGGAGGCAGAGACAGAAACTCACGTCAATCTGGGGCACAGAAAAAGCGGAGAAAAAGTAAAGGGAAAAGGGAAAAATCTGTGGTTACCTGTTAGTCTAAGGGGGAAGGACGAAAGAAAGGGACAAGTAGAGACATCGAGAAATTAAAGGCGAGGACACGGGGCACATAAACTATGGAGAACGGGGAAAGGACACGACCAGGGTCGGTGCGGGGGTTACAACCGAAATCAGCGCCTGTCAGAATGTAGGGACGGTGGGGAAGAAAGGAATTTGTAGGAAGAAAACAATTGTCGGGTGCCCGAGGCTGGCAGGTGCAAGCGAGAAATCAAAAATTGATGTGGGGGGAAAAAGACCAGCCAAGGGAAATGAAATCTTCGACAATCAGAGAATGGACGTTGGATGTAGCGGGGGAAAAGGCGGCGGGGAAAAAAAAGATGGGGTGGGAAGTGATCCACAGGGGGGCGGCGCGGGTGGGGCAATGATTCCGGGGTAAAGGCCGATTTTCTGTAAAAAAAAAAAGGAGGAAGAGAGAAATAAGGGCAGGCAAGGGGGCAAAAGGAAACAAGTGCGGTCCAAACTAAGTGGAGAGGGGGGGGACAGGAACTTCGGTGAAAAGAAAAACAATGACAAACTGTCTCTCAGAGGAAAAATATAGGGCTATGCCACATCAGTTGGGGGGAACTAATAGGAGAAGAGAAAAAGGGGAGAGATTTGTCAAGACGTGCTCCGAGTCCCGTATCTCACAGGACCGAGAAGTTGGAAGGGGGAAAAATGGGCATGGGTGGAGAAGAAGGAACTGCTATGAAGAGGACGCGTTAACGAAGACGAAATCGGCCTAAAATGACGAGAAAAATACAAAAAAGAAGCAATGGCTGGTAATGGAGAAAGAAGATATAGAGGGGGGGCCGCAGGCATAGGTTCGCTGAAACGGCGCAGGGAAAACAAAACGAGAAGAAAATAAAAAAAGGTGCTAAAGCGGTACAACGGAGTTTCTAAGCTCCCCAAAGGGGGGGAGGAGTCAACAAACAAGAGTGTAAGGGGGAATCGGCACGGATGCCAATTCCAAAAAAGAATACGGGACACACGCAAGGGGGGAAGTACCGAAAAAGGATCTAGGCTCCAAAACGACCCGCACCTAATTCTACAGGAAAAGATCTTGTAAAAAAAGAAAAAAAAGCGGGATCCAAACAACAGCAGGGGTGCTACCGCATACAAGGCTGGCTGCAAGGTAGGAGTGGTTAGAAACAAGAGAGTTGAATGTTGTTACAAGTGGGATCTTTACACCATAAAAAAAAAAAAAAAGCAGGAACCCCCTAGAAGGAAGTGGGGAAAATGTAACGAGTTGGGCCAAAATTGACCAGTATCTGGAAAGAGGACAGGGGAGCGGAAAAACTCGCTAGGCCGAAGCTTGTCGTAATTTTGATCGGGGAGAAAAAAAAAAAAAAAATACGTTGCTTCTTGTAAAAGACCGAGCCTAAAGCCCATTCAACTGTCAAGGTGGCTATGAAACGAGGAAAGAGAGAAAGAAAGGCGAAAAATTACTACGAGCAAAAGTAGATACACGGGGAAAACAAAACCGGGAAAAAACCGTGAAGGGGCTGACAGGTGTCGACGACCAATGCCCATAATCAAAAGATAGATGATGGGGAGGGTACTTTGGAAAAAGAACCCCGTACGTTGTGGTGGGGTCTGGGAAATGAGTTAACCTTGACAGGGAAACGGTCTGACGGGCGAAAAAAAGCCGAGGAAACGGGGAGGGAGAGGGCCAACTGGGAAAACCGGCAGCAAGTAGGGGAATAACCCTGTGAACAATCGAACAGGGAACGTATACCGGAAAGGTTTCACACAAAAACTCGAGGGAGTTTACAGTAACAAAACACAAAAAAAAATAAAAGAGAAAAGCAAGCTAAGGGAGGCGTAACGTGTACAAGCTAGAGTAATATAGAACGATCGATCTTCAACGGGTAGGGAAAGCAATCGCAAGGGGGGCAGGAATATAGTGCATTACAGCATACCGACAAGGTTTGGACGGACTAGTAATAAGAAAGAAAGAGGAAAAAGAAGAAAAGGGAACAGGACAGGAATTGGTACGGCTACAAGGTATGCAGTGAATAAGAGCGAAGGTGAAGCAATACAATACCATCAGCAAAGGTTGGTGTACAGATGAAAAAAAAAGGAAGGGTACGTCTCACATGGTTCAGGATATTTTATACATCGATGGTAAATGAATAAGGCGTTGGTCTAGCAATCCGCCGGGGGGCAACATCCGCTAACTTCGGGAATAAGACTGTGAATGAGCGCCAAGGAACCACAAAATGAGGTACAGCGCGTGTAGTCGGCCTGGGTGGTAGCATGCCATTAACGGAGGAGAACACTCTCGTCAACGAAAGCAGGATCACAATGCCGTAGAGAATGAAGTGGAAAGGAAAAGACGAAGGAAAAAGAGAGGGGAACAAACAATTGGGAAAAAACACGCAAGGGTTTGACGGAAGAACTCCCTTCATTAGAAGGGGGGGGGAAAGAGGAACGGGTAAAAAGAAGGTTGCTGAATTTGCGGGAACATAGAAACGGGGGAAAAGGCTTAGAAGCAAGAGGGAGCGGTCTGTCGAAAAAAAACCGGAAAGAAGTGAGTGTGCACTACAGCAGGGGAGGAACGTGAGTTGCATACATTCCTGGGGGACTACGTGAACACACCGCGGAAATGAAAGGTTGCACAAAAAGCAAAGCGGACGACAGAAATTACCGGCGAGCAAACGGAAAAAATCCCAGCCCAACGCGAAGTGCTGGAAAGAGGACGGGGGGGTTGACGGAGAGGGGAAAAAAGGTTCAAAATCGCAAGAAAAACAGGTCGGCAAAGATGGAAACAAGTAAAGGGGGCCAGGGTGACAAGGGGGGCAGAATGGGAGAAGGGGGGGTGCGGACTTATCTATGGACGTAGCACAGCAGTCCAAATTCATGTGGGGAACGGTTAGAAAGATGCACAGGTCTGGCGCAGAGTAAAGGTCCGGGAGTTCTCGGGCCATTGCGCGGGCGCGAGGCGGGGGAGGGGGACAAGCCATAAAAAGCGGGTCGGCCAGTCTCAACTCACGGATACCAAGAGGGGGACTGGGGAAGGTACAAAGAGTGGCAGAGCATCAAAAATAAGATGAAGAAGCAGAGCAGAAAGGGAAAAAGGGCGGACTGGGGGGTAGAAAAAAGGTGAAGGGAAAAAGCAACTGAGATGTCCGTCAGAGATAAGGCTCGAAGGTTAAAGTAAGAAAAAGGGGGAGGACTATTAAAGGGGCAATCGCACGAGACCTCGAAGCGTTGCACACTGCAACAAAAGAAAAGGACGAAAAGGGGAGGGCTGTTGCCCATCGGACGACATTGAAGGGGGTTAGCCGGAAAAGGGCATTGAGGGAGTGTGCAAAGTTGGAAAAAGGAACAAAGGAAGGGAATAAATATGCGAACCTCCGACGGTACTCCAAACATGGCGGAAGGGGGAACGGTGATACTCGATGAAGATAGAATTGTTCGATTAAGCACAGCTGTGTCGCAAAAGTTCCTGTATCAGGAAGGGTCCGATAACGATAAAGGAAGTGGGAAATTCCGTGGGATGGGGTGATATGTGATAAAATGAAGCCCAGGAGAAGAAAAGGGAGAGAATACATGACCACACGGAAGAGATCAGTCACTGGCTGTGTTACGGGAGAAGGTCAAGTGGAGACACAGGGACCTCCCAGACGAAGATTGGGGAGCCATGACTGAAACAAAAGATAAAAACATAAAGGAAAGGGGAATAAGTGGCAAATCTTCTCAAAAGAGACGAAAAAAGCTCAACTCAAGCTACGGCTGCACACGGTGGGCGTTCCCGGGAGGGAGGGGAGGGGAAAAGCCATGAAGAGTCCGTCTGGGGGAGGACGAATTATCAAAAAAGGGAGTGGAGAAGGTGTGAAGTGCGTTCGGGGAAAAGGACCTGAGCACTACGATAAGAAAGGTGGAAAAAAAGGGGCGAAGTCGAGCAAGTAATTACCTTCTCGTTTGAAAATGGCGAAAAACTATTTATTGAGGACCGGATCCGGCTGGAATCACCACACTGGGAATATCTCCCACGTTTAGGAAGATTGAGGAAAAACGGAGGGGCTAAAGGTCCAGAAATCAAAACACTCACAACGGGAAAAGCGTGGGAGGGGAAAGGAGAGGAGGTCAAAGGCGAGAAAAAGCAGTGTGTGCTCTCAGCAGGGGTATCTAAATCTCTCTCTCTGGACGGAAGGCCTAACAAAAAGAAGGAAATGAGCAACGGCAGCAAACTTCACAAGACACCCGTCAACTCCACACCAAAAAAAAAAAAAGAAATAAGAAAACACGACCGACGACACACACAACAAAAAAAACGACACAAAGAAGGGACACACAGAGAAGGGAGAGAATATGCCAGTAGCCTTCTTGTTCGGACTTCGTGTCTTGACTTTCAAAAACCCCCACACACCCAAGGGGAAAAAAACGGAGAAGACACCAAACAAGGACAAAAACACAAGAGGTACGATCGTTCAACAGTGCGAAATGTGACAGACACTATGGCACAAATACGGAGCGGCATGAAAAGATAGTGAAACGCGTCATAAACAGAACGGACTTATGGCATCTGGCGGTAGAAAACACAAAAGAAAGGATGAACGAGGAATCTCCCAGCCGTTTGTAAAAAGTTGAGGGTGAAAGGAATGACAGGGGTCCCATAGTCGGGGCAGAAGCACCGCGTGCGGAGGCCGCGGAGGAAAGTGTGTGGAAGTACGAGTGGCATGACAATAAACAACAAAAGATGAAATATGCTAGAGGCAGATAAGATTGTACAGAAAGACAGAGGGAAAACGAAAAATGTGGAATGCTGCATATTAAAAAGAGCACATATTCCCGAAGCAACGGAAGACACCTCAGGTCTTCGGTCAGAGGGCGACGGTAGCATCGAAAAGGGGGGGAAGGACACTTCGTGGAGGAAGAGGACCCACCTAACCCTTGGAGAGAAAGCGGGGTACACAAAAAAACGGGGGGGAGAGGTGGGAGCCAAGAAGGCACATCCGAGTTAATCGTGCATTTCTGGGGGCATCTCCAACCTTGAGCCTGGGCCTGACGACATACCGCCAGACACCATCAGCAAAGAAGTTTCGAGAAAATAAGCGAAAGGGGGAGTGAAGAAGAAAAAAAGTTCCAAATAGGTGAAAGGGGCCAACGCTTAGAGTGAACCGGATGGTCCCGTAGCTCGATAGTTCCGGGCTAGAGACATACGTGGAAAAAGTAAAACGAAGTATCGAGAAATGTACTGCCAACGGACAGAAAAGTAAAGGAAGAGAGAAAGACAGAGGCATCGGACAGGGCGTGCAAGGTCGTGACCAAGTGAAAGATTACAAAAACAACAGGAAAAAACCTGGCGGGGGCGACTCACGAGTGACAATATGACGCACAGACAAAGGAAAGAAAAAGGGGAGGGCGATCGGGGGAGACGTCCACTTCACTCTTCAAAGAAAAAAACAAGGGAACAAAAAGAGAAAGAGGATAACACACCACACAAGCGCCAGCCTTGACAGCTTGTAAACCAAAGAAAGCAACATACAGGGTGTGGCAGGATGAAAGAAACTGGCACACGACCTTTGAACCGGCCAGAGGAATGAAAATATAGTGGGAAGGTGGTAGGGAAATTTGCCCTGGTTTGACCCGAGGTCGGGTCTGCAGTATAAAAGGGGGTCAGCAAAAAAAAAAAAGCTAAAAAAAAGAGGGAACAAGTAACCAGGAGCGGTGGGCGCCATCTATGGGATTCCAGAATGCAGAAAAGAAAAAGTCGGGGCGGCCAAGGAAAGAGGCAGGGTGCAAACAACATCTGGTGTCTCGGGTGTCTACACGGAGCAACTAGGGAAGAAAGGTGAGGAAGAGGACGGGGTGGAATTGACACGGGAGCGATCGGAAGCGGCCACTCTAAAAGTGACTAAAAAAGGAGCTGAAATACAGCCGGGGCGGAGAACATCCTCAACTGGAAGAAAAAAGGGGGGAATAGAAAAATGGGAGAGAAGTACACTGAGTCTGATAACGGGAAGCTACCGTGGAGAAGGGTCCGGAAAAATGGGGGCCCAGGGGGATTGAAGGGAGGGACAGCAGGCTCTCATGAGTCAATGGAAAGTGGACGGCGACATTCCAGTGGTCCGTTGGAGGAGAGAAGGAAGGGCAGTACGATGGGAATAAGGAAAGGAGAAGAAAAAAAAATCCAGACAAGAGTGCACTGAGCTTCCAAGTAAGGGGGGTATGGAAGACAGAGCACACAGTAAAAAAGGAAGACAAAAAACGGTCGATCAAAATTACACAGTCTGATTTATATTCACGGATAAAGAACACCTCGGGGGAAAAAAGAAACCGGAAGTAATCAATACCAGGAGAACTGGGGGGAAGAGGGTAGTAAGGGCAAAAAAGATTACACTTAACAACGGATCAATGCTTTCGGATCAGGTCCGGAAAAAAAGGGGAAGGACGGTAGCCATGATATTCTGGGGGGGGGGGGATTGACGGGTAACGGCATTGGATAGGAAGGGAGGAAAACCCGAAGAAGGAAAACTTATGGTGGTAAAAGACTATGCCAACTGCTAACGGGAGTAGGGGAGTGATTAAACGTGGAAGGATTAAAAACCGTAATAGCACAAGCGATGGAAGACGCTTTGAACCGGTTTGTGAAAAAAGGACCGATACGGATCCAAAAGACACATGTGTCTTTTCGTGTTTAAAGTGAAAACCTTTAAGAACAGACGTGACAAAGCGTACCTGTCGGAGGGGGGGGGGGGGTGAATGGGGGGAATGAATAAGGGAAACAGCGCTTCGCAATGGACGAAAAGACAAGCACCGCGAATTTGAAGGTAAAGGACGCAGACCAGGGGTCATGAACGTGTCTAAAAAAGAAGGAGGAAACATTCAAAAAAAGACATGGGCAAAAGGTTGCAGTGACCTCAGAGGAAGGGAGGGAAAGGAAGAAGCAGTGGGGAATGGGACGTTCATGAGGTGCTATCATGGGAGGCGAAAGGGCAATCGGCAGCACAAATTCTGCGCGGTTCGAAGAAGAGGAAAAGTTGAAAAGGAATCAGGAAAGTAGAGTGTCAGGTATCAAAAGAAGGGGCAAGGGGAACTGTCGGGGAAACTAAAGTTCTTCACATAAAAACACCACAAAGGAACATCACACTTCCATAAGGGATAGAAATGGGACAGAGGCGGTGCGATCTTCGGACAAAAGAATGTCAAACTCATCGGGGGGTCAACTGGTGGGTCTAACAGAAAAAAAAGGAATGTGCAAAGAAAACAATTACTATGTTGGGTAACTGATAAAAAATGGGGAATGTTGCCTAATGCAAAGAAAGTCTAAGGGGAAGGGAAAAGGTACATAAATAGTGAATTCAAATCACACGGAGAGGGTGTGGACGGACGAATAAGGGCACGGGAGAGGGTTGGGGGGTCAAAGACAAGGGAAAAATTCTAAGAAGAAAAAAAGGATCGGCTGCGTAAACATACGACCCTCTATGCAACCCAAATGAACGGACGGGGAAAAAAACTAGGGCATTAGTCACGTGCCTAAGGCAATTGTCTGGAGACTAGTAATACCGGAAAAAGAGGGGGAATCAGGGCTTGCATAATTAGGGAGGTAGGATGCTGTAGCCTAAGCTGGGGACAAGGGGGTCGGACTAAAAGGGAGAGATTCAAAAGGGGCAGGCGACAAAGCACCAGTTCTTTTGGGTAAGAAGACTGGGAGGGGAAGGGAAAAATCCAGCAGTCAGGGAATTTTCAAACGAAAGACAGAGGAAGGGTGGAGAAAGGGGGACGGGTTAGGACTATCCTGGTCGCCGTTCAAAAAAAAAACGCGGGGACGGCAGAACTGAGGAGCGAAATATTTTATCAGGAGAAGCGGACGTCAGTTTTTTTGGCCGTCAGCGGGAAAACGGGAGAATTTCGGAAAAGACGCGAGCAAAAGTCGTCGACATACCGACTGGTGTAGCCAATGGGGTGGCCGTATCAATTCAAAATCACAAGGGACGAGGCAAAGTAACGTAATCTTCCTTAACTTCGGGGAAAGGAAGCAAATAAAGGGAGAAAAGGGGAAAACAAATCGGAGGGAACGAGAGGGGACCACGTGACCAGATAGGAAGTTGGGGGGGTTTGTCAGAAGTGTGTAATATCGATTCCAAGTTGCTGGTGACATATTCTTGATAGGGGAATAAAAGGGAAGTGCTGGGCAACAACTCAACGAAAAGAAAAGAACACCCAGTTGAAAGAGGGGAAAAAACCGCAAAGGGGGAAGGAAGGGGGGGAAAAAAATCGAAAAAGAACGGCGTTTCGTCTAGACGACGAAAAACAAAAAGGGACAGGAAAACGGGGAAACGATGGCTAGGCTAAAGGCTGGGAGGGGGATAGACCGAACACTCAAAAAACATGTTGGGGGGGCGTCTAACTCAAAACCGAGTGAAGCAAAACCCCGCAGGGTGTTCGGACAAAACAGTGCGGGTAGATGCACTCGCGGAAATAAAGGTCGTATCAATGAGAATGAGCGTAACGATCAGGAAGTCCTTGGGGGACCCAGGAAACTGGAAACAACAATAAGAGCAAAAAAAAGAACTATGAATTCTGCAATTCTGGACAAAGTGGGGGGCAGAAAGAGAGGGAGAAAGAAAAAGTGAAAAAAGAACAAGGGGGTACATATGAAAGAAATAGGGGAACTGGTCTACCAGATGTGTGGGGGACAAAGGGAGGGAGGGATTCCAGGGGGGTGCAGCAGAAAAATCCTGAGTAAAGAGACGTAATTGAAAGATGGGGGAGAAAGACCGGGAAAAGAGCATACACTTCAGAGATAGTTGCTTGTGGAGAGGGGTAAAAACGGGGAAAGAGTAGAAAGGAAATAAAAAAAATTGTGAAAATAGGGAAAGACTCGCCCAACTGCTCGAAAGACGATGAAAGGGAGTAGAAAAAGAATCATGACTCCGACTCGGGAAAGGTATACCATAAACAACCAAAACACGACGAATGGAAGGTAAGAAGGGGACCAAAGGCCTCGGTTGGTGTGTCCCATAGTGAAAGGTAAGGAAAAAAAAGGCAAATGTGACTAAAAAAAATGAAGGGCCAAGATGCTCATAGCACGAGCAAAGGAGGGTCAAATGGGAAACGGGGATAAATCAGTTGGGTTCGGAGTATCTGGGTAATACGAAAAAAGGGGGAAAGGAGATGCAAGGAAGGTCAGTTGGTAATACTACCTTCAACTTTTAAAAATGAAGGAAGGACAAGGGTTGTTAGTCAATTTTCTGATGGGAAAATAAACCAAAAAAAGGAAAGCAGTCAGACCAGACTTGGCGACTAAACTAAGGGATGAAATAACGGATCAGAAGGACAGGGGAATATAGGAATCGGGAAGAAAACGGTAAAACATTTTTACAGATGAAGGATGTGAAAGATAAATTGCTGCGCTTACGGTTAGAAAAGTCGGGATACGTGGGGGACGGGGGGAAAACTCGTGGAAGGAGCTGGGGGGGGAAAGAATGCTTAAACTGCTCCGGGCGCCAATTGAACCATGGCTAGCTCCCCCTCCTACGGATTGCAGTCGGCCCAGCATGTGCCTGGGGGCATACGTTTGACGTAGAGGCTCGGGGAAAGGCCACGCCTTGTCTTTTCTATACACTGCATCAGGGGGGGATGTGGTCAACCTCTCTCCTTGGGGTATGGGGGGAGGCCGGGAATTACGGGTGGGGAGGATGTAACAATTGGAGTGCTCCGCTGATCCAAAACCGGGGGAGGCTAAAGCAAAAAAAGAAAAGGCAGGCGGGTTGGTGAGGGAAGGGGTTTCAATCGGTCTCTTGGGCTGCGAAAAAAAAATTGGAGGGGTAGGAAGAAGGTGGTTCCGATTACTAAGAAAACACAATAAGACACAGGGGGGTAACGGGAACGCCGGGCATGTAAAACGGAGTTCAAGCGGGGGTGATGGGGAAGAAAGGGGACCGGAGTTAACCTAGAAGGGGTTGTCTAATCATTGAGATTTATTGACTATCTTACCACTGCAAGGGGACTCCCGAGGAGGGTCTTATAAAAATTGTAAAGAAAAGGTAAACGTGTTTCTCTGCTCAGCACGCCTTTTCAGCAGATTGTGTCGGGGGAAGAAGATTGACAAGGTGTGGGGAAAAGAGATTGGTGTGAGAAAAAGAGCCGACACGAGGGATTACGCAGGCAAGAAAAGGGGAGTGAGTTCGGGCAAAAAAGCAGGGGAGCTAAATGGGCCAGAGAGTGACAGGGTTGAGGAATACAAGACGACGCTCATGAAGAAG
>Ga0179591_1327676_pt1 | contig 13160 bp, 14 predicted proteins | sample CZOMad2_1_08_16f_FD_182891 | JGI IMG/M metagenome (GOLD analysis project Ga0179591, IMG submission 182891) | Vadose zone soil fungal communities from Angelo Coast Range Reserve, California, USA - CZOMad2_1_08_16fungal (PacBio error correction) | ecosystem: Environmental > Terrestrial > Soil >...
GTTTTCCGCAGTATAGGTTGAGATTGCTCAGAGACACTCCATTACTCAGATTGGAGGGAAGACAGCGAGATGGGGTGAGAGTGGAAAAAAGGAGAAGGTGATTTCGGATAATAAAGAAAGAAACAGAAATGGAACGGAGGGGAGACGTGGTATATGAAGAAAGTTACGCAAATCTCCAATTGCAAGGGAGAACCCGGGAAAAAGAAACTCGGGAGCCAATGAGGGGAAAGAGGGGTCAAGAAGGGGGGAAACGGGGACATCTGGGCTGCCAAGCTGGGGAAAAAACTTAATATATAGGACTTATCGGTATGAATGAACTCGAAATAACGCACAACCAAGGACCTTTAGTGAGCGAGAACGCGGGAAGAGCCCAACCGGATTCGGTTCCTGATATTGTGAGAATACCTTAATTCATTTCTCTAACTCGTAGGGCCAATGAAGGGGGGAGAAAAAATGTGTCTGGAGGGTTGGCCGGAAAGAGAAACTTGGTGAACGACCTAGAAAGTGTCGGTCTCAGACATTCCTCATCTTCTAACAAATCTGCATAAAGGAGAAATCGAATGCAGTAACCGTCGTAGCCCAAGAGAGGGGGGATAGCCCTGGTAGACACAGGGAAATTCACAGGAATATTTCGGGGTGGAATTAAGCGACACTGAAAAGCCATATTGTCTCCGAGCCAGGGAGGGGCTAAATTGTAGAAGGAGGACAAGGGGGGGAGTTAAAACCAAGGAAAAGGGGGGGGGGAACTCCCAGAAATCCTGGGTGAGTGCGTCCGTCTTGTAGCAGATAGGGGGACGACTTGTTTGTACGATCCACGGAGGTAGGGGGTGTGCAAGCTGAGACAAGTACGGAGGAGGGCGTAGAGCGAGGCTAAAGTCGGTCGAGAAATACGGCCACATGGTAGACAAACGCGGGGGACCGACACAGGGAAGCCAGGTAAAGGGGGGAGTAATAGCATGGAACCGGAGGACCGGTGTCCTGAAAGGCAAGAACTAAAAAGATAGCTGGTTCTCCTTTAGTCGAGGCGGGGAAGGTAGCACTTGGGGGGGGAGAAAAAAGTGGCTGCCCGGACTGGGGGGTCCGCAAGATTAAAAGCAACCTTGAACAAAAAACAGGGAAAGACCAAAAGTGTTGGAAAGAAAGAAGATTAAAGGCTGGGATAAGCGTCAGGAAAAAAAGGAACAGCACCGACATCATCTAATTTCCAGAAAACTAGTGCAGGAAGGAACGGAGAGTCTTCAATAATGGGGGAAGAAAAATTATTGAAATGAGGGCTTCAACAAGCTACTCAAGCAGATCTCGGCAGTAACGTTTCACAAGAAAGAAGATATGGGGGTGGCGTATAGTGGCCTGCATACAAGCAAGGCGAGCATATAGGACGGGGTGAAGAAGGGGGATCGCGAGGAAGAGACGTTATACTACTTCGTTTAAGGAGAACGAGTGGAAAACTGCCCCGGTGCACGGGGCCCACGGAAAAAGTACTAAAAGTCCCAGGGTTAGGGGTGTTAAAACGAAGGCCTAAGGCGCGGTAGGAGGGATTAAAAGAAAAGAGGGGAATAAGAAATAAGAGGGGGGGTTTTTGTGGAAGTGCTCGGCATATTCTGCGATTCAAAGATACGGAAGCAGTGACGGAAATAAATAATTAGTTGGAGGAAGTCAAAGTGATACTAGAATCCAGTGGGACGCATGGCTAGGGGGTTACCTGCAAACCCCTCCACGTTTCGAGCAAGGGGGACGGGATTCCTTCAGAACAGCGGAAGGAAAAGGCGAGAAGGAAGCCCCGAAAACAACGGATAGACTGTCTAATACGGACACATTTTCCGATTAGTAAAAGTTCTGAAAAGGGGAGGAGGGAAAAGTCTTTGCAAAAGACTGGGAATTGCTGGCAGGACACCAATTTTAGAGGGTGTGAATGGTCGTAATTAACGTGAGGTAAACCAAAAAAAACGTAGAAGGCAAAGAAGGGAAGAGGGAGAGGGCTGGAAACTGCCCTTTGCAAGAAGTTAAGGGGAGGTTAACACAAATTCGAACGCGCCGAACTCTTCTTACTAAAGAATAGGTCGCAAGTGCAGCGGTCAGGATTGACCAAAAAAAGAGGGGGGGCGGAAAGATGGGGGAAATGAAAACAAGACTCGGGGGAAAGGGGGAGTGACCAGGATTCCAGGGGGAAAAATACCAACCGTTGAATAGGGGAAACAGCTTGGATTTGTTCTCATGGGAGGAAGAGGGGTGGGGAAAATTGAAGCCCGGGACTACCTGGGAGTCGCGTTAATACCAAAACTATGGAAGGGGCAAACCAGACGAAAAGGGACAGGTGGAGAGAGGTTGTCTCAAAACTGAAAATGTGTTGAGATGGTGCACAGGAGCGCGTGATAGTGGGGGAAAGTCTTGTGCAAACCCGTGGCTCGGGTTCTCACCACACACTGGCACGAATAAAAAAACCAAGAAACGGGAGCAATCTAGTTTGGCAAAAAAAGCTAAACCGAAATAGGGGTGGAGCATACCTGTACTCGCTGACAAATCCTCATTGGCTGTAAGAACAGAAGAAAGGTGTGGGGGGTCTAAGGAGTAAATGCCAACATCCGGAGGCGGGCGGGGCTTCACAGGAATCAAAAACCACCACTACACAAACCCGAACCAGCTGTATAATAAAGAGAAGAGGGGAGTGACCTTCAGCATCGGGAGAACAAGGGTACAACCAAGCCCTCCTTCGTCCTATTCGCAAGACGGCATTCACGCTGGGGCGAACAGACAACTGGGAGAGACAATTTAGGGAACGGGGAGTCAGACCTCCGACGGTCCGGGGCTTCGGAAGCTTTCGTCCACGAAGTACCCTTCCGCCGGCAGGAAAAAAAAAAAGCACCCGTTGGGGTCGGACAGACAAAGGGGGGGGAAAGGTGCATGGTTTACTAGTGGTGCATCAAACAAAAAACAAAAACAAAAAAAAAAAAAAAAAAAAAAAACAAAACACAAGAAAAATCAACAGACCACCAACGCCAAAAAAAAGAAGGAAAGAAACAAGAAAACACAGAGAAAAAAAAAGAAAACGAGAACCAAAAAAAAAACAAAAAAACTACCAAACACCCCTACAAACAAAAAGAAAAAAAGGAAGAAAAAAACACCAAAACCAAAAAAGAAAAAAATAAAAAACACAAGAAATAGACAAAAAAAAAGAACAAAACCACACAAGGAAAAGCAAAAAAAATCGCCACCCGAAAATCTGAGGAAAGAAAAAACACAAAAAAAGACAAGAAGAAAAAGAAACAAGCACGAAACTAACCAGAACAAGGAAAAAAAAGAAAAAAAAATCTCTTAAATGTCGGAAAAGACGATGTTACGCGAGGAGTATGGAGTACCTCCACTGCTAGGTCCCATCCGGGAAAGAAGACTAATATGGGCAGAAGTGAGGGAAGAGGGGATTCACATGCAGAATTAGTAGAATGCGTAAAGGGCAGATTATTTCCGAATGACAGATAGTTTGCATCGGTGAAAACGGGGAAAAAAAATAAACCAACTGCGGGGCCAGAGGCCTAGCACATGTGTCGGTTTGCAGGTACGGGCGGGATAGGAGGTCCACGCGGGGAATCTTTCATGTCATCACTGACCCGGAATAGAACCTAAGGGTGTATCGTTCTCGGATTGAGGAAAGCGCGACGGGGAGGAGAAAGACAGCGCCGCAGATGAAGAGAAAATTAACACAAAGCACTGTAGGGGAAGAACCCGTTGCCTCTCCACTCGAAAGAATCGGCGGAGGGTCACGAAAACAGGGGATTATTGAGGAAAAAACCGGATAGTGTAGGAGGCGGAAATATTAATCAAATCTGTAACTGATGGTTACTCATTCCCATTCAACTTATAACGCGGCAAAAGGACAATCGAGATCAAGATGAAACAAACCTACCAATCACAGCTAATCCTAGAAAACCTAGAACACACATAATTAGCAAAAATTTGGCCCGAGCGGAATCTTACGACGTTAACGAGGGGGAAATGGAGGGGCTGACTTCAGAAGAAACGAGGTGTTTCAAGAATCTAAAAAATTCCCACTTAGCTCTCCTTATATCTGAAAATCCCAGGTGGTTTCAAATTAAAGGCAAAAGCATAAAAGACCAAAGAAGGGGAGCTAACTCTTGGTCAGGTTTTGCTCCACAAAGGGCGTCGTGTCCAACGAGATCACACGGAAGCAGCAACCAGAAGTAAGAAACAGCGAAAACCAAGAAACAACGCTAGATAGTGAGAGGGAAAGAACAAGAATCCGAGGGACAGGAGGGTTGCACTCTACCGGACTCCTCACATAAAAGGCATTTTTGCAAGCGGTAACAGGGCGGTCCTCCACAGACGGTAAAAAAAAATTAACACGAAGGCTGTGCAAGGGGGAATGGGGCGGGGGGAAGATGGGGGAGCAAACAGGGAGGTGTCAGCGATGTTAAACCATCGCCGACAATTATATGCTTCAAGGGTCGAATGGACGGCAGACAGTGTAAAAAAAACACGAATAAGCAAAAAACTGACAACAAAAGGGAAAGGGAAGATCTTCGCCAAAAAAACATCTCGAAGGGGGAGGTGAAAAGTTACAATCACTTGGAGATTAGGGGGCGAGGAGTACGACGTGGGTGAAGGGGAACGGAGGTAACGAAAGGAGGGCAAAGGGTAATACAAACTCAGCAAAGATAAAAGGTTCCGAAAAAAAGCCCGGGGCGTATCAAGAGAGGGCATGGCCAGGCTGTTCTGAAAGTAAAAAATCCCAAACGGACACAATTCAGAAAAGGGGCAGATGGGGGGGGCTGGCAACTTACTGACATTGTGGGGACGGGACAAGACAAGGAAACGAGATGATCACAAAGGTGAATAGAAAAAAAAAAAAAAAGGACAACCCCGAATATCGGAGCAATCGGGGGGTCGGGAAAGCAGGAACGGGGGGGGTGGAGGTCCTACGACGAAAAAAGGTATTGCTCATAATCATTCCACAGTTTAAGGGCAGGGGAGGGAGTTACGGAAGAATAGATTTGTTCCCAGGAAGTGGAAGCAAAAAAGAGGGGTAGGGAGAACCGTCTCCGCTCTCCTACATAAGGAACAACAAAAGAAAGTCTGATCAGGGCATCTTCAAGTTTCCCCCGGATGGAAAGGAGGTAGACTCCTAGACAAAAATATGTTACGACAGCTAGAGGGGAGGAAGTATGGGGTATCTTGACGGAAGTGTAAGGAACTGGGAAGCGTGAGGAAATTCTTATCACATACCGGCGGTCTAATAACAAAAGAAGAGATGCAAAAAAGGATATTTTGTTCATCGAGGAGAAAGAAACCAAGAGGAAGGGGGGGTATCGAAAATAAGCGGTGAGCGAATGAGGGATGATAGACAGTGCTCTAGAAACTAGAAAAAAGAAAAACAAAAAGGAAAAAAAGGACTAAACTACGATCGAAAAAAAACGAGGGGGGGAGAAGCAAAAAAAAAAAGGACGGGCGATATGGCATTCTATAGGGGAATTGACAACTACGCTGATGTTAGACATAAAGTCAACCGAAGATCTAACCAGCAGAGGAGGATAGACAAACTAGGGGGGGGTGTGGCCTGAAAAAGGTCAAAGAACGGAGAGCGGATGACCAAGAATAGAAGGTGGACACGGCATCTACCGATTTTGGGGTATAGCCGAACGTAAAAATCACGCGCCGCACAAAAAATGGACGTGGCGAAGGGAAGAATTCAAAGGGCTAAAAAGGAAGACAACGTCACAGCTGTGAAGAAGAAGATTCCTACGGAAACATTTGTCAGGGAAATATTCGTGCGCCAGCTGGGCTCGGCTATTTACGCTATATCGAAGATGGGAACTGTAAACATCATGGGAAGCAGAAGAAATTAGCGTCTGAGAGGCAAGGAGGGGGAGAAAGAGCAATCAAACAAAAATGATTGACTCTTTGGCCTAATAAAATTAGTCGAGCAATACCCCTTGTAGCTTAGACTGTTAAAGAGAAAAACGCTGAGGGAAAAAGGGGTTAGGATAAAAGGTGGGACAGGAAGAAAAGGGGGGTGTGAAAGATCCGAAACTGGAATTGGCGGTAGGCGCTACACAGACAAGGGCTACCAGAAACGGAAGCTGCAATAAATTATACACTTAAGTCCGGAAAACAGTCATCGGAGACTGGTCAACAAGACCGGTAAGGCGGTACAAAAAGGAAAGGGAGAATACATAGTGTTGGGGGTGCGGAGTAGTCGTCGGACAAAGGAAAAAAAGGATTGAATCGCAGGAAAAAACAAACCTTCCCTCCTAAGGAGGGGTCGAGCGGAGAGAAAAAAAGAAAAAATTAGAACGGAGTAAGAAAAAAAGGGAAAAGGGGGATAGGGAAGACCGAAAGGTTGCGGTGTAGGACAAGTGGGGCCAGGACTATTTATTAGTGCCGACGTGATTTCGATTAACAAGATGTGGTGTTGGGGCAACAGTTAGTGGGAGGGGGCGGAGGGGAAGCGAGATTGAAGAGCATACTAGGTGCAATAAGAAAAAAAAAACCGGTCGACCTATCCATGGAGGTTTAAGCGCAGGAAAGGGAGGACCGAACCGGAGAGGTGGTAAAAAAAAACGGCCCTTGAAGTGTTGCCAAAGACGAACATAGAGACAAAGGGGATGGGATCTCTAATAGAGTGACGTAGGTTGTACGTTTTGTGTTGCTCTGGGGGGAGGGAGACTAGATTTAACCCCAAGTCCAATTGTGGGGGGACACGAAAAGCTGAGAGCGGGGCTAAGCATCGTCCACCTTGAAACAGCAAAGAAATCATATAAGGTACAAAGGATGCTATCGCTGGAACAAAATAGGAGGGGTGGATCAACCAGTCATTTAACGAGGGGAGGTAACAGTCAAAAAAAGAAGTCAAACAATCCTCTCGCGGAAAAAGGTACAACGGGGGGATGAATCGCAAAGTGGGGGGGCGGGCGTTCAGGCAGGGACCAGTAGATAAGAAAGGAGATATCTTCGTGTAACTATCTGGAGATTTGCGGGATTATGTAATGCCCTGCAGTGAAGAACCTGAAACACTAGAGAAAGAGGTTAAAAAAGGTCCACGATAATCTTCAGGGATGAGGCCGGGCACTAATGAAAAAAGGAAGTCTACAGGGGGAACGGGGTAAGAGTTCCCGTGGGAGTGTGTCTTTCTTAATTCGCGGCAATTCTCCTTATCTGAAGAATGGTGTTAGGCGTCTAGCATTGATTGAGGAGTATGGCAAAATAGTGCGATTGAGTTCAAGGCTGGATAACAATTTAAAAAGAAGACTTTTACAGAAGTTTCGTACCGCAAAAACAAAGAACAGGAGGGGTAGGTGATTCTTTAGTCAAGGGAACGCGGCAAACAGAGGCCGTAATTCAGATAAGGAAGCAAATCACATGTCGCTAATGAATCTGACAGATTGGAACGGCAAAGAAAAATTCAGAATTGAGAGGTGAAAACTTGGAAAATGCCCGACTGGACTTTCCCTGCGAAATTTATAGGTAGGTGGGGCGATGTCTAAGTGACCCATACGAAACTGTGGTAAAAAAACAATAAGGTTATGGGGCTAGAAAAAAAGTGGATACGACCCCCGTAAGGTTAAGGGAGAGCGTTAAAATATGGAGCTTTACGAGAGGGCAAGAAAAAGAAAGTCAATGGTAGCAAATTCAAAAATTGGGTCAGGGAAAGTGGAATGTCGCCGCACGAATGGCGAACATATTGGTCTGGCGCAAAGAGCGCGTCCTGAAAGTGGCCAGCGGCATGACGGGGACGCAGACGAAAGAAAAACGTGACCAGCTTGGGCATTGGCACGTCCAATCAGGTTTACGGCATAGGAAACTGGTGCCCGGCTCTGAAGGTGTAGTCTCCCATGAAAGAACCTGATATGATCTCTTACAGGAAAGAACGACATTTGGGGGGGGCCAGGAGGACGACTGCTAAAACAAAAGAATGTCTCTTTATTGGGTGAAAAAATCCACGTTTCTTGGGGAAGGGGGATGTTGCACAGGAGAAGCTCAGCCTAAACCACAAAAACGGAAGGGAAGGGTCTAGTAATTTACTCCTTCACACAACTAGGAGCAGGAGGGGAGAAGTATTGATCAAGAGAAACCGGAATAAGGGTGACCTATATCTCGGCCGAAATGTCATCAATGGGTAAAGTGGTCCTAAGCCCCGAAAATATCAATGGTGGAGAAAAAAACGGGCACTCTCACACTAAGGGAGGGGCAAAAGGGTATCAAACCTCTAAAACAGACCATGAGTAACCCGTCCATGCCTAGAATCTGAACGGGGGAGTGTCGTCATCTGCCAGACGGCATCGTAAGGGAAGGACAAGGGCCAGACAGTAATCGAAGACAGCCATATCATTACTAATTTGCTTTTATACAGGACCTTACAAGGAAAATGGCTGGGAAAGGGGGGATTTTTTACCGGGAAAACGGGGGCGTCAGTAAGGAAAACAGGAGGTAATCTCGACCATGAACCTTCCGGCAAAGGGCAGTCAAAAATATACCTCACCTGTTTTGCACAAGAAGGTACGAGTGGCAAAGTAAAGAAGGTGCAGGGGGTTCCAGTTGTATGGGGGTTTTAGGGAAGGTTTTCACACGACACAATAAAAAAAAAGATAAAAGGGGAAGGAAGAAGACCGTAAAAGTGGAACCGTCAAAAGGGGAGAACGTCCAGCGGGGGAAAAAACTTGTCAAAACTATACGGGGCAAAATGTCCATGGCTTGAAATTAAAAGGGGGGGGAAAACAGGTTCTCCGAAGTGAGGCAAAACTGGGGCCAGTTCCCACTCGGAAAAACGAAGGGGGGACAAGGCAGCGACCTGAAATGGGGTCGGTTGGCGGACGGTAGTTATGCCGCATGTAGAGGGGACTGTTCTAGGAAGCACTTTGGGAAAAACCTGGAGAAGAGGGCTTCAGATGCAGTTCGAGCGACCTGAACACAAAAAGCACGGTTCTAGCACGGCAGAATTAACAAAACGACAATATGGGGGAGGAATAGTAAACCTTGGGGCTACGTACGAAAGAGCATTAGGGGGGAAAGGGGAGACCAACGGGACCTAGAAGCGTTTGCACAAGGGAAAACTGCGTTCGGTGGGCAAATCACGCTGACTGAGGGGGAAAGTCCAACTGAGTAACGAGAAAAAGGGGGCGACGTAGAGAACGAAGTAACGCCAAGAGCTACGCTAAGAGGCAGCGCAGGCCGGAACAAACATAGAGGTCATAGGAAGTAGAACTTACTTTGAAGCGAGAGAGAGGGAAAGTGGCGGGGCAAAAGACGTTAGGCTGCTTCAGGAAGCACACAGCACTCGTTGTTTCTCCGAGTGGGAACAAACGGACAAGAAAACTGATATGTCGCTCCCTAGGGGGAGGGACAGGCCACGGAAGGTGCGAACTGATGATCCATTGGGAGTAGTTGTCAGGGTGGGAGCTGGCCCCCCAGTCGAAAGTGCTCGAACATTGCTACCGTAAAAGCTAGCCCTACGATCGAGCTCTACGATGGAAGGGAAAAAGAGAAGGAAAATCCGCAGGGGAAAAAGGAGACGTCGTTCCTCCACGGAAATTGTTACCTGCTTACTGCCATGGGATACCAAATTCGGGGAGAGGATTACTAATATGAGATAGAGGGCAGCGCCAGAAGGTGTCTAACTTTAAACCACCTCTGCTGGAGTCTAAAAAAAGCAAGAAGCAAACATCATTAGAGAAGTGGAAGAGAAGGGTAGATATTTCACCTCACCTTCTGCTTTTAACTGACATCAAGGTACTGGTCACTGATCTTACGAATATTGGCAAATGGGAAGTGGAAATTCCGAAGCAGGCAACGGGGGATAACGAAAAAGAGAGGAAGTAAATAGTACATGTAATACCGGGCTAATAACTCTCTGGCCTCTGGACTGTTCGAACCGCGGGAATGTCGGTCTTTATTCTGGTTAGAAATGAGTAAGAAGGTTAGGAACCAACCCGATAGGTAGGGTCCCACCAGGTTATCTATAGGCAACCTTCAGGCTAATTGCCCGATTGTGGACCATAGAAGGAAGGGAGAAGATTATCAAGCGGCAAAAAGGGGCGGAAGGGTTTGGGTCAAAAGGACCCCGTTTCAGGCTCGAAACTTCGGAATCATACTTTTCTCCCAGGGTTGATGTGCAGGGCACCAGACGAGAAACCTCCTATGCTGCAGAAATAACACCAGTTTGAACCCATTCGATCGTCAGTCGATGGTGGCTGCCCCCGATTTCTCAGGTCTAGGGAAAGACGGGATCTTACAGCGGTCAAGGAAGAAGGGGGAGACATTGCTGTGCTGACGGATAGAAGAGGAAATGGCAAGGGAAATTATTTTCAGAAAAAACGAGAGGCTACGCAATCACCATAGCCTTGGTCTTTCGAAAAAAAGACTCAGGAGAATCAGGGAAGTAATACATCTGGAGTCCAGTAAAGGGACTAGTACTTAAAAAACGAGGGGAAAAAGAGAGATAAGGAGTGTAGTCGCATGATAGTTAGATAGGCAAAGATGAACACCAAAATCACGCACCAACAAAAAGAAATCGCACTACAGATATAAAGAAAAGGGACGGGGGGGGGTAGGCAAGAGACAACGAGTGATCAATAATAGTTCAATGGAATGGTCTATCATTGTTATATAACCGAGCGGAAGAAAAGGCAGCAAAGAATGCGGGATGATGAAGGACAGGAAATGAAAACGAAAAAAAAGAGTCTTTATGCATCCAAAGGTGCGGGAGTGCCGAAGGGGTCAAAGAATGGGGGAAACATTCAGAGTTATTTTCTTGGGGGAAGCTGGCTAATATAAAAAACGGGAAACTACATAGAGTAACCAGAGGAAGAAGACATGAGGAACGTTAAGATTGGCTCAAGAAACGGCGGAAGGGCGGGCAAACAAAAGGTGTGCTGAATTTATACTTCTATTTAGAGGGGGAGCTTTAAAAAGTGGTGGGAAGGGGGAGTGGGGGGTTACATATAAGAACTTTGGTGTCAACAGTCCCTGGGTCTTCGAAACAAAAAGACAGATACGGCACAAGTAAGAAAAGGAGAAAGCGAGGTGGAAAAGAAAAGCTTGACGAGACGGGGTGAGAACGGTGGAGAACATACCAATTTTACAGAAACTCTCGGAGGGGGGTCGGATCTGACAAGGGAAAGACGAAGGAAAAGAAGGTCCCACGTGAAAAATATACTAAGGATAAGTGAACGCCGCGGGACACAAGTTAAAGGAAAAAGGAAGGCAGTTATATTGGAAAAGGGAGGAGAGAAATTTGAGATGACGGCGGCTTTTAGGGGAAACGAAACACACGGTTTAAGCTTTATTGTTGCGACTTCCTAACCTGGGGAAGGAGAGCTAAAGACGACCGTCGATTAGAAAGAAAAGAACCGAAAAAACGGGGGCAGACTAAATGGTAGGTGAGCGCAGGTAAAAACTGAGTCCTAACGTAGAAGTTTCAAATGCACAGAGGAGACATGGGGTAGTAACCCTCATAGATGCGGCCAACTAAAGGTACACGGAGGGCGCACAGTTACGAGGCAATTGTGGGGAGCATCTGGTTTACTTAAGTTATCGCCAGATACAAACCTTGACAAAAGAGGAAAACAAGGGCGACACAAGGTGAAAAGGGCCGGAAACGCGGGGAGCACAAAAGGGAAAATCCCAGAGAAGCAGTAGAAGGTCCCCCTGTCTCTGCTCGGGGAAAGGGAGGTGAGAATTGGCGGAAAAAGAGGAGTTTGGGCACAGCAAGGTATAAAAGGATGGAGTAAAAGAGCAACTCACGTCCTCGATGCATATCAGGGACGGTTAACGGGGCTACACCCCTCAATTGGTGTGAGGAGGAGGCCGGACTATATGACGATAGCTGACGGAAAAAGGGAGGGTCAGCGAGGTCAGTGGATCGGTATTATGAGAGGAATGAATGAGTAACAAGAGTTGCCCTGCCACACGGAGCAAGGGTTAATTAATACGATGTTTTAGGAGGGGGAGAAGACCGAGCGTAGCGGGAGGAGACCACGGGTTAATATAAGTACTAGGGGAGGGGATTCTTAAGCCGGGAGGGACAGGTAGAAGCCATAAGCGGGAAAGGAACGAACGAAAACCATAGTCGATTATCAAGGGCGAAAGAAAAAGGGACTGTGTACTCCGGAAACAAGACAGGGGCACTGAAGGGTAAAAATGAAAAAAAACGGGAGACGAGTGAGAATTATACAAGTGTCCATCGCTCCAGAACTGAACGGGGGATCCACATCAAACCCAGAATCTGGAAAAAAAACAATGTAAAGAGAAAAGAAGAAAAGCCGGCCGCGTCGGGAAAAAGTTAGATAGATTGGTTGGCGGGGTATTGATAAGGGACAAAACGAGCTGCCAAGGGACGATGGGTAGGGGTGGCAACCCGCAAGGGGGACCAAAAACATAAGGAGGAGGACAAGAAAAGTGCGTGAGAATGGAGATCACGGGAGTAATGGAGAAGGTGCAAACTTCGAACTGAAAACCCTTTCGGGCGGGAAAAGTAAAAAGGTACTAATGTTCGGGGAACGGACAAGGGGCACGAATGGCGTAATTATGGGTAACTGGAATCGAGAAGAGCTCGGTGAAGTATTTCTAGGTGAAAGCAGGACTGTAAGAGAACGAAAAGGAAATGTGCTTCCATGAGCGGCGCATGGGGAGAGATAGGTTAATATCATGTAGCATAAGATTAGAAGTTATAAGAGGACGGGCTGAGGCAAAGAACTATTAGGATCGAGGGACAGATAAATTATGACATGGGGCAGAGAGAGGGCTGCTCACAAAATTATTCCTTTTTGGAGGTGGGGGCCATAAATTGAGCATGAAAAAAAAAGATTGTGTCTGTTGCCAGGAGAGCTCGGAACAAACAAGAGGGGTAAAAGAGAGAGGACTGGCAAACCCAATACTCTCACTAAAGATCCTCACCGCAGAAACACCTTAAGGGGACATGACAGGGGGGAGACACCAATGTCAGCAGGTAGTGGAGGTAAGTCCATCAGGTATTTATGGAGGAAGAAGAGACGCAAAAAAAAAGTATCCCCCTCCGATAGAAAGGCGAATGACTAAGAAGGAAAAGCATGCAACGGGTCGGGGGGTACGTCCGCTCAACTCCCTCTTTATCCAAGGATAACAAGGGAAGATCTCAACCAATAGAAAAGAATCGTGCGGTCAGATTAAAGGGA
>Ga0179591_1259746_pt1 | contig 13157 bp, 20 predicted proteins | sample CZOMad2_1_08_16f_FD_182891 | JGI IMG/M metagenome (GOLD analysis project Ga0179591, IMG submission 182891) | Vadose zone soil fungal communities from Angelo Coast Range Reserve, California, USA - CZOMad2_1_08_16fungal (PacBio error correction) | ecosystem: Environmental > Terrestrial > Soil >...
AGGGGGGGGGGGGGGGGGGGGCCTGCAAAATGGAAGAGGATATGGCGGAGGATGTACAGTTCAGGGAAAACCCTGGAGCAGGGCCATGGGGTACGGATATGAGGATAGGCAGGAAAGGAAGAGTATATTCTCCTTTAGAAGTATCCGTATGGCATCTCAAAGGATATAAAGAGAACAAAAAAAAATAAGGTAGAAGAACGCATCAGAAATAGGGTCAAAGGATCGTGAAAGTCCCAAAAGGGACCTGCCTAGATCTTACAGGGTTGCTGAGGCGAAGTAAACTTGGTAAAGAGGCAAATGTATTTGAAGGGAGGGGAAGGAATGCGCACTAAAGAAAAAGTATACGTTGAGGTAGAAAAAGTTGTAGGGAAAGGGAGGCTGGATTTACTTGTGAAGTATATGCTGCAAAAAATAGAAAAACAAACTAAAAATAAGGTCGTCACCTTGAAGAGCAAAGTTTTAGATAAGGAAAAAAGGAGAGGGGGCTCGGTTTGGCAAAAGGGGGGGGGGACTGCCGTGCGATAGTTCAAGTAAGGAAGAACTGGCGGAAATTAAAAAAAGTAAACTTGGGGATAAAAAACCATCTGATGGGGGAACTATTGGTCAGCATTAGGGAGGGAACGGGTGTGAGGCTGAGGGGGTTTGATAAGGAGGTGGCGAAAAGAGAGGGAGTTTGTAACATCCAGCCAAATAGAATAGAAAACAACACTTGCGATAGGTTTTGGAGGGGGGGTAATCGGAGAAACAGTTATTTAAAGGCCAAGATGCTAGGGTAAAAAGTTAGAAAAAAGAAGACTTGGACCAAGGAAATTAAATCAAAAGTCAAAATGAGGGAACGTCTGAGAATTAAAATCCTTAGAAATAAAATCCGGAATCAGGGGGGGAGGACTCAATTGGCAATGGGGGAAAAAAGTGTGAAAAAAAAGATAGGATAGAAAGATCTTAACTTAACAGGGTCATAGGTCTGAATCAATGAATAATTTCGAAGGAGAGGGAGGTCAAATCCCAACGAAAATTTGGGTACAAAAGATTTGAAAAGAAAAGACGGGCACTGGGGAACCAGTGGGTTGTTTAGAAAGTGCAGATCCTCAGGGGAGTTGAGCACTTGGAGGTAGTTAGGTTGTGTAGGTTTGGGGGAGATTCAGGTGGGGCAGGCTATGATACAAAAGCAAACTATCAACGAGTTAGATTGAAGTATCGAAGTACAGGAAAGAGTTTTTACTGGAATTCGTAAAAGAAAGATTAGACAAAGGTAAGAAAAAGAAAGAATGAAATCAAACGGTAAATCATTGTCGAACTAAAGAGGGGAGATTTTGTGGGCAAAGAATCCTAATTGGGGGGGGGTGGTGGGAGTGAGGGAACTTGGTAGTAATTTTTTAAATTTACAGAAAGGGTAAATACCGCAAGGGAACTGGCAGGATAAGTGATCCAGGGAGTATGAGGCAGTGGGGGAATCAATTACAAAGAAAAAAAATACGAACACCCATCCACTTGTCCTCCTAAGAACCAATGCAAGGGGGGGATGAAGAATAACCAACCCTGTTTGTGGGAGTCGTTTTCATAAAATAAGGAAACCTGAGATTAATAAAGGTCGCACAATAAAAGGCATGGAAAAAAAAAAATACAGCATCACTCCAAAAAAGGGAAATAAAAGCAAAAAAAGAAGTCGCACCATAAGAGTTTTTATTCCGAATTTGCAGAAAAAAATGGGGGAGAGGGGGGGGTCTCTTGTTGGCTAGAGACGTGATGGGGAGTAACGCAATATTGAGGGGTAAAAAAAAAAACGCAGGGGAAAGAAAAAAAAGACAGTAATGGCGGGCCAAAAGAATTTGGCGTCACGAAAATACAGAGAAGCATGTGTAGGTGACTGAAGACGTCTCAAAAAGGAACATACCTCATGAAAAGGGGGGGAAGGACTTGAAGAATGTGGAGGTGTAAAGCAAAAGAAACTACCATAAAGGAAAGCTTTATGAAGGGAACTGGATTTGTAAGGGGGACAAGTTAAAAAGGGAAAACATCCACAGGGAAACTTTCCCAAACTCCCCGGGTTTAAACCGGAAACAATTGAGAAAAAACATGAACTTTCTAATTTTTCAGGGCAAGGGGAGATTAGAAAATGACGAAAGGACACTCCATCATTTCGTTCCTCAAACCAACTCGTGAGGCCCACATAAAAAGACAGAGAAGAGAAACCTAAACAAAACTTTCTCAGGAAAAAACTTTACTTAGAAAGGCAAAAGGGGGACGTCATAAAAAAGAATCAATAAAAGGGGGGAAAGGACATATTAGTACCGGTGGAAGGGAAGTTCTGAAAACAAGAGACCGCCAGGGACATGGACCTAAAAAAGTAAAAAATGCAGGGCAATAGACTAAGAGGTGATCAGTTCTGGGGGTTTTGGGGAAGTAAAGGAAAAACAAAAGGGGGAAAATTCGGAAGAGAAATTGGATAACCAATCACAAAGGGGTTCATAGGTTGGGGTTGACATGGGGTAAGTCATGGAAGATGGGTTAGTTTTGAAGCAGCAAATTGGGGGGTTAAAAAAAAATTAGGGGGGGGAGGAATCGTTAATCTGAGTTGTTTTTACAAAAGCATTTTTAAAGAAAAATTAAAAGGCAGGTACAGTTAACACGTGACCGGTGCTTGGTAGGGGGGGGTCCGTGTCAATAGAGAAAAAGAACTGCCCGAAAAAATCGGATGGTAACCTTTACCAACAAATGTATCGTTGAAAGGGATTTAAAAAGGGGTCAAAGGGGGTAGTACGACAGGGAAAGAAAAAAAAAAGGTGAACAAAGAAAGAAAAACTACAGAGAAGATTTTCTGGTCTTTCATAGTGGGGGACTAATCCCAATGGGGGGGGTAAACTTTTGGGGTCAAGGTATGAAGGGGGGGGGGAAGGGGGCCATTCTTAGCAGGACAGGAAAGGGGTCCAGCGCCTAGAGGGGGATTCAGCAGGTTTGTGATCAGAAACCAAAGGGTGGAAGAGGGGAGAATATTAGCAAGGGGATCTCTCAGAAAAAGAGGTTAAGAGAGTGTCCATTGCTCATAAAGTACGTGAGGAGGTGGCAGGCTGGTGGGGAGCAGGAAAATTACAAACCTGATATTTGAAAAATTCCTAAGAGGCAAGAAGGGAAAGAGAAGGTTACTTTGAAGGGGGAAAAGCTTGTAGGACCGCAACGGACACCTAAACAACAGAAGAGTTGGATTATAAAGGAGAAAAAAGGAACATCACTATCGAGGAGGGAGGTTTAGGCACAAGGGAGGTCAACTTGAAACAGGGAAGCAAGGGGTAGAGCCCACTGAGGATGGTGGTAAAAAGGTCACTCTATCCATTTGAGGTAAAAGGGGTTGCCTCAATTGGGAACGAGGGGGGGGATGGGAAGACAACGGAAAAAGTCAACAGAAAGAAGAGGAAGTGTAAGGAGCAAAATTGTTGTTGATTTAAAGTGGTGGTTAAAAACAAACGGGGATAGCTTAATAGAATCGGACATGGTAAAAAAAACGTCTGGGCAGGTTACAATGGAAGTAGAGGTCACAAATGGGGAAACACAATTTAAAAAGAAATAGAACACGTGGGGGGGGGGTTATGGGGCGCCGAAAAGAGGAATTAATGTGTTCCGGTGAGATTCCAATCAAAAACCGGATCACAGGGAAAAGATAACCGCCGGTCGGTCTTCGATGAATTGGGGGGGGTAAATTTTTAAGGGTGAAGGTCTGTAAATGGCAGGGGGAAGCTGGGCAACAACAGGGGAACGAAAGTAGATTGATACTTTTTAAAAATGGGAGTTCGAGTTCGGCCGGAAAGGACTGGGATTGGGTGCAAGACAGGTGTCTGACCCGAAAAGGGTTTTAGGCTTTGCACAAGAATATTTTTATTGGAAAGGGGATAAGAAAAGGAGGGAGGGGTATTTTTTTAAAAAGTTTGTTTCAGGCAAACGATGTCACTTAACAATAACAGGGGAGAAAGGAGGTTTTAGAAGGGTGGGGTGAAATTGGAAAAGGGGGGGGAGGGCAAAACCAAGGGGAGGGGGAGGGGAGTGGGAGGGGAGGGTGGGTGGGGGCAAGGGGTGGAGGGAGGGGGGGGGGGGAGGGAGGGGGGGGGGGAGGGGGAGAGGGGATTAGTGGGGGGAGTGGGGGGGGGTAAGGATAAAGGGGGGGGAGGGGGGGAGGGTGAGATGGGCGGGGGCGGTGGGGGGTGCAAGGGTGTGGATGTGGCGAGAGGGAGGGGAGGGGGGGGGGATTGGAGGGGGGGGGGGGGGGAGGGGTGGGGGGGGGTGGTGGGCGGGAGGGGGGAGAGGGGGGGGGGGGGGTGTTTTTTCCTCGAGCGGGGGGTGTTGAGGAGTCATTCTTTGTGGGGGGGGCGCTTTTGGACTAGTCCCTTGCAAGAAGACCAAGAAGGGAGAACTTAGTGGGGGCCTGCTCTTTAGGGGAGGGTTGGAGGTTACAGAAAAGAAGGAAAAAGACAGCAGTCCACTGGGTAAGAGAGTAGGGTTTTGATATGCTTTTTTTAAATTTAAGAAACGAAAAATGGCAAGTCTGAGGGGGGGGGAGTATCCAATTTGGGGGATCTGCTGGAAAGATGCTGGGGGGTGGACCATTCTCGATGGAGGCAGGGTGAGAGGAAACCTGGCCGTATCATGGGTCCAATACTCCATAGAAACAGAGGATAAAATTGGGGAAGGACGATAAAAGGGGGGGGGAAAAAAATCAAATATTCGTGTAAAAAGTGAAGGGAGGTGACAGGTTCCGCTGGGAGGGTGGGGGGGGGTAAAAGGTTTTAGGGGGGGGTCCGGGGGTTGGGGAACAATGCTAAGAGGGGGGGAAAGGGGGGGCATGGATGAGGATTGCGGGGTAAGGAACGGACATAATAATTGTCAAGGGGGGTGACCCAGGGGTTAATGCTAAAGGAAGAAACGGATTGGGGGGAATTGGTTGGGGGGAATGGTGTGTGTGGTTGTTTAGTTAATTGAGGTTAAGAGAAGGTTCGAATTTTTAAAAAGGGGGCCCTATGCCGGTGGGGGGTGGAAGTATTGAGTGAATTTGGTAGCGGAGACTAAAGGGTAGCAGCAGACACAGAAAAAGAGGGGGTTAGAGGGGTGAAAAAAAATTGCGGAGTCAAGGGGCCCAATTTTGGAATAGAAGAATGGTGGGAGTGATAAGGTGTAAGGGGGGGAAGGGTTCCAATTATACACGGATAGCCGGAAAGAAAGAGTTTGCCTGGAATGGTTAAAAAAGAGGGGGGAGGAGTGAAATTCAGAGACGTGTCTGTTTGAAGTGGGAGATAGTGGAAATGGGAGTTCGCAAGAAATTTCACAAAGAAGAACACAAAGGGGAAAATAAATTACAGTGGGGAAATCTTGATTGTACGCGCGAGGAAAGCCACTGGGGGGTCATGGGCCTCTTTCAGGAAGAATTAGGGCGTTGGCTTGTGGGGAGAAAAGAAGCTCCGGGTTCTCATTGAATCGGGAAGGCGGATCTGTCATCAAGGGAAGAGTTCTTCTCTGGCAACTGAGTTGATCTCAAAGGAAATTCAGATGTAGTTTTATGAACGGCCTTAAAGAACGAACGTGTTGGGGCTTGTAAGCGGGGGGGGGTAAGAGGGGGGGGGGAAAACGAAAGGGGTATCTACAGGGGTTCCCTGGGGCAAGAAGAAACATGAGAGGTTTGGTGATTTAGGGGGGAGGGTAGGGGGGGGGGGTGGTTGGGGGAAACGTGGGCAGGTGGGGTATGGTGCGCTACTAAGGGGAATCGACCTTTCCTGTACAAAGGAGGAAAATGCTGATGAAAAGTTTAATACGCAAGGAATGGGCAACAATGGACGGGGGCCAACGTTTAGGGGGAAGGGGGGAAGGGAACTCTTGAAGTCAATTACGGTAAATAGAAACTTCAAAGGGACACACATTCAAAAGAAGGACTACACGAGGTTATGCAGAAGAGAAACACGGGGTTTCCTGAGTTGCATCTTGGAAGTAGCCAAATTTATTTGGGTTTATTTGGGGTGTTCACGAGGATGGGATACAGGAAAGGGACGAATGATAGTTTTGAAAGAGAAACGACTGTTATGGAATTGACCTACCTAGCTGGAGGGTTATACCGTTCGTCATTAAGATAATAAAAAAGAAGGGTCATAAAAAATTTGTTAGGGCAGGGATGGCACAGCAGAAGGGAGGTTGCACAGGTGTTTTAAGTTCATCTAGATCGCTCATCTCCTGGACAGGTTAGGGGACGGGCTCATTGTTAAATTGCGTGGTCCAGGGAGGCCTAAGTGAATGAGAAAGTCAAGAAAATTTATTGTAGCGGGGACCTAAGCATCAAATGTAATTAACATGAACTGCAGAAAGAGGGAAGTAGGGGAAATTGGAAAGAAGAAAAAAGACAAACGTAAGGAATCCCTTTGAAGGACTAATAGTAAAAAAAAAGAGGAGGTTTCTTTTCAGGAATGCGGTATGGAGATCGGGAAACGAAGAAAGAAAAAAAAAACCCACAGGGGGAGGGCAAGAGGTTGGGGTGTGCCGATTCAGCAAAATCATCGGGAAAGGAAAGTACACTCAGGATGTGTAAAGGTGGGAAAAAAGTCAGATTCAGAAAAGGGAACTTCATTTCTAGAGAGGTGAAGTAAATCAATCATTAAAATGGGATCAGTTGGGAATTGATATGGTCAGGGCTCTTCAGGGAGAAATCATCTGAAAAAATTTAATACGCCAGGGACTCGCTAGAGTATGAAAAGTAAGAAAAGGAGCGGAATCAGCAGTATGTTTCCAGGAAAGGATCGAGGGATATAGGCCATTGGGGAGGTTTGTCCTCGGAGTCACGGTTGGGGGGCCTCAAAGCTCGAAGGGTTAAAGGAGGAGGGTCTATGATTTGGGTATGACAAATGGCTCACAGACAAAAGCGTCGCGGAGTGGCATTTATAAATTAAAGGGGGGGTATAAGGGTCCGCGTTGGGGGGGGGATGGGGGGGGGTTATTAAGAGGAACAAAAAAAACTAAATGAAAAGGGGTAAGGACCTGGAAAGGAATTTACGACCACCCAACAACCCCAACACCAACCAAAACCACACCCCCTCTGGTATAATAGATGGGAAGGTTTGTTGCATAATGGGGGGGTACGGGGATGTCCCTGGAAATCTAATAACGGCAAGGAAAGTTGGTAAGGTTGATCTAAAACTCAGAAGATACTATTGCATTACAGGGGCAAGCTGGTTGTTAAGGGAGTAAGGTTGTGAAAACCAAAGCAAGGGGTGAAAGAGAAAAGACTCACTGGGGAATAAATCACAAAGACGGAAGAACTGTGGGGTCTGTAGATTCATAAAACAATGGGGCCCACTCTTTGGAAAAAGAGAAAAAAAAGTTAACACAGCAATTCAGGAAGGAAAAAAAGGGGGGGAACAGGATATGAAGGCACAGGAGGAAAAAGAAAATTGATTCTTGGGGTGTGGAGAAACACTGGGGGAAACATATAGAAGTCTGAAAAAACGGGCTTAACACAGATCTCCGGAATGTCAATTACTGAGAAGGTTGAAAAAATAAGAAAAAAGAAAACCCAACAGAGGGGGTTACAAAGGGAATATCCTCTGAACCAGTGGAGGGGTTGTATGGAGGGAGAGCCTTTAGATCCCTCTGGACTTTGATTACGATGGGAATGACTGGAGTGGGGATGGGATTAAGCAATGGGGGTAGTAATTTTTAAGGAGGGTCTGCTAGGATAAAAGGGAATTCACCTGGACACACGTAGAGGAAAGTCGCGAGATGTTAAGTAAACGAAAAGAAACAAGGGGTTCCGTGCAAAACAAAAAAGATGTAATCCCACAGGCAAAGGAGGAATAGAAATTAAAGTATAATAAATTATTCAGGCCCCGGGAAATCCTGTACGGGGGGAAGACCATACTGGGCGGGTGGGGCAAGTATAACCGATTTTGTGAAAAAAAGAAAGCTAACTGTGAGGGTCGGGGGGGTGGGGGTATCTGATCAAAGGGAGAAGCCGGGAGATAAAACGCCGGGGGATTCCGAGGAAGTAACCACTTAGGAGGCCGTAGGGAAAAGACATCACAGTAAGAAACACCCATAAGGTATCATTCCTCCTAAAAAGGAACCAATTGGGGGTTCAAAAGCACCGGGGCCGCGAGCGAAGGGTGAAAATGGCAGATTTCTTTGGGGAAGGCGGAAATATTTAAGAAATAAGGAAAATAAAAATGAAAAGTAACACGACGAAAAACTGGAACAACTAAAAAAGAGGATCCATGCAAGATTCTAACATTACCTTTTGTATCCGAGCTGGGGCAGAAATGGGTCGTCAGGAGAAAAGAAAATACGGTGACAAAGGGTGGGGGGAAGAAGTCAGGGTCTACAATGCCGAAATCATCACAGGAAGGGAGGGGCCAAATGGGTTTTAGAGGGGAAAAGCAGCTCAACAAAGGGCAATACAAAAGAGAGGAAGAAATTTTCATTAAGGTAAAAGAACAGCTTCAAAAAAATGACGAGAACCGGGAAAAAAGGGGGCAAATAAGGCAGTCTTGGGGGCAGATAAAGCAGACCTCCCGGGAATAGGGGGCCCAACATAAAAAGGGTGGTAGATCCAATTTCAAGGTGAAACCATCAACTAGGCAAAAGGGAAAGCTGGGTAGGTCTTGGGTGAAAGAAAAAAAAAAAATGCATTGACCAAAACCCTTAGGGTTCTAAAAGATTAGCTAAACTGATTTGGTAGTGGGATTTGGGGGGGGGAAGAAGAGGAAACCACCGGGAACATCCAGTATCTGTGAGTCAAAAGAAGGATATTCCGGCACATAGGAAGAAAGGTATAAGGGAAATAGTAAATAGAGAACGGGAGGGTAAGGATCCACACTGTCTCCAACAATGCAAGGATGCCGAATAAAAAACGTACCCAGTTTCCAGGGCGACCACGAATCTTCTGTTCTGAGAGAAAGCGGGGGGAAGTTACACAAAAAAATTCTAAAAAGTTCAGTACAATAAAGACTGGGGGTTTGGTAAGGGTTGTGGGGGGGACATGCTTGAAAAATGAAAACATTTGAAAAGAATTACTTCATCCTTAAAACAATCAGGTTGAATAGAGGGATAGGGGGTGGGGCATGGTAAGGTAGGGGAAGAGATTGGGGGAAAGGGTGGATAGTCAGGTTTTAGCATCAGATAGCTATAAAAGTTGGGGTACATTCATCAACAACTGAGGCAAATTTAGAGGAGGGATTTGATTTCGCGGTTCAAGTAGAAACAAGAACTCCTTCCGTCGAGGCTGGCCGCCTTTGCCGGGAAAAAAGGGAGGAGGGAAAGAATTCGGGGGAAACATAATCGCGGGTGGGAGAGGAGATCGGTCAAAGAAAAAAAAACAGGGGAGAGAACAAGTACCCAAGACCAGGAGAATGGTTCCTGGTTAGGTCTATAGGGGTTGGGGCTATCAAAAAGGGTTGTACTGTTCAGAGAAGTTGAGAGGTGTCTAATCTACAACTGGGGGGAAAGCTTCAGGACCACCATGAAAGGGACATGGAACAAGGGGGAAGGGGGTGTGTTAATTGATAAAAATTCCGCTAACGAGGGGATAGCTCGATAGAGCAACGGGGGATTATAGAGTTCTACAGGAGGGTGAGGGGCACCTGCTGGTGTGATCCGAAGCATTCAAGAAGTTATTCTAGGGAAGGCAGGCAAGTTGACTGTCGTTGTAAACTGGAGTGTTCATCCAAGTCAATGTCAACAAATCAATGGGGACAAAACAGTGGTGGGGAAAGCATAAATAACCACCTGAGATTGGGGGGGGGAAAAGAGGAATTCTGACTGGATGGGGGTTGGACGTTAATAACTGTTTGGGGGGAAAACTGAGAAAGAGGCAACCCCTTGAAAGGTGAGGAGGTTAGAACCGGAAAAGTGCAACGGGAAAAAAAATGGTGGAAAAAGAAAGGAAGTAGGAAGTTTATTTTGCGGAGAGGGACCATAAAAGAAAAATCCCATACGAGTAGGTTAAGGGTGGGCGCGAGGGGGAAAATTTGAGGGGAAAATTTTTGTAAAACAAACTTTTGGATACGGAGGAGAAGGCTTAAGTAATTTTTTAAAATTGGCGTAAAAAGGATGAAAACCCAAAGGGGAAGGGGAATTAACAGGGGGGGGGGTCTAACTCTAATGCAAGGGGGGAGGGGTGTAAAAAAGCGGGGGCGAGGGTTAAATTGTTTTCCAAGAAAATTTCAAAAAAATACAAAAAAAGGAGAAAAAAAGGTAACGCAAAACTTAGGCGTTTTAGATTGGGGGGGGTTTGGGGATACGGGGGGAAGTGGACAAGTGCGGGGAGGCGACATTAAAGGTTAAAAGAGGGGGGCTGAATGTATGGAACATGGTGGATGTTCAGGGGGGGGGAAGGATAAACGGAAGGGGGCAGACAGGGGGATGAGGAGAAGGTGGAGGAGGTTGACTGGGACCAAGGGTTTTATAGGAACCGTTGGATCCAAAACGGATTGAAGGGTAATTGTTGGGGGTTAGGTCTTTGGTTTAAGGCCACCCTGGAAATGAAAACAATAAGTTGCGAGTGTATAAGTTTGTTAAATGTGGACCCACCCTAAGGGGGGGTGGGGGTTTGCTTGATGGTTTTCATGGGGCGAATGACGCCAAGAGAAAGAGAAATATGTAGTGGGTCTAAGCCTCAGTTATGGGGAAGGGTATTGAGCAGGAACAACAAAATGCCAAAACGGGCGGGTAAGAACAAAGGTAAGGGGAAGGGGTCGGCATTGGGGTGAGGCAGAGTTAATAAAAGAGGGCGATCTCTGGGGATTCTCAGTTATGGGGGACTTCTTTACAGAGGAAAACTTGGTGCCAGAAAGTTATTATTCGGGGGTAAAATGAAAGGGGAAAGGTGGCCATACAGTGCTCATCCGAACAGATATCGCAGTGGGTTGTATCCTTACGATCAAAAGGGAGGGAAAAAGGAATGTAGAAGCGTTGGGGCGTACGAGGGGGGGCAGTTGGGGGGGAGTTGTAGTCCCGGAGGTGGGGTTCTCGGGGTGGTAAATGAGGATGAGGGGTATGGATAGGTTGTCATGGATTAGGGGGGTAAGGCCTGAAAAGAAAAAATCAAACGAGGGCCAATATTCTTCGAAAGGAAAAAATGAATTGGGTCTTTAGGAGGTTGATGGGGGTTTATTAGGGTTAAGGGGAAAAGGAGGGAAGATAGGCAGATGGGGGGTTATTTGGGGCGCTATAAACGGTGGTAAGAAACTGACAAATGTAGAGACACGAGAACGGAACAGGGGTAGAAGGACAACTCCCATCATTAGGGTTAATAAAAAAAAAGAAAAAAAAAAATCGTGGGGTCGGGGATCGGAATCGGGAGGGAAAAAGAGTTAAACCAGTGGGGACTAACCTATAAATGATAGTCTATTTTACGGAATGAACGGAAGGGGTCCAAAAAAGGGGAGGGGAGATCTTCCGGGGGGGGAGATTAGGAACAAAGATTGAGAATTGACGGGAAGTTCCCCTCCGTAAAAGAGGTGGGGCAATATCTAACAAAACATGGGGAAAGAATGCCCAGGAACAAAAGGATTCAAGATATATAAGTCTTTAAGCGGGGAAATTGAATCTCTGCGGGACAATGGGGGGAAAAGTCGGAAAATGGACAAGGTTAGGGAGCGGCTTTATTAAGACACTCTGGGAAATGAAATTGGATAAGGGGCGAACAATGCAGGATCTGTGGGGGGGTCAGCATTTGAATATCTGGAGAACAGAGAGGGTGGGAAAAGGAGTTGGCACAGGCATCCGCAGAAAGGTTGGAGTGGGTTCAGGGAGCGGGGACCATGGAGAAAGAAGGCTAGAAGAAAAAGGCAAACGGGGGGGATTGGCTTTCCGGGGGGGAAGGTGGGATAGATGTGGTAATCAAGAATCGTGTAAGAAAAAGGGGTGCGGGGGGAGAATACTAACCAGAAAACAATGTAGGAGGGAGGGGGGTCTTTAAGGGAGATGGTTAGAGGGGGAAAAAAAGTTGAGGGGTGGCTGCGCCGAGAAGTTAAACTTTCCGCCTTTAAAAAAAAAAGTATGGGGAAGAAATGCTGTACTGAAAGAGGTAAAAAAGCTAAAAACTGTGTGAGTGGTATAGGGGGGAAAGGTAGTTGAAGGACGTGAGCTTGTCGACAGCTCTGAAAGACTATCGCACTCAATCAAACCAATTCTGAACAAAATGCGTAGCCGACGATGGGAGGAAAGCTGTTCAGGTGACTGGGGAGGGGGGGGTAACATAATGTAGGGGAGGGGTTGGAGTGGGGTTGATTAAGGGAACAAAAGTACATCCAAAATTAAAGTAAGTGTGAAGGAAATCATGGTGAATTACCCCAGCACCTCAGTACAGGGGGAGGGTGCAGGGAATATGATAAAATTCTTCATGATCAATCAATGGGGTAAATGGAAAGAAAGACCGGTAATTTAGAATCGGGGAGAAAATTTAAGATGGGTTGAAGGAATTGTTTTTACATTTGAATTCAAAAGTAGGGGGGAGGCTCCAATATTCTATTCTATAATGTGTTTTGTGTGTAGAAAGGGGCAAGAAACTTACAAGAAAAGTAAGACGAGTACTTAAATAGGTAATTCATATTTTTTAGTAGGATTGCCGGAGGAAGAAGAATTAATTAAAGACAGGTAATGGGAAAGGTATCATCGAACGGAACGGGAAAGGGTCATTGTTGCCGGTATAAGGGAAAAAGTGGGGGGAACACAAATGCGGGGGAAGGCTTCGAAGAAGAGGGGGGCGCAAGGGGCCAAGAAGAGTCAACTAACCACACCGGATTATATTGGGGAGGAATATAGATTTGGGGCCGTGGAAGAGACCACACTAATTTCGAAAAGGGAAAAGAATTGGTAAGGGGGTGGGTGGGGGGCTATTGACTAGAATTAACTGAGGGATGGACTGGGGTGTCCTTGAAAATGACAGGAAAGGGGGTTATAGGAGAGGGATTACATCAAACGAGTAACTCTGAATTCGCGTGAATGAAATCGGCGACGTCCTGGAAAGTAGAAAAAATGGGGAACAGAAAACGCTGAGAATTGCCTCCTCCAATAGGACTTGTTGGTAGGGGTAAGGTGGGGGTGTGGAAGGGGGGCAAACTTCTTAAATGTTGTGCCGAAAAAGAAAAAAAAGAGAAATTAAAGGTAGGGGGAGTTATTGGATGGACGACTGG
>Ga0179591_1324600_pt1 | contig 13157 bp, 18 predicted proteins | sample CZOMad2_1_08_16f_FD_182891 | JGI IMG/M metagenome (GOLD analysis project Ga0179591, IMG submission 182891) | Vadose zone soil fungal communities from Angelo Coast Range Reserve, California, USA - CZOMad2_1_08_16fungal (PacBio error correction) | ecosystem: Environmental > Terrestrial > Soil >...
GGAGGCGCGGGCCGGGCGGGGGGGAGAAAAGGAAAAAGGAAAAAAAAGGAAAGGGAAAAAAAGAGCTGTGACGAATCCGGTGGCAGGAGAAAAGAGGGGGACGCAAATGTACGATTCTGGAAGAATGATTTGAGACTCTATCATGACCGAGAGGGAAAAAAAAAGGGGCCAAAGGGGGGGGGGGGGAGGGGGAGAGGAGGGGACTCGAATCCTTTTCAAGGATTAAGTTCTTAATTTCGAAGGGGGGGGAAGGAAAAAAAAAAAGGCATTCATTCTCGGGGGAGAGATCCTGCGATTGAAGCGTGGTTTTGGCCCGGGAAGGGGAGGGGGGGGAAAAAGGGAATTTCTTCTTCCCCGGGGGAAGAAAAAAAAAAAAAAGGGGGGGTCCCTCACTACACTTCGCCAAAGCCTTGCCTGTAAAAAGAAAGAAAAAAAAAGCCTTTCTTCTTAAGGGGAGGAGAAAGAAAAGCATAAGAATGCCCCCCAACAGGGAAAAAAAAAAAAGAAAAACTAAGGCTTTTTTGCGATAAAAAGAAAAGGAAAAAGGGCCGGGTCCCATAACCAAATGGGGCAGCGAGCCAACTGGCCATTCGACAGGAAAAAAAAAAAAAAAAAAAAAAAAAAAGCGCTATCATTCCTAGGGAAAGGAAGGGAGAGGGGGGGGAAGGGTGAAATTCCCACCCCTAAAAGCGCAGAGCTCCCGTATCCGATAGGGAAGGAAAAAAGAAACCCCGGGTCAAACTTTTTCGGCCGCCGGGGGGGGGAAAAAAAAAAAAAAAAAAAAAAACCATATCATCGAGGAAAAAAGAAAGGAAGTTCTATTCCGTTTCTTAGAAGAGGGGAATTATTCCTGAAGAAGGGGGGTGTTCTTTAAGAGAGAGAAAAAAGAGGGGGGGGTCTCCCCCACATCGTAAATGAAATGGAAATTTCCGAGGAAAAAGGTGTCTCCAAATTCCCTGAAGAGGGGAAACATCGCGCTCAATTAAAAATAGGTCACCGAAAAAGAAAAAAAAGGAGGTTTTCCGAAAAAAGGGTCTCTAACCCAAAACCACCGCCTGGGATCCCAATTATCAACCAAAAGGGAAAAAGGGGGGAAACCGACATCCGCCTTCCAGACATAGAAAATGTGGGACAATGGCTTCGCGGAAGGGGAGACTTTTATAACGGGGAAAGGGGAAAAAAAGGGCGCCCGGCCTAATGAAAGACCACCGAGCAAAAAAAAAAAAGGGAAGGTTCTTTCGAAGGGAAAAAAATCTTCACAACGCCCTCCAGGGTTGGGAGGGAAATGAGCTGGTATCTTACCCAAACACCAGAAAAGGAAAATCCTTCATTTACAAATCAGATCATTGCCCTTACAGGAGGAAAGAGACCAATATTCAACAAAAAAAACGGAATCTAACTTCTTAATGGGATGAAAAAGAATGGTTTCTCTTGTGATTATAAAAGGCAGCCCTTTACTGAAGAAGGGGGGAATACAGGATTATTCCACAAAAATGGGTCGAAGTTTTCCATCAAAGGGGGAAGGGGGGGGGAAAAAACCTTTGTCGGAGGGAGAAAAAAAAAAGGGGGAAAAAAAAAAAGGAGAAGAGAAAGGCTATCTGCCTGCAAAAGAAGGGGGGGAGGTCTTTTTTCCAGGGGGGGGGAGAAAGGAGGGGAAGCTTCTTTCTCTCAAAACACAAAAAAAAAATCCGAATGACTTTCCAGAGGAGAGGGGAGGGAATGCGCCTCTTTCGAAAGGGATACCTCTCCGAGAGGAAGAAAAAAAATCACAGCTAAAAAAAAAAGAAAGGGAGAAAAAATGTGCTTTCTCCTGCCCGAGAAGAAAAGGTTCTTGTCGAGAGAAAAGGGGGTACCCTCCTTCCACCATGTGGAAGTTATTGTTTTCAGGTGGTGATCGGAGAACGTAGTGCTTTTCGGGGGGAGGAAAAACTTTTCCCATTGGGAAAAGGGGGAAGGGGGGGTCTGAGAAAACGGAGTCATGTCGGCGTCGGATCAAAGAAAAGGTATTCATTTAAAAAGGGGGAGAGGGAGAAAAAAAAAAAGGGCACCCACCGGGGCCAGCAGGGGAACTAAGGGGTTTCTTCGGGGGGAAGGAAAGAAGGTCTCTTTTTTTTTTTTTTTTCGCCCGGTACAGGGAAAAAAAGAAAACGCGCTGGTTCGAGGAGGGGTGAACACAGATGAAAAAAGAGGGGGTTGCCCGAATCCAGAACGGGGGGGTATGAACCAACGTCCCCGAGAAAAAAAAGAGAAAAAAAAAGGAGCTTTTGAACCAAACAAACAGCCTCCCTCTCAAGTCAATCCGTGAAAGCCTGCCCAGAAAAGCTCGATGGACTGGGAAGAGGGCCGTTCCCAATCAAAAACACTCGCCACATCATGAATGGGAGAAAAAAAGGAAATGCTCTACTCCAAGCAGCCGAGCCGAACGGAAGGTTTTTTTTTGGGGGGGGGGGGGGGGTTTTCGCAGGGAGGAGAGGGAAAACAGGAATGCTTGGGTGGCGGCCGCCCGTAATAAAAGGGGAGGTAATCATAGCGAAAAAGGCGAAATCCCGCGGGCGGGCAAGAGGGGTTTGCAAATCAAATGAAGGAGGGGGGGGGGGGGGTTTCCAGGAGGAAAAAAAAAGGGGGAGGAAAAGGGGGTCCTTCTAGTTTAATCAGAAATCGGAACAACCGCACAAGAAGGGGAGAGAGGGGGGGGGAAGGCTTCCCTTTCCGAGAAAATGTCAGCGGCCTATGCCTCAGAGGAAAAGAAAGGGTCCTTTCGGTTGGCGGGATGTTAAGCATGAAAGAGAAAAAACCCTAAGGGAGGGAGGGGAGCACCCCTTTGCTTCCGCCCAAAAAAAAAAAACAAAGAACGCCCGGCCAAAAGAAGGCATTTTGCCTGGTGCGGGCCGGGAAAAGAAGGGAAGAATCCATTTTTTTGGGGAAGGGGGGGGAGAAAGTGAAATGAAAGATTAAAATCTGTTTTTTCAGAGGGGGGGGGTCCTTTAACTGAGGGGGAAAGGGGGGGCCGCTTCACCGTCCCAAACTTGTCTCTCTGGGAGGAGAAAGGAAGAGAACTCTTTTCCTAAGCTTGAAAAGAGAAAAAAACTTTACTGAAAGGACAGGGAAAAAAAAGGGGGGAGCTTAAACCAGGGAAAAAAAAGGGGGAAAAAAGAAAACCCAACCCCAGACTTCGAAAAAACCAATCTCTAATGAGAATGGCCCTTTCTGGGAGAAAGAAAAAAAGGGGGGGGGGGGGAAAGTCTTTCTACGGGTATTTGGGGAAAACCGTTTTTCCGAAACAGGGAGGAGAAAAGAGGTCATTTTTTGGGAGAGGGGGGGAGGGTCGTCCTTCGATAAAGAAATGAAAGTGTTGCGCCCAGAAGGGGGATTCCCAATAAGGGGGGGGGAAAGGGGAAGGAAAAGTTCTTAAACTGCGAGGCCCAAGCCTCTCCTCAGGGAAAGGGAGGCCCATTATCCGGGGATCTCTCTCCAAAAGTATTAATGAGAAAAAGGCAAGGGGATCCTTGATCTACGAGGGAGCGCCCCTCTTAGGGGGAAAGGGGGGGACCTCTCAAGGGGGAAGCCCTTTCCGCCGGAGGGAAAGCATGATTTTTATTATCATCAAAGATCTCTCAAAGTAAGGAGAGAAAAGCGACCTCGAGGGTAAAACCACCAACATTTACCGATCTCTGAAGAGAAAAAAAGGTTGCAACAGCAAGGGGACCGATATCCATCCAGGCCTTGAAAGAGGAGAAAAAAGCGAACTCTTCTCGCGGAAAGGGGTGCGTTTCAGTGGTGGTGGAAGGGGGTCCGCGCGGCCGGCGGGGAAAAAAGAGAGTTGTCCGGTGAAAAAGAAGAGGTTCGATCTGGCAAAAACGGAGAGACCGCCCCGCCGAAAAAAGAAGGGCCAATTTCCAGGGAAAAAAGGGGGGAAAAGGAGGGAAGGGAAAGAAAACGCGTAACAACCAAGGAATCGGAAGAAAGCTCGGGTACATCGTGTCAAAACAGGGGGGGAGGGAGGCAATCGCCCGTATTAGGGAAGAAAAAGGGGGGGAGGCGCACGGGTTCACTACCGCCGATACTGGGAGCGCGAGCAGGAGAAGGGGAAAGGAAGCCAACCTCACGGAAGGAAAAAAAAAAAAAAAAAAGGGGGGGGGAGGGGGGAAAAAGAATTTCTCCTCAAGAAACTTCCGCTGCAGGAAGAAAAACCGGGCGGGGAAGTGTCGATGAACTCCCGTGACACCAAGTGGGAAAAGGGGGGGGGAGAAACAATTTCACCTTCGCAAAAATACCGGGGATTTGGAAAGGGGGACCTTCTCCTCCTCGGAGGGGAAAAGAGGATAGCTTACGAACATGATGGAAGGGCGCCGCACAACAAAGAAAAAGGGGGAGGGGGGGGGAGCCTCCTCCCTCGGAAGGAAAGAGGGGGGGGGGGAAATCTTGCATTCTTTTCGAGCGGCCTGAGGGAAAAGTCTTTCCTTTTTGGGGGGGGGAGGAGGTTTCTCTTAAAAAAAAAGAAAAACAAGGGAAAATTTTGTCCCAATCGCTCTGCTGGGAAAAAAATAATTAATCGCGAAAAAGAAACGGGGGGGGGGGGCACTATCATTTCTGCTTGGGGGTGGTCCCGGGAAGGGGGGGGGGGAAGATTACATTTTCTGGGGGGGGGGGGAGGAGGGGGGGGGGTGGATCTTTTTCATATCGAAAAAAGAGCGTTCCATGGAGAAAAGGAGGGGGAGGGACAACATAATAACCAAGAAAAAAAAAAAAAGGAAAGGGGGGGGCCCTATTATCGTATGGTCGAGAAAAAAAGGAACGCGCGCCCCCTGGGAAGAAGAACAATTTTCTCGCCACGAAAGGAGGAAAAAAGGGGAAAAAAAGGAAAGAAAGCCTACATAGAACCTTGAAGAAAAAAAAGGAAAAAAGTTTTTTCCTTCTGGGGGGGGGGGGGGGGAAAAAAAGCATCTCGCCAATAAACATGGGGGAAAAGGAAAAAAAAAAAAGAAAAAGGGCGCATTCTTATTATTGAAAGCTTATCAATCTGAATGATTCTAGCCTCGTCAATTTCGAAGAGGAAAATAGGGGGGAAAGTCATCTATTTTTGAAACTTTGTTGGGGGAAGAAGGGGGGAAAAAAAAGAAGGAGCGCTACTACGTGGGCCACAAAGAGCCTGCAACCTCGGGTAAGGAGAGAGAAGGGGAATTCTCTTCTAGGGGGGAAAAAAAAAGGGAAGGGACTCTACACTTTGCCGCGAGCCCTTTGAGGGGGGGGGGGGGGGACACCTTCCACATCAGGGGGGAAAGAAAAAGAGATCCTAGCCTTTAACCGCACGTAAGAAAGCAGGAGCCAACCAATGCTTATCCAGAAAGGAGGAGGGGGAGGATCTTTTTCACTCCTGGACAGGGAAAGGGAAGAAAAAGGGGAGGGGAATGCCTTGCCTCTTGAGGGGTGTTGGGGGGACGCTACCGAAGACAGTAAATCAACCCTTGGAGAGGAGGGAAGGAAAAGAAAAAGAAGAGACATTCTTTTTTTACGCGTGAAGTCGTGTCGTCATCTTCACGGGGAGGGGAAAGGGGGGGGAATTTTCCTACAAGAGGGAAAGAGAGGGAAGACCATTGGACACAGTTGTCTATGTATGGGAATGCGGAGGGGAAGGATTTCTCGTTTGATCAAGGGAAGAGGGGGAAGCACTATTAGCGCCGGCAAAGATTTGGATGGAGGGGGGGGGAAAGAAAATCGTGCTCCGATGGGGGGGAAGGGCTTTGCGACGGAGAATAAAAGTTATCAATGCGGAGCTGTGGGGGATGTGCCCTTTTCTATGATCTGAAAAAAAAAGAGGGAAAACACCTTTCAAAGAACGGCATAAACACAGCTCTACTGAATTGTAAGGGAAGAGAGGGGGGTTTTCTCGGAAGGAAAAAAAGGGGGGGGGGGGTTTCTCCGAAAAAGCGGCCTACCGGTGCGGGTGGGGAAGGGAGGATACTTATTCGCTGGCGAGGAGGGGGGAACCTCTAGCCCTAATGGGTCCGAGAAATGCTCCGCGCCTGGGTCCCTGTGTTGAGGGGGGAAAAAGAAAGAAGAAAAGGGAAGGGAGGCCTTCTCGCATGGTTGGCAAGATCAAGAACAAAAAGCACGAGGGTGAGGTCGTTTTGCCTTTTTTGGGGGAGGGGGGGAAGAAAAGAGCCGTTTCAGCCAATCGGCGGGGAAAGGGGGGGGGGGGGGGGGAAGGGGGGAAAAAAAAGTTTCTAATATAGTGGGTGTCCCATGGCTCCGTCAGAACATAAAAGGGAGGAAGGGGAAACGCTTCCATCTCGGAAGGAGAAAAAGGGAGGACGGCTGATCCCTTCAGTCGGAACCCGTTCGAGTCCGCCTTTCCATCGTGAACGCAGAGAGGGGCAGATTAGCGCCCTCACATTTACTCCCGGGGGGGGGGGGAAAAAAAAAAGGGGGTAAGGCTCGTATTCGAAAATCATCTTACCTTCCATGAGAGGGAAAGGTTTGCGGCAGCGGCTGGCCGTTCCGCATGGAAATAAGAAAGGGAAGGAAAAGCGTTTTTTCCTCGACTCAGGAAGGGGGGGAAGAAAAAAAAAAAGCCCCGCCTCCTTCCCTCAGAGTCAAACTCAAAAAAAAAAAAAACAACAACGTAGGAGGAGAAAAGGGAAAGGAGGAAGGGGCGGTGCGGCAAAGTATTACCCGCATGGAAAAAGGAAAAGGGGAAGGGGAAAACTCTCTGCCACGCATGGCAGGAGAGGTCTATGATCGCCGGAACGGCCAGAAACAAGAAAGATCCTGGAAGACGATATGGGAGAAGAAGAAAAGGGACCTCGTGCGCGCGGAGAGGAAAAAAAGGGGGCCGGTTTGCTCGCCGGGGAGGAAGAAAAAGAAAGGGAAAAGATTGAATTCTGAATTCGACTGGGTTTCACGAATGCAGCGAGAAGGAAGGGAGGGGGGGGGGGGGGGGGTCGTTGCGCGGGGGGGGGGAAGGACGCGCTGGAAGCGTTGCCCGATCAGACGGGAGCAGTTTGAATGTCCCTGCCGGAGCCAAGGGGAAAAAAAGAAAAAAAAAAAAAAAGGGGGGGTCCGCACGACAACGTCCGCAAGAACAGGGGGGGGGGGAAAAAGCGCAGTTTCTTTTGAACTACGCCAATCAGCCCCCAAACAGGCAAAAAAAAAAAAAAAAAGAGCTTTTTTGCGATAGCCCAAGGAAAAAAAAAAAAGGGACCGGCCCAATACCTGGGAAAGGCTGGAAGGAAACTGGCCCCATCGACAAAAAAAGGCGGGCGGGCAGCCCCGAGGAAAGGGGGGAGGACGCGGGGTGAATGAACCACACGAAGGCGCAGCGCTCCGTATCCGAAGGCAGGAAAAAAAAACCCACTGAAACAGGGTCTTCAAGAGGGGGTTTTCTCCTAAAAACCACAAGAGAGGGAGAAACAAAAATAAAGGGGGAAGTCTATTCCCTAAATGAGGAGAGGGGGGGGGGACCGCGGAAAATGTGTTAAAGTTCGGGAAGATCAATCCCCAGAAAACCCAACAGCTCCGCATGGGGGGAAGGGAAAAAAAGACCCGGGGTCGCCAAAAGAAAGAAAAGCCAAACCATCCGTCCACGAGGGAGGGGAAAGGGGAACCTCCAATGCACTTCAGTGGAAGGGGAAAGGAAAGGGGACCACAGCATCGCAAAGGGTATTCAAAACCCGAGAAAGAAAGAAGGGGGGGGAAGATTCCTCCCTTCCCATAAAATAGGGAAGGGGAAGGGGGGGATGGCTCTTCTCATGGGGATCGGAGAGGCTTGGTAGAACTAGGATAGTAAAAAAAAAAAAGCCCCCTCAATGGAAAAAAAAAAAAAAAAAGGAAGGAGAAACAGCAATTCAAGTAACGAGGGAGGAGCACCCGCATACGAAAATCCCAATTGGGGAGGAAAAAAAGGGAGGTAAGAACCCACCCCATACTAGGAAAGAAATGCCCCATCATTTACATGAGAGCTAATCCAGGGGGGAACAGCTCAACTGCCAGTCACGGAAAAGGGAAAAGAAACTAACCTTATCGAAAAAGGGGGAAAAGAGGGGGGGGGTTTTCTCTGGTAAGTATACGTTTCTTCTGGAGGGGGACTTTATAAGGGAGGGAAAAGGAAACATGAAATTGAATTTTCTCCAAGGGAGAGGGGGTTCTTTTTCTCGAAAGGGGGTTTTTCCTTATGCAGCGGGGAGGCTAAAGACCGATAGGAAAAGCTATCATCTTCCCTGATACAAGGAAGGGGGAAAAGGTCTCTTTTGAAAGGGGGAGGGGAGCATACTCTGCAAGTTTTCTCTCCCCCGAAACACCCAAGCCCGCCTTTCCCCACTCTCTTTACTTTCATATAGATAGAAGGGAAAAAGGAAGGGACGACCTGACAGGGAAGGGAAGGAGAAGAAGCCCTCCTCCGCCTTTCTCCATGGGAGGGAAAAAAAAAAAGGGGAAGAAAAAAAAAAGGTTCTTTTCTATAAAGTCTGTCAGGAAGGGGGGTGGAACCCCCCTTCCACAACAGGAAAGGATGCAGGTTCTTCCTCTTAGGAGGGGAAAGGGGGGGAAAGAAGAATCTTTCCCATCGGAGACGTTCCGTGGGTCCCGAGAAACTTTGGCGGAGGGAGGGAAAAAGGAACGTTTTTTCAGTTGTAGAAAAGGGAAAGTCATATAAGAAACCCCCCCCTGAGGGGAGCAGGACTGCTTCGGGTTGAGTAGGGGAAGGTCCATCCCGGGGAAGAAAGGGGACCCATGAACTCTCCAATGGGTCGATGGGAGGTGACCAGATCCCAACCAGACGGAAAGTGGCCGAATACCAAAGGGAAAAAAGCCGCGAACCAAAAAAGATGCAAAAAAAAAAAAAAAAAAAGTCATCGGTTTCACGCAAATTAGCAGAAGAGGCGAATGACTGGGGCTCGGGGGAAAGGGGGGGGATCACGCCGCGCCAAAAGGAGGGATTTCCCGAAGGAAAAAACAGCATGGTGGCCGGAAAAGACCATCGTACGTTTTTTGGGGGGTTTTTTGTTTTTGGCCAAAGGAACGAAAGCCGGCCGGGGGCGGGTGAGACGGCCGGAAATCAGGGAGTAAGCGAGCGCACAAAAAAAAAAAAAAAAGGCCGGGCCAGAGTGGGACAAATCCCCCCCTGCAGGGAGGGGGGGGCCCGGAGTGTTCCTTGAGAAAAGGAGGGAACTGGTGTCCCGGAAGATTTCATAGAAAAGAGAACCCCGCACAAGCCCAACGGTGAAGGAATCGTACCTCAGGGAAGGGGGAGGGGAAAGAGGACCAGCCCGCAGCTTTTTTCGTTTTCTTTACCGTGAGGGGGGGGGGGGGGGGGGGAAGTCCCTCGGAGAGGAGGAAAAAAAAAAAAAGTAATCTTCGGGTTTCCAAACCACCTGAAAAGTCCCCCCCGGCAAAAAAAAAAAAGCAAAAAAAAATAAGAGAAAATTTTTGGGGCGCTGCTACCTCGAAGAAAAGGTGGGGTGGGGAAAGGGCTGATCGGGGAAAAGAAGGGGGGTTCCCTCTTTTAAGGTTCAACTCTTGTGAAAGGGGGAAGGGAAAGACGGCGTCCCAGTAAAAAAAAAAGGAGGGGGGAAAACGGTTCCTCCTGTCCAGGAAAAAAGGAGGAACGCTTCTATCTGGGGAAAAAAACTTGTACTTTTGAAAAGAAAGGGGGAAGCCCCTTCCTATCTGGAAACCAGGTCCACCACTTAACGAAAAAAAAACACGGAAAAAAATCTCTAATATTCGAAGGGAAAGGAAAGGGGTTCTTTGGCTAATCTGCAATGGATAGAAAGGGGGGAGGTGTTACCTGTTTTGAAGGGGAGGAAAAGCGTATCTATCTTTCATGGTTTGGTGGTGACCTCGAGGTGAAAAAAAAAAAAGGGGGATACCTTAATTTGAGGAAAGGGGAGGGGAGGATATCCCAATCCTTTCTGCCAAGGCGGAAAGTGCGGAAAAACGACTTCTGCGTCCCCAGGAAAAAAGCTCTGCTCGCAAGCGGGAGAATCAGGAGCCTGGGATCAGAAAACAAACAACGGAAGGGAAAACAGGCTCAGGGGATCTTCTCTGCGCTCCGCGCGGGGGGGGAAAAGAAGAAAAAAAAAGTTCCTCCCTTTCCTCCGGCCGGGAAAAAAAAAAGGGAAAAAAGAGAGCGCCACCTCAGTTTAGAACGAGAAAATCGACCGAGGAAGAGAAACAACAGAAAAAGGATCTCTACTCGGTTCGGCCGCCAAACCAGGTTTCCCACGTCAAGGAAAAAAAAGGTCGCCTCCGCCAAACCGGGGAAGGGGAAAAAAAAAAAAAAAAGAAGGGAAAAGGGAAGTGGCGCCCGCCGGAGTTTGTTGGAACGTTCAGGGGGGGAAGGGTTCCGCGCGGAAGGGGAAAAAAAAGAAGACACGTTTGCAGGGGGGAGAGAGAGCCGGTTCGATCTGGCCGACGACCGCCCTCGCCCGCGCCGCAAAAAATTTCCTTCAGTGAAAGAGGAAAAAAAAAGAGGACACCCACCTATGTAAGACGGGGAAAAGCCCTCCGAACAGAAAAAAAGAAGCTTCGGGAAAGGGGAAAAAGGAGAGTATTTGTCTGGAGGGGGGGGGGGGCAGGCGGGGCTGCGAAAAAAACCGATTAAAAAAAAGGAAACGTCATTGGCATTTACCAAGAGGAAAAAATCCCTCAAATATAAAAATCCGCTTGCGGCTTTGCCGAGAAGGAAAGCCTTCCTCTTGCGGAGAAAGGGGGGGGGGAAAAAGGGGGGGGGGCTTCGATTTAACTCGCCGCACCAGTTCAAACCTGTTATCCAATTGGCAAAATCCGCCATCAGGAAAGGGAGGTTCCACCCTCTTCCTCCTCGGCCCTGTCGCCTTTTTTTCTGCCCCATCGGAATGAGGTCCTTTTGGAGAAGGAAACACGCCCTTCCCTTTCTTTAAACTCAGGCCGAAAACCAAAACTCGGCCGCAAAAACGTGAAGGAGAAGACTGTTCTATCATGCGGGGAGGGGGAAAAGGAAGAAAAAGGAGCTTCGTGAGGCACGACAAAGGAGAAAGTCCATCGCGCTGCTTGGCGAAAAAAGAGGGGGGAAAGAGGGCGTGTCTCTTGTTTTGGCAAGAAAGGGGAGGGGAAAAAAGGGAAGGAAAGTTGGTCATCTACCCTTTGGAGGTGTATTCAGGGGGCAGGGGATCTTGTTTCCAATCCATCCAGGGGGAAAAAAAGGGAAAGGGGGACCGGGATTAAGTAACTGGCACAGAAGAACCCCGAAGAAGGAAGGGGAAGGGGGGGGGAAAACTAATGATCTTATTTCGAAGAAAAAAAAAGAGAGGATCGCCCCGCCCGAAAGCCAAGTGGAAAAGCGACCACGACGGCTTCTACTGGGAAAAGCTAGAAAAGAGAAGAAACCTTAATAAAGGCAAAAAGGGGAAAAGAAGGAAAAATCAGCCAGCCAAGGCATCTGCCAAGAACAGGGCTCTCCGCAGGCGCCAAGACAAGGGAAAAACTGATCCTCTCCATGATCGAGAGACGGGGGGGAAAAGAAAAAAAAGGGGAAAAAAGTCGAGATCTATCTTAACGCAGAGGGAGTTGGGGAAACGGGTGTTCGGCGCGAGGAAAGAAGACTACGTTCCAACAAAGAAGAAAAGGAAAAAAAAGGTCCGGAGCAGGCCAACGATCGAAGAGCGGCGGATGGTTTCCCAAAGGGGAAAAGGTGCGCGAAAAAAAAAAAAAAGAAGGAAGGCGCACCAGAATCATACAGGGGGAGCATGCAGCAAGTCCGAGGGGGGAAGGAGCCGCACTTATAATCCACAGGAAAAAAAAAAGGGGGGAGAAAAGGGAAAAGAATGGTTCGCTTCCTGTCGTTCGTGGAATAGGGGGGGGTCCGCCTGGCCGGGAGACAGGGGGGGGGAAGGAAAAGGGCTGTCATTCTTTTGCAGACGGGGAAGGGGGGGGGGGGGGAAAAAAAAAGAAAGCCATCAGGAAATCAACCATTAAGCGGCGGATCTTTCGCCTACCGAGAACGACATTCTTTTGTAGAAGGGAGGAAAGGGGGGGGGGGGGAATCACATCGTCTTGCTCCTTGGTATATCAGGGTTTTCAAAATACAAGCTCTCAAACGAAGGAGAGGGAAAAAGGGGGTCTATGTATGTTAATTCTTCAATGGGCAGTGAAAAAGAAAGGGGAAAGGGGGGGGGACTGGCTATTCTTTGGGTTAAAACGCGCACACGGCGCGGACCAAGAAGTTGGATGGACAGGGGGAAGACACGCCCGCTTGGGGGAAGAGGGGCTTTGCAAAAGGTCGAATCAGGGAAAAGTTCATCAATTCTGAGAGGGGGGGAAAAAAAAAAGAATTTTCCCTGGCGGAGGAAGGAGGGAAAAGAAAGGGGGAAAAATTTCCTGCTCATCTTCAAGAGGGACGAATTCGGCCCTCGAAGGGGAGGGGGGGAGGAGCTTCCTCCTGGGGGGGGGGGGGGGAAAAAAAAAAAAAAGGGAAAAAACCTCTTCCTACACGGATTTGGAGGGGGGACTATTCCCTTAATCGGAAGAAAAGGGGGGGAAAAAAAAAAGGCTTTTTTTAATTCAAAAAAGGAAAAAAGGAAAACGGAAAACTTTTTCCTCAAGGGGCCGCCCCTCTCCTCTGGGCATGGGGAAAGGGGCTCATCTCCTTCCCATGGAGGGGGGGAAGAGAAAAAAAGAAGGAATACCATGCATTTTCTATTCTCAAAATCAAGTTGAGGTCGGGTGCCTTTTGTGTTGTGGAGGGGGGGGAGAAAAAAAGAGGGGGGGGAGGGGGTCAGCCAAGCGGCCGGAAGTTGTCGGGGGGGAAGAAATAGTTTTTCCATGGCAGAAAAGAAAAAGGGAGAAAGACTGATTCGGCCTTCAAAAAGCTCCACCCAGCGCGGCGTCGCAGCCCAAAAAAAAAAAAGGCCGTCTATTGCTGGGCAAACGGGGGGGAAAAAAGAGGGGGAAAGGGAAGGAGCGTGAACGGCTCTAGCAGCTGACAGAAGTCTAGCCAAAGAGGACATGGACTTCGCCTCCTCACGAGTTCCTGCCATAGGGTAAGAGAAAAGGGAGGGAAGAGGTCCATTTCTGTCAAAGGAAGGGGGGGGAAAAGGGGAAAAAAAGAGACTGCCCTGTTAAAACGTGTCTTTTTTCACGACGCCATACTTGCGTGCATAAGAGAAAGAAAAAAAAAAAAA
>Ga0179591_1184297_pt1 | contig 13156 bp, 10 predicted proteins | sample CZOMad2_1_08_16f_FD_182891 | JGI IMG/M metagenome (GOLD analysis project Ga0179591, IMG submission 182891) | Vadose zone soil fungal communities from Angelo Coast Range Reserve, California, USA - CZOMad2_1_08_16fungal (PacBio error correction) | ecosystem: Environmental > Terrestrial > Soil >...
CAAGTTTACGGCCCACGCGACTAAAAGTAGGGAAGGAATTGAGCGGCTGGGGAAGACGATCGCGGCCATAGCCTCCCTTAGGCTCCTTCGTACACGGTGGGAAAAATCCCTCTTCGTAGCCTGACAGGCATTCTCCGTAAACTGGCTAGAGAAGCGGGAAAATGAGAAAAAAGGAAGCGGACCTCCTGCCTATGCAGGGGAGGGCACGTGCCGTCGGGGAAAGGAGTTATATTCCTCAGTCTAGGAATAACGAACATAAAGGGGAAGTGACTAGATAGAAAAACGGCTTGAGTCCATCCTACTAAACTGGGGAGTAAATCAACGCAGAGAAGAAGTACTCCTCCAATTGTTCATTAAAGTGGAAGCTGGGTGATCCATTAGAGGTGCTCCTATGCACCAGATTTTGGACCATTCTTGGCCCGGACGGGGAAAAAGAAAATGTACCATTTTGCCAGCGTGGGGAGGGAGAAATCCTTAAAGAGAGAACGCTAGGTCAGACCCGCCTATCTGTGAGGCGTCACCTCGAACAACAGATGGGGGGGGGGGGGGGCGGGAACTCTGGTCTCTCTGTTAACTCTGCGAAGCAGGGGAGGACAGCGAGAGATTCAGGAAGGTACTTGGAATAAGGACCATTTTCTTGGAGTGAAAATGCCCAGATAATGGGGGGAACATCATATTCTCGGTCACTCGTGCCATACCAGGAAAAGGTGAAAACGGCCAAGGGAAGAAGGGGATAATCTCGGCGTCCCAGCGGCGACTGTCCCCTTTACCTAAGGAAGGGGTTGACGGACAGAGGAAAGAGGATGGAGTCGCAGACTTTACTTCTACATCTAAACCATTTCCATTGAACTCTGGCTGAGAAGTGACGAGTATTTCTGAGGGGGGAGTCACCGACTAGTCTTCAGTGTCGGCGAAGAAAGAAACTCTTCCACTACCCAGTTCCCTGAAAGGTCAAGAGATCGACTTACAGGGATATCGTCCGCGACCAAACCGCGTCCTAGGGGGGGGGAGAATACATTCCTTAGGTACTAAAGACAAGGGGAAGACAGACTGAACATTTCATACTGGGTTGCCACTGTTTGGTGAGGAGAGAGCGAACTCTGTTCATCTCAAAAGGAAACAAAGGACAGAGGAAGAAAAAAGATAGGCGGGAACTGAAAAGACCAGCAGGGGGGAACGGCTTCGGGCCTCTGGACTCTTGGAATAAGGTAAACAGTCAGGGACCTGGAGAAGGGGGGTGATTACGATTTTGAGTCGGGCGGGGGGGTTGAAGTGGGGGGGGTGTCGGTGGGGTAAGGGAGGAGTTTCTAAGTACAATCTTCTGCCAGGGGGGAGACTTCCGCAGGGCCCGAGTTAGAGGGGGACGGGAGGAGAGCTCATCTGTATATCGAGAAAACTCGACGAGGAGAGGGTTTCGCTAACCTGAAAGGGAGCGCTGGTTATACGCTTACTGGAGGGGTGTCTCGTGAAACAGAGGGGGTCTAATTTCCCCGTCAGTAGGGAAAAATAAGGCCAGAAGCAGAGGTGGGTCTGTGGTGTGCAGCGGAAAAACGGACGGCTCTTGTAAAACAACTGCTTAGAAAGAGAAAAAAGCGCTGAATAGCCGTTCGCACGTGTGGTACGTTTTAGGGAAACGGGTATAACTATGATCATCAAGTGCATCTTTAGCCTGTACATGTAAGGGTCTCTTCCATTGGGTTGCTAAACGGGAAGGGAAAACATAATAAATGGGGCATTCGATTCAGGGTCAGAAAGAAATGAAGAGGCAAGGGGGGACGACTCAAAAGGCCTGCATTTATCAGAAGGGAGGGCGGAACCGGTTGCCTCCCTTTCCTGATTTCCCGGGCGGAGGGAACTGGTGCCGGGGGTACTGGAAAGGCTTGCATTTCCCGGGGTAGTCGGGGCAAGGGGAGAGGGCGCCTGTTTGTGGGGGGGGGGGGGGGGGGGGGGGGGGGGGGGGGTGGGCCAAATAGAGGGGCAGGATCCTAAAAGGATACCAGCCAAGCTGAAGTATGCGGTGATATGGAAAAAGTACGGTGATTCTTACCTACATTATCACATGAGGGACGGTCGGGTTGGGAACAAGGACAAAAGCTGCGGAAGGTTACCTTCTGGATAATACACTTGTCAAAGGATGCGTTCCCGAGGAAGTAGAAGAGGAAACTGGTGTCTAAGAGACTTTCTCACTTCCTCAGCCTACGCGTTAGAAGTCAGTTGTAGAGGGGGCCGGGGCCTACCAAAGACTTAAACCTCCGTTTTTATCATCTGGGGAAGTGTAACAGGAGGGGGAATGTCTAGGTCTTTCTCAGGGACGCCACACTATGAGAAACACCGGCGGAGGACTGAAGTGGGCAGCTGCATCTGTCATCTCTCTCATTACTCCATGCCATGTCAACCACCGAACGAAGATCAGGTCAAGGGAAGAAAGAAAAGAAGGTGAGATCCTCGTTATCACGAGTGTCCAGGAATAATGGATAGGGGGGGAAGGAAAGGAGGTTAAAACAGGTCCCCTTCCAAGGGAACCAGCACGAAACCCGCTCTTATGGATTCCTGGCAAGCGAAAGAAGGGAAGAGACGGGGGTTAAAAAGGAAACCATCTTTTTTTCCAAATACGAAAGAGGGTCTAAAAACAACAGGAGGAGGTAAAGATATAGACCACTTGGGACAGATGTGTGGGTCTTGGAAAAGGGATGTGTCAACAAACATCAATCACATCTATGAGGCGGTAGAGGAAGATTAAAAAGGGGAGGACAGGGTTCTTTTTCTTTCTTTTGCGTGGACGGGGAGAAAGAACGCTGGAAACAAGCTATTAACGCGTGCCGGAAAAGAAGTGCTCCATCTCTTTCTCACAGATAGGATGTCTTCAATTCTTCACGCGGGGCGGTGTGCAAAAAGGAAATGGGAGAAGGAAGAGCACCCATCTTCTCATTACGCAGCAGCCCGGGGTGGGGACTCAGTCAAAAAGGTCCTGGTATGTTCACCTGATCAAGTGAGAGGCCCTTGTTCACTTAAATGGGGGAGAAAAAGGAGGTGGAGTATTCTGGTAAGGGAGGAAGAACACACCCCTAAAACGGGGAGTGCGGGAAAGGGAGTAAAGCTAGTGCAAAGAAGGAGGGAGTACTCCTCGGGGGGAAGAGAACTTTATTATCAGACACCAAACGACAAAGAAGGGGGGAACGGAAGACTGCACGTTTTTCTTCTAACGCGACCGAAGAGGGGAGGGGAGCGGGGGGAAAGGATAGACCTCACCGAGTCGGGCCAGTCCAAAGCAGCCGTCCGGACAGGAAGGATGGAGGAAAAAGGATTATATACTCTCCGGTAAGAGGGAAGAAAGAGGCCTTCAAAACGCTAAACCTTGAAGAGGCTGGAAGACCAGTTCAAAATGCTCATTGGTAAAGCAGCCTGTGAAAAGGAAGGAGAGGCTACCCCCCCTGGAGGAAGGCATTCAAAACAAATGCCGCAAAGGCTCAAACTTTACTCTGTGACATGTTTCGTGACTCCGAACTGACAGACGAAGGAAGGGAGAGCCTATTCTTACCTCGGAAACAAGGTCAGCGGCATCAGGAAGACAGGGAAAAGAAGGCCGACATGCAACCCCTGTTGGATCCTCGGGTAGGTCAGGGAAAAAAAAAAGACACGAGTCAAACACAAACTGAGTACCGAGCTTTCTTCTTCAATCCAGCTCATCATCAGGTAGGAGTCCGGGGAGGCGGAGGGAAGACAGAAGGGGAAAGCCGAAGACGCGTCATCGAAAGGACCTGTTCCTCGACCAAATCGGGAGCTCCTCCTGAAGAAGGGAAGGAGAAAAACATACATCATGCGCGGCGATATTCTCAGGAGGCTCCTAGATCAGACATACATCTCGCGAAAAGATTCAGCGATCACTTTCAGTAGAAGTTGGTTAGAATAGGTCAACCGAGGAAAAAGAACTCACGAAACCAAAAACTCACCACCACGGCAAAACAATCAAAGAAAGGGAAAAGGGTACATCAGTAAAAAAAGGAAAAAAGATGGAACACTCCTCAACACCCTATACCAAGTGAAAAGATCGAGAAGGGAAGAGGAACCTATGGGTTTAGTTAAAAGGGGACCTGGCTTGATTCCATCATAGGATCAGGAAGAGGCCTGGTTGGTTTCAGAGTATAGGCCCCAGGGGAATATGTCTCAGCGATGCCTCCCCGGTGGGAACTCAGGTGGGAAGGGGGAGAGTGATAATGAGGAGTGCCAGAAGGAAGGGACTGGGTCTGATCCCATAGATCTGTTGCGCAGGTAGATCAGTCAGAGAAGGACGATGCTCTGGGGTAACAGTCTGGAGACGGTGGAACGTGGAGAGGGGAGGTAGACCTACCTTCCTGCCGGTGAAGGGAACAATATAAAAAAATCAATAGTAAGTCGGGCATTACATGACCGCCTATAACGTAGAGGAAAGTCAAGCGAGAAAAAAAGAAAAGTCGATAGTTCCATCTTCTACAAGTACTCCTCGGTAACTTTGGAAAAAAAAAGTAAGACGATTGGGGAGTGACAGAAGTATCTCATCTGCTTCTAGGGTAGGGTAAAAAGTGCGTGTACGTTCAACGTTTTTGGGAACAAGAACTGAATGTTGATCAAAAATGATCTGTTTCATTTCACTAGAACGCAATTGCGGACTCATCGAAAGGAACTAGTACTTCTCTATGTTGTAGAACTGGTAGGTCGAAGAATGGGACTAAATACTCACTGCCTTGAAAATTCCCGGCTAGGTGAAGAAGAAGAGAAAGAGTCTCTTACCTGTTTGAAATAAAGATTGGTATCTGGGAAAAAGAGTGAGTTGCATCCTCACATTGGTCCAGGGGTAAAGACCTGAAAGGGAAAAATGGTCTCTTTGTTATAAACGATAAAGGGATCAAAACCAGCTGCAAGTTCGTCAAAGACCCCGGGCGTGATGACTCGAGGAATTAGTGATAGCCTCATATTCTTAACGGTCTAACGGGAGAACGCGAATAATCTTCATTAAACGAGTAGGGGGAGATAAGATGGGTACGCCCTTATAACGTGACGGGGTCATCTGGGGTAACAGCAAGAGGCAACTCGGCATGGTCAAGTAAAACAGGTCACGGATCCTCATTCTCATTACAAGAATTACCGGGAGGGGATATACTACCGGGGACATTACTAAATCTTATAGGACGAAGCTAAATATTCAGGAAGTGTGCAACCTGGTTACGAAATTAGAAACGCTACGAGTATTTCGTCAGTAGTCCGCGATGGGCAGAGCCCTATCCAACAACTCTGGGAAGGATCTTTTGCCGGCCTAGTACTCTACTCGAAAAAAACAAAATCTGTATTTTAAAAGATATCCTCGGAGTCCCACGCGATCCTCCACAGATGGGCCTCTGTATTAGAAGTAAGCTATCTGCCCTAGAACATAAGCATTCCTTCAAAAGAAAAAAAGTGGAAGGTACGTGAAGACTTGCATGAGAAGAAGAGATAGGAGTCCGCGGGGAAGATCCTAGTGTAAATGGAAACTATCTGGGCATGGGGGGGTCCGAAGTTGTGATATCTTTCCTTCTGGCACGTTCGTCGGTTGACACTTTCTAGTGGAACGGAGCATGCTAAAAGGCGGAACATGACTAGTAATACTTTTAACCTTTCTAACTGTAGGAAAAAAAAAGATGAAAGTCTCACTCAAAGTAAGAAGTACTAAAGAAAGGGAGGGTTTTCTCGTGTGGGATCCATGAGAGTGTATCCAGAAGTGGAAAATTGCCATTCGGAGAGGTTTAGAAGGAAAAGGAAGGTCCCGCGACGTGGGGAAGCAACGAAATAGCCCTCTCGCAAGTCAGACCAGGACAGCGAAGAATGGAGGATTTCCAAGCGCGGAAGGAACGGGGCGCGGCATGTAAGCCCGATGAGAAGAAAAGGGAGACATCTGGGCCTTAGAGGGACTGGGGGGCGAAGGGCACCTTCATCGGCGACATAAAGAGAGAGGGTAAACGGAATAGTCACGACCTCTGAAGTAAAGGGAAAAGTGGAACCCTGTACGATAGCGATGATGCATCCGGAACGTCCAGCGGGAGTGACGTCGGAAAATACGACTGGGGGATGCTCCGGTGGAAATCGAGTGTCGAGAGGGCCGGAGAAGAGAAGGGGGGGGGGGGGAGGACTTCTTCTACTGCAGACGAGGAGTGCGCGTTTTACGCCGGAAGAGATCCTAAGGGTTCTCACCGCAAATCAGCTGACCACGCTACTACCAGTGACAGCACCCCATGGGAGTATCATACTCTAGATGAGAAAGGAGACAAACCGCTCTATTCCTCTTGGATAAGAAGCAAGGACGTCACTCAATAATTACGGAAAGCCGACTTCGCCATTCACAAGGGTAAAACCTTTTTGAGGCATCCATCGGGGCATCCATGGGATGATGAAAGCAGAAGGGGGTCTCCGAGGAGGAAAGTTAAGAAGGGAAAGGAGGAAAGAAAGGAGGGCCACGAGGGAATATAGAGAGGAATTCAGAAAATGGGACTCGGGTGCTCTACGTGGAGATTTATCTTTCCAGAGAGGCTGGGGGTTGCAGGGGGTGGGGGGAGGTCAACGGGTTATTGGCGCACTAATGGGAAGGGAACTCCGTCCGAGAAAGCGGTAGGAGATTAGTAGAAAGCAGAGGAAGAGCATGCTTATAACTCTCCCGCTGGAGGGGCGGGGTAGGACTGAAATTCATCATAGGGAAGAAGTCATAGCAGCTCGGTGGAAAAAAGAGGACACCGTGTAACTCCTCGATGTCCGAAAGCAGGGGGGACTCTGAGTTCAGTAAGAACTTCATCATCTTCTCAGCCTTCTCAGTTGGGAGGAAGAAGAAAGAAAAAGCGAGGGGAAGAAAGGAGGGGCATTTTCATTCTGAGTATGGACGTACTGTAACATGACAAGAATCAAGGGGGTCCTCTGTCTGGAGGTACATGGAGGAATGAAATTACCTGTTTTTGAACCTGATAAGAAAGGATTCATTCTTCTCCGAGGATCGGGTGCATCAAAAAGACCGGTCAGAGGGGACAGTTCTCTTCTTCCGTGTTTCATGTAGAGGAAAGCCCAAGGGGGGGCAAGATTACGTAACTGGATCTTGCAGCGAGGGAAAGGCGGGGAAGGGTAGGTACGTCTCATTTTAAAGGAGTGAAGGCATAGAATCGAATAGTCACCCTCTGTGAATAAAAAGGGTTGAAAAGAAAATGCTCTTCATTCGGAGATTTCCGGGATAGGGGGGGGCGGCGGATCACCCTCGAATCAGAAATCAAAGACGGTTCGAATTACCAGCGAGATCCTGGGTATATTACGGAAGGATCGTGAAAAGGAGAATCCGCCGGGAAGGGATGGGGGGTCTCCCGCAGCGACGAAGCCGCATCAAGTTCATCACTAAAGTGTCTCCTGTGGCTTGAATCCCGAACGGGGGGGCTAAACAAAAATGAATTAAACCAACTAACTTTTGTCATAAGGGCCGGAACCCTCTTTAAATCTCCTGATCATGGAAATAAGGAAAAAAAAAAAAACCCCTTGGGGCGCAGAGAAGCAACCCAGGAGAGGTCGCCCTGGTTCTCAATCTTTCTCTGTGAAAAAAGAAGTAAAAGGAGCACAAAAACCTCGAAAGGGCCATGGAAGCAAGCCAAGAGCGCAGGAGCGGGGAACTAAAAACGTGAAGGAAAAATTCAAAGCGGGCCTGGACATCTGGTTAAACGGCGTAAAGAAAGGGAAGAAAACACGAAAAAGCCATTCCTCTATAATTGTAAAAAGAGAAGGAAAAAAAGTGCGGAGGGACCTAAGGAAACCAAGTTTGGAACCACGACAATAGAAGCGAAAAAAGAAGTTACGCTAATACTCAAAAGGAAATTAAGGAAAGGATATATATTCAGAGTGAGAGGTAGGGGGAGGGGCAAAACTGTGTAGCTAATTGCATCAAAACGGCGGGAGAAGATTACATCAAGCTCGGCAATGAGTCTGGGGGGACCGTGAGTGTCAACTCTTGCATGAAAAAGGGAACGAGGAAGAAGAGGGAGGAAAGGCAAAAGCCGGAACGAGTCTCTCACGCTTGCGCAAGAGGGAGGGATGGCGTCGAGCCTGCAGCGATGGAAGGCATTTCTCAGGGAAGACTTAGGTCGCCTGTAACGGCAAAAACTAAGGAGGGGGGGGGAAGAGATCAATACCTTTTAGAAAGGGAGGAAAAACTAGGACGGGATGGGATACCTGCGGGAGATTCTTGTAGCGGGACTGGAGACCAAGACCAAGGCGGAAAAAAGGGAGGAAATGGCGCCGTTATTCCAGCTGAGTCGCCAAAAGAAAGGAGGGGACTCCTCGGGGGAATCATACGTCACGTATTCTGATCAAACCCGGGAGTAGCGCAGGTCTCCAAGGCGAACCGTCCAGGCGTGATCATTTTAAAGGGGCATCACCGGGCAGGGGAATCGGAAAGAGATGCCCGCAGGCATACTGTGAAAAAATCGGATACGAGAGACGTTGAAGGTAGCGAGTCAACGGAGACAACCGGGGACATCGGCGACCTTAACTTCAGGGCAACGGCGAACAGAAGATGGAAACATTGGGGGATAAAGAAGTACGACCAATGACGGGCTTGGGACCTAACAGACAAACAAACGCACTTTACAAGGGAATTTTGATTAAAGAACTCAACGGCGAAGAAAAAAAGAAGCTCCTGAATGTGTAAGAACCTTTCACCCAGATTTCTGCGCCCGACGCAGCACTCTCATTAAAAAAGTTGTGGACCTCTTAAAAGAATTGACCCTCCCACTTAAGCATCCCAAGGGCGGGGGGACAGCAACTTAACTTCCCCCAAAGCTTCGGGAGTAGAGAACCAGCGACAAAACGCGCGCCTGCTGATTCGGGAGGAGGACTGAAAAGCATGTAAATAATAAGACAGGGAGTCGAGAGGGGTGGAAAAGCTTTTCAAAACGGACCCCTCTAAAACCTGCGAAGAAAGAGACTACTCCCACGCGCCACGGGAATACCAATAAGGAGTTCTCCACTTCTCAGCTAATAATGAAAATGCGAAAAGATAAGAGCACTAGGATCCTCTTCTGATCAAAACCCGTCCAAACATTAGCGCATGGGAAAAGGTCTGCGAGAAAGAAAGGAAACCACCCAACCACAACAAAACGGAAAGAAGATGGAACGGAAAATCAAAATACTACCTCAACACGACCCTAAAGAAAGGGGTTACCTCTCAGAAAATTCCAGTGACTCGTTGGGAAGTTCAACCACAGTATGGATGTTCATGGACAGGGTCAAGTAGGCGTAAGAGGGAAGTGGTGTTTCAAGTGAGTCTCAATTCGGTTCAAATATTGGTACGGGCTCCAAGTGGCTAACATAAGTGGAAATGGCGACATGAGTATTTCAGACTGTCTTATTTCGAATAAACACTGGACTTATCCCCAGAAGTGGGAGCGCTTGGTTGGGAACGTTCGGAAGAGAGGTCATGCTAAGACTATGAAAATCTTTTATTGAGGAACACTGGAGTAAGATTGGGGGGGGGGGGGGATTGGTTGTCTTTGTCAAAGAAACTGACGGATCTCTGTTACTGGAACCGAGACCAATCCTCTTCATCCGGCATTCTAAGCCGAACGTAAGGAAATTCTAGTAGGCAGTAATAAAAAAGAGACTGAAAAGCAGAGGGGCCTCTATGAGCAGCAACAAGTCCGAACTAGGTGAACGGGTTTACTAACATTACGAATGCGCAGTTAGGAAGATAACTCAGAGGCTAGCTTTACAGTGAAACGGTAGGAACAGGTTACGGCCACGAAGTGGGTTGGGGAAAAAGACGAGGGCCTTTTTATCACGTGTCATTTCACAAACGAGCAGAAAGGGAAGAAATTCGGAGCGCCACTAGGGGCGTCTATTCCGTATGTTGCAGACCTGGGGCGCAAAGATTTAAGAAAGGTCAAGGAGGGGAACAATCGGGGCCGCCTAACGATTTTAATAATCATAACGCTAGGAGCCGACGGGTAGGAAAGCTCTGGGAAATCGGTAGATCGGTGCGACACAAACGAAGCGGGGAAACAATCAAGAAGAAAAAATCGTTCGGTGACTAAGTTAATCGGGTTTAATGGGAGCAACTACTTACATTTATAAAAACATCTGACAAAGGGAGACACCTAAAATTTTAGGGAAAGTGAGGTGCACTCATGCGGATTTCGAAAACCTTCAAGGTTCAGGGGAGAAAAACTCTTAACGAAAAAAGCGATAAAAACCGGTACAACGTCAGGGCGAAGAAAAGTTCTCTTCCCAGTCTAATCTGTGTCGGGGCGATAAAAATCGGGAACGACGCACTTTCCACTAGGAAAGGCATCCGGCAGAAGGCTGGGGACTTAAACTACTTATCTTACGGATCTTCGAAGCACTAGTACCGGAGAGCAGGATGCGGCCGGTTAAACCTTGGGAAAAATACCTAAAAAAGGCATTAAGGTAAGCTGTGCGTACTTACTCCTGTAAAGCAAAATCTGTGGGGGAGCGTGGTCCCCGATTGGCAACTCACTCAAACAACCAAAAACTTATAAAAAAGTGGGTAACAGAGGGCCCAAGCTACAGACTCATGAAGGGATTAGGGAGCTGTCTAATACGTGCATGCGCGGCCCTAGAAGAACTCCGGATCCCTACTTGGAGGCGGTGGGGCACCGTCCGCATAAAACGAAAGTAGTTACTGCCACGCCTATCCGATGTAAAATGAAGGAAAAAAGGGGGAAGGGAGGGGGAAGATGCACTTATCCTTCTGTTGAAACTTGCTTCTTGCCTGTATCTTGGTTAGAGACGAACATAGAGAGAAAGTTCAGGACGAGCAGTGGACTCTCTTTGGATTTTAAAAAAAACGGGGGCGAACGCTGTTCGGAACCAATCATGAACTAGACTCAAGCATAAGAGCGAAGAACGAACCCAATGGTGTATAGGTACAGTGGGGCAGTGGGGGAAAAAAATGATTGGTCATTCTTCTCCCTAAATTTGAAAAGAGCCATTACTGGGCCAGCTCAATTCACTGGTGTCCCCAAGGAGGGGGAGCAACTCACGTAAAAGGATCGCAGAGTAGGGGGTAATACCCGGGTAGAGCCGTAGCTGATGATTTCAAAAATCTCCAGGAATTGCCCAGTGGGCGCGGGGAGGGAAAGACATCGGTCCCTAAAACAGGTCAGAAAACTTCGAAGGGGATAATTAGAATTGTAATTGTGCGAGAGCCGCTACCGGTAAGCGTTATCGGGAACATGAACCTATACTCTATCAAACGGCAGAGGCAGCGTCAAACACTCAGTAGGGAACGCGGGGGGGAAACGTTTTGAAACTCCGATAGGCCACTTATTCCCGCAGGAGGCCCTCGGGAAAACAGTGGACCTCGAGTACTTGGTGAGGTTACTCCTATTTAACTATTGGTGGTTGACTTCTAGCGATCTAGAAATGCTCCTATTGAAGGGAAGAAGTGCGGCGACGGCGGAGCGAACGACGAAGGAGGTTCTTCGGTTTAGGCGGGAAGAGCCGTAGTTCGGCGAGAACCGAAAAAAAACTCGCTCCCGCGAAAGAAATGCCTAAGACGCCGAGCGACGGGGCAGACTTGATAGAATCGAAAGCGAACAACCAGAGGAGAGCCGAGGGATAGACAGGCCGGCTGAGATAAGAAAAATTACAACCTGAGAAATGGGAAAAAAAAAAGATTGAGAAAAAAGGGGTGGATTCAGCAGATCTCACTCGGTTAGAAATTGCTCTGATAAGCACTACAAATTACGAAGGACCCGGCGGTTCTGAACATACTGACGGTTTAAGTCGGGTACCGCTCTGGTCCTTAGATGGTAACATGCAGGCCCGGGGCTGAGGGGGTAAAGGCCGTTACTTTCCATCTTAGTTGGGGGGCCGTGGGGGGGGGTATGGGTTTAACATGGAATTGCGGAAACGATGCGCAACTCACTGGGAGACGCCGCTGAATTGATGCAGCGGGATCGAGAAGGCGACATGATGAAAGGAGAGGAAGGAGATAGAATCTCTCTGGGGAGGGGGGGGGAAAGGACCCAGGGCAGTCTGGAAAGGGCGGATCGTGGGAAAAAAAGGCATTAACTACATCAGGGGGAATGAAGAGCGTTAAACTGAAGTTCCGTAAGCAGACGCGTGAAGCGGGCGCAAGTGCTTTGGAGGGAAAAAAAAGCGAGGGAAGAGAGGCAGAAGGAATCGGAAGGACTTTTTATTTCTGAATTTAATCACCAGAAACCCGGTTGGCATGAAGGGCGGGGACTGAACTGTTATATTAGGTGGGCCCGTTCGTGAGAATAAAAGGTAGGATCCACGTCTGCCCTTCATATGGTGCATCAAAACCGGACGAGGACATGCGACTGCAAGGGTGCATTTCGCTTAAAAGCCTGAGGGAGTCCAGGAGGAATACAATGACAAAAAGGGGGTCCAGGAGGTCGGGCCTGGACGTTTCACTTTTTGAAAGCATGTCAAATTTGGAGCGTCAGGCATAACGCTCCGCATTCCGCATTGCAGGGATGTGGAGATACTTTCATACATTCCTTCGGCTCAGCTGAGGGGAAGTCTGAGAAGGGGGCGGATGTCCTCCTTATCAAAGCAAGGGCGGGGACCCCGGGTTAGACGAAACTAGGTCGCCACGGGACAGCGTTGTATATAATAAGGTGGAAACGGCGCTTGGCACGGGGAGGTACTAACGAATTCGGCTTGGGTGGTGCTAACCTCCTAAGAAACGACCAATGGAAGTACGGATCCGTCTCTGAACCGGGTGCGCCGGGGTAAAAGGGGGTACTCAACTACAAAAAGAGGGCATAAATAATGACCAAGAAAATATGCTGTTCCAGAGGGAAGGGAGAAATGTGCTCGACCTACCAGGACTGTAAAGAACCCTCTCGTTTCTTGACGGAGAGAAGCGTGCGGTGTAGGAACGGCATGAATAAATGACAGGGACACACAGGACTCTATAAGGGCCGGGCCTAAAAACAAGAAAACCCCGCCGATGGCAAGCCTCTGTATAGAGGAGAAGAAAGGGGTCCTCTCTTCCGGTCCCAGCGTTCAACAGAGCAAAGCATAACATCACTAAACAGAAGAAGGCCGCGAGAGGCGGGGGTCGCGCGACGAAACAGACTGTCTTCTTTTACAAAAAACAAAAACGGTTTGGGAAACACTAAAAAGAAAGAGT
>Ga0179591_1311610_pt1 | contig 13156 bp, 25 predicted proteins | sample CZOMad2_1_08_16f_FD_182891 | JGI IMG/M metagenome (GOLD analysis project Ga0179591, IMG submission 182891) | Vadose zone soil fungal communities from Angelo Coast Range Reserve, California, USA - CZOMad2_1_08_16fungal (PacBio error correction) | ecosystem: Environmental > Terrestrial > Soil >...
AACCCATCCTTGGGAGCTGAATCAACAAAAAGGGGGGGGGAGGTAAAGCCTTGTTTTTGGGTGAGACGCCCAACCGCAAAGACCAGGTACCGACAGCAAAGTTTGGCTCCGTCGCTGGCTGGGCCGATCGCCAATTGTCAGGGCTTTTATTGAGCCGCCCGGCAAAATCAATTACCCTTTTCCGCTGCGGTGAGAACCGGGGACTAAGCGTGAGGCGCGGGGGGGAGCGTGGGAGCTGCAACATCTTTAGTTAACAGGTGCAAACTCAAAAAAAAAAAAAGAAAAGGCTTTCCCCAACGTAGGGGGAAAGAAAAGTGGACATCCCCCTAAGATGAATGGATAAACCCAGAAAAGGAAAAAAGGATGGCGGGAAAAAAGAGGGTCCCCCAACGCGGAACGGTTGAACAAACATGGAGCGGGGGATTTTCACAAGAGTAACCTGAAACCAGGATGAATAGCTAAAAAAATTACGCCCAACTGCGCAAGTAAACAGAATGGAACTAAGAAAGGGGCGATGGCTGATATGAGGGGCCGGTCGCCAAAAGAAAAAAAGGATAACGAGGGGGTAGAAGGGGACAGGGGGGGGGGGAAAGAAGAGACGTCGCCAGGGTTGGCAAAAGTGAAAAAAAGGGGAAGTGGAAAGGAAAGAGTCCTGTGTAAGCCCAGGTGAAAAAGTGGGGTTTTGGCCAAAAGACCAAAATGCAAAGGGAAAACACCCACCTTCCCAAGGGGGAATTAAAAGAGAAATACAAGTGGGAAGGGTGCAAGACAAAGGGGCGGGGAAACCGCGACTGTCAAGGACTCCGATGAGGAACAATAAAAAGTTGTCCCAGGGGGGTTAAATGAACCCACATAGAAAGAAAAAAAAACAGTGTGAGGAGACTAAACGTTGGTTAAAAAAAAAAGGAAGTTGGAATGGTTACCGCATCGAGGGGGGAACTTTGGAGGGTGGGGGAAAAAGTACCGTGTGATAGACCATTTTCCAATCTCCAGAAGGAAGTGGCCCGGTCCCTCCAAAGCACACAAAAAAGTTAGTACGTGACGCTTTTTGTATTGAAAAAAAAAAAAAAGACTTTCAAAAAATAGGGTGACTCGGGGGAAAAAGGGGGGGGGTAAAAAAGTAGGAGGGGGGATTTGGGGGAACCTAAATACATGTATCCTTAGGGCGAACTGGGTCTCTTCAAAAAATCTTTTTGAAAAAAAAGTTAGAACAAAGTGACCCCAGAATGATGGCACCACCAAGGAGTGAAAAGGAAGCGGGGACCGACAGCAGATAGGAAAATTGATTAGGCACGGTAAAGTGGTCCAAGGGGGAAGAAGGGGGGGCTTACCCACTCCGGCCCCCCCCACCGTGGCATGCATCCTAGGGGCGGGCGGCAAAAGAACATATGGGGTGATGTTTCGATCAAAGGCTGAAAGGCAAAAACATGCCGTTATGGTGTGGGGAAGGTTTGGCACTTAAGCAAGAGTGAGCAGGAAAACGCGGAAAAATCACGCTGGGAAAAGTTAGCCCGAAGTGAAGGGGGTGGGCATGTGGTGGGGCCCTCGCGGACTCTGAAACACACACAAAGTCTTGGACTAAGGGGGGCACATTGGGGGTTTTCGGTCAGGGTTAAAAAAAACCCAACTCATGTAAGGGGAAAATCTAAAGTAAAGTCCGAACGAGGGGAACAGGGGAGTGGGCGGGAAAAAAAACCAACGGGTGGGTTATTAAAACAACAGTGGGGGTTAAGAATTCCAGGAAGAGTTAGAAACATGGACATGTGGGGGTGCAATCCATACTGTGGGAAAAACAACGAGGGGGGACGGACCCACGCCATGATCAACCCCGGGTGACCACGCGCCGTGGGGGCGGAGGAAGACTTCGGGGAGGACGTCAATGGGTGGGGAGGGTCTTTTTGGGAAACTGAAGACGGAGTGAGAGGGGGCAGGAATCTTGAGGCTGTGGAGAGCGAAGTAGTTACCGCCAATTGAGGAGAATGGACCTAAAGGAAGAACTGACCAAAAAAAGTGGTTTGGATCGGGTAGGGCCGGGTGTGGGAAAAGGGGGGGCAGCCTGAAATGGGGGGGTGGGTTTTCGTGGGTAAATCGGGTGGCTCGGGCGGGTCCTGGGGACTAGTCGGCCGAGGAGGGGGTTGGCGCCACTGGTTTTTGGACTGTTTCACAGTGAGGTCAAAGGAGGGGGTGGGAGACCCCGGGGGTTGATGCAACGAAGGAGGGTTTAGGGAACCGGGGGAGGGAAATGAGTGAAGGGGGAGGGGGGGGGGGGACGCTGGGGGGGGAGGGGGGGACAAGGGAGTCGATAGTGGGCGGGCGTTGGTCGGGAAGAAAATTCTTGTGTAAAAAGGGAGAGGGAACTGGTGGGGTTGTGGGGGACAAAAGGGGAGTCTTTCCGTCCGGGTGGAATGAAAAAAGAAGTCATTCAAGGGGTCGCCACCTCTGTGAAATAGGACTGGGACACCTGTAAAAATCATTGTTTAAGCGGCAGTTAAAGGGGTTTTCTGTCTTTTCAAACCCTGGATCCAGAAAGGTGGGTCCTGGCAACCTCCAACAAAAAACCGTCAAAACAAGGGGGGGAAAAAACAAACACTTGTGCTATTGGTGTGAAAGAAGGAATTGCGGGAACAGTGGGGGAAAAAAAGGGAAGGTGAGGGAAGGCCACGTCGCGCTTAAAAACATAAAAACAAGACGCCACAGGAATAAACTGGGTTTAGAAGCAACAGGGGGGGGACAGTAAATTATTTTCAAGGCGGTTGGTGTCAAACAAAAAAAACAAAACAAAAAAAAAAAAGAAAGAATAGAAACCACAAAAACTGGGAAGTACGGCATAAAATTGAATGGGGGGGGAAGGGAAGGGGAGGGGGGGAGGGATTTGGCCTTGAGGTTATCGTTGGTGCCCCGTTTCAACAAAGGGGAAAGGCGGAAAAAAAAGAGGTTGGGGGAAAAACAGAGGGGATAACAGGGAAAAACGAACAGAAGAAAGGGGAGATGGAGAGCTTATCTTCACCAAAGCATAAACGGAGCCGGTTAACAAAAAAAGGGGGGTGAGACACGCAGAGCAGGGAGGGGAGGGCTTTTGAAGGGGCAACGCCCAGTAGAACCGGAGCAGACACGTGGGCCGCGAGGAAACTAATAAAACCTGCAAAGGACCAGGAGGGTCTTAGGAAAATGCCCAATGTGTTGGAAAATCAGTCAACAAAACACTTATTTTAATATCCCCAGGGGTAGGGAAGTACTTCTGGGGGGGAATTTTTATGAGGGAAGGTTGGGGAAGAAATAAGTCCGCAAAAAAAAGTTTTGGGAAAAATTGAAAGGGATCAATCAGGGTCTTAGTGACGGGGGGACAAGGGGGGGAAAAGGGTCAAGGAAAAGGAGATCAAACAGCAAAGCACCACTGGGAAAGTCACGGGGTCTGAGGGGGTTCAAAGAAAAGAAAGACTGGGGGAGAAAAAAAAAAAAAGGTCGTAAGAGAAAAACCTTGAAGAGGGTAAATTTCCAAAAAAGGCCGCCAAAAAAAGCTCAGGGTATCCTGGAAAAGAAACTGCGAAAAATGGAAAAAAAAAGGTAAAAATAAACAAATACAATTGTGGAATGTAAAAGCTAAATCCAGGGAAACCAGGAGGACGTAGGGGAAAAAGAGCAAAAGAGAAGTCAAAAAGGACCCACAGAAAGAACCAAAAAAGATTTGGACAGGGGGAGCAAAGGGGGGTGGTTTTTGCAAAAAAGAGTGGGTTGAGGTGGCCAGCAGGGGAAAAAAACAAGACCGACCTGAAAAGACCAGTCCAGGTCAAAAAAAAAGGGGGGTAGGAAAAAGGGAAACTAACGGGGCCACTGGCGAGCCAGGGGGGTTAGGGAAAAAACAACCCAAAATCAAGGGGAGGGAGAGAAAAAATGACGAACAGAAACAAAAAAGGCCTTTTTCAACCGGCCTTTAGGAACAGGAAATCAAAAAGGAATAAAAAAAAAAAAGAGAGGGAGAAGACCAGAAAAAGGAGTTTAAGGAAAAGGAAGCCAGAAACTAAGGCAAACTCACCAGGCCCGGAAAGAAAGGCAAGTCCCAGGAAGTGGTCGTAAAAAAAAAAAAAAGGTCAAAGCCCGGGCCGCGCAAGTCGAGACCAAAAAAAATGGAGTCAAAAAAAAAAAACTGGGGGAAGGTAACCAAGAAGCATAAGAAAGAAAAAAAATTAACAAAGGGAAAGCGAATAATCGGAACCTCTGGGCCACGAAAAAAAAAGTTTGCGATGGGTCCAGGGAATAAAGGGGGGGGAAACCAGGGGGAAAAAATGGTTTGATACTAAAGGGGGGGAAAAACCGGAGGTTTTAACGAAGTGGGGTTGGGATGGTCCAAAAAAAAGAATCCAGGAACAACAGTCCAAACACCACAGGAAAACTAAAGAGACCGAAGGGATAGAAAGCAAACACTGGGTGCAAATGAGGGGTTTGAGGGGGGAAAAATTCGGTGAAACAAGGGCACAGAGACAACCAAGAAAAACAAAAAAAAAGGGTCCAGTAAAACAAGAGTAAGGCCAAGAGCAAAAAGAAAAAGACTGTGACGAGAAAGCGGAAAAAAGACCCAAAAAAAAAAAGTGGACATGGGGGCCGAGGAAACAATTGTGAGAGAAAACCAGGGGAGAAAAAGAACAGGAGGGGGGGAAAGAAGGGGCCAAAAAAGAAAAAGGAAACTAAAGGCCAGGCGATCCTCTCAGAAAAGGTGGCATTAAAACATGGGGAAAAAAGACAGGTTGGGCAATATAAAGAGGGGCAGGTAAGAAAGGGAGAAGGAAAAGCCAAAACGAAAGTGTAACAAGGTCAACACCTGCAAATTTTGGGGGGGGTGGGACCGCGAAAGAAGAAAAAAAAAGAAGGGAACAAAGAAAGAAAAGAAGGGGAAGAAGAGGGGGCTTGCGCCCGTAGACAAAGGGAAAAGGCACACTGGAGATAACAAAGTTAAGTTGTAAATCACCAACCGAAGGGAGAAAGGGGAAACTGGTCAAAAGGGGGGAGAAGACCGTTCCTAAAAGGGGGGAGCGAGGGACCGGTCAGGCACGGATACCCTCCGAGAAAAAAAACCGTTTAAAGGTGGGGAACGAAAAAGGCCCCTAATCCTGGATAGATTGGTTAACGGGGTTCGGGGGGAAGAAAGGGAGAAGGTGCAAAAAGAATAGGGGGCAACAAGAATCCCGGGATAGGTAACATAAAAAAAGGGGGGAACGTTCCCCGCTGGGAAGAAGAAAACCGAGTTCTTAACGGAGCTGGGGAAAGATCGGTATGCTCAAAAGCCATTTCCCAGTTACAAGACAAAAGAGTTAAGAAGCGAAATTTACAGGGGGTCAACCAAGGGACAAGACCCAAGAAGGGGGGGGGGAAGGTCTGGGGTCGCCAGGCTGGAGAATCGGGACATGGGGGGGGGGGTGACACTTGAAAAACCGTACAAAGGGGGGAAAGCCAGAAGACAACAGGGACGGGGGGAAAAACGAGCGAAAGAGAGTGCCGAAAACCCCGATAGAAAAACGCGAAAAAGGGGGGGGGTGGGAACGACTCAAAAACCAAAAAAAAATGCACGCAACTATCAGTAACCGGAAAAGGAGAAAAGGGGAATGAAGGTGAAAAAGGGGGGAAGGGAGAAAGTCCAACCCCAACGTTGAAAGTGCGAATCGAAGGAGAGGCAGAAAAGCGCCGAAAAAGGGGCCCAAAAGACAAAAGTATTGAAATTAAACGATACCCCAGGGAACCAGGATTAAAGAGGGCAAAAAAAGGAAAAGGGAACGTGCAAAAATTTCCTTGTAAGCCAAAAAGTCACCGAAAAATGAAAAAAACGCGGGCCATTTTAAAAAGGGACCGTGACTGGGGAAGGGATGAATGTTCCGCCAGAACAAGAAAAGGGGAGCCGAAAAAAAGTCGGTTTTTGCTCGACTGGTGAAAGGACGGAGGGGGGAACTATGAAGGGGAACAAAAACAGCAGGGAAACCACCGCAAGATAACCGGGCACGGTAGCCCAAAAAAAGGTTACACCCGCAGTCGGAGTGCCAGGGGCCCACAGGAAGAGGGGGGGGGAGCGGTAAAAAGGGGGGGGGGTCAAAACTGACGCCAGGGTGGGAGGAGACGGAAACCCATCGAAACCCGTCTGAAAACTCTAGGGAAGAATAAGCAGTTATATAGGGGGGGAAGAAAAACGTGCAAGCCAGCCAATGAGAAAGGCAAAGGAGGGGAGGGGGGGGGGTGGAAAAAGGGGGTTCGCTTTTTTAGGGGGAGAACGAGGCCATACTCAGATCACACCGAAAAAAAAAAACAAAGGCCAACAGGGGGAAAGTGGAAGCCGGTTCAAGAGAAAAAGCTGGCAAGAAATCAAGGAGACCGAGAAAAAAAAAAAAAAACCGGGGAGAAAAGGAAGGGACATCCTTAATAAAAATCCAAGTCAACGTTGACGAGTGCCTTGGGGGGAAAAGAAGAAAAAAAGACGAAGGGGGAGAGGGGGAGGGGACCGAGGCAGAGTAAACAAGGTGTATTAAAGAAAAACTTTCGGAATAAACTTCCCACAAAAGGGAAAAAAAAAGAAAAGGGAAAGCGGTTCAGGGTCCAACAGAGACAGTGAGTTGAGCAAAAAGAAAGAGGGGGAGAAGGGTGGAAAGATCAACTCTAAAACCTTCAAGAAAAAAGGGAGGAAAAAAAAAAGGGGGGAAATTAGGGGGGGAAAGGGGACGCCCTGCCTCAAGGAGGGAGGTGGAAGTTGTGTCAGTGGGGGGGATAGTAAAAAGGTGAAGATGAAACCATTCGTGCGCGGGGTGGAAAGGAAGGGGACCAGGTACAAAGGAGCACGAAAAAAAAGCCCCCTAAAAAAGAAGGTGGGCCCTCCGGGGAATTCGAACACAGGTCATTTTGGAAGCAAAATAAGAAAAAAAAGAGGAAAAAGACGGGACCAGCATGTTAAGATGGGTGAGCCCAGGGAAAGTGGTGTCGACACTAGAAAAGAAGAGGGTGGAGGGAAAATCAACCCAAATGGGGGGCCCAAGAAAAAAGGGTAGGAGCCAAAGGTGTTTGAATATCAGAACCGATTTACCTGGACCAAACAACGAATGAAAATGGTGTGTTTTGTCGATGTTCCGAGAAAGATGGGGGGACAGGAGATGGGGCCGAAAAAAGAGGGGGGGCTTTTGAAAGGAAAACCCAAATTCACACGAAAGGAAACGGGCAAGTCCAAACGTCAGGGAAATGGGTTTAGGGGGATTTGAAAAGCGGCTCAAAGCGAAAGCAAATCAGACCCAGTTGGTTGGGGGGGGGGGGTTTTTGGGGAAGGAGGGAAGAAAGGGGCAAAAAGGGGAGAGAGCGGGGGGTGAACAAAAAGCGGCCCAAATCAACATGGAGGGTGGAAAAAAACAGGGGGGTTAACTTCGGTAGACCATAGGGGGGAAAAAAAGGAAAGAGGGGGTGGAGATCAAGGAACTGGAAGTCTTTTGCCGGAAAATTCAAAAAATTGGGGGGAAGTAGAAGGAACTAGGGGCTGGGGAAGAGGGGTTGTGGGGAGGTTAGTGGCTGAACCAGAGAACGAGCAAAAAGGGGAAAAACAAGCACAGAGAGGGGGAGCTGAAAATCTCAAACAAAAAACTGGTGACCAAAAGGAAGTTAAGGGAGGCAAAAAAGGAAAAAAGAGGGGACAATGGTGTGTCTCACGACCCGAGTGAAAAAGGGTAAAAAAAAAAAAAAACCAACTTCAACCGCAGGGAGGAAAAGGGAAAAACGGGGGGAAACAAAAAGGTGCAAAAGAAAACCCGCAAAAAAAGCCCCACTCAGACCAGAAAGAGGAGCAAGGAAGTCAAACGCCCTTAAAAAACAGGAAGGAATAGAAGGTTATCCCCCTGATTGTAGCAAGGACAAAAATTTAAAAAAGGAAGTAACAAAACTTGGAAAAACCCAGGGTTGATATAAACGGGGGGGTGGTGGAAAAAAGGACGGAATATTTCGATTGGTCAAATTACGAGGGGGAAAAACCTGTTCATGTGACCCCCACCAAAGCCAAAAAAGGGGAAAAGGCGGTTTAGTCTTCCGCAAATCGACGAAAAGAAAAAGAAAGACTGGGTTTGCTAAAGGGGGGTCAGGGTACTGAGAAGGGGGTGAAAAAAAAAAAAACCACCAAGACAAGAAGTCCAAGGCCTGGTCGACGGCAGAAGAGGAGGAACTGGGAAGGAAGGAAGGGGGAAGAGGAAAGGTCGAAAAAGTGGTTTTGCTGCCCAAAAGGGGCCAACCACCAAAATGGGTAAACAGGAAAGAAAAGGGGTTTGCAGGAAAAAAACAGAAATACTCCCCAGGAAAAGGCTGGCATGATTGGAGCAGGAAGTAGAATTTGCAGGGGGGTGGGACAGCAGGTGAACGCAAAAAAAACGACACTACCAGAATCCTCAGAAAATGGAAGAAGAAAATATTTTTGGGATAAAGGAAAACGAAACGGGAAACAAGGGTTAGCATTTCAAATCGGGGGGAAAAAGGAAAAGTACTTGGGTTTCCGGGAGTGGAGGGGGGGGGCGCCGAGGACGGTTTTTGGATGGGGGGGGGGGAACTTCAGCTACAGGGCCACAAACACAAACACAAACACACGGAGGGGGGAAAAACAAAAAAGAGGGGGGGACACACAACCACAAAAAAAAAAAAAAAAAAAAAAACACAATAAACAAAAAAAAAAAAAACAAAAAAAACCAAAAAAAGAACCACTGGGGTCCCTTGTGGGTAAGAAGATGATGGGACTCGACGGGTGGGGTTTTTTGGAGTCAAAAGAAGGTTACCAGGGGCCAACAAGACGCGTATTACGGAAAAAAGAAACGTGGAAGGGGGTACAAGGAGGGTTGGGAAATTGGAAGGGGTTTTGACGGGGAAAAAAGGTTTCAAGGGGGAAACGGTCAAGGAGAACAGTGTACCCTGGACTGGGGCCGGGGAGAGGCAAAACCAAAGCGATAAGTTCCGGGGAAAAGCAGGGGGGGGGGAGAAGACGAAAAAAGGAGGGGGTCTTCGTCAAGGTCAAAAAGGTAGAAGAATGGGATTTTTGGAGGGGAAGAAAGGGGGGGGGGACGATGGACTATCCACTTCGGTGGGTGGGAACCCCCAACCTATTCTTTGTGTTTTTGGGGGTAAACCGAAATGAAATCGACAAAGGGAAGTTGAGACAAGGGGGTGGGCGATTACTAAAAACCAAAAAAGGACCCATCAGATTGAAATCGGAGGCAGTGGGGGGGGTAAATTTAGTATGGGCGGGGAATGGTGAGAGGATTGGGTGAGTCTGAGAATAATGACCAGAGAAGGGGCCCCTGGAAAACTGAAGTTTGTGAAAGAAAGGTTTTGAACCAAGTGGGGGTTTGGGAAAAAAAAAAAGGGTGGGTAATTTCAGACCTGTCCGCCACCAGTGTTCTTCGCAAGGAGATCCCCATTAGGAAACAGAGACCCGAGCAATCCCTGATACCCAAACAAAGTGGAAAGGGGAATGGGCAACGAATTGGAAAAAGGATGAAAGAAGAAAACCAGAGACAAAGATTTCACAAAGGGGGGGTTGGAACAAACGAGAAAAAGAACAGTGTGGGCCGGGGGGGGGGGGATGAGTCATCCCGGTGACTGGGGAAAGAAACACCTCCTCAACACGGTACCGTAAAAGAACAATGAGAAGGGGGTGGGCAATAAGGGACCGGGTTCGGATACTTGGATGAACTTGGGGGGGTGCCCTGTGGAAAAATCAAAAAGGAGGAGGTTAAAAGAACAGTGCAGCTGTCCATCTTTCGCGGGAGTGTAAAGAGGGATGAGAAGGGCCAGCCTGTCAAAGAGGATACGAAGTGTGAACTAGGACGGGGGGAACCAAGAAAGGCTGAAAGTACTCAGGGGGGTGAGGAGGTCTAACAACGAAAGGCCAATGAAGGAAGAAAGTTTCCCGGGACAGGAGTCCCGAAGAAGGGGGCAGCAGAGAGAATGCCTAAAAAAGGTGATCCACATTCCGCCTCTGGGGGAAAAGGCCAGATAAAAAGCGGTTTAACGTAATAAAACTGGGTACAACCCAGGCACAGGAAACACTAAATCAACCACAAAGGGAAAAAAGAGAATATCCTGAATTTTGGAAGGTTGCAAGAAGGGGGCGGAGGGTTAGCCGTGGTACCATATTAAGAAAAAAACGCAAAACCCCAAACAGTTTCGCATATCCTAGACAACGTGACCAATTGGGGAAAAACGGGGGCCCGGCTGTTCTGGGGAGGGGGAAAAAACTTACTGCCGCCGCCTTGAAGTTACGCAATCTCAACGCATGTTGACTCCCGTGGGTGACACTCCTCAATGGGAGGCCAGTCGGACTGCACACCGTAGATAAGCCAGTTTTAAGGCAGGAATGCTGCTTCCGCCGAACGTAAATGGCCGTCTCCCCGGCAGGCAAAAAAAAAACAGCCAGGAGTTAATTGATAGTCTGGACATTTCCGGCGACAACAAAGGAAAAAAAAGAACATTTATTCAAACAAACTAAAGGTGCCCAGAAGGAAACAAAGGGAGGGAGGGGTTTGGGAAAAAGGGAACAGAAAGGCAGTTCCTCCGACAGAAAAAACTGGACTCTAATTAGTACCTAAAGAAGATTAGGAAGGAAGGGGAAGGTGTGGAAACAGCGGGGTTTTGCTGGGACTTAAACATCCAAAAGGGCACGACCCCCGAGAACGTGGAAAAAAAGTGATGGGGGAAGGGGCAGAGAACTCGGGAGGTAATCGACCCACAGTGAAAAAACTGAAAACTTCAACTTCCATAAAGAAAAGCGGTTTCAGGAAAAAGAAAGGGGAAAAAAAAAAAAAAAAGAAGAGCTAGGAGAAAAAAGAATTGACGGAGGGGGAGGATAGAAAGGGCCTAAAAGCCGAAATAAGTTCCCCAAAGGATGGACTCGCCCGCGAAGGTGCAAACGAAAAACACAAAAAGTAAGCGAACGATGGAACAACAAGTGTGGGGAAATAACAAAACTGGGGGAAAGAGGTGCACTGAAGCCCGCCAAAGAAAAGAAATATTGGAAAAGAAAAAAAAGGACGAAAGAATCTCAATCAAAAAAAAATGAAAAACATTACAAAATCTGTAAAAGGGGGTACCGATCAGGGGGAAAAAATTAAACCCAAGGGAAAGGGAAGGACATAAGTAGTTGTGGCAAAATAAGTTTCGGTACAAATAAAAGAAGCGCGAAAAAAAACGGCAAAAAAGCTCTAATGGACAATCAAAGGAGGGAAGACAAGGGTTTTGGGAAAGGAAAAAGCGAAAAAGACTGAACGCCAACCAAGCCCAAGCAAATGGTAAAAAAACTCCGGGAAACCCAATAATAAAACAGCACGGCACCCAGCGAATTTCAAAGGGAGGGATACCAAAAAAAGAGAACAAAGATTAAAAAAGGAGAAAATGGGGTACCGACTGGTGTAAAGTTGGCCCGGAAAAAAAAGAAGTATTGAAAAAAAGAAGGCCAGAACAGGACACATAGACTGCCTAAAAAAGAGAAAGGGGAAACACAAGCAAGCAAAAGGGGCGGGAGGGTGTCCACACAAAGGAAAATTCCAAACTGGGCAACAAATAAAAAAAGAAGAAAAGTCGGGGAATTAAATATAGCCAAAGAAAAGAAAGGGCCCGAAAGAAAAAGGAACCAAGAGGGTTGGAAAAAGAACCCTAATAAAAAAAATAAAACTTACAAGGGACGAGCTTTTGCAGGAAAAAGTGGGAAAGCAGACGGGAAGAAGTGGCGGGGACAGTCCATTGCTAAAAAGTGAAGCAAAAACAAAGGGTCCATACTTAGGCACCAGCATCGGAGGATCAAAGAAGTGGTGGTGCAAAGAAAGAAGGGGTTGAAGAGGGACCTGAGTCAAACTCCAGGGAGAAGGCGCGGACAGAAGGCATTGAGTTAAAAGTGAACGATGTGAAAGGTCAGGGGGAGGGGGGTGACAAGGGAAAAAAGGTTCGGCGCAGGTTAATAGGTGGGCCGCGTGGCAAAGGTCCTGGCAACAAGAATGAAAAAAAGATTTTCGCAATCAAGAATAGGGGGGAAAAGGGGGGGGGAAAAAGGGAGAAAAAAGGGGGAGAATGGGACGCGGACCCGGGGTGGAAAAAGGAGGGGTGATAAACCAAGGAAAAATGAATTACCCACCAAAAGAAAAAGAAAGAGGAAAAAAAAAATGGAAGAGAATGAAGGTGGGAACCCAGCCGCCCCCTTTTGAATTGGGTACGGGTCAAACAAAAAAAAAAAATTCTGGAAGAAGTGACAACTCGAAAAAATGTCAAAAGAAAAAAGGGCAAAGAGAACCCGGGACCTGTGCGGCGGCAAAGACTGATAAAAAAAAAAAAGCACAAGGATCGCTGGCAAAACGCAGGCGGGGCATTTTGGAGGCTAAAAAAGGGGGGAATTTGAAAAAATCTAAGAGAGGGGAAGGAAACTGCAAAGGACCGACTTTTTGGGGACATGTTGGGAAGCAAAAAAAAAACAAAAAAAAAGTAATCAACCAGGGTCAGGAAGGAAGATGCCAAGAGACCAAACCAAACAAAGAGGGGGGGAACGCCGCCCCACACTTATCCCAAAATTACGGAACGGTGTTCTTCCCTCGGGCCACCCAAGTCAGAAAATTGACCGAACAGACAAGATGGGAGGCAGCACATGCTCATTGAAAAAAAAAAACAGAAACTGGGAGGACACCGTCGGGTCGGGGGGCATGGGGGGGGACGTCAAAAAAGCATGGGGGGGAGGGAAATAAAAAAAAAAAAACCCGAGACAGGGCGCGCCCAGGACGGAAAAAAAAAACTGGGAATAGAAGAGGGGACAAAACTAGTCGGATCAAGAAGGGGGGGGGAAAGAGGAGAAAAGGGGGATCAAAAAGGAGGAACAATAAAAGGGAAGTAAACGAGCTCCTAACAAGGTAACCAAATAAAAGGAGAAAGCAGAACCGTCATACCCACAAAGGAAAAGGGGGAGGTGGGGGGACCAAGGAACAGAAAAGGAAGGGTACCGAAAAAAATTAGAGATGTGGAGCTGAGGTGATTGTCAAAAAATAAGGTCCCGGTTAAAGGAAAAAGGAGGGATACTGCCGCGGGGAGAAAACAAAGTAAAAAAAAGAGAAGAGAAGGGAAGAGAAAAAACTTTGGGTAGAAAGTGCCGTGAGTATGACTAAGACGTGGGCAAAAAAAACCA
>Ga0179591_1366654_pt1 | contig 13156 bp, 12 predicted proteins | sample CZOMad2_1_08_16f_FD_182891 | JGI IMG/M metagenome (GOLD analysis project Ga0179591, IMG submission 182891) | Vadose zone soil fungal communities from Angelo Coast Range Reserve, California, USA - CZOMad2_1_08_16fungal (PacBio error correction) | ecosystem: Environmental > Terrestrial > Soil >...
GTGGAAAAAATGTGATGCCGTCAGAGGGTAATGGCAAGGGTGCATGATACTGGAAGGGGGGGAGTGAGGAGGGAAAGAGACTTGATGACAGACAGGAAACTCAATCCAACAAAAAGAGGAGGATAGAAAAAGAGATACCAGGGGTCTAGGAAAGACGGAAGAAGAACTTATCTAAAAGGAGACACCCTTTATTCATTCCTTGCTATACCTAACGAAAGACATTTTGGGGGAATGAATTTCCAGAATTGGTCAAAGGTATTTTTGGGTGGGGGAGGGGGGGGGGAGAGACGGCATTATAAGTGGTGAGGTGGAAGTTTTTGGTTGGTGTTGGTGGGTGTGGGGTGTGGGGGGTTGTTTGGGGGGGGGTGGGTGGGTTTGTTTTTGGGGTGTCTAGTCCTAGGAGAGCTTGACAGGTATAAAATTACTGATTAATCGAAAAAAGATCTTCAAAAGACCATTGTAAAGAAGACCAACAACGACGGAAAGTAAGACTTGAGAAAGAAGGAGCAAATCGTGGAATATAGTACCATAGGAAGAAATTCGAACAAAAAAGGACGAAAGGGCAATGTGGGGGGAATTCAGCAGAATTTACAGGGACCGCAACTGCGGGTCGGCCCTAAATCCGTTGGAAAGGGAAAGCTTCCCTCGCCAGAGCGGTAGACCCTGGGTCCAGTGTGAGCTGTCAGCAATATAAAAAAGTAAAAAAACGCAAGAGGCCGTGGAACAAGGTGTAAGCCAGTGGAATGTCAAACTACACCAGAAATAGGAAGGGAACGACTTGTAAGGGTGTTTGTGAGGATGGGACAAAGGGAAAAATGCGACACTTGGAAGCCAGAACCAGCGGGGTGGGAGTTCCGCGTCGGATTTAAAAATTGCCGGGGAGCTGGTCAATACCGGTAGAGACGTCCTTCCAATTAGTAGGAGAACAGAGCGAACCTGAGAGCTGAAACAAATAGAATGAGTATTGTCCTAGACTGTACAGAGCCGTAACTCAGTTGAAAGGGGGGGGGTCGCACGAACCCAGGGGGGAACAACTTCAGTAAATGAAAGACTATCTTATTTCATAGATAGTAATCGGAACGAAAGAATTGGGGGGGAAATTTACCGGAAACTAAAGCCGCCAAGTTAGAAAAAAATGCGGAAACGCCCTGTATGTGGGGAAGTCGATGGAAAACAGCCCCACAGGAGAGGTTTTTCTTAAATTTGGTAGACCTTATGAGTAATATGGGAGAAACAACGAGCCAATAGTAGAAGAAGAAGTACCGGTTCGCCGGACTAAGAATGGTCACCGCAAAGCAACGCTCGATCGGAAAAATCCAAAAGTTCTGATCGACAAGTTCGAAAAGAGATAATCTGAGAGCCGTATCCTTGGGCAGCGGCTACGCTGGGGGAACAACTGGATAAAGGAAGTATGGAGTAACCCGACCAAGCATTCGTCGAGAGCACTATGGGACCGGTGGATTGCCATCGGACGGCACCGAAGGTCCCGATAGGCCACAAAGGGAAGCGACGGAAGGGCAAAAATTACTACTCCGGCGCGTGAAGGGCAAATAGGAGGTAAACGGTGCAAAAAAAACATTAGAGGGGGGTGTTCAAATCAGGAGAGGGGTCGTGGGGTCGGTGAAAGGGGTGTGACCGTGATCGCGGGCAGAACGTTTGCGGTCCCATTGGGGTCGGTATCCCAGAGGGAAAACAAGGGGAAAGGACTCTCAAGAAGGACCCGCAAGTAGTGTAGCTGCAGCAACGCGTGAAAGGGGGTGTTAGCCAACAACGTGATGGGGGGAGAGAGGGGCATTAGATCAAAACACAAAAGGAAAAGAGAGAGAGAAGAGACTCAACCTCATGCGGTGACGGGGGGAAAAACCCGGTAACTATAGGGAACGCGTGAATGACACACAACAAGTACGGTATTGGAGGAAACCAGGAGAGGGAAGAAGGGGTGACCTCCAAAAAAAAAAAAAGGACGAAACCTGTGTGAGCCACACCACGCTCTAAAGCAGTACTCGTCTCCCGAATGAAAAAACCACCAAAAAATGGGGTCCTGTAAACAAAAAGAACTAACTTTGGGAAAATTAAATAAGAAGGACAGCATGAAACTATGGTATACTAATTCTGGAAAGCATCAAGAAGACTGCTACCGTTTTTCCGAGTCAAAAAAAGGGAGGGAGCAGACTCATATCGATTTCGCACCATTGGGGAATGCGAGAAAGTCTCAAGAGAATTTTCTGGACAGGGAGGAGATCGGCAACATTGTCCCCACAGCGTGATCCAAAAGGAGACAGAAGAAGATTAATCCTATTCTAGCAGGTTCTGGGTGGAGGGGGCTTGATCTTCGCCAAAGTTCGCCGCCGTTAAAGATGGGTATTGGTGCTCACGGGACAACGGAGAGAGGCGAGGTCCGGTGCCAGCGTTATCAATAGCTTGAAAAAACGCTATCAACATGGAAAACCAAAAAAAAATAGCTGGTTTGCTTACCAATCGTAATCGAGGAAGGAGTCCTAGATGACTTAAAAGGAGGGGGTGCAAGGGGGGAGAGAAGACAACACCCTTCGGGGCGATAATGGGGCGGAAAGAAGGAAATAATACAGGTCGCCGAGAAAGTCGTACTTACGGGCGGTTTGGTAAAAAACACGGGGATTTATAACTAATTCGGAATGAGTGCAAGGAGCAAGTCGGATGCAACTATCTCCAGCTGATATTGTTTCAGACAGTAAAACTTTAGGAAAGCAGGGAAAAGGGGGGCGACGGTAGGGTGGAAACCATCCTGCAGGGGCGGAAATAGAAGAGTGAGACTACACTAAAGGGCTAGGGGGTCACCAGGTGGGCCTACTCACCTTAGGTGGGAGTGATAATCCAACAACATACAAGTGGACTACGATGCACCCCCAGGGGGGGGGATAAAAAATAGGAAATGGACTATACGGGGGGGGGGCATTCTAACGGGGAGTAAAGTTAGTTTGAGGGGCAGCTTTAAGGAAAAGGTCGAACAGTTATAGGGTCAAGGATATTCTATCACAGAACGTATAGCGATTTGCTCAAACAGGAGTAGGAGGAAAAGAAAGAAAAGAAAAAAATAAAAAAAAAAAAAAAGATATGATTAAATAATTATTCCAATGGGCGGAAAAGGGGTTATGTAGGACCGGTAGAGAAGGACTATGGAAGTGAAGGAAATTAATTAAGTATGGGTGGGAGTGGTTTGAGGCAGGTTCAAAATTAGTAAAAAAGAAAAGAAAGGACTTGTGGTATCTTTAAATTAGGGGTGCAAAAAAGCAGAGGGACGATGACACGGTAGAACGGCTAAGCCGCGGGACTCTCACCCCAGTACCGTGAGATTATTGATGGACATGGCAAAAAAAAAAGGGGGCAGAGTTTATAGCAAGCATCATTACATAAAGGTGGTGCAGACTGTAGGGATCAAAGACGGTTTAGGGACCTAGGAAAGGGGGGGGAGCTAGAAAAAAAGGGAAAGAAGAACCCGTTCGAGGAAGCAGACACTTATATTACTAAACCGGATGAAGGATTTGCTAGCTGCGCCATATCATTTTATTTGGGGCAACAGGTGGGTTCGAAATGGGGGGGGTCAAGGGAAAGGGAAGGGGGATTGGGGTTTATATAATTGGGAGGAAACATTATCTTAGGAAAGGAAGTTTTATTTACGGAGTGGGGGGGGGGACGGGGTGGGAAAATATTCGTATAATGACATTCTAAAGTAGGAAGAAAATCGACAAAAAGAGAGGAAGACTTACTAACAACTGTCATGAGAACAAAGACTACGTCCACTAGAAGTAAGACCTGGAAACTTTGACAAAAACTGGTAAGGTGCCGACCCTCTACCCAACGTTCCGAAAGGGGGGAAAGAATGGTAGGGTCGAATAATGAATACTGTTTATTGAAAGGGGGCTAACCACGGGGATAAGGATAAATAGCCTTGAAATCTAAAAGTACGCTTTAGATAGGACGGAAAAAGATAAGAAAAGGAGCATGCAAAAAGAGCATGTTAAAGGGTGAGAAACTAAAAGAGAACATGGGTCAGAAGGGCACGGGGAGGTTGGGGATGCACTAGAGGGACAGGCGATGAAAGAACAAACTAGCTTCAGACCTTACTGGAGGGGTCGTTCTAACGGGTTCGATATGGAAAAACAGGGGAAGGTCGGGAAAAGATATCACACGATGCTACGGCAATGAGTTGGACTCAAAAAACGCGGGAGCAGTGCGAAAAAAAGTCCTGGAGGCTTCGTTGGACCATAGCACTAGAAGCAAAAAAACCGTGCGTGGACGTGGGAGTTCTCAACCAGTTTGTAAAATACTGGCTAAGTAAGGACCGGGGAGGAGCAAAGAGGGGAGAGGGTAGTCTCGCCACTTAGACGCACGAAGGGTGTCTTTGGCAAGGAAGAAGGCAGGAAGTTTCTAAAAAGGTTTGCCGGGACCAAAGTATGGTTCTTTCGAGTTCGGTAAAGAAAAAAATAGGAGGGGGGGAGGGTATCGGACCGGACGTAAGGGGAGAGGGGAATAAACGCGATCCAGGAGCATAAGGTGTTACCATTAGCCGGAACGTCAAGGAAAACTGAGGAGACCAAGAAACGAAGCCAAGGATTCGAACCTTGGGCTGCTCTCTTATAACTGCTATAGCGGGGGGAAAGCGGAGCAGCTGAGGGTTGGAACCCGGATACCGTCGAGAGGGGAAGGTGGAAAGAAAAGGGAATTTCGCGATCGCAGCGTTAAAAATTCTAACCGGGAGGCCTTGCGCCGGGGTGCGGTTCGTCGACTAGGCATTATACTGCGTCATGTCCGGATTCAAGAAGGGGAAAGAAGAAGCTCTGGTAAAAACTGAGTAAGGAGGACAGTTCACTAAGACAAAAGTTCATTGGCGTGGGGGGAAGAGAAGGGCCCAACTTTTTTTTCTGCCAGTTAAGAAACGAGGGAAGCTTTTGGGGGGGGGCTTATAGAGGGGGAATGGGTCCGGGGTCCATTTTTGCCTTTGGAGGGTTGGAAAATGAGACGGGGGCGTTGAAAAGACGCTAGAGGGTATAACAAGTCATGGTGTCCTCCCTATGCATTCGGTAAATGGACACGCCACAAAGGTGGGGGCTACGAATTGATATAACAAACAAACTAAGGAGGATTGGAAAGAACTCTCGCACACCCATCAAGGATGGTACAAACAAAAGTAAACGATAATCGGGAATCCTGAACGACCTTTGAGATGGAGCCTACCAAACCTACAGGGGAAAGTAACGCAAAATGTACCTGAACAAGTTGAGACGTCCTCTCTCTGAAAACAAGCGGGGAGTTCTCATGAATTAACCCCACTTCTACGTCCTGAGCCCAAGGAAAAAAGGGGGGTCAAGGGACTCATTCCGCAATTTCAGGCGATTTAGGTATGATGTAGAATTCCAGATACTGTAGAGTGTTTCGAGAGAAAAAAAGACAAAGCTAGGGAATGGCATGGGGAGGGACTTTGACATCACAGGAGGCGAATCTGACGAATTCATATTTTCACACTATAGCCGAACCAGGTTAAAAAAGGTCCGGCATTGGCACGGAGACAAGAGAAAAGGAAAGGGAGGCAATGAGATCCTTTTGGGGTTAGAGGGGGGATGGAGAGAATAGTGGGCGTACGCCGTGACAGCTGTAGTCACGGAGGAAAAGGGACTGAACTGTCTCCCAAGGAGGGGGTAATAGCTTTACAGCTCAAACGTTCCTAAAGGGAAGGGAAAAAAGTCCGAACAACTGAGGGCTGGAAGCGCGTAATAAGAAAGAAGAGAGGAAAAAAGGGAAGGAACTAACCGGCGGTCGTAAACGGATAAGGGAGAAAAAACCCAAGGACTGGTGCGATACTAATCAGGAAATAAGAGAGGCAACGACCAAGTGAAAATTACTTACTTAGGGTAACAGGGGGGGTTATCAACTCCTTGGAAACGGAGGCACGGGTGGTTGGGGGGTAAAAGATTTGGTCATCGGGTATTGTGCGAACCTAGGATGTCGGCATGGGTAGTCAAAAACTTACGAGGCGGAGACAGGGTAGAACGGAAAGGGACCAGAAGAAAGGGGTCAAAGCACGTTCTACAGAACACAGAAACACTGATTGAATCCCGGGGGTGCGCACTGACAATTGGACAGAAGAAACAAAAAGGCACCATAGGAAGAAGGAAGAGTGGGAGGAGAAGGAAAAAATCATACATGGAAATCAAATAGAAGCCTTGCCGTCAAAATAAGGAAGGAAGGATTTTTTAATTCAATAAAAGTACGAAAAACAGGGAGAAATGGCTCTGGAGGACAGAGGAGGAAAGAAAACTAGGGAGGAACAAACTATAAAGGTATTCATTATTAAAAAAGGGAGGAAAAAAGCCAAAGGTCGAACTTGGGGGGGAAGTCGAATGTAGGTGTACTAAGGGCTATGATAGAGGGCGGAAGATTGGAAAGGGGTGGTGGAATGGTGGATAGTGAGTACAAATGGGGATTGAAATAAATATAGGGGAGAAGGTGTTAATAGGGACAAGAATAACATAGCGTGCTATACTTTCAGAAGGGTAAGGAGCAGAGGTAGAAGGAATTACAATAGAATTTAAAATCGTGAGTAAAATTCTTGAAAAAGGAATAGGGTATGCTGGCCGCGTGAAGAGAACCTACCTGTGTGGGGATACAAGGGTATATGTCAAAGCTACGGGGTGAGGGACCATAATAGAAAAACACAACGGAAAAGGGAAAAGAAACCTCTAGGTACTAAAATGACATAACTTATCTAAAGTACCCGAAAAGGTATGCATGAGATACCTACACAGTCATATTGATGTTTGGGGAACAGACGGGTATTGGGTTTGCGGGGGGGGAAGAGAAGAAGGGGGAATTTGCTTCGGTGCATTATAAAAAGGGGTAAGCATGAACAGAGAAGGACTTGCTTGGTAATTAGTAATTAAATCTAAAAAAATCTGAGGAAAAGAGATAACAGGGATGAAAAAAAAAGAAGGTAGAACTGAAAATGATACAAGAGTGTAATATAGTACCCTAGTAACTAAATATAGACGAAAAAGGGAACGAAATTTGCAATAAGTGATTTATCATATTGCGAGAGGAAATTTAGGTCAGGGAGGAAAGAGAACGATTTTTAGAAAGGATAACCTGGAATAAAAGGGAAAAAAAACGTGAGACTTTCGCTGAATAAAAGGAAAAAGACCTGAAGAAAGGGAGCAAAAAAAAGAAGTAAGGGAAAGGAAAGAGGGGGTAAAACTACAAAGCCGCGCACACGGGAAAGAGGGTCGAAACTTGTCTGGGCTTGGAAAAGGACTTAGAAGGACGTCAGAGGGCGCAACACAGAAAGAAGCATGGGGATGTGAGGGGGGAAATCTTTCGAGGTGGAAGAACAGGACCGGCGTCAAGACGTCGATGATAAGGGTCCCGTAAGGGGTAGAAAATGAAAAAAAAAAGAAAAACTAGGGAGCAGGGGCGATACGTAAGGAAAAACAATCATTCGGGACCTCAGGTAGCAATTGAGGAGAAAGAAAAAAACGCCGGTGTAAAGAAGAAGTAAGCCTGTCGAGGCCAGAAAGGATATGTAGTCCGACAACCGATGAATGTGGGTAGGGGGTAGACAGAAGACGAAGAGAAAAGAGAAGCCGGAAGTGTACTACAGCGGTACCAAGATGTTTTAGGACGGAGGGAAAAAGAGATGTTGGCGGACGCGAAATCATAATAGAACCGGAGGAGGTAAGACGGAGAAAAACATAAAGACGGAGGATAGCGAATAAGCGTTAGCAGGACTACAGCTCCCCCGTTCGGAAAGGAAACTTGGCGACCCCAGAAAAAAGGCTACAGGGGGGGAGAAGAGAAATAAAGAGGCTCAGGGGATAAGTTTGAATGACGTCACGAGTGGAGATCCGCTCCCTAATAATACTGAAGCAAAAGGCTTTTTTTAGGCGATAGGGGAAGAGGGACATTTGCTTTGAAAACTGATAAGTGAAGGAACATTTCTGGGGCTATCTAGACAGCGAGGAAGGGCGGAGAGGGAAGTGATCAGATGGGAGAGATCCAAGCGAGGGAAGAATTGCTGACTAGGGAAAGAAGAAAACACGTTCTGGTTCCTAAGAGGAGGGGTGACAAAAGTTCTTTCATGGGATCGACAGGATGGGGAAGGGAAAGAGGAATTGCTCACCGGGGCAGGCCTGTGGGAGCAGGTTTTAGCGGCTATCATGGAGAGAAATATATCCAGTGTGTAGTCCGGCACGGAGGGGAAGAGCGGGTTTGCTCCAAACACCACCGGGAGTGGTAGAGAGCTTCTCTGATCTCACCAAAACAAAGGGAGGATTAAAGGAAGGCGGTATAGCAAACAAACAGAAGGAAGGGAGATCCCACCAAAAATAACCGCGATTGCCAGAGGGACGGCATTTGGGGGGGGGGGGGGGGTGACCTTCTTATACTGAAGTACTGCAATTATAACGGGATGCTCGACTGGACGATCCCCGTGAAAAAGGGGAGGCAAAAGGAAATAGAAATCGGTCCCTAGTCCCTTCACCGCCCCCCAACGGGTGTCGGACCCACACACGGTGGAATGCGTGGCACGCAGGAAGGAGGAACGGGAGGAATCACACTTCGTGGAATCCGGCCAAGACTACTTCACTACGGGGAGGCGACGCAACTAATGGCGAAGGGGATGGGGCACAGAGAGCTGGATAGAGAGGCTTGCCACAAGTCGATCAAATCGTAAAGGGTCACTTCAGGTCAGAGGCCCACGGAGAAAAAAAGGACGAGATATTACTCGGAGGCATGTCGTCATCCTTTGGGGGGGGGGAGAGGGTCCTGTCACGTAGGGGCAGACTGGGAAGGAGAGGAAGGAAACAGAACCACTGATTAGCAGGGCGACTGCTCAATTTCAAAAAGCGGCAGCTTATATTTACGCTAAACTCCCAAATAGATGTGGTGTCCTGACGAAGAGGAAGGGCGTCCAAGAAAAGGGTCGAGGAAAAAGGCGGTAATCGGCCGTTTCTAAAAGAAAAAACCAAAGGGGTTCGGCATTTGTGGGAAAAAGAAGAGAATCATTAATCGAGTAAGCCACCGAACAAGGAAATGAAGTCATAAAGAGGGGAAAACAGGGAGCTGAACTCCGGGTGGAAAGGAGGATCAAGATGCTGGGGGTCCACTAATCATACGACGGGGGATACATGCGGTGTGCGTCACCATAGGGAGTAAACGAACGTAAAGTTTACGCGGTAAAAGCTGGGCTCCTGGCTCAGCAAAAGGCGTAAAGCTCTAATACAAGTTGTCGAAAAGCACAAAGCTCGCCGGGGGGAGAAGTCGGGGACAGAGAGGAGTATCGGACACAGCAAACAGTCAAGACAGGTCAAGACCATCTAAGTGCGAAGGGTGAAACATATTCATGTAATATAGAGGGGGGGACAACTGACAAGATAATGGGAGAGAAGGGGGAACGGTCATATAGCTAAAGAAAAAGGGGGCTAATTTATCTTTAGATGACAAGGTAGGAATAAAGGATTATCTCTTTAGCCTGGAACAGGAAGGGAGAAAGGAAGGGAATATTATTAAATAAAGGGATTTCAAAAAAGAAGAAGGGGTGGAAAGTTATCTTTATAAAAGGTGGTACTCGGGGGGGAACTAGGTGATCTTACTGAAAAACCTGCTTAAGAGGGGGTATTATTGGGGGGGGGACAGGTGGTTCGTAAAATGTCACTGGGGAGAAGGAGGGTTGAAAGGAAGAGAAATCTTAACATATGCCAATTGTTAAATGTATGTACTTTTATAACAAAGGACTAAGCAGTTACTGCGATCACACAAACATCAAAATTAAAGGGGGGAAAATGACAATTAATAGGGCAAAAAAAGGAAGAGGCACTGTTTCCGAGTGAAGCAAATACCGGGCAGGGTATTCTTTAGATAAGTTATAGTCAAAGCGAGGGAAAACCAAAAAAAGTCAACAACACAAAGGAGGGGAAAGGGAGGAGAGAAAAAAGGGGGGGGGGAAAGAGAACTCTGGAATAATTCTCTAAAGAAGCAGGAAAAAAGGTAGCATTACACAAAGATAAATTTTTTCCAGGGGACCATTAGAATTTAAGAAGGGATTGAAAATTGGGAATGGTGAATGGCAAAAAAATGATAAGGAGAGTAACGGGAGTAAAGGGTCTGTAGTAAGACATTGGGGAAGAATATTCGAATTACAAAGTGAAACAGACTATTCAAGACGTGGCTAAGATAACCAAAAGAAGAGAAAAATAATAGAGAGGTAGAGGAGAAACCAAGAGTGAGAAGGAAAAGAAGTCCTAAAGAGATAACTTGAAAAAAAGTTACGAAAAAGAAGTATTTAATCATATTAAGGAAAGAAGTTATTGAAGGGGGGGCAGTAATTTGGGGGAATAGAAGTGAAGAGAACCATTTAGAAAAACAGGAAGGGCGGAGGAATCCCTGACTTATAACTTCTAAAAAAGTAATGAGAAACCAGAAGGGCTCGGGTTCGCCTACGCCACGCGTATTCAAGGGGGAGGAAAAATTGTTCTTGGGGGGGGAAGATGGAAAGGAAAAAGAATGGGGCGGAAAACACACTTAATCAATAAGTGCATGTCGGGTTCGAGGGAGGGTCGAAGATTTAACATGCGAGGGGGGAAAGGGAAGGTGGAAACTAAAATGGTCAAATTCGTAAGGGGGAAAAATAAAAAGGGGAGAAAAAACGGGAAAAGGAAAAAATAATTACGCGGGAGGATTAGGGGAGCACTCACGGAAGACAGTTTCCGCCATTGAGTTCTCACCCCGTGTGAAAAAGAAGGAAGGAAGTAAGGGGGAGGACGTATAGGGGTCTGCTAACCAAACATATCCGAATGTGGAGAAGGAACACCCGCACGAATCCGCCGAGTTACTCGAAAGGTGGCAGGAAGCTGTATGTGCTGAGTACGGAGGGAGGAGCACAAAAAAGGGTTTGGCGGATCGGTAAAGATAGGATAAAAAGTAAACTGGAACAGGACGGAAAGGACGTCTAAATCTCCCGAAAGGTTCGCCGGAAGAACAGCACTGGACCGACGACGGGAGGAGGCAAGACAGCCAAATGAGGCTAACTACCTGGAGAGACTCTGGAAGAAGAAAGTCTCCGGGGGGAAGGATGTGGGGGAACGAAGGGACCCGGGCCGAAACGGAAAGGGGGAACCGCCATTTCGCGTCGAACGATAAAAGGGCAGGGGAGGGGACAGAAAAATGAGGGCATTATCGTTCGGCGATCTACGCGTCCCCAAAAGTACTTCTTCTCTTTACTAGTCAGGGGGAGATAATCGTGCGTGAAGAAGGAGGGGAAGAGTAAATTACAAAACGCGTGGGTTTTGTGTGCATCCGTCAATAGGGGAACGCCACTGTTGGTTCAAAGTCGACTAGGACAGAGGTTTGGACCGGGGGAAAAAAAATACGGCCTTTTCTCACACAGGGGGAAAGGTAAAGTTGGAGGGTTACACGCGTAGAGACCAGGCGATCATTTACGCTAATAGTTCTCCGGCAGAGTGTGGAAGGTCATTTAACCCGGGTGGTTGATAAACGAAAAAGCCTGGGGGTGAGAGAGGTGCTCACTCAACAATTAGGAAGAAAGGTGAAAATATGGTTAGGACGCACCACAAAAGGACTGTTTTAGCTGCGACCACAGTGAAAGGGAAATAGGGCAAGGCCTTCAGTATATTAGTGAAAAAGACTGGGGTCACATGCAGAAAGGGTACTAGACCTCCACATTAAAAGGAAAGAACAGGGGTGAGCATGCCGCCCGGAAACACCCTCAGGCCTTCCTTCAACGCCAAAACGTTTGGCACCGGTAGGAAAAACGCAAGAAAAAGGGGGGGGAAGTGTGCAAAGAGGAAGCCCGGTCAAAAGACTTCTTTAATCAGCCCCTCAGAGCTTTGGGGTAAGCTAGAGTCGAACCGCGAAAAAGCCCGGGGAAGGAATCTCTTAAAACATACATAAGGCGAGATAGGTGGGGCGTGGAAACGTCGCGCGGCCCGGTCGGTCCCCACAGCGGGAAGAAGAGGACAGATCTGAGCAGAAAAAAGAGCATGCAGAAGGAGAGTACCGTGGGAGGATTCTTTGAGAGAAGCACCGTAGCGCCCGGACCGTCAGGCGAAGATTACCATTATTATCTGAACGAGGGCTCGGCCCTAGGGATAAGCCTGGTTAGAACGAGGGAGTGTACAGAAGTTTTTGCGACGCATCATAAATCGAAAGAAAGAAGGGAAAAGCACTGTAGACCCAGGAGATCGTGGCCGGGGGAGGATTGAGAAAAAAAAGACACAAACCATTCTGGCTGATAAGGGGGGGAGTATAAGAGAAATGTAGGGGAAGCAAGAAAGTGTACGGAATTGGGAAAAAAAAACCTTTAGAAAACCTCGGAAGCAGGATAGTTCTTATTGGAAAAACTTCATCCGTTAAAGTATACTCCATCTACGGTAGACAAAAGGGGATGAAAAAGAACCTAGATAGTAACTTCAGTGGGGACCAGGCAGGTGGCGGAAATTGGGGAAGCACTATTTTTTCTAACACTAACATGCATATGGGAGTCCCAAGGAGAGATGGAAAAGGAGGTGAAGGGGAGCACCCAAGTAAAGACCAGAGGACGACGGGCTCGCGTAGTGTCAAATATGGGAGAAACTATACTCTTTGGTTCCAATGCATTAAGGGGGCTTAATAGGGAAGACGTAGCGGAGGTAAAATATACTTGTGGTATTTAATCTGGGGAATAGTTGACAGGAACGAGAAATCGTATCTCTGGGCGGACAAAAATCACAGAAGGTGGCATTATATGAAAAGGAAAAGCAATTCTTTCCAAAGAAGAAACTGGGGTGGAAAAAGTAGATAGTTAGGGGAAAAAGGGGACGGTGAAGAATATTACTGGAGAAGGAGGAATTTGATTTCGCATTGACATTTGGTATAGTGAGAAATTCTGGAAAGAGTTTGTGGGGGGGGAGGGTACGAATGGGATATCTGCAAAGGGGAGGAAAAAGACGGAGGAAGAAGTAGGCAAAGTCAGCAGAACTTATACTTTTAAGGAAATTCTATGCCAATTAAGAATGAGTGAAAGAAGGATTGACAATCCTTTCAAGTAAATTATGCCGGGGAGCGGGAGATCACGCATGGACAGGGATTACGTTAAGGGAAGAAGGGGGATATGTCAAAGAGAGAAACAGAA
>Ga0179591_1232252_pt1 | contig 13154 bp, 15 predicted proteins | sample CZOMad2_1_08_16f_FD_182891 | JGI IMG/M metagenome (GOLD analysis project Ga0179591, IMG submission 182891) | Vadose zone soil fungal communities from Angelo Coast Range Reserve, California, USA - CZOMad2_1_08_16fungal (PacBio error correction) | ecosystem: Environmental > Terrestrial > Soil >...
TCTACTGAGATGGAAAGAAGAAGAGTCGACTTTGGTGGAATACGAAAAAAGGGGGGAAAGGGGTATCTATCGACCAAAGGTCACTGAAACAACTGGTTGAACAGGCGGCGGGGTCCGTCGTAGTTCCTTCAGGCCATTTGTCGCTGGAGCAAAGGAGATGAAAATCTTCCAGGGAAGAAAGCTATCAAGAACCGGAGAGGAAAGGCTCTTAGATTGTGGCATACCATCTGCTAGGGGGGGGTTTTTAGGGTGGGGGGGGTGGGGGGGGGGATGTTGGGTGGGGGGGGGGAGGGGGGGGGGTGGGGGGTTTTGGGTGGGGGGGGGGGGGGGGTGGTGTGTTTTGTTGTTTTGGGTTGGGTTTGGGGGGTTTGGTGGGGGGTGGTGGGGGGGGCATAAAGGAGCGGCGTCTGGCAGTCAACAACTTACCGAGAATAAAGCAGAAATTATTTCCAAATGGTTGCACAGAATTAACAAAAACCTCGCTCACTATAGGTCGTGGTCTGGGACGTAGGAGTCTGATGCCGCCTAATTAAAACGAGATTATCAAGAAAAACACAAACGAAGAGAGACGAGACGCGCGGAGGAAAGCGGCAAAGAATGCAACTACCCAACCTTCGGCGATAAAGGACACTACCCGACTACGGTCCGACACCAAGGGAATCAGTCGCTGCGTGAGCTCGACAAAAGGAACGATGCAAAAGGACCGAGAAAGAACGTGCAGATGTCAACAGCCGTTGAAGATCACCGCACACGCGTAATAAAAGAATGTCGGGTAGACTTTCGAGAGTAAGGGGGAAGGGACAGAACCTGATCGGCCACGCCAATTTTAAGCCTACAGAACTCGAGCGCCGACGAACCGGACAAAAGATCCGGAAGGTACTCATGGACATTCGCGTCGGAAGTGGTCGAACCAAAACAAATAGCGATGCAACCAAAACGTAGATCCGTATTCAAAGGCATTAGAAGGGAAGGAGTGTATAGAGGGTTTGGAAGAGGAAGTCAAAATCAGGAATAAAGGAGACGAATTGTAAGGGAGAAGAAAGCGACTAATCGACTATAAGCCTCTACCACAGCACCTAAGTTCTTTGGGGGGGAAGGCACTCGAGGAGACCACCAAGTTGGACTCGCATAAATCGTCTATGGGTCTGCGTAGTCGTCAGAGTAGGCGCCGCTTCTTTCGCCACGGGGAACCGGCTGCTGTTGGGTGGTCTTAAGGTCTCCATTTTAAGTGGAAAAAAAGGAAAAAAAAACCGATAAGATACGAGAAACCCCTACTACGGATAAGGAGGAGAAGAGCGTACATATCTCATCCCTGGCAGGAGAGCAACGAGAGGGGTCTAGATTTCCGTGGTGGAGGGGGGTCCAAAGGCCAAATTCCGTCGAGGGTGTCCTTGTTGGAGGGCAAAGAGAAGGAAGGAAGACTAGGGAGGTCTACTCGGAGCGGCAAAAAAAAAACCTCCTCGGGCGTCCGCAAAGGACAGATACGAACTGAGTGGGTTTAAAATGGTGATCGCCTGTTAAGCAGCTATGCCAACCCGAAAAAAGGAGGGGGTGAAGGAGGGGGAAGGGAGAAGACCCGTCCTGTCCACCACCGGGCGAAAAAACGGGGGAACGACTTGGAAAGTGGGGTCAGGGGCGGAAGTGGTAGACGGTTGGCGGACGAAAGAGCCACAACGAAAGAACCCATGGGACGCGAGGAGCCGGGGGGGGGAGGGTGCCATGTCAAAAAAAAATGGGCGCACAAAGCACAACGCCATAAGACGATACGCTAATCGCAAGGAAAGACAAGGATATGAAAAGCAGCAAAAGGACATTTTATTGAGAAACCTAATACTTCACAAGTGGAAGGGGGGGAAGAAGAGAGTCAAAAGAGAGTTTGCCCGGGGGGTGATCGGGCTCAGATTCTTTGCTGGATGGGCCAGGGTGAGACAACAGGCGAGGGGCTTCACTTGCAAAATGTGCGATTGTACGGAAAGGAAAAAGACGTTGGGAAGCAGCGGGCGAACCGGCCCCAAGACTGAGTCTTCGCCAAGTCTCGCGAAAGGAAGAAGAGCAGAGCAGAAATCTAACAAAAAAAGTCCTTCCACCTGAAAAGGGAAGGAAAAGACCCAAGGAGAAGGCTCTGAAAACTTAGGGGACGACAGAATGGGAAATAAAAGACAAATCAAAAAGGGGGCAGAGCAAAAAAGGGCCTCTATGGGGTAGGAACAACTATCTCCCTGAAAATGAAAAATAAGGAATAAGATACTCAATGAAGGATGAGGAAACCACTATTAGGACTACAAGGTCCGTCAGCCGGCTCCAGACTTCATGGAAAAAAACAAGGTACGCAGATGGAAAAACTAGGCATTCTCCTGAAGGAGGACGAGTGGCGCTACTTTCGCAATGGAAAGGTTAAGTTGGCGATCTCAAACGGGGGGTTGTGGTCGGTAAAAGAGGAGGAAACCCTCGAAGAACACTCTGAATCTATGGCTGGGGGCAACCGAACAAAAAAACTCTTAAGATTAATGCCAACAGATCCCGACGGGGGGGGGGCCTGCCACGTAAAAAAAAAAAAAAGGGGAACTAGGGGGGGGGGAAAGAACTTCCAGCAAAGGGATCCGATGCAAACGGGAAAAGACATAAAATAACCCCTTAACTAACTCCAATCAAGAAGACTAACTGACAGGGAAAAAAAAAAACATAGGGATCGGTCGAGAGCGCGAGGAATGGAAAAAGATGCCAAAAAAAAAAAAACGTCAGTCCGACCTAGATTAAACAGCCACGCTCGAGACAAGCTCTCAAAAGGGGGATAAGTCACATCATGAAGTCCCGTCGAGGGTCATGGAGGGGGGAAAACGCCAGAGAAAAAAGAAAAAACGATCATTCTCTCAGGCTTTTTTTAAGTGCGCTGAGCGAGAGAGGACTTAGGGGAAAAAACAGGGCCAAAAAAACCATCCAAGCAATGCATGTTGACTGCCAAAGAGGAACTGTAGGAGCCGGGGTCAGCAAGGAGATGCACTCTAGGGGAAAACACGTCAGAACCACAACCCCTCAAAAACCGAAAAAAAGGGGGCGACGCAACCCCCCGACATTCAGAAATAATGGAGAAAAAAGCTGGGAAAGCCTCTCAACCACAAGGGATGTATAACGCGAAGTGGAAGTCTCCACACGATCAGTCACAAGGAGGGGGACAGTGTTGAACTGGCGCTGTCAACAAAGAACTAAAGAAAAAAAAAGGGGGAAAGAGAAGGGGAATTGTGGTTGCCTGCGATGCAAGGAAGAAGGGGGGCGGGAATCTTCGCACGTGTAAACCAAAAATTGGGGGGTGGGGGTTATGATTAGGATCGAGATAGCAGCGGCCGTTTAAGTTTTCTCGAATTGGGGTTCTTGCGGGGAATGCGGCAGGGCAAACGGGGGGGTGGTCTGAGGTGACCAAACAGGGAAAGGAAAGCAGCCTGATATGCCTTAACCCAGAAAAACTTTTCTGAAACAAGTGATAAATAGGAAACCGCCGTCGAGGAACGTCCTCCCGAGAGAATTGTGAAGCTCAGGGAAAGTAGCGATGTTGCATGAGCACCGATCTCTATAACCGAGGGACTGACGATCCGGGTCTCAACGCATGGGACTCCCTTTGGAGGGAATGACGCGCGGCTGTTTTCTCAAGTTCTGATAACACGGATGGGAGCAGCACTTGGGGGGGAAAAGAACCCGAACTACTTCAAGAACTAAATACGTTGAAAAAGTGGGGGAGTTATTCATTGTTGAGATTTGCTGTAGGGAAGGGGCATCGGGCAAAAAGTCAGGCGGGGAGTTACGTGAAGTTCAAGTTTTCGGTGAGTGGAAGAGATCTAGAGCAGGAAAGGCATTAAGGGCCTCGAGGGTTGGGGAATCACCTGGAAAACACCATCGCGGAAGAGAAGGTCGTAGCTTTGCCGACCATATATGGGGGGATAACTAGGTCCTGACTATAGGAAAAAAAGGGCCACCTTCCGGAAATGAGAAGAGTAAGAGAAGAGGGAACGATGTCGAGGGGCTCGGGGATTCATCGTTTACCGTTTTTCAATCAGCTTAGCGGGAGTGAAATAGGGGGACGAGGGTGTTGGTAATGCACATCGATCAAGAGGCATTCGCGGGATAAGGTCAAACAGATTACATCTGAAATGAATGGTGACATTTTCCACTAGAGAATTTGGATGAACATTGTTTCGCGGGCGCACTCACTGAAATGTACGGTTGGGGGGTACAGGTCACGAGACCGGAGGGGGTCACAGGAGAAGAAAAGGGGGTGGACAAGGGGAACAGTTTGGGGGCCAGGTGGCCTGGAAAACTTTGGACTTCTCTGTGGGGCGCGTGGCTAAGGCGGCTGCGATAGGCTGAAATCTCGGAGCAGATTCTCCCATTTGACAAGAAGGGAAGCTCCAGCGGACAAAGGGTGGGGGACGCAGAGAACCATCTGGGTGTGGGGTAGAAGGGCAAGCGAGATGGTATAAAAAAGGAAAAAGATAATAAACTAGCAAGTCCAGTGTGATTAGAGGTGAAAACGGTCTGGATTACGTGAATCGCATTTCATACATTGCCGGGGACGCGGGGTACGATTAGTGATTTTAATTGCTCCCATCTGGGTTGGATAAGCAAAGATAGAGCGCGAAATGGGGGGTCTTCTTGGTGACACCGGAGGGAGGGCGAAAGAAACTGGGCCGAAGAGAACAGTAGTGAAAATGCTACGTTTTTGATCCCCTATTTGGAGTAATTAGGGAAGAAGCAGGGTAACAGCAGAATGGGGGGGTGTCTGCGGTAACAGTCGGCAGAACAAGGAGAAAATATATTCTTCAGGGGGAGGAAGGAACAGAAGATTGGTTCAGAAGAAGAGTGGACTCGCTAGGAAGAGCGAAAGAAGGCTTCGGAGCAGGATGAACGAAAAGGAGCAGCAGGGTGGGAATTTTGACCTCCAAGAAAGAAGATATTCTTTAGGGGCAGAGCCTGCCAGAGAGGCTAACTCTAGGCAATCAGTAGCCAGTAGGCAGGGGTAAGAGGAGGATGGGGAATGGGAATGTGACCAGAAAAAAATTGGGTAGCCTCCATGTACATAAGAGCTCCCCAAAACGCAGCGGCGATAAGCGGCCACCGCCGGCCGATCAGGACGCAAGCGGGACTGTCTAGCGAGTCCAATAATCCGGTGTTAGCCGGGTGGGTTATATCCACTGAGAGAGAGAGGCATTCTCGCAGGTGGCAACCCGGAGGGAAATATAGGCATGCTTTGAATTTTCAAACAAGTCTCAACGCTCAGGACGGGAAAGAACTACTGAGGAAGAACAAGGATAGACCTTGGACGAGGTAGGGAGAGAAGATACCTATAACCAGGATAACGGTTTTCCTCGGAGATGGTCCGGTGAAAAGGAGCGAAGTCCGGAGGCTTTCATTGCGACAATTGCCTAATCAGTCGCGTGCACGGCTCGAAAGGACGAGACCTCTGACGAGGAGGGAAAGAGGTGAGCGACTTCTGACTGAAGAGGCTGCTCATTTATAGGTATTGCAGTAAAAAATTGGTGAAAGCCTCAAAAGACGGTCCAGACGTTGTGGCCGTAGGTCAGGAACAGACCCAGGAAAAGATTCTTTCGTCGGGCAAGAGGGGGGGGGCCGAGGTCAGAGTCTGCTCGGGTAAGCCAAAAAACAGGGATCAAATCCATATAGGCGACGTCGAAGAGAAATAAGATCAAAGATCGGGAACGAACACATATGGCGCCGTGTAAGGACTCCCGAAGAACAAATGAGGGAAATCATTCTCTTCTTTTGAGGCGAGACAATAGAAAGGAGTTCGGACTGGAAGACGCTGCTACATCGAGGACAAAATGGGCTGGCAGCCTTGAAAATCTCCGAAGAGTGGGGGGAAAAGAATTCTTTATCTGGTAGGAGAAGGGGAAAGGAGCACCTTTACTCGCCGGGGAATTGCGCGCCAAGACCTGGAGAGGGGGGGGCAGCGCGAGCGCTAAAGTAAAGTCAAAGGACAGTATTAAGTTTCATAGAGGTGCGATCACGATCCCCTCAATCGCCAAACTAGGCGAGTAGTTCCTCTCAATTAAGAGGCGATTTTGGGGAAGATATTACGAGCAAGAAGAAGAAAGGGGAAAGACTGGAGCAAAAGTGACTAAGAGAGAGGATAAGCATCGGGGGGGGCCTCTACCCTCGAACTCGGGGGGGGGGAAGTCACTAGACGAAACCAGTTGAGAAGAGAGCTAGGGAGGCGGAGTCTAGGGCGCGGCTTGGCATGGCCTCCGAGACTGGAGGGGTTAGTAGTCGGGCAATGGGGGTCAGGAGCAAAGAATAAAACCTATTACTAAGAAGCCACAACCGAGGATAATCGGGCCTCGCCTGAGTCTGAAACGAATCAGGTTAGATTCTGGCGGGAAAGGGGACAAAAAATACCGAAAGTATGATGTGTTCCTTTTGAGGCATCCTGGAGGAATCGGAGCGCAGCTATTTACCGCGAGACACGGAAAAAAAAAAAAGCGCTGTCTAACCCTAATAGGAACGGGGTCCCGCAAGAGAATAAGACCCGGATGATTTGTTCAGAGGGACGGGGATAAATACGGCAGACACAATCAGGGGGGGCCCATGGGATGAGACTCAAGAATGATCCAGCCGGTCGAAAAAAAAAGGTTCAACGAACTTTGGATATCGGGCAGGGGTTCTGTGAGAGAAGAGAGGACCGAAAAGAAGAGATAAGGTTCGGAGCGAAAAAAGCAGGGGGCTTTGAAAAGGAAGAAACAAAGATGGGGACGACATACTACGAATAATGCATCGAAAAAGGAAAGAAAGGTCAGATCCGTCATGCAAGCCCTGGGGGAGGAAAAACCGGGTCAGGGGTACGGACGAGTACTCGGGGCAAGATATCGGGGGAAAAAAGTGTTGGAGGCTAGAAAGTAGAGGTTCTATGGGCGCCATGTTTGACACATAAGGAAAGCGAGGGGTAAAGGTTGAACGATTTGGCCACCAGAGCAGGGGGAGCAGCGGCAACAGTCTTCTTCGCCAGAAAGCTCAGCGGAAGACGACTATCGAAATCTGAAAAGAGATCTAAAGGTGTAACAGAACCACCCACTCTCAAGAAAAACCCAAGGAGAAGCTCCATAAGAGGCGTACTACCATGGAAAAAGCAAAAGAAATCATAAAGTGAGGGAAGTCAATGGGAAAAGATAGCTAAAATGAAGAAGTGGAACTGCAGCTGAAGAGTAGTAATCGAAAAGAGAAGACCAGTGATACTATTTCGGACCATAATTTCACCAGTCAGAAGAATAAGGAAAAGAGATAAGATGTAATATATGGGAAACACACTTTAAAGAAGATGAATCAACCGATGCATTCTGCTCGGTCGCTCGAGGGCTCGGATGGAGCATCCTTCCCGGAAGTTCCGTGGAGAGAATGGGGGGTTTCGGGGCATCTTTGGGAACAACCAAACGAAACGACGCCGCGAAGGGCTGACCGGCACAGGGGGCGCCAAAAAAGACTGGAGGGTAGCCATATAAGAACACTCCCTAATACGACGGCACCCTTAAACTAGGGATAAGGTACCCAGCCCGGAATGACCGTGCACATGGAAAAGAACAAAAACTCCACCAACTCAAAGATAGTCTAACTTACCGGGAGATGCACGAAGCGCAAACGATCCGATGGCGGGGGTAAATGGCACCATCCCATCCGTCATGAGGAAAGAGAAAAAGGAAAACGCCGCGCGTCAAAGCAACTGAGACAAAAGGAGACATGCGTTGCACGACGCAGGGGGGAGAGCGGCCAAGATGGAGAGAAAAGCGTAAACGAATTGAAAGGGGGGGGGCATCGCGGTTGTTTGCTGTCAAAGAGGAAAACGAAGGGATCGAAGAAGGTAAGACGACCTAGTCAGAAAAGCGGGGACAAACCAAAAAAAAAAAAAAAAAAAAAAAGGTAAGGGTTTTGAAATTCAAGGAGGGAACGAAGTAGGGGGCAATCCTCTCTATGAACCAGGAAACATACACACAATCAGCTAATTCGAGCACCAGACAGGCGAGAAAAAAAGGAACCGAAAAGAATCTTAGGTAGGAAAACAAAAGTGGCGGGCAAACCCAAAAAGAAGAGCGCTTCATTCTCCACACGAAAGAAGAAAGTGGCATTGTGGGAAATTAGATCAAAAAATATGTGGAAGAGGAAAGAAAGGTGGGGGGTACTAGCAACAAAGGGGCGGGGGTAGAATAAGAGAGGATGTTTAGCAACCAGTGTGGTTGGCATATTAATGAGGGATAAGTATAGCAGAAGTTAAAGGGGTGTTTTCAGAGTTGACGGGGGGTCGATGCTATTTCCGAGGGGAAGGGGGTTGACGGAATTGGGAACATACGAAGGAACGATCATTGAGCTGAGAACAAGGGGGTCCACTGAAGGGGGGGGAGGGGATAACAGGGTATTCTTACAAAGGTTCTGGAAGGGGATAAGTAGATTCTCAAGAAGAAAAGAAAAAAAAAAAATCTATCGTAACTTCACTTGTAGGGAGGGAGAGGTACTGCGTATCTGAGATCACTCCGAGAAGGGACGTCTTCAAGAGGTTGGGAGGCTGTCGCACTTAAAAAAGGCGTAAGCACTGGAGCGCATCTTGTAAGGGGAAAAGAACAGATACGTCTTAGGGAAGAGAAATGGAAGGGAGTCTATCTATGGGGAGGGGAGGGCAAAGTTGTGAATTTGAAAGGGGTCCTGCAATGAGCATAAGTCGTAGTCCAAAAAAAACACCCCTCACCATAGTGGACGGTTCAGGTGAAGGGGGGGGAGGAGCGCGCACGAGCTTGGACAGTTAGGCATCGATGTGGCGACCTAGGGGCAGCCGCCGGCCGCGGTAGTTCCGGCAGGTCCCATATATTTGGTGAAAAAAACAAAGACGCAACTGCAAAAAGGAAGGGGGGAGTGCTAGAATAACTTCTAGCGAAACGCTGGCAAGATTCTTTTGACAGCTGGCGGGTCCTGGGGACGATCGATGGGAGCTAGAGTCCAGGAGGAGTAGAAAACAGGAGGTGAAGACAGATTTTTCTACTACCGTAAGGAATCAAGGAGTGACAGAAGAGCCGGTACGTAAGTGTAAAAGGAAGATGTTCTGAAACAATTTGGCACTCAGGGGGGGGGGATGGGTTAGGGGGAGGGAACGTGCAGACCTCTTGGTGAAAAAGAGACTGAGACTTTTTACAGGCTACTTTTAATTTTTTCCGAAACTGGGGAAAATTCACGGGAACAGTGCGAAGCGGTCGAGAGGGATGGAGCCTGTAGGGGTGAGGGCGCCTTCTCCCTTGAGTGGGAGGACTCAATAGCATGGTTAAGGGAGAACCATAACTGAGTTGGATGCTTCACAGCTAAGAAGAGAATGCCCGAGAAAAAAAAGTTGAAAAGAAAAATGATGAAAAAAAAGAGATCCACGTTGGTAATAATGTCTGGGGTATAATAACCCTTGCTTACGTGTGAAAGTCGGCATTTCATTTACGGTTGAGAGGGGTATGGGTGTGGGTACCTTGGGAGGAAAAGAGGGTGAGACGGGAAGAACCAGCAGGGGTCGGGAGAGCGCAAAAAGATAGAGGAGGTGGGCAACCTTAATAGGAAACAAACGGACACGAATCCGCGAGCAACAGAAGGTGAATTTCGACATTGTGGGAGAAAGAAGAGTTTTGAGAATCCCGCAAGGGGACAAGACATTGAAGCGTGTCCCCTAGAAAAAAAAAGGAGAATAAAAAAATCAGCTATGCGGAACGTCCCGAAGAAAGGGTGGGGACAGCAAGAGGGGGGCCTCGAGGTAAGAGAGAGAAAAAGCCTTGAGTCGCACATAAAAAAAACATTAAAGAAAAGGTGGAATTGGACGGAAGCACAAACGCAGACTATACCTTCGGCCTAGAGGCAGGCGAGGCTATTAAGCTATCTGAATAAGGGTAAAGACGAGGGGAGGAGCGGCTTAGGGGATCGGGGAAGTTGCTGGGAAAGCCAGGAAACGCAACCGGAAACGAATATAACCAATCAGCGCGGACAGGTGCCCGGCTTAAGAGGGAGCAACTACAGCTCAGACGACCCCTCTCGCGTCGAACAGTCAAGTCATCCCGAGGAAGAAAAAGACCGGTGGGCTTTTTTAGAGCAAAAAGCATATAAGCGCGGTCGCAGGAAGACAGGGTCAATTGCGGGGAATCCGATGGGACAAAAATCTCAAACCTAATGTCAAAACGGGGGACGACTGAATTAAGGATAACTGGGGTGGGGTGGTTGCCTCTAGAAGGGGAATTAGCGGGAGAGAAAAGAGAATACGCTATCAACGAAGTACATGGAAAAAAAAAAAGCGGGTAAAGAAGACGAGATTAAAGCAGTGCGGGAGTCTTTTGTAGGAAAGAGGCGCGCTCATCCCTTAGCCGAGAGGGGGATCAGAAAACATGTCAGAGGCAGTGGAGAAACTAAAAAGACCATCTTAATAAGGACTGCGCATGTAGCAGGCGTGCTGCAACGAGTCGCGTTGTCGATCCAACACGAGAGGACGATGCCCGCTGGTGCAAGGGTCGGGAAGGGGGCATGAAAAAAGAAAATCGCCGATCGGGGTCGCGGAGGAGAGGGGCATCTGATGGACGAGTACGAAGTCAGGAAGAAGTCTCTAAAAACAAAAAATAGAGAGAGAGAAAAAACGGACTTCGACATCTGGCCCGAGCAGCAACTAATCGAGGACGACCTATGCAAGGGGAGGGGGGCGAGTGGTACCCGAAATAGCGAAAAAGTCTTACTCAGTCAAGGGGGGCGTGGAGGCTCAAGACAAGCGAAGTAAGTGGAGAAGGAGAAAGCATTTCGCAGGACCCTCAGGAAGAAAGGGGGACATTCCGCATAAAAATAAAACGCTTTAAAGAGTCAGCTTTGGGGAGACCAGGCATCCTGAATTTTCTGCGAAATGTCGCATGAAAGGCCACGTGAACTACAGGAAGTAACTCTACCACAGCCTGTCCGCAAAGTGGGGAACGGACGAAGGGGAACGCGTGGGGGGGTCGCAAGAACGAAAAAATGAATAGTAAAAGCGAGGGACTTCGTATTTATACAAGAAGAGGGGGAGAGTTTACGGAGGGTTTGAAGAGGAGGACACAAGAAAGAAAGGGGGTACATCGGAAAGAAAAGCAGAAAAGCGCAGCGCTTGGTCTAACCAAGAGACGGGGGGCTGCGTTTGTCGAGGGCGGGGCCGACATTTCCGGCGACCGCGAATAGAGAAAAGCTAGGCAGCCGAGCAAACGACTCGCCGGAACAGAGCGCCTTATTTGGGGAACTGAGGGGGGACGAATTGTTACAGGGGGGAGGAGGAAACCGATCCTACGACTGAAAAAAAAGGAAAGAGGAAGCTGCGTACCGAAAAATGAGCGAGGACATCGTCTTAGAAGGAGTGAGGTCCAAATTCCAATCTTATTTGTGGGAAAGGGTGCGTTCCGAAGAGAAGAGAGGGAAATCTCGTTACGCGCAAAGGGGGGTACACGAAGGGGGCGGAGAAAAAACCCTAAGAGGACGGTCGCAAAAGAGGGTAAAAGATTTTGTGGACTCGCCGTAGCAGATAGTTTCAAAAGCAAAGGAGCTTGCCCAGCGGGAGGAGGGGAAATACGCTTCGGGGTCCAATCCGAAAGGACACTACATGAATGGAAAAAAAAAACAATGTTCCAAGGTGCGCGGTAAAGAGTACAAGCACCAAAGAAAGAGCAGGGTCGAGCGAAGAAAGGGAAGGAGAAAAAAAATTGGGAAAACAAGTACAACTCCAAAACTCGGCAGCGTCAAGAGCAAACGACACGGAAAGAAGGAGGAAGCACCTCACTAACAGTCTTAACCAAAGATAACTGGAACAACTGTGGTTCTAGACGTTTATTATGTCAAAAAAAAAGAAAAAAACCGGTTGGGTCAGGGCTCGCATAGAGGGGATGCGCCTGTGGGAAAAAACGCTGGTCTCAACACCGGGGAATTATTGTACTTCTCAAAGAGGACTAGGACCTGGTGAGATCGAGACACCACCCTCCTCTCAGGAGAGAATACGGAGAACGCAAGCAAATCAAAAAAAAGACCATGACAAAAATCAATCCAAAATTACCGCACCCAAGGAAAAAGAAACTCCTGTAAAAACCCTCCTGGGACAGAAAAAAACTGAAAAAAAAAAGATAAAACTACAAAGCTAGGGAACCATCTGCGGGAACAGAAGCTATTGGAAAGGCGTAAGCAACGTAGCTAGTTCAGAGGAATCTGGTTTCCCAACCCAAGAAAAAGCCTTACTTAGCAACAAAGCTCAAAAAATCCGTCTACTCCGGGAAAAGCAAGAGAGACAAGAAGCTTATTTAAAAAGGGAAACGCATCTGCGAAGATGCAGGAAGAACAGGAAAGGGAAAGTAATTTCGGGACGGAGCGTTCGCATTCCTCCAAGTTGGTTTTCCGGGGACTGAGCGGCCCGTTTTGTGAAGGAACATAAAGTCGACGCGGAAAAAAAGCTGCACTATGGAGTGAACAGACCTGCTAACAATCCGTGGACCTATATATTCCCTAAAAGCAGCTACGAAGCCGGAAGCAAAGAACGGATACCGTAATTCCCCGCCCTTGCTCCCGATGCCCCTGAAAGAAAAAAAAACTACTCCCCTGACTAATACAAGAATAGACGAGGAAACATGAGCCGCGAGGGGAAGAAGTCGATGCGGCAGGGGAAAAAGTCCCAAGAGCTGCTCTCCATCCGTGAAAAAGACCAAGTAAACACCGAATCGTCAATAGCAGCGATCAACACAAGGGGAGACTATGGTTCCGGGGGAAAAGAAGCCGGAAGCGGAACATACTTTGCTAAAAGAAGAGGACTCATAAAGGACGTCCGAAGTTTGTTTCGGAAAAATCCTGAGAAAGAAAAACGATATCTCGTACCTGTCAAAAGCCTTCTCGAAAATCAGACTCAAGGGGTGAGGGGGAAAAGGGGGTATGTGGGGAAAGGTTTATACTTATGTGCCGGAGGGACATTCGCTAAGCTCGGGACCTTCATAACAAAGCAGTGGACCCCTCTCGACCCAATACGGGAGGCGAGGGGGAACTGAAAGAAGCAAAAGGAGTCAAAAAAGAAAAGCAAAAACCACAGTTATGGGGGGGGAAGAGTTATCCTACACTCAGGATAGCACCGGGGAAGTTGTGAAAAGCTAGACCAA
>Ga0179591_1329416_pt1 | contig 13151 bp, 7 predicted proteins | sample CZOMad2_1_08_16f_FD_182891 | JGI IMG/M metagenome (GOLD analysis project Ga0179591, IMG submission 182891) | Vadose zone soil fungal communities from Angelo Coast Range Reserve, California, USA - CZOMad2_1_08_16fungal (PacBio error correction) | ecosystem: Environmental > Terrestrial > Soil >...
TCCTAAGGGAGAGGGTGAATTTTGTTCGGACGCTACCTGGGCCTTAGCGGAGGGGAAATCTTGACCCGAGAAAAGGGGTCACTTTGTTCGGGGAAGCAAAGGAAGCGACGTTCGAAAACGATGCTTGGGACTAGTACACCGCTCGCCACGATGGGGAAGATGGGGGTCCTAACTGCCTATGTCAATCAGCCGAAAGACTAGGGCGGAAGAACTGTCAAGCGGGGGGGGACCCGTGCGAATGCAAAAAGAAAACACCTTCAAGGAGGAAGTTCAATTAGAGGACCTTCAAAAACGTTAATCTGTTGGTCCCATCGAAAGAGGTCGAATATAAGAAGGGACACAGCGGAACTCGCTCAAAAAAATCCCGTCCGCGGTGCATCGACCATGGGAACGAAAAATGAGCATGAACGTGGTGACGGGAAGGAACGCGAGAGTGCCCAACAGGCAGGTGGAAATCTGGGGGCAACCCAAAAAGACCTCAACGAAGAAGATAAATGGCAAGCGAACTATGGAGGCGCAACGATGACTTCAAGAGAGGGGCCTCCAGCGCACACAATCCCCTGGGGCTCGATTTGGATGGGCATTACTTTTCCGGAATTTGGCGGCAACCTCGCTGCCAATTTTGTCTAGATGCCGTCTCCACCTAACACGCCAGACAATTTTGTGGGGTTGTGGCGGGGTAACAAGGATTCCTTTGCAAGGATATCAGTTCGTTTCGTGAAAGGGGTGTAAACGCGAACCTGGAGACAATTTCCACCGTTCCTCCTCACCTATCCAACCTGCGGAAGGGAAGAGAGCCAGAGGAGCACATCGTGTAAGGGGCTCCTCGCCTCTTAACCGTCAAACCCCATCCAGATAGGTCTATTTTTGACCCGGATTTAGACCCTCCCTCCAGAATCCCATGCGGTTAAAACGAGACTCTGAGGGCTCTCTCGCAGCGGAGCTCCGCCTCTTTGGGGTCACATCTCACCAACTCCGAGGCTATAAAAATAACAAAGAAAACAAACTCCCTGTAGGTAACCTCTACTGACTTCGTCATGCGGAAGTGTCCGGCTCCATCTCTCCCCAGACATGACTATGGTGTGGCCCATTTTCTCCTGCTGTGGTTTCAGGGACCCCGATTAGGGACTAAAAGTTTAGGAGTCCAAATAAAATTTCTCAGAGACGCACCTCGGGCGAGAAGATTCCAAACTCTTCCTAAAATCCTTCCTCTTTTTGTCAGGGGTTTGGGGCAGGTTCGGCGGGTGGTTTCTCTGTGGAATGGATAGATCGTCCGGCTGAATTGAGGGGATTAATGATCCATACTACCTTGGGGGGGTCCAAAACCAATCGTTACATACTCCAAATAATGAAAAAAATACTTGAAACTTGGCAGCGCATTTGGGCCTAGCTAGGAATACTTCGATACGTATCGGACCGAGGGGATGTCATACCGCGTATATTTCAGGTTCTTTATGACCGATACGGTGAAAGAGGGCGAGATCTCATAACGGTGCGTTCTATCGGTGGACAGCGTTTTCGTCCAAGAAGAAGGAGGGACTGGGGGGAGACAAGGCACATGTCCGTCCATCAGCAAAAGAGTCTGCGATATTGGCCCCTTTGGGCTACAGAAGAGGGGGGGGGGGAAAATCTAGGACGGGGTGAGTGCATCTGACCGGCAGATGTGTCAAAGTCATCTTAATCAAAAAAGTGGGAAACTGTTCGGCGTAGCAGTATACAGGACGGACAGGAGATAAGTATTTTTGGCACGCGCGCAGCGGGAAGGGGTGCTTTTCACCGCAGGCTTCATCAGGGGAAGGTGATAAAGGAGTGTCCGCTAAAGGAAGGGGCGTTAGAGGGGAGGATAAACAATTTTTTTTGGGCCAAAGCCGTGGGAAATGAAGGAAAGGGGAGAGAAATATCCGGACAAATACCGGAGTCCGGAAAATTGGTGAATAGACTTGCAAAGGGGCATGGGGGAAGGGGTTAAGCTTCGTGACCAATCTCACTAGCTATACGCAGCTCGTTGTAAAGGAAATAGGCACTGGAGATCTGACACGTTGCAACAAAAGACCTTCACTCAGTTCCAGGACCAAGCCGCTCTAAACGGGTCGATGCAAGAGAGTCTCAATATCCGTAGGGAGATTCGAGTCTGGGAAAAATATCTTGCAGTGCATCGCGCTGCTTATCAGGTTTGCGTGTTATCAGTTTGGGGGGAAGAGAAAGGTTTGACCTAATGATTACCAAGTCCTCGGGGTAGAAAGTCAAAGATGTATTTAATGACACGAAAGCTTATAGAGGAGAAGCAGATGGAAGAGGGGGGAAAGCAATCTTCAATCGATCCGCGAGGGAAACATACGGGGGAGGATCCTTGAAGACTATCTAGGAAGTTAAACTAAGGGCGGCGACCCCTTAGAGTTCGATGGCCGGAAGAAGTATAGATGAGGGGGGCGTGGCGTCCTGGAGAGAGAGCTGAAGGAGGAGGCGAAGGCGAAAGGAAAGGGCTTGGAGAGAAGGGGAAGATGGTGCGCACAAGGGTTGAGTCAACATAAGGAGGAGTCATGTTGGGAAACCTCGAATGAAAAGATGGCCCTGTAGGCTCGAGGGGGTAAGTAGGGGTTGGATGGATTATCAGGAGTGGGGGCAAAAAGAGCCTGGGATTACGTTCCATTTTGGATTTCTGGACCACTGGGCTTGTGGGATTATATTGCAGACAACAAAAAAATTATTCCGAAGGAGAATATCATAAAACAAGGGTCCACCGAACAGGCAGTGTCAACATGCACAGAAAAGACTAAATCGGGTACTGCTACGATGAAAATCCCAGAAAGGGGAAAACACGACGCAAACGTGGAGAGACGTACAATTCTCATAAGGAAGAAAATGGGGAAAAACAGGATATCGAATAAACGTGAGGCAAACCGCGCCCAATGAAGGCCAATACCTATACGGAAGTGCTCAGGGGAAGCATGTAGCCAAAGAATACAGGAGGGGCTGTCCTCCCAAAATAAGTGGAACAGAGGGACATCGACGTCCGGTGCCCGTCGGTCATCTACCTCATCTTCGGTTAGCTATTAGTCCATTTGGACCAGACGGTGAAAATAAACAGAAAGAGGGATTCCAATCTCTTTTAAAAGGACTTTTGAAAACCCGAGGAAGTATCTGCGAAAAGAGATATCTTTTGTCGTATATAAGACGAATACCAGGGGACACGACTATCTCTATATTTGTTGTAAAGAAGGAAATAACAGAGGCTGCCAACTTAGATAAAATCTGCAAACCTTAGCAGCCGATGTAGAGAAAAGATGGAGAGGAGAGTCGATCACCCACCCGATCCCACCCCTCATTTATCTAAGGGGAAAATCGGTTCGATGCGAATGTATCTGCTTTGCAGTTGGTCGTTAGTCACGAAAAAAACTGGCGAAGGATGGTGGGGAAGAGGGTCCTTTTACCGAGCTTAATTGGACAGCGGAAAAAGGCGCGAGGATAGGGAGAAAAGGAGGCAGGCAAGAAGAGGAGCGTTGCAAAGAGAACAAAAAAGGGGGGATAGCATTCTCTCACCATCTGGCGAGACAGGGGGAGGGGTGAAAACCATAAATCTGAAGTAACTAAACCTCACCTTCTAAAAAACAAAATTGGGTTGTGTTGTATGACTCAGACCTCGTCAAGAAAAGACAGGCAGAAAGATTAAAGGGAAAACGGGCGCAAAACCAGTGAAGGAGGGGCAGACTACTGCAAGGGTTGTTATCGGAACGGGGGAGAGGAAAAAAAAGAATGGACAGAGATAACGTCGAAAGACGTCTTTAGGGAGGTGCGTAATACGAGACAATGGTCTTGCAATGTTGAAAAGGGGGAGGGGGAAAAGTTTTGGCCAACACACGAGAGGAACATTACTCCTGGATGGATCCAATGGGGAGCCCGACCTATCGCCGATCGCGTGGGGAAGGACTGGACAATGGACAGGCTGAGAGAGGAACAGATGGGGGGTGACTCTACGAGCGGGCATATTCAAGAAAAAAAAAAGTGAATGAACGGACGAAATTCAATGATCACCCAACCTGGTATCACATCCCCGGAGGTTTGACAAGGTTGCGAAGATTCGCAAAGGACCTCAGAGTAAAGGCCGGTCCTTGAGGCGTAACGCCGCAGGAGAAGGGGGGCGAAAAAGGAGCCTTTTGGCCAACACGAATGGAAGCAGGCCACCAAACGATTTTTCCGGCGCAAGAGGACGTGTGTTCTCTCAGCCTGGGAAACTACCGGGTCAACGTGGGGGGAGGAAGGCCAAGGGAAGGTCGGCACAAAAACCCTCTTCGAAGCGGACACGCTCTTTTTGTTCGGGGTCAATACTTGTCGGAGAAGCAAACAACAGACAGGGGAGGAAATAATCTTTTGGAGGATGCGTACAAACATCGTCAGGGAAAAGAGGGTAGTAGCTCAGAAAGAGGAAATGAAAAACAGACGAGCTTGCTGCGGCGGAGTGAAAGAAAGAGTTTTACAAATCTCGGTTGGGGCGTGAAAAGGCGTGGGAGAAAAAGGAACGAGGTCATCTGTGGGGCGAATTGCCTCCCCCGGAAAAATGGGGGGAAAAGTTGATGAAGGTGAAAAGCAAAACAAATTGTCCGCCATTAGAGGGGAAAGGGTTCCCGACGACGGTTAGCACATTACAAACGTTGGGTGCTTTAAGGAAGGGAGAGAAAAGGGTCTCTGGCGCCGGCGCCGTCCTGAAACGACAGCACACACCCCTCTTCGGGAGGGAAGGCGCGTGCTGATTACTCCGAGGAAAAGAGGATGGCTCCGCCAGGCTCGAGCATTCAGCATTTCGGGAAAAAGGGTGACATTCACCCGATCAGCTGAGGAGGGGGGGGCTAGATCCTCTGGTAAAGGAGGAAAAAAAGGATAGAATGCTTCACGTCAGAACGTCGACCCTGGGGGGGACGTAATCACCAGAGGATTTAAAGGAAGAAAAGAAGTCTTTTGCACCACACCACCAAAAAAAACAAAAAAAAAAACCCGCCGGTTTGAGCTCTAATCAAGGGTCTAGGAAAAGAAGACCAAAAAGCTTCAAATCTAAAGAAATTGACCATGAGAGAAGATTCTCTATTTTAGGGCGTCTGTTGGGTTTGGGGCCCTTAATAAGTGTCGCTGGTAAATCGAAATAAGACGGGGAGGGTCAGAAAGGGGGGGACTACAGTCCCAAATTTTTAACAGGGGAGGGGTAGAGGGGCCATTAAAAGGAAAAAAGGGGAAGGGTCAAAAAACCCAGTTCCAGATCACAAATTTGACCAAAAAGTATCCTTTCGTCAAAAAAAAGGAGTATATGAGGTACGCGGCTGCTCACAGACAAGGGGGAGAGGCTAGAAGCAACCAACAATTATATGGGAAAATGAGAGACTTTTGAAGAGGAAAAAAAGGGGGGGAAATGGTCGGGTCCCAAAAGCACCTGGGAAAAGGAAGTGGTGAGGAACAATCTTTGTAAAGATACCTCTCAAAAAGGGGGCACAGTTGTGACAAGAGGGCTTGGAACGTCTTCAGCGAGTTCTTTCTGAAGAGAAACGGAAAGTTCCGCCACTATGGTTTAATCAAAGGGGACCATGAAAAATCATCGCTAGAGCAGGAAGATAAAGGAATAGAAGCGTGCCTTGAGAAGCGCAACCATCCAAATATCTCATAGTAATCACAACTTGCTTGGAGGGAAAGAAAAACATTCCGGGAAGTGCGTATCCGAGAGATCGTTAACTCGGCAAGGGATGGACTGAGTCCTCGAGTGGAGAAAAAAGAGAAAAACTGGCGACGAAGCGGTGACCAAAAAAAGATTAGCGGCAAAGTCAGTGATGCACACGGTGATCCTCAAATCCTGAAAGAAGAAAAAAGTTACGGCCGCAAGAAGGGCACGACAGAATCAACTCAGAAGGACGGATCCGCAATGCTTGCTCGGGTGCGAGGCATTTCCCGGAGGGCGAAGAGAAAACTCATCGCACAGGGGGAGACTAACAACGAACAAAAAAAACTGGGGTGGGGAGGGGACTTAGCTGAGTCATCATTGAATCAGCGACAATTTGGGGGAAAAGAGAAAAAAATGCACAGATGACCATCTGAGGTCAATTCTCCTACCACGGGGAATCATTTTAGAATCCGCAAGGGGGAAAAACACAAACCCGAGAAGATCGCGGGTCACAAAATCAACAAGGCATAAAAAAAGACCTGTTTAGTCTTCGTCAGAACTCTCGCAAGAACGATATGGGGGGATATATCTCACAAGCGAAGAACAAATCACGAAGAAAGGAGGAAAGCAAAAGATGCCCTAGTTCATCAATCCAAAACAGCTCTGTAACTTTAGAAAGGGGGGGGGGGGGGGGATGGAAAAAAGCATTGCAATTGGCGGAAAGTGTACGTAAAAAGTGGGGAAAAAAGACAAGGGAAAAAACACATTCTAAAGTTTGCACAAAGAAAGAACGCGAGGGAAATCCGAAGGAAAAAAAAAAAGGAAGAAGAAAAGCTCGCTGTAAGATCTCAATTCCCCTTAAAAGGGGGGGGAAACTTTAGCCTATGAAGGTATTCGAGGGTGAATGGCCGAAGCCTCACGCAGAAAGGGTGGTGAAAGAAGAGGGTACACAGATAGAAATAATCCTAAATGAGGGAAAGAAGAAATCTGTTGCTCTAGGTGTGGAGATACTCCGTTTGGTCCTCCAACCTGAAGGAAGGGGGCGAATTCTAAAAGGCTCACGTCATTTCCCAGCCGCATAAACTCACGCAAAGGAGAGGAGGGAAGAAGGGAGGGGGTCAAAAAACATTGTGGAATAATGAAATCAGAAGAAGGTTTCTTGGTACGAAAATGAAATGCTCTTGTCCTTCCCGCGAAAAAACACCATTTGAGGCGAGGTCGATACATCTAAGGCGAAAGAAGTAGTCCCCAAGGGAGGGGTTGGGGGGGGGCCGACATCAGTCTGAAAAGGAACTCTGTGGCCACAGGGGAAAAGGCTTCTATTTCATCTTGAAAGTGAAGGGAGAGAAGCCAAAGGGGAGGGAGACTGAAATACTTCTAAGTGGGAGAGGGGGTCTTCGGGGGGGGGGGAAAAACAAGCAAGTGTGGTTACTTTTGATGGGGGGGGAGTTCAGGGAGAGGAAAGGAGAACTACTGTCCTTTGCAACGCGAAAGGACTCAAAAAAAGCATGGGCGGGAGGAGGAAAAAAAAATATAGGGATCCAGGGAAGCCTATCTTCATGCAGCAGGAGAATAGAAATCCGCGGGCGCGCTCGCAGAGGGGTTCCAAAAAAAAGGGAGAAATCAAGAGAGGGGGAACGAAAATGGGACTTTATACCACATCCTGTAATCAAACGTGGGAAAAAGAGACAAAATCCACCTACCAAAAAGTCCAAAAGGGGGAAAGGGGGAGCGACCTATGGTAGGCGAGCGTTACGAGCTGACGGGCCGTGAGATGTTTCTGAAGAAGAGACTAAATGTTTGGATCAGTTGCTAGATCTAAGTTGGCATAAAAAGGAGGGGGAAGCGGTTAAATCCCATTAGAGTGAAATGGGAGGTCAATCCCGGGTATGATGCTGATCGAACACGAGAGAGGAGAGCTGGTCACCTGCCTGGACAAGGGGGAAAAAGTGAGTGGATAAGGGATCACTCTATAAGCGATTGCATAAATGAAAATGTTTGTGCCTACTGATAAGGAAGGAGGGGGGACTCACTGTTACTATTCGTGACCCTCAGACCGGTGGAAGACGTTCAAGTTACATGGGAACACCTGGGCGGCCTCTGTTGGGGACAATGAGGTTAGAAGTTGCGGGGCGTTTTCAATTGCAGAGCACTTAAGGAGCGTTGAAGGTGAAATCAGCAAAAAAAAATGAACGAAGCATTGAGGTGCCATGAAGTGGTGGGGGGGGAGGTGGGGGAAAAAACACGTTATTGGTTCCTCCTTACTAGGAAAAGTTTCTTGGGGCCCACAAAAACACGGAAGACAAGGGGGTGACTTTTCCTAAATGTCCTATGGCACCCGGCTTATCGCGTGGGGGTCTTAGAGGGTCCTTCCTGGGCTTCTTGGGAAGGCAGCTTGTGGAAAAAGCGCACATATTCTGGGAAGGGAGAAGCTCACTCGGATGGGAGAACTTTGAGTGTTGAATGATATCACAAAAAAAACAACAACTAGTGATTAAAGATCATTCCTCACCAGATTTATACACGAAAAAGCTAAACTAAAGCCACTATCATCGAATTGGTTGTAACGGAAATCTGGAGAACAACGGGAAAATTCCATCAAGAAATGGAGCTGAAACAAGCATCGAGGCAGCCAAGCGTAGATACTACCTCGTACATTGGGCTAATGGATCTCCCTACTTTTGTTGACCTTCCCCATTTCGCATCCTGATTGAAACCCGCACGTGGAGGAAGACCGGGGGAATCCTACCTCAAGTACCCTAGACTATCAGGAGGCTCTAGGGAGGCCAACATTCCCAAACCTCTAGGGCAAGAGCAATGATGCAGAACCTGAGGGGCACGTCCCGTTGACACAACAGAGTTCCTCCGATACGTCGAGACTTCGTTCCGAACGCTTCTTGTGGTCAAGGAAAAAGGAACATTACGAAAGCAAGTCCTGTAGCAGGAGAAGCATCATTTGTAAAAACAACGCGTGGGCCACTGGTGAAAAACGGGTCGGGTCCTTGGTCACTAGAAACCCGCAAAAAGTAACACCCCCAAAAAAAAAAAAAAAAAAAAAATAAATAAAAAAACAGGCGACGAGCACGCTGGGGACGGTTTCGATAGCAAAAAAAACCAAACTCTCCAGAAACAGAAGAAATTGAGAAATAACAGCGTAGCATTCCTTGGATGCGGGTCGGAGCAAAGATCAAAGCAAACGGTCCGGAGAAAGGGACACTCTTAAGAGTAGCATGTCGATCACCAACTCTTACTGGGGCAGAAAAGAAGTTATCATCTTCTAAAGACGGAACAAGAAAAAGGTGGTAGCATGTGCTGGCGGTCCCAAAGGCAGGGAAGAGCGGGAGGGGGGGGGCTGGTACGGCAATGGCCTAAATTGCTGGGGGGTGTAAGAGAAGGACGGCCCTGGCAGGCAAAAACATGATTGCGGGAGCACTCGTCGGCCGGAGCTAGATTCACATCGGCCAGAAGATGGAAAGGAAGGAGGGTAAGCGCACCCAATCTCGTTGACTAAAGGATTTCCCCGCAGATTGAAAGCTTCAGGAAGAGAAGGAAACGGGACTCAAAACAAGAGAGTGGGGGTGAGAGCCGACAAGAAGAGATACTGGCCCATCGGGCGCTAAGTCAGTGATTAAATCAATTGGAAAAGGCTAAACACTCTCGGCCATTCCCAAGGCTCAAGGAGACTCGTGGAAAGAGCAACTGCAATGATTGAGCGCGCTGCTGCTACCTGGGGGGAGATAGAAAAAAAAAAACTCCAAAAAAAAGCTCTTTCGAGGTCCACGGACTATAAAAGTGTGGGTCTTTCAGCACTCCAAGCAGAGCAGGTCAATTTATTAGCACAAAACCGTTCACTATTCCGCTGTCCAAATGGTAGCGAACTCCTATAAGGGGGGAGGAGGGGGGGCCGGAAAATCCTAAAGGGAAGGAGGGAAGCGGCGGGAAACTGCTACTGAGACACCACCGATAGGGTCGAAACCGCAAGGGAAAAAGGGGAAGGGATGGACGAAAGAGACCAAAAAGCGGTAATAGGCCGCCCGGCAAGAAGCCAATTATTTAAAAAGAATCCGCAGCTCTAAAAAAGGGGGTGCGACGCGAAATGAAAGGATTTATGAAAAAACAAGTGAGGAAGGAAAGGGGGGGGGAAGGAGGAGATTCAACACGCTCGTGGGGTGGAGAAAACAGAGGGGGGTCAGTCCCAGCTCAACTAACTTTCACTCTCATTAATAAGGGTGCAAGAAGGGGTCCTAAAAAATTATGAAATCCAGCTTTCTAAGCATGGGCCATTTTGGGGGGAAAAGAAACCCCTCAAGAGAGCGGAGAGAATGTAGAAGAAAAGAAAAGGGACACGAGCGCAATAGGGATCTTCAAAGACCTGAACTCTTGGGGAAAAGGACGGATGTCGGATTGTGATAGCAAACATAGTAGGGATGATAAAAAAGGAGATAGGAAAAAAAGGGGATTGCGGTAGTCGTTACTAGCGGTGTGATCGATAGGTATTCGTTGGCGTCCGCGGGAAAAATTCCCGAGGGGGGGAAGCGGTATGAAAAGTTAATTCAAACTATGGCGTCAGGGGGGAAAAACGGTGAGCGTGGAAGGACCCAAAAAGTGTCCGACCATCGTGACAAGGAAGTTGGACATCAACATGACACAGGATTTATAACCGAAATGTGACGATTTTCTCCTGGGGGAGGGAAAGGAATTGACCCGGAAACAACGCACCCCTTGAGGGAGGAAGGTCAAAAGGGGATGAGTCAAACTCTCCTTGCCAGCTGTCTGGGAAAGATTCTCTTATGACTGAGGGAGGGGGAGGATTTGTGCATTTTGACACCACCATGTGAGGGGTTTAATCAAAAACTAGGGCCCACGGACGGAGAGCCAAAAAGATCGCCCCGGGAGCGAAAGCGTCCCGTCGTGATTTGGCCATTCAGGAGAGGGGGGGTGAACATGATTGCACCTATGGGGAGAAGAGTCGACTAAAAGGGCGTCTACGCAACACGAACCTCTCGAAAACATCTCCGGAAAAGATGCTAATCAAACGAGGTGAGGGGTTGTTCGCGGAAATGAGAAAAAATGTATAGTAGTGATCGAAATCCATCGAGAGGGTTCAGGCAATGAGGCAAATGACCTTTGGAGGGGGGGTAGATGGGATCCATTGGAACAAGGCAACCTCTGCCCGCGCAAGACCTTGCTCAGTCAGACAAATGGAACAAGGAGGAGAGGGAGGGGAGGCAAAAAAAAGAACGCTAAAATCAAGTGCTCTTCGGCCGTCAGGAGGAAAAATCCTCCTTTCTGGCAGCTCTAAGAACTGAGAAAAAAAAGGAATATTAAAAGAGGGGGGGACGAACGGACGCATCCGAGTTTTACGGGGACTATGTTCTCTCCCAAAGAGTTTACGAAAGAGGCAGGGGGTGAGGGGGACTAGCGCGCAGGGGCGCAGCAATTTTGAACAGTGAAAAGAGAAACGAGCGCCACGATGGGGGAGTAGAAAAAAAGGGCACCGGAAGACATCACAGAGCGGCCAGAGAAGTGCTAAGAGTCTTGTAGCCAGAAAAAAACATCCAAAAAGCGCCTGCAGGATCGTTCTTTTAGGAGCAAGTTTGTGCTGGTTCAGAATAGGAATCTATGATCACTTTCCAAACTAGGGGAAAAACGAGCACGGACACTTAAAAGGCCAAAACGGAGGAGGTAAGCTCACGGACAGAACTCGTTGACAGGAAATCCTCGCAGACGGAAAAAAGAGGCAGGCGGGACGCCGAAGGGCGTATCGTGCAACGTGCTGGAGGAGAAGAGTTAACGGAGTTAAGGTACTAATTTGACTTCATCTATGAAGAAATAAGTTAGCACAACACACGCAAAGACATCCGAGAGATTCAGCCAGAATTGTTTCTCGGTAAGTTGACCTTACGGGGTTCATTCTAAAAAAGAGGCAACCCGGGGACTCCTTAAAACTAAGGCATCCTGCCAGGAGGGGGAGGGCCAGATTCAAGTTCAAATCATTGCAAAAAATTTCGGGTAAAATGTGTGGAAGCCTTACGCTAAGATAAGGGGGGTCAAAGTGCCTGAAAAATATTAAGCCTAGTAGTTAATAAACACTCCTCTCCGTCAGAAGAACCCTAGACTAGTCAAATTTCAAAAATCGGGGGCGGAAAAGTCCACGCAACCACAGGAGAGGGCTGGTTTGAAGCGTCCCTAGAAAGAAAAGAAACCATCAGAGGGGGGGATCATCCTCACAAGCGAAGACAAGAGTCTAGATAGGGGCCTTTCCGTTCTTCGCGATTTAAGGTAGCTCAACTCTGAAAGGGCGAGACTAAGTTGCCCCCTGACGTGGTCGAGGGGGTGGGGGTCTCATTCAAGGGTTTGATCTAACTCCAAGCCTTAAAACTCAGGTCCCCTCTACACCCAACTCCTTCAATCCTGGTGGGGTTCTCAAGGACTCCGGACAGGAGGGTAAACTGAAAATTATCCCGACCCGACCCAAAAAGCCCGGAGAGAGATTGTAAGATACAAAGTCTTGCCGGGGCGCGAATCCTGAGGGAGATCCTGGAAGCGAGAGCACCATTCTTCAATCTTATGGCCTTAAAGGACATGTGTAAAAACAAAAGAAAAACCTTTCTACACATAAAGTGACCGCGGAGCCTCTTTAGGAAAACTCAGACTTTCTTGAGAGAGAGGTTCTCAGTCACCTCTCGCAGAAACCTAAGAAGGTAAAAGAGGGAGGAATTTGCTCCTTATAGAGATTCTGCTTCGCTCCTTGCCCTGGACTCACAAGAGAGTCTCGATTCGTGCTCACATTGAAATAATACGTTGGAGGTAAAGTGGTCCAGACCACCATTGACTGCCCGAGGATGTTTTCTGTCCCCTGCGCACACCATGGTCGAGAGGGAGAGGGATCGACTAACTCTTAGAAGCAACGACTTCGGGTGGGGGGGGGTGAAACTCGCGCGCGCGAAACCTTAATCTGCACGGTAAAAACCCCACCAGCGCGGGTACTTCAGAGGTGGAGGGGGTAGGGGAAGAGTGAATGGCCCCATTCAGATTTCGGGAAGAATCTAAGGTTATTCTCCTCCTTTCCTGGGGGAAAACCCCATGTTGGGGAGGGGGGAAATTGTCGGTGGAGGTGGCGGCTGACTGAGGGGGAAAAAAATCTCAGGGAAAGGAAAAAACATGCCATGTAAGCTTTCGGTCAGAGGAAGATATTTAACGCGGGGCCGAGTTTGGGATTAAATCTGATGCCCGGTCTAGCAAGATCCGCAATCTCTCCGAAAGTCTTCTCCGCTGTCATAAAAGAAGCTTCTGCAAAAACAAAAAGAGAAAATCCTCTCAGACCAGGGGGTAACTAGAAAAGCAACTTAGCACAAACTGTAGGCGAAAGAAAGTTCGGGTCTAAATGTTCTCGACCTCTGAGATCGGGTGTCCGCGGGGGAAAAGACGTCTTGGCAGTTCGAAAAAAATCGGTCTTTGAAAAAGCAGGTTGGGAGCATCTAATGGGGGGGGGGCAAAAGGGGAAAGA
>Ga0179591_1402287_pt1 | contig 13149 bp, 14 predicted proteins | sample CZOMad2_1_08_16f_FD_182891 | JGI IMG/M metagenome (GOLD analysis project Ga0179591, IMG submission 182891) | Vadose zone soil fungal communities from Angelo Coast Range Reserve, California, USA - CZOMad2_1_08_16fungal (PacBio error correction) | ecosystem: Environmental > Terrestrial > Soil >...
CAGTCGTCGGTAATTCGGGCAGAAAGAGGCTACCATCTTTTTCGGCTTCGGCCCAAAAGAAAGGGGGCCCCAGTTCGAAGAGACATTATTGTCACGAAAGGAAGCCCCACCCAAGCCGTCGCAATCGCTGCCTCGACGTTGGGACAGGCCTCTACTTCCCCAACCGAAAAGCAAGTCGGAATACCGAGGCAGGATGGCATTACTCCACCCAGAGAAAAAGAATGATTTGCGTTTGAGGAGGGACCTGATCGTCCCTCGAAGGGAAGTGGAGAAATCCGTCTCCGAAAACTTTCTCTCTTCATCGGGGGAAAGGAGGGGGCCCGCGCTTTCCGTGACCGGAAAAAAAAGCTCGGAATAAGAAAAGAAAAGAAGAAAAAAGGACGGTTCTTCTTGTTCTTCCGCAGAAGGAGGGAGACAAAAAGAAATCACTTAATTCTTGATTGCGCCGCAAAGAGGGCCTTTTACTCGCTTGATGGATGAAGGAAGGAGAATAGGGGGGTCCTCCTCCTTTTGTTCCATATACGCCGGTTTGGCGGAAGAAGGAGAGGACAATTCGCGTAAAACGTCGATCCGCGCGGGAGAGGCGGCATTGCTGTTGGGGAAATGGGTCGGCTTCGTATTAAAAAAAAAAAAAAATGTCTCACGGGGAAACAAAAGGAGAGATCAGGAGATCGTGCATCGCAAGATAGTCGATCCCGGGGGGAGTCCTCTACAAGGAGAGAAAGGGAAAAAGGGGGGAAGTGAAAGTTCCCAAAGCACCGGCACGCCTTTAGCAGAAGAGGAGGTAAAGACGCTCGCTTGGTCGGAGGCACGCGCGCCCTTCCCGTCGACATGAACGACGGAAGGAGGTTGTCGCGCCATTCCGGCTTAAAGGGGAAAGGAAAACAGCAGGAACGTCGATTCCTGGAAAAAAGAGCGGTAACATCCCTATCGGAGGGGGAGGGAGGGGGGAAGTAAGCCTTTGCTTGACGCTCTGTTTTCATGTCCTTACTCTCTTAAGTCTCTTTTCTCCAGAAGGGGCCAATCTCTCTCGTGCCTCAGGAAGGGACGGGAACCAGCCCTAACACAGGTGGAGAAAGAACAAAATAATTGGCTTCCGTCGGCGTCAAATGTTGTAGAAGGGGAAAGGGCAGGAAAGCCGGATCAGCGGCCTGCTGAGACGGTGCTGTAAGAACACCCGGGAACGCATGCTGAAGAAAAAAAAAGAGCGGGGGGGCTGTTATCGCGGGAGGTGGCCGTAATATGCCACATCAAGGAGAAAGGAGCCAGCCGCAGTCTGGATCCCGACATTGGAGGGAGCCTCCCGTTGGCCACGAGTGGAGCAAGAGCCCTCCATGACGAGATTTGCTGGCTCCATTGGTTTCAAGCAAAGGGGAAAAAGAAAAGGGGGCTCGGCATCATCCTGGATACCCAAAAAGGGAAGGGGCTCTGTTCCCATTTGGGGAAGGGGAAACCAAGTTTTGTCAGGGGGAACTTCCCGGCCAAAGGGAAAAGAAAAAAGAAAACCGGCCTTCATTTTCTAGGAACGGTTTCACGACATTCGGGAAAAAAAAGCAACCGCGAAGCAAGGTGTTCCAGGAGCGAATAATTAGTCTCTACACGCGGAGGGGAGAAAAAAAAGAGGGACGCATCGCTGAGCATTCCGCGCGTGGGATTATCTCTCGCAAAAAAGAGAGAGAATAATCCCACGCGCGAAATGAAAAGAGGGGTAACTATTACTTCCCGGCTGGGGTCTTCTTACAGCCTCTTGTAGGAGAAGGGAAAAAAGGGCGGGGGGGATGGTCTGGCGCCGTTGGCGGAGAACTCGAAATGATCCTTTTAGTTGGTGGCAAAAAGGCTGGGGGGGTTATTTCGAAAAAACCTTTTCTTTTTTACTCAAAAGAAGGAAAGAACTGGTAGGACATGGCGTGGCTATCCAAGAGAGCTCTCTCAAGGGGGGAGGAGGTAAATGGCTCCATCAATCCTCTTCATTCTTTCTTCGTAGGGGGGGGGGAAAAAAGGGCGATCTCGCGTGAAGCCGGAGAAAGACAGCCTGCTTTCTTTCGCCTACTTCAAATGAGATCGGATGGGAAGGGAAGGCCAAAACCTCGCGGAAAAAGGAGTCAAGTATGAAGCCATTCTTTCCTCTGGTGTTCTTAACGCGGCAATCTCATCATGCCTCTGAGACCCTGCAGGCCTCGCAATTCTCATCTACACCATTGGGGGAAAAAAAGATCATGGAATTATGCAAACGTTGGGGGGGTTACCTTTACCGTTCCTAATTAGGACCAAGCTCTCTTGGGGCCACCTCCTGTAAGGAAGGGAAGGCAGAGATGAGGACAATCTGAACAAAGGGGGGCAGTCCTTCCTTCCAGCGGATCCTATAGGAAGGGGAGCATTAGATATTCGAGAAAAAGTTCATAGCTGAGGGCGAAGAACTTTCATCTGAATGGCGCGACAAGGAGGTTCTGGTCGCGGGGACTGAGCGAGTTCAGATGGTGCGACACAGCTTCGGCTGGAGAAGCCCGGGGAAGTAGTTCGAGGAAAGAGGGGGGAAGGGGGTTCTGGTGAAGGAGCCTTCAATGGTGACGTCAGAAGGAGTGTCGAAGACGCAGCAGGACGCGTTGTGACTGCGAAGAAATCTCCTGATCCGAAGAACGGCATTCAAAAACTCGTCATCGGCGGGGGGAAGAGAGAATGTTCTTCTTTCTCCGAAGCTCGAAAATGACCGCCGATTCACTCCCTGACCGCCTATCTATCGTTGAAGAAAAAAGGACAAGATTGCGGCATTGAGCGCCCAACCGGGAAAGCGGCTTCCAACTATCTTCTCTTCAGGGCAAAGAAAAGAAATCGCCCACGCCGACCTTTGTTTTCTCTGGAAAAAAGGGGGGAGGTTTGGGAGCATCTAGATCCGCGCAAGCGCTCCGAAATAATTTCGCGCGGCTTCTGGCGTAGGTGAGGGAAAGTAAAAGTCACGCTCAGAGCTGCCTTTCCAAAAAAAAGGAGGCAGCGGTGCCGCAGGATATCAGGCGCAAGAGGGGACGAGAAGGATTTTCTTCACCAGAAAAATGAGGAGCCTTTCCCCTCGGAAACGCTGACTAAAAACTTCAAATCAAGGGGAAAGGGGGAAGGGGGGGGGAGAAGAAAGACTGCCTCGTAAAGGGGATTTGAGGTTTTTTGCCTTCGGAAAGGGGGAGGGGTTCAGGGGCTCTCAACGGCGATGGGAAGGAGGCTGAGGTCAAAATCCTTTCCTACAGACGCTAGAGGCAACCTGGGCTCCTGCCTGGGCTTTTTTTTCCGCCCAAGAAAAGAGGGTCGCCGCAGGGGAAATTCCCTGACGATCTCCCGGGAAAAGAAAAGATAGCTCAGAAAACAAACCCCACGGATGAGAGGAAATATATAGTATCCTTTTCCTGATAAGAAAAGAAGAGTTCGCCGGAACGCTGCACACCAAGAGTGCGGCTTTCTTCCCACCTCCCACGGCGGAGAAAGGGGGAAAGGGGGAAGGACAGATGTCACGCCCTGGGACATCGACGTTTCGCTCCCGACGAAAACAGCCAGGGAGAGAAGGAAAAAAACAAATCCCTTTTCGAGAAGACGGAAGCATGATTTTCATTACTCCAAGGCACAGCCGAAGGGAGGAAAAAAATGGGCTGTCTTCAGCCGTTTCATATTTGCCCGGATAGAAAGGAAGGAGAAAAGGATCGAAAACTTTCTCGGCTCGCCGAGAAAAAACCGCGCCTTTCCTGTGTACCGGCCGCCTAGGGAAAGGAGGGGGAAGAAATCAAACCTAAACTCTACAGAAGCCTCTGCTAAAATGAGGAGGGAAGAAGAATAGATCGTCATTGGGAGCCAAAAAGTAAATCCTTATAGTAGAGGGATTGATCCTCACCACTCTTGAGGGGAGATGGATTCTGACATCAGGGGTCCGCCGCCTTTTGTTCATAGACGAGGGGTGTCTCAATGCCGGAAATCTTTCTTCTGAAGACGGAAAAAGACGCTTCTAGGGCGTGCGTTAAGATGGCGGTCCTTTCGGGGGGGAAAATCGTCGAGAAGAGTGCGACGGTAACGACGGAGAGAAGTGAAGCGCTTCTCGGGATCATTATATCTTTAGAAAGGAAAGGTGGTTATTAAGCATTCCAAAAAGGGCGTCTCTACAATCGGCTCTCCCCAAGGAAAAAGGGGAAGGGTAAGCCCAACATCACTTCATCAAGGGGAGAGAACTCCTTCAGCTCTCTTTTTTCGAGAAGAAAACTGCCTCTCTCCTTCCAAGAAAAAAGGAGGATCTTGTCGAAGCACTTTCTTCTCCAGCAGAATGAACGGAAGAAGTCCTGGTCTCCTTCTAGGAGAAAGTTCGCTCTCTCGCAAAAGAATGTACGTAATGCCTGACGGTGGAGGGGGAAGCCTGTTCAGCTTTCCTTCATCTCGGCGAAGAAAGGGTCGGCCAGGATGCAGAAAGGCCCGAATTCTTAACGTCACCAGGGAAAAGCAAACACGTTGCATCGACATTACGAGGAGGAAGGGGGGGGGTCGCTGGCGTCCTTGCCGAGGCCAGAAAAGAATGCTGATTGCCGCGTCTACTTAGACGTAGGAGGGAAAAAAGAAAACACTACGCTTCTTCATCACGTAATCTGCGCTTTTGTTAGGGGAAGGGGGGGGAAAGAAAGCCGATCGCATTGCCGTCTTCGCCGCCGAAGAGATCCGGCTCAACGCGCAGAGAAGAAAAAATTGTCCACGCAGGTCACTCTACTTCCGCCCAGAAATGAAAAAGGGGGACACGCAGCATTTTGCGCTCTGCGAGCACACTTCAGGAACGCCATGTCCCTCCCATTGCTGGGGGGAAAGGTAGGGCTCGTTTTCCAGTTTTTTTCGCGGTCCAAAAAGAGGGAAATACCCGGGCCCCAGTCGGTGACCCCAAGCTAAAAAAGGGAACGATGTTTCACGACATTCGGCAGGGAAAGAAGGGAACCGAAAGAACTAGCCGCATTTGGTTTCTCAGTCTGCGGAGAGGGGGAGAAAAAAGAACCCAGCCCGGGCATGTTCATCTAACTCACGCTGAGCATTCAAAGAACAGCAAACAACGTATTGAGGGGAAAAGGAAAAGAGAGAACCGAAAACTAGAGATGCTCCTCGATATTCTATAAAGGCCCTTTCTTTTGGCTTTCCTAAAAAAGGAAAGGGTACAAATCCCCTTTTTTTTTTTTCAAAGGCGAGGTATGTGTCTTGCGCCGTAGGGAAGGAAAAGGTCAAAACCTTTTCCTCGAAATGAAGTCCTTTTCGCTTGTTTCAAAAAGGGGAAAAACCGTTTCTGTTGACCCGCGAAAAAAGCAAGCACTGTTAGTACATGGTCTTGGCGGATAAAGGGAGGAGGCCGAAGTGCTGCCTCTCGCTCTCTCCAAAGGGAGGGAAAAAAAAGAGAGTCAGGGAGTTCCTGCGTCGCGCTGAACGGGAAAAAAAAATCGCTCGTTTAATCCTTCTTCGAAAGGATGGAGACAGGCCTTCTTCGGTCGGACGACTTCAATGCGATCGCTGTGGAAGGGAAAACTCGCTATTCCAGAACACTCCCAGAAAAAAGTGATGAAGCATGCTTTCCTCTGGTTTTCTTAACAAGAGAAGCGAAGGTCGAAGCTTCAATCAGCAGGCCTCTTAATCCGCTGAAGGGAAAGAAAGGACAGCGACAACAATTGCCAATCTCCGGTCAGGAGGGGGGACTTTTTGCCGGCTTGTTTCCATTTACGGAAGGGGGGGCGAGCGCTTGGGCCACCGGACGACCCCGCTTCCAGGCCGAGATGAATGAAACCAGGAGGAAAAAGAGCGTCAAACCGTCAGGCCTTCCGTCCATTCTCGAAAGAGGAGGGCCGAGCGCGCGCATGAGTATATTCGACTGAGAAAAAGGGTTCATGCGCTTTCTAAGAAACGTGAGACCGGAAAGGTGACAAATATCCCTTCTTTCTTGAAAGAGGGGAAGAGGTGTTCATATGGTGAGATTTACAGCTCCTTAAGGAGGGATGATGCTGGGATCACCTTCTTTTGCAGGGGGAGAAAGAATAAAGTTGAAGTTCTATCCGAGGGGGAGGTTGGAGACTGCTTCCTCAACCAAAGGGAGCTGGAACGCTTTCGATGGCCCGATCTCCTTATACGAAGAAAAAAGAGAATCGTCGTCCCGTCGAGTTTTTTTTTCTTCTCACGGGGGACTAGAAGGCGGGAAACCGCCATGGACCGCCTTAAAGCCCGAGAAAGGCGAATTTGACTCCAAAAGGGGAGGGTCATTGAACGCACAACCGCGTCTCTGGGAGGAAAACTAGAGGGGGGGCGCGGCATGTCAGCAAAAAACGTCGTACCTGTGTTGGCAGGGCGAAATCGACTATACGGTCTTTTTCCTTTTTGGCGAAGCTAGAAAGAAGCGCTCTCGGCTGCGGAAGAAAAGGGACGGCTTCTTGCGTAGTTGAGGAGTAAAGATCGGCACCTCTATTCTTCCAGGGAAGGAAATTCTCGGTGCCGGGGAAGGGGGGAGGCCGAAAGTTTTCGATAAGGGGAAAGGAGTGCGAACCCGAACAAAAGGGAAGGGCCTAATCCGGGGCCCATCTCAACTTCTTACTAAAAGATAGTGGAACTTTTTCGAGACCGGGGGGAAAAAAAATCTGCCCGAGTCTCTAACTGTATTTGAGTTGGGGGGGGGGGGACGTGAGGACCTGCTGTTTTAAACGATTTCCAGCCGCGCTGGGGGCATTCTTAGTTAAGGGAAAAACCTTTCCTACAGACGCTAAGGGGGCTAAGCCGTGGGAGGTGGGAACTCACGCCGAAAAGATTGTTCTCAGAAGGAGAAGAAAAAAAAGGATCCCTTAAAATGATCTCTAGTAGGAAGATAGAGATCATGTCACGTCTATCTTCTTTAAATTCGCGGAAAAAAAGGAAAAATCCTTTCGGCGTGCGTCCCAAAGATTCGACCATTTCGAAATATGAGGCTTGTAGGACATATAACGCCGGGGACCGGGAAGCGCCAGCGCGGAAGAAGAAGGGGCCCGACGAAAAACGCAGTTAAGAGGGACGGCAAACACCTCAAACAAAAACTTCGAGATCCCTCTGAATTCTGTTCCGTCCCAGCCCCAGGGGGAGGCGGAAGAGCAGATAGGGGGGGCGGGGAAAGAGACGGAAGAAGGAGCATGAGAGAAGAAAGGACGAGAAAAAAAGGGGAATAAGGAGGGAAAGAAGCAATGGAGAAAAGGAAAGGGGAAAGGGGTGAGAGAAGAAAAGTGGGGAGCAAAAGAAAACAAGGTTTCTCGTGGGGAACTCCGCCCTGGAAAGGCTGCTGGCGGAGGATGAATGTACAAAAGGAGACCAAATACGAGAAATAAGGGAGAGGATGAAGAAGACTTCCAGTGGAGGATGGAACTAGGCAATACGCGTAAAGGAAAAAGAGGGGAGACTGAGAGGAAGGGGGAGCCGCTGTGGTGGTATTACAACGAGGAAGAAGGACAAAATTTGGTCCGGCCGTAGAAACGAAGGGGAGTGGGATCACGGGGGGGGGGGGGGGAGAAGGGGGGGGAGTGAGATGAAAAGCAATGGGGGACACGAAGGAAAGGCAAAAAGAGAGGGAGTAGAAGTGAAACAGAGAGGAAAACAACGTGAAAGAGAACAATGGTTAGCCGAACCACGGGAGGGAGAAGGCAGAAGGGGTGATGAAAAAGTTGGCGAGAGGGGCGAGGAGGAAGACGGAAGAAAGAAAGAGACGGAAGAGCCTTGGTGAGGTCGAAGAAATCCTTACTTTCGCGAATCGAAGCATCGTCTCCTTTGAAGGAAAGCGGCCTTTCCGGTGGACCGTAGGTGACTATCGTAGGATACGACAATACTCCATAAGAAGAGAAGGGTGAGGTCTTCCGCAGGCCGAGAGCGAGGGAAGCTTCCTCCAAAAATAAATCCTTAGAGGGCTATGCTTTCTCCTCACCACCTTTCTGAGGGGGGGAGGAAAAAAGGGCCCGCGACGATAGGGGGGGGGCCATAGACCGGTTGTTCGTCAAGGAAGGACGGCTTATTCTCACTTCGAAGAGAAGGCGGGCGGGCGTGATAAAAGTCGTTTTTACCACGGAGGGGGGGGAAGTCGGAGGAAGAAATTCTCTACGGGGGAAGGGGGGAAGAGGATGATCAGGAGATCGTTGCATCGCAAGAAGGAAGGTGGTGAGGAAGAAGGACACGTCCTTCGGCGTCTCTACAATAAGAAAGGAACATTGAAGGAGTATAAGCCTGTGAGCGCAGCAAAAGAGGAAGTATACAAAGAGAGGGAAGAAAAGATGCACGCGCAAAAAGACCGCCGGTATCTGGTAGACAATTCAGGTCTTCAAGTTCTTCTCCATCATCATTAACGGGAGAGTAGGGGAAGGGTCGAATATCTATGCCGAAGAGGCGCTAATGGACTTCAAGCCATGAGGGCGGGGACGCTCTTGGTTCCTTTTACAGGAAAGAGAGGAAGGGAGGGTAGGAAAAGGGCTGCTGTGGCCAAAGAAAAGAATTCGGAACTTCCCTGGGAACAAGGAAAAAACGTTTGCCATCAGACAGGAGCTTTTTCTTCCGACAAGGGGGAGAGCGAAAGGGGGACGATGCCTGCAGCCGAAAAGGAAGCGTCTACTTCGACGGAGGGAGGGGAAACACAACCGAGAACTCATTCTTAAGGGGGGGGGGGGATGGATCTCTAGGTTTCCGTAAGCACAGAGAAGACCGCAGTCTTTATCCATCATTGTACGAAGGAAAGGGAGGAAAGATCCTCCCTTTGGGGCCCTCATTTCGTCTCTACCTCTCCGCAAGAGGAAAAAGGGGTGCAAAGAAAAGGGACATTTGGCGCGCGCGAGAAAAAAGGGATCGCCACGCATGTCCCTCCCAGTGGGAGGGGAAGGGGGGGGGCATTAATTTTTTTGGTTTTCTTCGGCAACGAAACTGTTGGGGGAAGGAAGAAAAGTACCGTGACACCAATCTCACCGTCCTGAAGGAGGAGGACGGCCATACGGAGACAGGGAAATCCCATCGCGCATTTGTTGAAAGCGTCCTAATATTTCTCTCGAAAGAGAGAGGAAAGAGAAAAAAGCGCTGAGCAGTTCCGCGCGTGGGATTATCTCTCTCAACAAAAAAAAAGGGAGAATCCCACTCTGCGGAATTCTCCGCGAGGATTGAGGGAAAGGAAAGCTGGGGAGTCTACAGCCGAGTGTCGAGCTACAATCTTCTCCGAAGGGGGGGGCTGCCCGCTTGGCCGGCCCGCATGTCGGGGAAGGGAGTGACTTGGTTTCACCGAAGGGGGGAAGGAGGACACACCCGTTTATGGTTGACCTCTAAAAAAAATAAAAAAAAAGAAAAAAAGGGGAGAAAAAAAAAGGGCTTGGCGTATCCGAGGATGATGCCGCGCAGCCAAATTGCTGCCGTGAAAAAAAAGGGGAGAAATCAATAGGAATTTCGGCTGGTCTTCTCGCTAACTTCTTGCAAAAAGAGAAGGGGGGAAAAGCAGGCTTCGACAATTTCCTGTATCCATCCTGCGGCGGGGGCGTCGGGAGGGGGCTATGGCCACCTCTGCTATCCATAAAAAAAAAGACTTCCGTTATGAAGCATGCGTGTCCTCGGGAAGCGACGGCGAAGTCTACGCGGGAAGAAACAGGGAGGCTTATCCGTCTGCATGCCGAAGAAGGGGAAAAGGGAAAGGAGGAAAATCCAAGCTCCTTGAAAAGACGGCTTTTTCAGGAAGGGAACGAAGTCGTGCCGCTCCTCTTTCCACCGGAGGACGAACCGCGCCAGGCCGATATTAGACAGCTGAACAAAAAAAAAAAGTCTTCCTTGCAAACGACGATCGTTCTTTCCGTATCTCGGGCGGGGGGAAGAGAGAAGGGAAAAACTCGCCGTTCAAGGGAGAATGAACTTTAATCCTTAATGGAGAAAAAGAAGTCGGAAGTCTTTTCATGTTCTACTTCTTCTCTCTGTGAGGGGAGGAGGGGAAACAGAAGAGCTTTTACACTCCTGAAGGAAAAGGGAGAACCGGACTGTTGCCGTTGCTGGTGAGAAAAAAAAAGTCAATGTGAAGGGAGAGCCTATTTTCTCGATCTCCGAAGAAAAAAGATCACCACCTGGATCGCTATCTTGCGATAAAAGCCATTCAATCGCATAGTCGGGGAAAAGGCGAAGTTCTTCTCTAAGTCAGAAAAAAAGGGAAAGCCGATTCACCCGCAGGGAACCGGCCGAAGTGGACTCCGCCAAGATGGGGGAGGGGGGGAAGGGGGACACCCACCCGCGTCTCTGGAAAAAACTTCTTCGTACCAACTATCTTCTCGAGGGGAAAAGAAGGGGCCACGCCTACCGGTGTTTGCAAAACGACTATCAGTATTCTTTTTGGGAGAAGAGATTTAAAATCTCTCTCGGGCGAATACACACGCAAATTTCGCGGGGAAAAAAAAAGAAGAAATCGTCACGCTCGAGCGGGAAACGAAAAGGCGCGTGCTCAGGATATAAAAGACAGAAATAACCGCGAAAGTTTTTCTGAGAATTGTATTTCTTGAGAAGAAAAGAAAGAGGAAACGGGAGAAGAAAAAACGCAAATCATCGTTCCCGGGTGCGGCCTGCATCCTGCTCGGTCTTCTCGAACTGGGAAATGGGGAGGGTTGAGTCGAGGAACTGATGGTTTTCTTCTGCTCTCAACTGGAGGGAAGGGAGAAGGGGCTAGGTCCCATTGCGGTGACCATCCTGTCCTAGAAAACTGTCGAATCCGTGGGATGTGGTGGGGGAAGGAAACGACTAACTATTGGTAGCATCTTCTCTCATTGGAAAGAGGAAGTAGAGAGGAAAAAAAAAAACGAGGATTAGGAAAATATAGAGATCAGGGGCGTCGGAAATTCGCCGAACGCTTGGGACGACAGATCTTGGCGTCTTGCGCATACACCCCACTTCTTCTACTCATTTAGAAAAAGGGGGGGGAAAGAAAGGGGACGCAAAAAGACGAAACAGCAGTTCCCACTGCAAAAAACGAAAGAAAAGGGAGAGAGAAAAGGACTTGCAGACGCACACATCTTTCTCGCAAAAGGAAGAAAGTTTTCTTCAGCCGTGGGGAAAGGAGGCCTCTCCTTGTTGAGGGGAAGAAAGACGGATAAAACTTTTCGTCTCATCTCCAGCGGCGAAGGAAGAGCTTTCAGGTGGACCGGCCGAGAGACGCGGAATACTAAAATTACGAAAAGAAGTAAGGGATCGGTCTTGCTGTTATTCCTCACCTATATCGCTTGAGGGGGGGAGAAAAAAAAGAAATCTGATAATCAGGCAGCAAACACCTGTCTTCGTGGACGAGCGGGGGGATGTAGGACATGCCGCGAAAGATAGTTTTTCCTCCTCCTGTGGGAAAAGGGAAGAAGGGGGAAGAGGGGCGGAGTCCACTTCGCCGGAAAAGAAAGAAAGGGGCGTTAATCTGCCGGTAAAAGGGGAGGGGTGTTAATCCCTTCGACTTCTTTACTACATTCTCTAGGAAAGAAAGATGAGAGAGAAATTATATCGTGCATCGCAAGAGGGAGCATCCACGATAGGGTCGTCTCTACAATCTGCTCTGCCCGGAAAGAAGAGTAACATCACCGGCACGGGGGAAAGGAGCTGATAACATCCTCTCGCTGGGTGGGAATGGGGGGGGCAATCTGCACGAGCGCCTTCCCGTCTACAGGGAGAGGGGACGCTCCATTCCGGCTTCACGTTAGGGAAGGCAGTCCCTTGTCTCCTTCCTAAGTAGCAAGGGGAGAGAGTCGACAATAACGATCGACGGAATGTCCTTAATTCCTTCCTGTGAGGGGGGGGAAAATGTCCTTATCTCGGCCTTGCGCGGTTCGGGAGGTTGCCAGCTCGAGAGGGAACTTCGAACTTCCCCTTTAAAAAAAAGGGGAAGAAAGGAGCTTGGCTGCCTCGCAGAGGCGCCTTCCTGTGGGTCTGTTCTGGGGGGCGGTGTGGTTTTTGCAAGAAGCAGGCGTGGTTCCTTCAGCCGGATCAGCGAAAAGGGAGGAGTGACGAAACCTTCCGTAAGAAACACCCGAGTAACTCCTTCTTCATAAAAGGAAAAGAAAAGAGAGAGGTGCCTTAAATAGGAACAGAAAAGGAAGCAGGCTGGTCCGACATGTAGAAGAAGGGAGGAAAGCTCGTAGACCTCCCTTTGGCCAAGCGCATTTTATCTCTACTCCTCAAGAAAAGGGGAAAAGGGGGGGAGAAGCCATTTGGCGCGCGCGAGCAGCACGTTCTCGGGGAAAGAAAGGGTCCCTCCCATTTCTTGACTGAGGGAAGGGAAAGGTTTTTCGCGGTGAAACCAGAAACTGTTTTGTCTAAAGCAAAAACCAGGCGGTGACACCAAGGCTCACGTCCTTGAAGAAAAGTCGGCCGCCATACGTCGCCAGACCAAAGAAAGGAGAAGCAGGTTCCGTCGGCGAAGATTTATTCTCTACACTCTTCTTTAGAAAGAAAAAAAAAAAGGAATAAGAGAGAGAAGTCCCGCGCGTGGGATTATCTTTCTCTCAAAAAAAAAAGAACACGCCGCGGAATGCTCAGCGATGAGGAGAAAGGAAAAGACTAGGGCTTGTGCGGCTACATCCTCGTGTCGAGCTAACATCCTTAGAAAAGGGGAAAGGGAGGGGCGCCGTATGGCCGGCCGAAGGGACGGAAGGGTAGCTTGTGTTCAACCGACGGGAAAGGGGAAGTTAAAAACCGTTTCACTGTTTTACCTCGAAAAAAAAAGGAAGGGCAAGCACGGGGATACATGGGCGTGCGGAGAAAAAGTGCTCTCTCTCTAAAAAGAGAAAAAAAGATAGGTCATTGCGGTCGTGCTTCGCGCTGAACTGCAGAGGGCGCGTTATCCTGCTTAGGGGGAAAAAGGGGAGGTGCCAAAGGCGGCGGCGGACGACTTCAATTCTCATCAAGGAAAAAACCTCGCGATAAGAGCCGCTTCGGATTAACATGCGTTCACAGAGGTTGTTCTTACAATCGACGGGAGAGGGGCGGCAATCACAGGCCGCGGGGGAAAGGGAAAGGCGCAGCGACCACATTTGACGGAAGGAAAAAGCCAATCTCCTGTCCTGAGGGCAACGTTTTCTTCTGGGGGAAAAAAGTAAAGGAGGGCGCGCGGAAAAGGCAGATCCTTCCGACCCTCGCAGGACGAGAGAAAAGATGAAAGGCTTAACA
>Ga0179591_1192424_pt1 | contig 13148 bp, 17 predicted proteins | sample CZOMad2_1_08_16f_FD_182891 | JGI IMG/M metagenome (GOLD analysis project Ga0179591, IMG submission 182891) | Vadose zone soil fungal communities from Angelo Coast Range Reserve, California, USA - CZOMad2_1_08_16fungal (PacBio error correction) | ecosystem: Environmental > Terrestrial > Soil >...
TTCAATAGGCACTAACGCAGAGTAATACGTCAAGAAAAGGGGGGGGGGGGAAGTTGCCGTACTCAAGAGAAAAGACGAGGATAGGAAGAAAAGAAAAAGGACATAACATAAAAAAGTAAAAGGGCGGAACGGAACCTGCTCCCGTATCGGTAAGGGAAGTGTGGAGGAGAGCTGACTAGGGGAAAGGGGAGCTCCGCGGAAAAAAGAAAGAGGGTATCATGGTGCGGAAAGAAGAGAAAGGAGGGCGCCAGCGGCAGCACAGGAGAAGGGACGGGATGTATGGGGAGGGGAGGGGGATAAAGTGAGAACCCCATGGAAAGAGGGGGAACAAGGAACCAAACCGTTTCAGAGAAGTCTCTATCGAAAAGAGCCTGCAGCCGTTCCATGGCAGGGGGCTGTTTTACACCGCCGCGATCTGGTGGGAAAAACAGAAAAAAACAACCTCAGAAAATCTTTCGCTCGAACAAAGAGGGAGGGAGGGGGGCGCATCACTGGGTCCTGGGCTTCTTTGGGACGGCAGGGCTGCTAAGCGGATAGGTGCAAAGAAGATTGGCGCTGTGCTGGGGCTAAGGGAAAAGAAACAGGGAGAGTCAATTCCCTACAAAGAGGGGAGAGGAGGGGGTGGTCCGAACTAGGCCAGTAGGCTTCAGACCGTAAACTTTGCTTGACATGTGGGAGCGTCGCATTGAGAAAGAAGAGCCAACAAAGGGGATCGCCGGCACTTTCAAGGGCCAAGAGGGCGGCATGGCACATGGAGAGGAAAGAAAAAAAGATACTCAGGAAGATGTGTCTTGGGAAGGAGAAAGGAATGGGTGGTACGTGGCATAGAAGGCAGTCAGAGGTTCATTGAGAGGCGAGGGATGGAGCAGAGGGGATAACTTGATTGCTCCGGACTCGTTGGAAAGCTGGAAGGGAAATGCAAGGGGTAGGGAAAAGATCGACTCTGACTTATATAAGGGAAGCATTGGCAAAGACGATAGGACAACGCTCGATGTGTGCTCATCGAAAAAAGGAAAGAAAGCGCTCATCGCAAGAGCGCTTGAAGAGAAAAGGAAGTATAATATAAAGGGGAAAAGGTCCTGCAAAATAACTTCGGTATCAGGTGCAGGTGTTTTGTTAGGTAGGGTGTGGGTTGTGGGTTTTTTGGGGTTGGGCTGGCAGAAGAGGCAGAAATGGTTACAGAATGCGGTAGTACCTTTGGATGTAACAAGGGTGGGTGAAGTCGGAAAAACCACGTACTTAGGAGGCGAGCCACAAGAAAAACATTGGGGAACGTGAACAAAACCTCGAACCATAAGGACTTTATCGAGAGATCAAATTGGGATGTGAAGAGTAGAAGGAAACTTCGGGGTTGACGTGATCCGTTCTAGGAAGGGGACAGATGAGCGTTTTGAGTATAAGCTCCGTATAAAAGAGTTAGCGGGACCACGAAATCGAAAGAAAAGATTGAAAGAGGAGAGGGTCAATAAGGTGAACGCATTTCCGGGGGAACTCGATCCTACAGCAGACACTAAGGAGAGAATCGATTTTCGTCTTAGAATACGCTGACCGCTTCAGCAAGAAAGGGCGAACGGAGAAGAACAAACACACAAGGATAGAGATTCATAAAAACCCGGGGTATGTGAAGGTCAATTTAGAAGACTCAAAGAGAGAGATGCATGTATTCCCCCCCAGAGGGGGAGACGCTGCACCCAAGGTAAGGGAGTATGAACAGAGGGGGTAAATTCGCGTCAAAGGGCTGAACCGGAAGTAATGTGTTCACAGGTGAGGTGGCAGTGGTGATTGTCGATACTAGAAAAGAGGAAGAAATGCGCCGCCGCCCCAAGAAGCACTTGAAAGCGAAAAAGTGAAAAAGGGGACAACAAAGAACAGGGTAATAGAAAAATCCAGTGGATCTCTCAACCAGAGCAAGGCCCTGAGTGGACTGGAACTGTCAAGCGAACAGGGGAAGTGCCAGAAACGGGAAAGGAAGAACCAGAGATCCGAAGTGAAAAGAGGGGCAGATGCTCCAATAATCTGTTCGCCGACATATAATCAAGGGGGAAGGAGAGGCGACCGAGGACAAGGTCAGAAGAACCAGAAAGGTGAGAGACATCAGGGTCTCACTCAGGGGAAGTAAAGGAGAGTTACGCTGAGCTGGTTCTTCTCGAGGGGATGAAGCGCCAAACAAATCCGTAGATAGAGAAAAGACGTGGGGGAGAAATCCCCTATCCATACGCCAAAGAGGAGAATGACCGGACGCAAGAACAAGTTGAAAAAGGGGAATGGGAACCGAGTCCGAGAGCATCAAGAACAAGAAAGCTCTCATCATCAACAATACAAAGTTGGGGGGGCTACATGAGGAATTTATTGTCTGGCAAAAAATCAAAATTCTCATATTTTCTGGAAAACTGACCGCCATGCGTTTCATAAAATGGGGGACTCAAAAAAGGGAGAAGGACTGGATGCCGCCGTCCGGGTGGAGGGGAGGACTAGGCGGCTCATCAACCGTTGGGGGCTTAGTTAAGCCAGGCGCGCCGATCAAAAAGGAGAAAGGGGCGATACCGTCAAGAGCTACTACCGCCGAGGACCGAAAGTTGACATAGGAATGTAGCAACGTCGGGGCAAGAGCAGGGGAGCACTGGGGATTTTGCTCAGAAAAAAAGCTCGAAATGAGTACGGGTCAAGGACGCAGACCAGCCGCCTGAGAGCTGCCATCAAAGAGGACAAGGAAAGAGAAAGAAAACCTGCCAATAAATAGCTAAAATCTTTTTAGGGGAAAAGGGTCGGGGACGTGGGCGGTCAACAGAGGACGGCGGTGTACAAAAAAAAAAAAAGGCCGGTCAGAGGCTCGTATAGCGAAGGGAATAGCCTTCTCGGGGCAGCGACCCCGCTTTCCAAGGGAACGAAGACTGCTCACACGAGGCGGCAAATAAATCTCACACGAAGAAAAGTGGGATGCAAGCACGACGCCTAAGAATATTTATTCCGCACAAAGGAGGCCGGGGTACGAGGATAAGAGTCTCCTCGGGACGGGCCGATTTCATAGAACAGGCGTTTTAAGAACGAGACTGGAAGGAAAGAGGGTACTTCAAGACAGAAACTGTCAAGGCAAGGTGTTGCTGGAGTAAGGGTTCAACCCGTGCAAAGAGGCGGAGATCTGGGGGGGGAGAAGCTAGGCAAAAATAAAACTCGGAATCCGATGAAGTGTTCTGCGCATAAGGGAAAGAGGCAAGGATCTATCTGAAGGGGATCAGAGGAGAAACTCAACCACAAACAGGGGTAGGAGGAAAGAGAGAAGGCAGGGAAGGGGGGAACGCCTATCGAAAAACTGCAAGTATGGTCACTGAGGAGCACTTCATCGGTCAACGACCCCGAAACCAGAGACAAGAGTTTTGTGGGACCAAGGAAGCCACCTGAAGGGCTCCACGTCACGGGAGAAAAAACGGAAAAAAAGACATTGAGTCGGAGTCCCTTTGAGAATCCATATCCTGAATTCGGAAACAGGGGGGCCGGACTTAATCTGGGAGACTCGGTCCGGTACAGCCTACTAAGCCAGGTACAATCTTTAGCAAGTGGAATCACTACGGAAAGATACGGGTCAGAAACGCGAAGGCAACAGGAAGGAGGGAGGGGCGATAGGGGCTATGAGAAATATAGTCCGCGGGTCTCCTGACCTAAAGTCGAGGCGTCGCAAGTAGGGGAAAACCCTGCAGAAGTGGACCGGGTACGGGGGCGTGTTAAAAAAAAGGTCGGCGGGTTAAGACCATGTCAAAAACGAATCAAAAGCGGAGCTTCTCCCTTTCAAAGGAAAGTCTCCTGGCTGAGATGGGTCAGAGAAGTGTTGCTTGGCCGTCGGAGGCTGGGAGACGAAGGATCAAAGAATTGGCGCAAGCCTCAGACATAAAGGAGATAGGGGATGAAACGCGGGCGATAGGGAGGATAGGGTTAAAATCCTCACCTAGGGAAGAAGAGGAACGGTATCGTAGGGATGTGCGGGGGGGATAAGTCTGAGCTTGAGACGAAAAGGCCGAAAAGGCGATCCTACGAAGAGATCCCGCCCCATCGGACGTAGGAAAAGGAAAAGGTAGGAGAAGTGCTGTGCCGGCCCCCCTATAAAAAGTCAGGGGGGGGAGTTCAAATATATCTCTATGTGAGTATAGAAAGATGCGAGGGTCAAAAGATATTTTCGAATACATGGGATCAGGGGCTGCCAGAAGGGAAATTGGATGCTCGTCTCTCAGGGAGAGAAGGGGGCCAAGCTGTTTTACCGCAATTGGGGAGGGGAAAAGAAGAGCTACTAGGGGAGGAATGATAAGGGGTACGGACTTTCACCCAGCGAGAAAAATGGTTGTCGAAGGAGAAAAAAGCTAAAAAAGCTCAGCGCAAAAGCTTTGAAGAGAAAGCGTATAACGGTGAAGTAGAGGGAAGACGGCAGCTCTGGATCGGTCAGAAGAATACTCCGGAAGGGGAACGTCACGAGACCTCTTTAGGGAATGCCACGTCAACGGACTTATAGGGGCTCGGTTGGAGATCGAAGAAGGTGGGGGGTAACCCTTGGACAATCAAGAGACGGGGATAAGCACATACAGAGCTGAGAGAAGCAAATTGGGAAGTGTAGAACATCCAGGTGGGGGGGGGGGGGGGGGTGGGGGGGGGGGGGGTGGGGGGGGGGGGGTTTCTTAGGGGGAGTACATAGTCTTCAACTTGCCAAGAGGGATTGCGTCTAAGAATCTAGTAAGAAAGGGAGGCGCGCCGCCATCGAACAGAAGGGGAAGAAAGAGGGGGGGGGCGTCTCATCGCTTGGCAAACAAAGAAAAGTATCCTGGGGGTCATACCCTTCGGACAGAAAACAGACAAAACGGCAAAGCGTCATTCCAAGGGAGATCTTCGCAATACTTTGCTCTAAGATCTAGACAAAAAGGCGGAGAAAAGAGGGAAGAACAAAAGGGGGAAAGCAGGGAATATGAAAATGACGCATAGCCAGCGAGGTGATGGAGTGTCCTAGGATCGAGGCTGCGAAATACGGAGGAAGGGAAGCCCTATTGCCCGCTTCGAAAGGGAAGGAAACTGCGAGTTAGTGGCGTGTGAGAGAAGTGATTGGCATTACAGGGAATCATTGAGAGGGACAGCCTTCAAGAAACGACAACAGCCGGCAACTAGTCAAAATACAGGGAGAGGGGGACGTCCACCCAATTTGAGAGAGACCGGGAAGAGGAAAGGAGGGTGCTGATTTCATTTCGCAAGTAAGTAAATTTGAAAAACTGGACAACACGAGAAGAGCCCAAGGGGGTAAAGGTTCAATGAGAAAAAGAAGGGAAGGGCGCTCCGAAGGAAGGGGAAGGTAAGGGAACCTTCTTAAAAAACAAAGGAAAACTATCCAGAAGAGTATTTAATAAGCAAGGAGATTCACCTTCTCTTCTCGAAATTAGGACGCGCTCGTCGCTCAGGGAGGGAGAATGGGAAAAAGAAAGAAGGGGGGAGGGGGGGGGAAAGAGGAACGCCTGGGGGGAAAACCACTATAAATTAAAAGGAAGAGATCGTCATACTTGAACGAATGTTGATAAACAGCTTTGGCAAACCTGGAGGAAAAAATAGTCCGGAGCAATACGGAAAAAGGGGAAAGATCAGGGGCAAATTCGCAAGAAGTGCTACATTCGAAAGCAGCAACACCCAAAGCAAAATCTAGTATGTAGGATGACACAATCTTGCGCGTGGGAGAAGGGGGGGAGAAGAAGGGTCAGGAAATGGACAGCCCTAAAAAGTGTCGGAAAAAAAAGGGAAAAAAGATAAAAGGGGGGTGCTGCTTCGGTGAACGCGAAATGATAAAAAAAAGCAGCAAAGTCGACAGGGAGCGCTACCGAAGGGTGAGAAAAACGACACAGAAGAAACATCGAGCACGGAGAGGTAAAAAAGAGAATGAAGGGTGGTGGGGCCAAAAGGAGACCAGCAGAGACATCTTCAGTCGTGACAGCCGCCCGGATGGGAACCTCCGCTGGTCAAGCAAAAGAGGAAAAGGAAAAATCGACAGGGAGGCTCCTTAAAAACGGCAGCGACAAAAAAGCGTCGGGGAAAAAGGTCTTCACCAGACGCGTTACCAAAAACAAAGCCGCCCCGGTAACCGGCAAAGGGAGTGGAAAGGGGGAGAGGAGCGAAGTACGCAAAAAGAACCGGCTTGCAGGTAAGAATGAGAGATCAGGACCGTATAGAACCAAATCTCCGGGAAAGGAATCTGGCCGCCTAACGGGAGGGAGTAAGATGGACCGCAACTGCTAAAAGACTTAAGGGGGTAAACGAGGGGAATAAGATCTGACAGAATGGAGGGTACTAGTACAGGTAACTCCCCTGTTTAAGAACGTATAATGGGGGTATGAGGGTTCTTCAAATGTTCAACGGAAAAGAAAATGTTTCGTCATGTGTTGTGATGTCGGTCGGGGTACTGAAAAAAAAAAGTCAGGTGCGTCACTGACGGCGCGGAAGGTTCTGCGCGGAAGTAAAACGGCAAACTCTGTTGGAAGGGGGGGGAAAAAAAGCAGAAGTGCCCAAATAGTCAAGGTAAAGGGAGGGGGGACGCCTCCTATATAAAAACGGAGGAGGAAGATGAGTAGTCCTTCAGATAGAAAACAATGGCACTTATCGAATAACACTTCGCGGCACAAAAGCTTTCAAAAAAATAAGGGGGGGGGGAGTGGAAGGAGAAGGAATTCGCCCTCCAGATCAATAAAAGGAGGAAAAAGTGAATAAACTGAAGACATAACAAATGAAGAAAGGTGACGGTCGGGAACAAATCCTGCATTCCAGACATGACTAACCGGGTGAGGGGTACGTACTATTAAATCGGAAGAAAATAACAAAACACGGTAGCCTCCAAAAGGGCAGGTAAGTGTGGTAGACTTAAAAGTCACTACTCTGAAAGCGCGGCGAAAGCTCATCAAGAGGAAGGTACGGGGGATGTATGGGGCGATAAGGAAAGGATGAGGTAAGGACCTGCAGGGTCAAAGAAAAAAGGGGTCACGTCGAGAAAAGAAGCTGAAGTCACGTGCCTTTTACAGGGGTTTGGGCGCCGTAATAGAGGGACGCCTTTCAACGACGGCCCAATGCCAAGGGGGGGCTCGTCGAATGCAGGGAGAAGCGAAAACTGTACACGATGGCCTGCCGGCGTTGGGTGGCTGCCGATGCAGGGGAAGAAAAAGTGATGGAGTTAAAAATTGGGGGAAAAAAATTCATTGGCAAAAATCACCAGGATATGGAAAAGACCTAAGTTGAGACGGGGTGAAGGGTTCTGGTAATATCAGCGGCCGTTAGATCCTCCGGGGAGAGAGGGGTGGGCTTACATTTGGGGGGAAGACGGAAGACGCGGGACAGAAGCACGGGGTCGAGACCAGAACGCTGGCCTACCGACAAATCAGGGAAGAAAAAACACAATTTCTTCTAAAAGGCTGGAAGGAAAAATAGAACGCGCAAGCTGGTGGGCATTGGAAAAGAGAGGAGGTGGGAAAGTGAAACAGAAATTGCTGGGAAGGAATATTGTTAGAATCGAGATGAGGCCGCTGTTCTCCAGGAAGCTCAAACTGGTTAGGAGGGCGAAAGGGAAGGGTAAAAATTTATGCTTACAGGATGAAGATGAGGAGAGTTATCGCAGATAGAGGGGGTCGATAGGTACCCAAGGAAAAAAGATCGATGGTTGGTTGGAGCAGACAGGAAGAATAACCAGAGTCAGAGAACGAGAGTAATCATCAGTGAAAGAAAAAGGGGAGGACGGTTGGTCTGCTGAACAGAACATGTATCAGTTCAAGTCTGAAGCCTGCGTAGAAGAATCTGAAGAGGCAGAGGACATGATTCACACTTCAACGGGTGTCTTCTCGGTTGGGGACACAGAAGGGGGGGGGGCCACTTTTAACAAGACCTTCACGGAAAGTCAGAAAGAAGGAGCATTGGGAAGAAAAATTGGGATGTGACACGAGGGGAGAGAGTGCAGAGAGGTTAAAAGTGATAAGTTCTGGCTCTTGTGAACTTCTTTCTACGAAAAGGAAGTCTAGCTCTCGTAGACCAGACAAGTCAGTGAAACACCTAAACGACAGTACTGGCCAGGAAGCAATGGGGGGAAAAAAAGATTAGTTTGTAACAATGCGCAGGGAATGGTACCAAAAAAGCAAAAAGACTAAAGCATCAGGAGTCAGGCGAATTCAAGGCGAGGAAAAAGTCTCAAATACTTTTCTGAAAAGAGAAAACGGGAGGAAGAAAAGAGAATTCATAAAGGGGTAAGAGGTACAACTGATTGGAAAGGAAGAAAACCAGATGAAGGCAGTGTAGTCTAGGTCGGATCGACGGAAACCCCGGATAATGGGACTGAGTGCACGGTAATGGAAGCGTTAGTTGAAAAATTGCTCCTGGTCTGGGCAAGATGAGTTAACGCTAAGGGTGGAGAGCTTAGGAAAGTCATTGCGCAAAAGACGGACAAGCAGACTAGAACGTATACCGCCCAAAAGAAAGATAATGCGTCCCATCCCAATTTGATCTGAGACGGCAAAAGGGACGGGGAGAGGTCGAAGGTGAACACAAAGGGGAAGAAAACCGATAAATCCGAAGGATTTGACAATGCGTAAACACACTAACGGAAGAAAAGGGAGGCACGGGAACGGCCGAGAGGGAGTAACAGAATTGGGAACCGCGACTTAACAAAAAAAAACCTATCGGAACACGGGGTCTCGCCTTGAGGGAACGCTCGTGCGCGAGACGGGGGAGGGGGAGACGAAGTGGGGGGATGAACTGCGCCCAACAAACATCAAGTCGAGAGGGAAACAGACGGTTGTGAGGCAACGCCGACAGGAATTCGATACTACACATAGAGATCGAACATACCACGCCATCAGGGGAGGGGAAACAGGGGCCCACTGTCAGATCAATAAACCGAAAGAGATAAAAAAGGAAACCCCGTGCGATCTCCTCGAGAAGGGAATAAAAATGAAACGGCTGGGGAGGGCACAAAAGCTCACAAAATTCGATATGTGCTGGAACTTACCCAAAAATGCGTTCATAGTTTAATGTAAAAAAAAGTTCGAAGAACTGTGCCTGGAACGAACGGAGAAGCTGCGGCAAAAATGGGGGGGAGCGTCAGGAAAAAGCAGAAAGATCAAAAGCAACTATGAGATAAGCGGCGCTACCCGAAGGAGAGAAACACCTTCAACAGAATAGCATTAGAAATCTAGGTTATCACGTGATAAAAAGGAGCCACGATCTCCAATGGGTCACCCGCCGGGACATAGGAAGCCCTGCCCGCGAAGCACAAAGGAAAAACAAAAAGTGGACATGAGTGCAGCCAAGTTCAAGGGGCATCGACAAAGGGGCAGGGGGAAGCGTAGGGGCAGGTTCGCACAATCGGGGGGAAGGAAACATCCAAGTGTAGAAAGAGAATAGGGCGAGGGCGAATCAGAGAAGGGTAGGAGACCCAGACCGCAAACTTGAAACAGTTGAAAGTAAAGAATCGCTCAACGAAGAGAACAAAAACACGGGACAAAAAAATTGGCTGCCTGGCGCGCCTACGACTTAAGCGTAAAATTTCAACGCAACGAGAGGGTTTAATGGCCCGTCCCGGGGGGGGGGGAGAAGGGCACGACCTGCGACGAGGAATAGTCCGGTAAGAAACGTTGTATATCTTAGAAAGGGGCATGATGGTAGGGAAGGGCAAAAGACAAAACTGGAGTCGGGGAGGTGGTTTAGGAAATCAAAGAAAGGGGGGTGGAGGAGGGGCACGGACAATAGGAAAAAAAAAAAAAAATGGAAGTGAGCAACTCAAACGATTGGAAGGTTAGGGTCTCCACAAGATGCTAGGCTCATCTGCCGGATCGCGCATCGAAAAAAAAAAAGGGAGAGGGAAGATGCTTCTATCCGAAGGAACAGAGGGGAGTCTGGAAGGGAAAATGTTCATCGAAACAAGTTTGAGTTGAAGAGAAATGACAAGGAGGGACTCGCGATATCGAAGAAATTAAGAAAGCAAAGAAACGGAAAAATAAAAAAAAATGAGAAAAAGTTTTGAGTGCATTGAAAAACCGTGTGAAGAAGCACTTAAATATCCGAAATCGGCGGTGAGTGTTAAAGAGAAAAAGGCTCTGTAAAAAGAGAGTAAGGGGGGAACTACGAGACACCGTAAGGCAAAATTGGGAGAGTGAAAGTTCACGAGAGGGGTAAGCCAAGCCAATGTCTGATGGTACGTAGAAAGGGGGGGGCGATATCGTTGAGACCGAAAGACAAAGGGAAAAGGTGTCAGAACGAAGCAGGAACGAGCTATCGCCCGAGCCTGACTCCGTGAGTGGAAGGGGCGGATTGGTAACAAAGAACTGTCGTAAGAAACAGGGCCAAAGGAAAAAAGAAGACAAAAACTTGGGGGGAAAAAAAAACAAACAGGGGGGGAGCTGCGATCATGGCGGACTGGGTTCTTGGAGCCGTCTGCGGGATGAAGACGAAGGGGAACTGGCTGGGCTCTGGGGGGCAAAAGAAAATTATATCTCTGTCAAAAAAGGGGAGATGCTGAAGGTTCAAAAGGGAAAACATCGAGGTAAACCGTAAATCAGATCTTTGCAGTGAAGTTGATCCGTCGGCAAGAAAACTGGAGGGAAAGAAGCATGAAAAAGGGGGGGAAATACGCATCGTCGACCAGAAGGGGAACGGAGAACAAATGAAGGTCTTCTAACGGGCGTGCGGCAACCAGATATGACCGCAAGCTTTGAGGAAAAGGGAGAGAAAATGTTAGGGATCGTGCAGAAATAAGAAAGGGAAAGGGAAGTTGCTATATGAGAGCAGATAGATGCCATAGGGGGGATCCTTGAGGTCATCGGAAGCATGAATCACAGTGGTTCCATAGCTTGGGGTCATGGAAAAGGTCTGGAAAGGGGAGCTGCTCTGGCGTACGATGGATAGAATGAAGTACAAGAGTCACCAGGCAACAAAGACTGTGTGGGAGAAGAGAAAAAAAGGAAAGAACCCCTACAGAGCAGAATCTCCAAGAAGAATGATAACGGTTAAAAAGAGGGTGTTGGTTCGTACATAATAAGAGGGTCGGTGGGTCCGTCTGGCATAAAAAAGAAGAAAGGAAAAGATGTAGAGTTAAAGGGGGGGGGGGGACTGAGGGTCGTGGGGAGGCAAGTCCCCTTTAGGAACGTTGCTTGACAATGAAAAGTGGGGGTGGGAAAAGTCCCATACCTGCGAACGGAAAGCAACCGATGGAGGATCCTTTTGAGGTCAAATTTTGAGGGAAAATGGACCGGGAAGGATTCGGTGACCGGATAGTATGACTCGGGCCCGCTTGAAGGAAAATTGCGTCTAGCATCAGCGTAGAGGAAAATATACGTGTCCACGCCATCAAAGGACTGAAAAGGGGGAAGAAGAGACCAAGTAGTGGAAAAGAAAAGTGATAATGGGTTCCGAAACCGATACTAAAGCATCAAAGAAAGACTTGCTTAATTCGAAAGAGCGACCGTTCTCAAATAAGGGGGATTAGGGAGAAGGCAACAACAACACAACGGATGAGAGAGAAGAACAAGTCAAAAGGTGTGAAGATCAAGGGCAGCAAAGCAGGGGCAGAATGCAAGAATAAGTCTGATGGGGGGGGGGACAAAGTTAGGAGAATCGCCGTTTCTGAAACGATAAACTGCGTATTGCAACTCCTAAAGAGAGAGATTGCTTCCTGGCAACTGTTCGAGAGGGAAAAGAGGGGATGTAGGATAGATCATGAGGAAGGAAGAGAACGCAAAAGAGACGGGAAGAACAGCACGGAAGAATGAGTCCATCATTGATCTCTCAAAGCGGAAGAGACGGGAAAGAAGGAAGGAATTTCCGTTACGGCAGTCAGGGAAAGTTTCAACCAAAGGGTGCCAAAAGAAAAAGATGTCAGCCAACGGGGATCCGATGAGCAGCAAAAAAAAATTCTCACAAAGACGGTACGAAAACAGTAGTAAGAAGACGAGCTGGCCTGCACAGACGGAAAAAATAAGGGCAAAAGACTAGTAAGAAACAAAAAAGTGGATCTACTTTCTCGTACTTGGGATAGGAACATCGTGCGCTGAGGGTTTTCAAGGTCTCGAAGGGGGGGGGGGGAGGAGGCAGCCCAACAAACTCGATCGGGGTGAGGAGGAAAAGATCAAGGGACCGCAAGAAAATTCGCTACTCAAGCAGATACGAATCCGGAAAAGAAAAGGATAACACTGACAAATAAATAACCTCGAAGGGGGGATAGCAGCCAAGACTCCGAGAAAAGGAGGAAAATAGCATTGCTACAGGAAGGGGGGAGGGCAACTCAAAAGGAAAAGGGACAGCATAGGGGGGGCTTTTGAACTTACAACCAGCCTGGCAGTTGGGACCGGAAACCGAACCTCGATGCTGGCCGCCTGCCAGTTGGGTGCGTGAAGAGAAGCAGCATCTCTCCAAAGGATTTGACTTAGGGTTCCCTGAGTCAAGCAGAAAGATTAAGCAAAAAACGAGGAGAGTCAGCGATACCTTCCTAGGGGAGGACCGAGCATCGTACAGTAGAACAGGAGTGAGAGAACGATATTCCGGTTTGGGGGGAAGAAGGCCTCAGAAAGCGGTCTGACCGCAGACACTATTATCATAAGGGCGCCAGCCAGTAACGGGAAGGGGGAAATAGGACAGGATGCGCCGACCGTGTAAGGGAGGAAAAGAGCTTTGAAGGAAGCTGGAAAGGTTCGTCCAAAAATACAGATGTAAAAAGCGACAAAGGAAGAGGGAGGCTGCTCGGGCGATAGAAGGGAGAAAGGAGGAACTCTGGTCTGCTGCGAAAAGCAGCAGTAACAGATTCCGGGCGCAACTATATACCCCGGAGAGCCGAAAAAGAAAACATTGTGCTGCAGGCGCACTCCGAATCGGTAGTGGCGTGGACACAAAAGGGCGTAAAGAGGAGGGTCAGGCATCTTATTAGAACAAGGTAGAAGGAAGTGGAGAGTGCGGTAAACTACCGGGGTAAAAAAAAGGGAAAGCGGAGGGCAGTGGTGAAGAAAAAGGGTCCCCTTAGTGGGGGGGTCGGTAGTTTTAAGGTTTGGATTTTGCAGGAAGGGAGGCGCTAATTTTCGTAAGGGTTTGGAACGGGGGCGAAAAGATTGAGGGGGACGGAAGTGTGTGAGAAGTCCAGAAGGGTCAGGAGGTCAATCAAGTAACGA
>Ga0179591_1373614_pt1 | contig 13147 bp, 11 predicted proteins | sample CZOMad2_1_08_16f_FD_182891 | JGI IMG/M metagenome (GOLD analysis project Ga0179591, IMG submission 182891) | Vadose zone soil fungal communities from Angelo Coast Range Reserve, California, USA - CZOMad2_1_08_16fungal (PacBio error correction) | ecosystem: Environmental > Terrestrial > Soil >...
AGACGTGGGCAAAGGAGAGGAGGCCGGAGCTAGTAAACAATAGATTGACGGTAAGCAAGAACCGCGGCAAGGGGGAATTAGGGGGACTAGGGGGAGCAGGTGAATCATCAAACAAGAGGACGAGCAGACAGTGAAATACACTGGAGGAGAGCAATCAGTGGTCAACAATCACCGTATATAAGTGTATCATAAAGAAGAACAACCGCCGAACCGGCACATACCCAGGGCATTAAAAAACCGGGACGGTGATTCTCGCGCTGTCCCAGAAAAAAAAAAGGAAAAAAAAAGAAAAAGAAAAAGCGAATGAAGCGAGTGTGGAAAGGCTACTATTCATCAATACAGGGGGCGACCGCACGGTGCGGGTGCTCAATGCTCAAAACGGACGAGAAACGACCACCCGCTGGGGAATCAGGGGCGTCGAGGATAAAGGGTGGGGGGAAGGGAGGACCGGTACAAAAACCCAGCTTCAGCGCGCGGACAAGTCACGCAAGCGCGAAAGAGTCGCCTTCGAGAAGAATCAACGGGCAAGACGGCCGGAAAAGGGAGCTGGTGAAAAAGGAGGGAATGAACATTAACATCGACAGGTCCGTGGGGAAGTTGGCACGCTGGCCGTGTGATGAATATGTCGGCAGGCCTTAAAGAGACAGCGCGCCCCAGAAAGGCACATCATCCTGAGCGGCATACATCGGATCTCCTCAGAAAAATTGGCAGGAAGTGATAAGCCTGCCCAGGGGCGAGACGATGGTAAACGTTAAAAAAGAAACAGAAAGGGGCTGCCCAGAGGCTTTCCTAACTGGGGATTGCAATCAAAAAAAAGTCCGGGAGGGTCACCTGTACCAGGGCTGTCAAACTCGCGGCAGCATCCGACCGGTGAAAGGAGAGAAGTCAGAGGAAAGATAGGACGGACAAGATGAACTGGGATGGGACGCCCTCCATACATGCAATCTGCTAATCGGAAAAATTCAGCGGACGGAGAAATTGCCGGATTGAAAGAGGCCGCCGTTAGCGGGTTCCAGGGGCCAAGGGCGGATACAACGAGCAAACAAGGAGGCAAATTCGACAATGGGTGTGACTCGGGAGCATATAGATCTGAAACGCCCAGAATTCTCCGTAAGAGAGCTGGAAATCGGGAAAGAGGGCTCGAGATTGCGTTCAATCGCCGCCTGGGCCGAGGCGCGGCGCGGTGGTGTGGCTTGAAATCAGTGCCGCAGCTGCGCAACACCTTTTCAGAGGAGACACAAGGGGATTGGTCACGAATAGGCTCCAGTCCGTTCGCCTGCGAGGCCCAACTCCGGTCCCGATGCTCGCGGCCTGGTGTTACGCGCCTCCCTCAATTTTCCTCCTTCGACGACGCGGGAAGGGACAAAGGGTCTCAGGGGAATAAAGGAGGGAGGGACGGCCGGGTGCTCAAAAGAAAAAAAAAGGTCGGGCGATTGGACGGCTCGACCATCCGATCACAAGGGAAGGAGGGAAGAGAGATCCGAGGAGAGAGGTCGAACGAACCGCCACGTGGGAGGGACCGCAACGGGAAACCAGTATCGAGACCGGGGGGAAAGGAAGCCACAAACACCCTCCATCTTTGAGCCAGAATGACGATCGGGCGCGGGAGGCGCGTAAACAAGCATCAAAAATCAAAAACGCAAGAAGAGAATGCCCACGTTCCAAAATAGTATCAGAAAGAAACTGCGGCAGAAAGAAAGTGTGCCCAAAGGTTTGGAACATTCCTAATTCCGAAGGTGTTGCGCAGCAAAAGTGAGGCACGCACCACAAACGGCGACAGCGCCTAGGCCCAGGTGGCTCATAGCCGACCAAACCAAAACCACTGCCGAATCTAGACGAATTGCTGCTCCCAGAAGACGTGCCGGGGGAAGATAGAACTATGCGAGTAGGTACCTAAAAAGTGTCGAATTGACCGTAAGTGTCGCTCTCCACATCGTAAGAAACGGAAGTCACGACGCGAAAATCAAGCGGAAAAAATTTCGTAAGCCGCCGATGAAGCATTCGAGTAGCGCAGAGATTTTAGAGTAGCCGGGGCGCCAGCCCAATTAGATACCTCGAGGTTCACTATCGGAAGGAGACTGATAGACGTACAAGACGAGCTTTATCACAGATGGCCGTCGGTCAGAGTCTGGCCGCGAGGTTTGTTGTTTGAACCTGTCCAGGAGGGGGGCATCGAAAGCCATAGGAAATGCAACTCAAGTTCCAAGATGGTCCGTAGGTCCAAGCTAAAATACGGCTCAACGCTTCTCCGGCGAAACGATCCCATACCATCGCGTTTAGGAACACAAAGGTGGAGACAGAAGGAGGAGGTCGAATTTGAATGGGAACTTCTGGCTTACATCAGGACACCGCATCCCTTCGGATGTGAACTGTGGGTCGCGGGCGCTGTAGGCCAAAGCCAGATAAATCATGGGTGCACAGGCACGTGCACTCGGCCAATCTACATGGGCCATTATTAACAAACACCGAAAATAGAGGACGGCCGTTCAAGACCGCAAATTATAACTTTCTCAAGTGGGGGCGTTGTCGGCAGAGCAATCGTATTGCTCACTCCTTCCTTCTCCAACGAAAAAGTCGACATGAAAGGAAGGGGGTGGTCAAAAAGCCCCCCCCCGAAAGCGACTGGGGGGCTAACGTGCGCCGGGGGTAGCGGGAGGACAACCAGGGTAAACCCTTGGGCCAAATGGGGGTCGTAAACGAGTCGATCGAGCACTGCAGGCTTCAGCCGCTGGGTAGTCAGCGCACAGTGCTCAGAAGAAAAAAAAAAAACCTTCTTGGCCTTGGGCCGGACGGGTCCAGACGGGAGATGATCCCATAGAAGAAACGTTGAGGTTGGAAAGGGCACTCAGTGGCAGAAGGATCCTTGCCGGAGCGTAGTGGAACGAGTACGGACCGAGGGCGGCGTTGAGCATGATGGCGGACTCTCGCCCGATGGAGGTAACACGGGGGAATTGGTATCTTCGGCCCGCTCGGTCGGCGCTTGAGGCTGTCGAGAAACAAGCGACGCTGCGAGCAGCCGTAGTCATCTCCGGGGTAATAAGACACAGAGGCTCGCCAGCCCGTCTTATTGGGGGGGTTATACAAGAACCGCAAAGGACAGAAAAACCGCGGCCAACAGGAAGTGAAAAGTCCCGCGAATGATGTAACACGAAAAAATGGTCGGAGCGAATAAAAGAGGTCCAAAGATCTCTTAAAACTCGGCGAAATATGGGCGAGCAGGGAAAGAATTTTGATTTAATGTCAAATAGCCTTGGAATGCTGGGGTACGGCGTGGCTGGGGCCACCAATAGGAAGGTTGAAAAAGAATGGGGGTTTTTTTTTTTCTGCTGCCGGGTGGTAAACACCGCAGGAGCGACGACTGGGAGGTCAACAAACGGGGGCACGGGCAATTACCGGCCCTAACCACACTCGAACCAGATCGCATTGATGGGGGGACCCCGGCTCGGGGGTGCGACTGGAACTCCGACAAAGGGGGTGTTGTTAATGGGAAGATCGAGCAACTCGTTGTAAACATTCCGACCAAACGCGCGGGCCAGCCGTACTAAAACTACAGAAATTCTATTTTCCACCCAGGGATACCATCCGTGCCGTCTAGCACCGAGGGGGCGAGCATGCGCTTTTCGCCATGCGCGGCAGCTGCGTGCATGCGGGCATTCACCGGAAGAGCGTTGAAGGGACAAGAAAACCCGCATAACGGGAGTGCGGGAGGCAGCCCCGAAGAGGGGGAAAGGCAAATCCCTGGGGAAGACCGGTTCGCTTGTATGCAAAGGACGAAGGGAACCACTGGGGAGGAAGTGCTTGGGTTGGTCGAGGCGCCTCGTGTCCTTCATCACCCGTATTACTCGGTCAAACAATGGACGGACTATCTCATAATCAAGAAAAGGGGCAGGAAATTCTCCTAAGAGTCCTCCACTCTTTCCGTACTCATCCTGAGAGATAGCTTCAAAGAGGGGAGGCCAACGTTTTGGTGGTAAACTGGAAAGAATACTTCGTAGCGTTACTACAGGGATAAGACGCCAAAATGAACCGAAGGGTAGTGGGTGGGAAAAAAAAAAAATTTGCCCGTCCTGTGAAGGCAAAAGCATTTTATTGGATCGAAGTCGACGTGGATCCGAGGGGGGGATATTGTGTTATGACCCTGGCAACACCTTCACATTCCCTACTTAACAAGGATGTTCTAAAACCTTTCGCGGCAAGAACGAAGGAGGTCAACGGTACTACAGTCCGCAGAGGTCCTCTCCAAGACTGGCCGAAGGAGCCCCCCAACGCTCCCAGTACCCTAAAATATTGGTGGGAAACTGCGTGTAACCTCCCGGTTGGGAAGCTAAAAAGAGAACACAACACTTCGAATGCAGTGAAGATTCCGCTTCCGATCGGTGACGGAGAACGCTCCCATAGCTTGGCTGGACTTTTCTCTGTGTCACCATTGGTCACCTTTCGTCGGCCAGCTGCTGACTGGAAGGCAGAAAGGGAGATTCGTGGAGTGGGGAGCTCCTGCAAACGATAACCACCAACGGCGCTCAGATCACGGGGGCAGCGGCAGTGGAAAAAATCCAAGCGTGACACAATGTTTAAGGAAGATCCGAAAGAAAGGTCGAGCGCATTCCGGCCGGATGGGGAAAACACCGGAAACCGATGGCCATAGCGCTATTCTGGAAAGGAGGACCTACGACAATTATCGCTGAACAACGGTTGAAGGTGGACGGCTATAGAAGAGGGTATGACGTTCAGGCGAACGGGGGAAAAGCGTGCAAAGGACTTACTGGGCCTCTCTGAGACGAATAGAAAAAAGAGTCTTAGCGCAAAAGGCCTGACCCTGGGCTAGGAAAACAACCACCTTCCAGTGGCTCTCAGCATGGGGGGTGCCACCGCGAGAGGATTGGGATCAAGGCTTGACCTGAAAAAATCTGGCATGTGTATTACCCGAATGATACATTCACGGGACAACCGTATGCCGATGACAGGCGAAACAAAGGGAGAGGCAGTGAACTGAACCACAACCTCAGCCTGTCATATTAGAGCATCGAGAAGTCCACAACAGCGAAATCCCTCTCTGAGAACAAGCGAATCGGACGGGGAGGGGGTTTGGAGGCGATATAAGGGGGGTGGGAGAAGCTATCTATCAAAACATGTGCGGGTTTAAAGATCCGGCAAAAAACCATACGACATGATTAGGCGCGACAGTGGCGGGGAAATACAAAAACCAAAGGATATGTCAAGCCCTCATCTGAGTGTCGTGGGGGAAAAACACTCAGAGGAAAGTACGCACTTATGGGGGTCCGCGGAAGCCAGAGGCACATTAGGAAGGGCGTTGGGGTACGGTCTCCATCTCAATAAGGGTAAGTAAAGAGTAGCATTGAAAACGCCTCATCGACAATATGGGGGTCGCACAAACTGCTCTCTACGCCATTAATTTCCAAAGTTCCAAGAGATATGCAAGCGTGGAAAGCTCGCTCCGGATCATCGAGGGGGGGAGGGAAAAAGAAAGAGACCGTGTACTGGGGTGGGGAATTTCGCGCCGCTTTGCGTTCCAAGGGGGTCGGGGAAGTAGCAGAAAGCGAAAAATGAGAAAGACCGCATGCCGTCATACACTGAGGGAGGGATGCTGCATCATACAAACTTCGAGGCTAGGGGGGCAAATCCTCAAGCGCTGAAAATACCCGAAAAATTGGGGTCCAAGTCAGAAACGAGCCGCATGTGAAGGAAAAATCTGGAAGGGCAGCTATAAGAAAATCAATCAAAGGGAAAAAGTAAAGCGTTCCACCACTCAGGACGATCAACTTGAGACAGAGGGTAACAGCAACGTATCATAGGGGAAAAGAAACTCCTACGCCTCCTATACTGCAATCAAGAGCAACGACAACCACGGATGTGATCTGCTCGCTGAGGAAAAAACATGCGGGCCGTCACTTTCGGGCTACGACCTCCAATGTAAAAAAAAGGGCAAAAATCGTTCAAATCGGGAGCGGCTTGGTTGCCCAACCGCGCACAACGAACGACAACGCCTCGATAGGCAGGCGGGCTCTGTGGATAACAAAAAAAAGGGGAGAAATAGCACATGTCGACTTCTCGCGATGAGACAAGAGGGCCGCGGCACAAAAAAGGGGAGCGAGGCGAAACGGAGAAAAGAGGAAGGCGAAGGTCGGAGTAAGGCCGTCCATCAGGTACAGGATGCGTGGCCAGCATAAGGGGCAACATTCAGAGTCACGATTGAGAATGGGCGCGCCGGGGGGGGGTTAAAATGTCAGGATGCGGGCGCAAAAAATGCCCAAGCCACAATGGTAACATCAGCAGAAGAGCGCTTCTGGAAAGGATAAAATCCGACTTCAATCAATTGACAAAAGGTGGACCAAAAAATCTCGTGGAACAGACGAGGGAGTTTCTCCCGGACTAGATAAGGCCTCACCTGGGGGGAACGGGTGTTGAGGGCGCAGAAAGGGGGGGGGGGACGGGGCTACCCAACCTTTACGGAATAAAATCGGGAACAGCAGCGTTCCCGACGTTCCATGCGGGTTTCGCGAGAAATAATGGGCACGAAACTAGACAGAAACGGTGATTAACCGGACTTGTGAAGCATCCAACAAGACAAATCTCTGGCGACGACTCGGACATCTGTCTGCAAGTGTAGGCGGAGACGAATGAAGGGGGCGGTCGCGCGACGGTCAAGTATGAAGCGGTGTTAGACTAAGAGGGACATGAAGGTCAAGGGAAAAGCGGGGAAGTTATCGAGAGTGTGCGGTCCGAGAAGAACGGCTGTAAGACCGAGATACTCTATGCGACAAGAAGCATCCTCGGGGGATGGTGCTCCTTGGCGTAAGAGAAGGAGAGCCCTGGAAGAGGCCTGTTGGGGCTTGCGCTCGGCCCTAAGGGGAGGGACAACTTAGTGAAGGGGGACAGGGCAGGCCGCCGGGCGGAGGCAAAGATACGCGACCTACCGTCCGTGAAAAGAGGGGGGGGGCCCTAAGATCTCGATCACTGTCGATAACTCGGAGCTGTTGAAGTCCGCAGAAGGATCGTTAACTCAGGTTGTCGAAACTTCGAACGAGGGAGGGTGAAAGACGGAGAAAAATGTGCCTTGGCCTCATCCCGGGGCGAGTCGCATAAAGAGGCGCCGAGATCTGCAAGGGATGACAGAAATAGGGACTCCGTTGGTGGAAATAAAAAACGGAGGAAAGTCCAACAACATGTGTAAGACCGTGGTCTTGTGAAAGATCCGAATTCGGAAGAGGTCGCAATTAGAATGGGGGACTATCGGGCGAGATGCGCCAGATCTCAAGGAACGGGCGACTATCTGAAAGATCTCATGCAGCCCAGGTCCACCGGACAGGGTAACGTGGCTTGACCAATCCTGACCTCACGACGGAATGGAAACATCCGAGGGGGGGGCCTCAGCCAAGGACTGAGCAAACCAAACCACGCTCAGCAATCCTCGGCCAAAGGGGAGATCTAGAGGGACGAACAAGGAACAGCACAATCAGCTTCAAAGCGAAAAGTCTTCAGGGGAGGTCGTCTGCCGGCCGTGGGGAACTATAGAGAGGATGCGAGGGACGGGATCTCATCCCTTGGGGCGAATTTGGGTACTAGCTCCGATCAAAGCAACAGAGGGGGAAGTCCGGGACATAATCACGCCTCCTCTACCAAGATGGGGGGGGCTCTTTGACCATGCTTGACTCAAATCCGCCGAAACGACGTGCCGCCGTATGAATGCATGAATTATAGACAAAGATGGGGGGACAATATATACTCTCTTTCAAGCCAAATCCTTGGCTGCTGAGAATAGGAGGGAAAGGCCTCGCCTGCTTGAAAGAGCAAGGAAGGGGAAAACCTGCACCGCTGGCAAAATTTGGGGCCAGCCCCTGGTCCAGGAGGGGGGGCAGCGTATCTGGAAAACCTGAGGCCAAAAGAGTGCGGAGAACCGCGGGGGGGAAAGTTGATCCCCTCGTCGAAGGGCGATGAGAAAGATCCCATCCGAAGATGCAGTAGAATCTTTGAGCAAAGCGGATGGTGAATGGGGGGGGAGGGAGGCGAGAACTCAATCTCCCGAAAAAATCAGGATAGCCGTGCGTGCTTCGGTACAGGGCCAGGATTGCCGACATGGGACGACCAGAAAAAGAAAGGACGGGCAAACATTGTCATAACGGTAAAAAAATCGAGGGCCATTGCGCAGTTTGGGCAACCGCAAGAGAAAAGGGACGGGACAGATAGCGGCCGGCGGATCAAAGTTCGGGCATCCTACGAGAGAAGACCTTGCTCGGTCCATTTCCTTCTGTCTCTCAAAGCAGGTGCCATAAAAAATAAAACTCGACCGCTAAAACAATTCGCGGTCAGGCGATCTGAGGGTTTCGCGCTTGGGATACGGGGAGAAGGTTGAGGGGACCCGCCAGGAGGTTGGCCGGGAAAGGGGGGGGGCGGAATCGCGGAGATTAGACATGGCAAACAATCGCGGCAGCAAGTCTGCAGCTCGACAGAGCAAAAAGAAGCGCGTGGGAATACCTTCAAATGGACTGCTGGCAGCGAGAAGGAGTCACGGCAGGAGGTCATACAGGATTAAAGCCGTTGGAGCCACGAGGGGTCAACCACAGAATGTAGGCAGCACCGGGGGGGGTGTGAAAGGAGAATCGCGGGGGGTCGGCCATGGCCCGGCAATAGAGTGATCGGAAAAAAAATTCTCATTCCAAGACGGCTCAAAGGTGACGATAGGCCGCTCGGGAGGTGGAAGGGATGAGGCTGGGAGCGAAGTTCGAGAGTTGGAGGGCGAGTCCGGCGGCAAGGGAAAAACTGGAAGGTAAGAAGGCGCGCTGCACGAAACGTGCTGGTATTAGTGAAAAAAATAAAAAAACAACGATGCAATTCCCTGTCCACCAAAAAAGACGGATGGGGATGAATTTCCAAATCAGGAAATGGGGCCGGTCCGGACAAGGATTACGCGGGGGATTGAAAAACAACGATCGCGGGAATCCTTCGGAGAAGGAAGTGGCGAGCACAGATCCGTCAATCTTAAGTTGAAGAAATTGGATTCGAAAGGGGGGATTAGAGAAGGAAGATAACCGGTGATTGGGAGGCTATTGGGCTGATAAACCTAAGGGGAGCAACAGACATTGATGGCGAACAATCGAGCGGAAGGCGGGACGGAGAATTGTGGCGGGCACAAAGACAAGATCGATTGATTGACACCCTAGGTTAGAAGCAAAACGGGTGGTGTGGGAATGGGGATACGGAACCTACCTAAGGGGAAAGATCTCAATTCGCGAAGAGCCGGATAGGAAACGAGGAGAAAGTTCACGACTGGGTTCCCGAACAGATCCTTCCTATGTAAGTCGAGAGCGCAAGCCGGTTCTCATCAAGGGGATAAGTGGATATAGACGGAAGGAAGCTGATTTTGCTGGGAGGCAACCAAAAAAGCTTTGTTGCGAGAATCGTAATACGCGGGCGCATAAAGGGGGGGAAGGTGAGTGGAAAAAAACGGTCATCCCACAAGACGAAGAAGTTTTCACAGGGGCACAAGCAGGGCAGAGGAGGTCATAACAAACCATTACGCCGCACACTGTATTCCGGTCTTGGGAAGTGGCGAAGGCCGTGGGGAAAAACAGCAACCCGGATAGAAGAGTTGACTGCATGTCGAGGGAGAGTGCCTCGAGGGAAAACCGTCAACCTTCAATTAAAACTGAAACTCACTAAAGGACAGAGATCCTGCGCGAGGGAGGATAGGCCCTTCAGTGGTCGGAGCAAAAAAGGGGGGGCGGCGACGAACAAGGGGTAGGTCTAGGCAGACAAAAAAAGACAGAACAGGGCCATCGACCAGAAAGGGTAGTGGGCGAAAAAAGGGGGGCAAATGCTCAGACTCAATTGGGAGTAGTACGGGTGCAAAAGACTGATGCCGAGCGTGTTGATTCTTGAACCATTCACAACGAAATAAGCGCGCGTAACGATTTGCTCAAGGGGAGGGGCGCAAAAATTCGAACAGTCACTCCTCGAACTGTTAGCAAAAAAAAAAAAATACGGGAAGAGCGCAAAGGTGTAGAAAAACCACGTGTGCCAAAGAGTGCCGGCCACATCAAAGGAAAGTTATGGAATCCTATAGAAATCCGGCGTTGGAGCCAGACTCAGCTACTAAATCACAACAACTATGATAAAAGAAGGATGCAGCGGGAACCAAACGCGAATAAGAATACCAGCACATCAGGGGAGGGGGGGGTATGAGGGGGAGAGGGTCAACTGCAAAAAACGTTCTCGACGCCAGTCCGTAGACCACTAGCCGGCAAAGAATTACTTGTAGGGGGAAAAGCCAGGAGTCACAGGGCGAAGATCGGAAAGTAGGCATTGGTGGGAGGCATCCAGAAAAATCCAAGTCAGTCAACTTCGAGAACACCGTCGTCTAAATTCATGACGGTAATTTGCGCAACCAGAACGACAGACGTGACGTTCGATGTGCCAAGGAATCGCCTATGGATCAAGTGGACAATAACGGAGCAGAAACCCACACCTGGAGGAGGACAGGTGGGCTCTAAGGCGAGGACGTCACTCGAAGACAGCGGTAAATGAAAACTGAGAAGAAATACTGAAGCGCTAAGGCGAATGGAAAAAAAGGACGACGAGAAATGCGGTTTTGCCAACAAACGGACGGCGCTGTCCAGTAGGAAATGACGAGCGGCATGTGGAAGAACCTGAATTGAGAACTGTCGTGAAAACATTTGTCTTACAGGGGGGATGCCCTGAGGTACAGGGGGAGAAGTCCCACGGCAGGGATGGCACTATATCTGAGAAATCACGATTAAGGTTGAACGAAAAACCAGGGATGCAACATGGGAAAAAAAAATGGAACTAATGCCAGGATACGAGGAGGAGACACATTTAATGAAAGCGGGAAGGGTCAAAAAAAGGGGTGTTCAAGATCTCGAGGGAAAAGTGGTTTTCCCGGGACTAAATCCATGACTAAGTGCAAGGTGAGAAAAGAAGCTGCAGAGACACATACCATAAAAACACACCGCTGGGAGGATCTTGGAACAGCGAGGGGGCGTTCATCAACTATCGGTTCGAAAGGTTGAAGAAACCAATTCGAAAAGGTAATTTGTAACGAGTTGCCCAGGGAAAACTGGGGACGACATAAAGCGAAGGGCGTTAGATTTTTCAAACCAAGAACAACTCAGCAACGGGTGAACATGTAGGTTAAAAAATCTCTTAAGAGGAAAAAACATCGAGAAATCCAATGCGTTAGTGATGAGAAAGATCAGGCAAAAAAACTGTTACTAGACAATTGCCTCCGAAAGGCAGGGAAAGATACGTGGGGAAAGATTCATAAGGAAAAATGACATGGTCCTCGTGGAAGAATCATAAAGCGGCTGAATACTTGGTGAAGGCTGAGAGGTTGGGTAGGCGACACGGGCGTCGTTTCCGCTGTTGGGAAAGAAATAATAGGAAACAGGAGGAAACCTAGTAGGATTACAATTAAACTTCGAGGAGGAAAAAAAAATCAATCTTAATTAAAAAAAGATTGAAACATCCTAAAATCTCTGGAGCCAAGGTCAGAAGAAAAAAATTAAAAGCGCACGCAGGGGAATGAAAGTCAGTAGGGATATGGCTACTCGAGCCGCTGAAGAATGTCAAATGAACTCTCGATAGACAGAAAAGGTAAGGCAAGGAAGCTTAACATGGTAGGACGTTGGGAAAACTACAGCTATAAAATGAAAGTAGTACTTACATAGCGGAAGTCATAAACAAAGGAAAAACGGTTCGGTCTTCAGACCGTGGAGCGGCTAAAAAACGACCGAATGGCCGGCGGCGGTTTTTAGACAGGACGAACAGACTTGTGAAGAACCGATGGGATAACCTGAACGAAGAGGACGGCCTACAACGACACCAACCGACCACCAATAAGACCTCCGAAAAACTCTATCGCGGGGGAGGCAGAATTCACGCGTTTAGTAGCGGGGTGAATACAACCCCGGCACATTAGAGAAACTTAGGCATGGACATCGGGAGGATCCAATGCTCTCATCGAGGAATAAATGGAGAAAGAAAGGCGAACGGGCGAGGGCCCTCAACGCGAGTCTGGAGGATTGACCATAATTGAATGAATCAACCGAGGTTCCTAGTTCAAGAATTGCAAAGGGGGACCTTAGGATTATGGGGAGCATGAAGGGCAACGCTAAATCGAGACACATGCCTAAGGACACATTGAAAACATAAGCAGAAGAAAGCGCGCATTAAGACGAACATCAAAAAAGAATTCAAACCATTTGCAAACACGCCTTGCAGTTAAAAACCTTCTCGTTTGTATAAAGCAGAGGATGGATCGTTGACTCAACCGGAAAGGGGAGTACGCCGGCAAGGGACTTTAGCACATTGGTTGAAAGGAAAGTTTAGACTTCCATTCAGGACTCGGTGACATTTCGGGCACAAACGAGGCGGGAAGCAATCTGCCCATAAAGTAGAAAGAAAAATCGCGTAAAAGGGGGCACGCAATAGAAGAGAGACCTATGATGGAAAGGATGGGGGGAGGACTCAATCCCGAATAAAAATACTACGCGATATGGAGAAACATCGAAATGCATACATGGGGCGGAACGATAAGCTATTAGTCTAGGAGAGCTGTAGGATTGGCAATGAGGGGCCGGTACCGGTGGCGAGACAGAACCAATACGGGATTGTAAAAGAGACTCTTATGGTACTCGGGGCTCCTATCGAGGTATGACCGGCGACAGGGATTGAAGACGGGGGTGGGCAATCATCAACTCTCGGAAATGGCTAATAGGGCTACCGTCGTCACATCTATAATCGGTCGAAACCTGTTCCATGCGCTTGGGCGGAGTTGGTGGTGTGGGAGTTGGTTGAGGGCAAGGGAGCAAAAAAAAGGGTAGGGAAGGGGGGTTCCAAACGGAAGTGCAGGCGCACGGAAAGATTGGCAAGCAACTCGAACCGAAGTCGAACTTAGTTGTGGTGAGCAGAGGAAGATCACGGGGAAATCGAAGCCGTTCACGACGCAGCGGTGGAGGGTGGAGAAGGAGAAGCTATAAGAGGAGGGGCCTATGGTAAAAAGAAAAAGAGGTGGGGGGGATATTTCCGGATAGGTAATACAAGAGGATGTGGGAAACTGGGGTGGAGTGCGGGAAGACCACTGGGCGGGCGATTTAGCAACTCCATCTTCAGT
>Ga0179591_1136277_pt1 | contig 13146 bp, 19 predicted proteins | sample CZOMad2_1_08_16f_FD_182891 | JGI IMG/M metagenome (GOLD analysis project Ga0179591, IMG submission 182891) | Vadose zone soil fungal communities from Angelo Coast Range Reserve, California, USA - CZOMad2_1_08_16fungal (PacBio error correction) | ecosystem: Environmental > Terrestrial > Soil >...
AGTTGCTTTGGTAGATGCCGGTCTTGTGGACTCTGATGTAAGAAAGAATCCGGGCAGTGGGCCGCAACGCCACACCGCGAATCGTGAACGAGCCGATAAGTAAGAATTGATGTTGGGGCACACATCGCCGGAACACCCGAAATCGCCATGTGGGCAAGGGGCAAGGGTTTCGGTTGGGACCAAATCGGGGGAATCGAGCAAGGGTGGATGGTTTCCGCCAGGGTGCTATGGGGCCATCGTGGGGGAACCAAAGTGAGCACTAAGCGGGCCGAAAAAAAGCAAAAGAGTAACGGACGACCTACTGGGGGGAATTGGGGGGAAGAAACACTCATACGGAATGTCGGACTCTTATTGCGGGCGCCTGGCGAGGAGAAGAAAGACATGGAACGGAATCATATTCGGCGCGCCTGGAGGGAGGGGGATCTAGTGACGTTGTGAGCGCACACGTGTAAGCGGAGGAACTGGTAAAAGATGAAGGGCCAATTCAATGCAAATGATTCCCTGATAAAAGCCTCCGAGGAAAAGAAAGGAGACGTATAAAACGGGAAAAGGGGGGACAAATGGGCGATTTCTCTCCATGTCCGACGAAAACTAAGAATATATTGCAAACACAAGAAGCAACAAAAGTAACAAAACTTGAAAGCAGGGAAAGAGATCGGAACCGGGGCGGAAACAGGGATTGAAGGGTCTGTTTCTATGGTAAGATAAGTTATATAGTAATAGAAACGAAAGGTGAAAAAGCAAAATGGACAAAGCCGACTACGATTTACTGACGGGAAAGGGGGGGTTCATAAAGCGGGAGTAAGCCGATCAATTAGACGGAAGGAGGGCTCATCTCAAGCTAGTGGAATGAGGGGAACGGGTGGGTAAAAGAGAATTCCGGATGAAGGGGAAGGGGGTTCGGATGGGTGGAACAGAAAGGGGAGAGTGTCTTCAGGGAGGGTCTCTGGGGCTTGGTCTCGAGTGACGGAGGGGATGGCATAGCATATCAGCATATCTCATAAGAAACGGAACATCCGAAGAAGGAAAGGTATCTGGGTGTGGAGTCAGACTTCATTACTGAAAAAATAAAGAAAAAGGCTTGACGAGATGGCTATGAAAGGGGGGGCGATGGGAAAGAAAAAAAAGATGCTGATTTAAGTACATCCAGGGATCCATTGGCGACGGGGGGGTTAGAGGCTTTGGAGGGGGGGCGGGGTCCGGAGATCAAAGACTTCCTCCCCTTACAGAGCGCGATAGCGCGGATTCTATCTCGCCAACGCGGGGCCGAGAAGGAAGACGCAAGTTACGAAATCGGCCCGTTAAGAGCTTTGGGAAAAGACAGGGGCCGGAAAAAGCCGGCCAGAGCAGCGAGAAACGTCAAGGAAGATTGGAACAGTAATATAATGATATGGACGCCAGCGTTGTATAGTCCGCTCAGGGAAGAGGGGGAAAAAAGGGAAAAGCTGGATCGGGAGTCGTGAGCTTCATAGGTTGGGGGTGACGGGGAAGGGGGGGAAAATCGATTTACCCTAAGGAAAGCATAACTAAAATATTAAGAGAACAAACGATTGGAAACTAAGGGAACCAAAGAGAGCAAATACGGCTTAAAGAAACCCAATATGGGGGGAAAGCGCGGGAGAGTAGACTCCGTTTCAGCCTGACAAAAAGCAAGGAATCGTTCAGAGGAGGTTCCGGAGCTAGAGGCAGGAAGCAACGTGGCTACAGGAGGAGCCTAATAAATCCCAACAAGAACGGGAAATATGGATCAAAGAGACTTAAAAGAGCCTCCTCCAACCATCAAAAAAGAAAGAAGAAAAAGAAGACGGAGAATGTTACGACGAATATCAAATTTACGGGGAAAAGCCGGAAACGAAAAAAGGGGTACAAGATTTGTTCGGAGAAGAAGAAACCAGAGTCGAGGGGAAAGTTAAAAGAATGCATAGAAAAGGACCGGAGAGGAAAAGTGAGTCGATGACTATGAACGGGCCGAAGCAAGCCTGGGAAAAGGACCAGAAGAATCCGCTGAAGGAGGAGGGGCATTGGGGTGGCATTAAGGGGTGAAAGAACTCTACACTGCAATTGAGCGATCATGACAAAGCCTTCAAGAAAAAGCACCTTGAAAAAATGGGGAAGGGAGTTCCCACCTCGACCGTCAGCAAGGGTGAAAGAAAACCACTACTCTCAAGCCCGGGGCAAACTGACGGGAGCCTGGTGGAAAGGACTAAGACGGGGTCAGGTCGGACTTCGTTAGGAAAAAAAAAAGCATCGAGATCTGTGCAGAAGAACTCTCCGGCACAGTAAGAACCTCAAGCTAAAGAGGGGGGGAATTACAAAAAGCAACATGCTTAAATGGTAAGAAGGGGCGTCCATGAGGGAAGAGTTGTTGGACAGGGGGCATAGAACATTCCTAGAAAATATGCCTTATCAAGTGTGGTCTGGATGGGATACATCCCCACCTCAAAGAAAGGAACATATAAGTTGGTTGGTATTCTGTCGGGGGGAGAAACTATCACCAAGGAAATCTACAAAAAAAATCCGGCAGAAGACGCGAGCACTCCTAAAGCACTCACAACAAAACTTATGGGGAAAGAGAGAGGGACAGGGAAGCATCAGAGCATGTGAGAAAAAGAGGGGGTAGATGTCCCGGGGGGGGACGAAAAACCAACCAACCTTCGGCGGGGGTACAAGGGGTTGATGTTCACATAGAAAAAATAAGAAATGGGGAAGTAAAAGCTCGAGAGGGAGTGTTCAGTCGAACCAAGCCCACCCCCCGAACCTCTAGTCCGACATCATAATTTGGGGCCGGGGAGACTAGCGTACGAAAACCGACAGGAGACTACAATTCTCTGTTCCAGGGGAACGGTGAAGGGAACGAGAGAGCTGGGGAAGCGTCCTTTTCAGGGCGCACAAGGAAGGCAAAAAGTCTGAGGCGGCCCTCCCACCAGGCCGAAAAAATCAGAAGAGGTGGCCTGGGAGTTGCGCACGAAGGAAAAAGTTGGTTCCTTGGGGAAAACGGGGCTGAGGGGGTCAGGGGGAACTATATCAAACCCATGCTTAGACAAAGAAAGTCGGGGGGTTTAGACGGGGAACACGACAATCGGCTTGATGTCAGGGTGACCCACATCGCAAAAAGGCCCATCGGCTAGGCTGAAAGCTGTTGGAAGGTTCAGGAGGGAGGAGGGCGGACATAGCATCGACGACACGGAGCAGAGGTCCACACGAAGTTGGGGGGGGGGGGGGGGGGGGGACTAGGAAAAGGCCTAACTGGGAGGGGGGGGGGTCGAGGAAAGGAAAAGAACCTCTTGTACCCAAGAAAAAGACTGGAGGTAAGAATGCGTTTCGATAAGAGATAAATGGCAGAGAAAACGCCTTTAGTTGCTCCTGAGAAGGAAAATGTTGCTTTTTGGAGAGAAATTGGGAATGATTGGAAAGTTCAACAACCCGGATTTGGGAGGGGGGAAGCCAAAATTCCGGGGGAACAAGATGGGGAAAAAGCGCGAGCCAACATACGAACTGAAAACGGGCGGGGCCGTGGACTGAAAAAAGGGAAAAAGGCGTTTTCCACTCTTGGGGAAGCAAAAATAGGTGTCCTCTAGTTGGGAATCTCTTTCCCTCGGGTTGGAATGGGGTGTTGCTGTATGCTTCCGTGGGGGGGGGGAAAGAGAAGGGACTGGCATACGAAAAAGATAACTAAATAAACGATAAAGAAAATGGTGTCCGTCAGAGTAAATTGATTAAAATAACACACTGGGGATTCATAATAAGGGGAGGGGACTGTCCCAAAAAGGGGGGGAGAGAGAAAAAACCCTCTCTTGCAGCGCTCGGACACGGAAGGGGGAATGAAGGTTCTAGCTGACAAAGAACTAGAATGTCTGGGAGGTCGCGGGCAGGGGCTCGATCGCTAAGCAAGTAAGATCTGACGGAGGATGCGGGCTATAAGTAGAACCAAAATACATAAACAACCGTAAGAAAGGCGCCTTCTTTAAAACTAAAGAGATGAGGAACCGCCAAAAAATTCAAGTCGCATATCTGGGAAAAGTAGTCGGATCAGAAAAAGCTAAACCTCTGAACTCAAAAAGGAATAAAGAGGGTACTGGGAGGAAGGAGGGGGAGGAAGGGGACGCGATGATGGAGGACAATAGAAAGAAAAAGGGGCCAAACCTCCACGCGAACCAGCCATGGATTGAATACGGGGGTTTCCGAACACCGCGAAAAAACCAAGGACAATAAGCTAGAACCGTAACCGGAAAGAAGGTAAAGCGGGAAAGCGTCGCCTATGTTCTCGAGGAGATGTGAAACAAAAAGTGAAAGGAAGGGTCCGTTCTTGGTGAATTGGGCGAGAATGGAGGGGCGGATATGAAATACAGAATAAAAGACCGAAGAAACTTAAAATAAAAAACGAGTCGAAGACTCTTGGTCAAGAGAAACATGCGTGGGCCATCCTGGTGGCAGAAAAACGGCAAGAGGGAGTAGGCCTGGAGCCGAAAGGGTCCTCAACTTGGCACGAATAAAGATTCATTGGGAGGCGTCTTCCGAAGCTCAAATCAGGTATGTAAGGTAGAAGACGGAAAGGGGAAGAACGGGGAGAACATGCGCGCCAGGGAACTGATTCAAAGCGAATCACAGGCTCTCGAAAATGAGATGACGTATTCTGGTCTGAAAGAAATGCGCGCCATGAGAAAAGAAACAGTATCTGGCGAAATAAAACACCGTAGTGGGAAGGGGTTTTGCCAAACTCGGGTAGTACCGTTAGAACTTGGCGGGGATCAAGAAAGGGAACCATACGAAATCAGGGGCCAAAAAGAAGAAAACGACGATAAAACCTCTTGGCTGGAAAGAAAAAAAAAGGGAACGGAAAAGGAAAAGGAAAAAGGGGAGGGTGGCTAAGACGGGAACATCATCTTAAAAGACGGCATCGGCACAAAGCGACTTATGGAAAGGCCAAAATGAACGAAGGGTCGAAATCAGACAGGACAAAAAACATCAAAAAAAAAACGTCACTGGACGACGGGGCCAGAGGGGAGCAAAATGGAAAAGAAAAGAGCAACCGGCACGCAGGTTACGTCAAATCTCAGGGACCCTCTTTGGTGGCAGGCTTCACCGTCAAGATCACAGGCCAAATAGGGGAAAGAACACGCGACGCAATCGCTGACCCTGTGGTGGTCTCTGATGTGGCACATCAAGGAAAAAAGGTTCGTAAAAGGGGAAACAAAAAGACAAAAAGGCATGGGAACCACACCGGGCGGGGGAGGCGCCCATGTGGCGGGGGGGGGAAAGGGATGAGTTGAACAAATAAGATACACACGTCAGAAGTGGGGTGTGGGGGGAAATAGACAATTGTATCAACTACTGGCTCACTGACTCTGGGAGCGGGGTGGGGGTGGGGCTGAGACGATGTCAGGGGAGGGGCGGAAGGATGTTCAGAAAAAAATGGAGTCCTTTACGTAAACTTACTTGAAGTGTTAGCGCGTGGACACCGGCGAAAAAATTGAGTGTTGGGTGCAGCTAGGGGTACGAGTCAAGGGGGAATTTGTGTGGAGGGAGGAAACGTTTGCACAGGTACGGTCCGAAGGGTATTAGACGGGACCCAACAAGCGTTGAAGCAAAGTGTGTTGGTCCTAATAGGAAGTCCGATCGTAGGGGAAGAGGTAGACAAAAGAAACTGAAAGACGGGGGGGTCTAAGGGTCCGGGGGGTCGGACTCAATCGGGCGTCCGGAGCTGAGTTGCTGAGAAGGTAGAGGGGAGGGAGGGTGGAGCCCCATGAAAAGGAAACACGGTCAAAAACGAGAAAAGGGCAAAAGTAACGTGAAAAAATAAACTGTGGCAATCTAAAGGCCTGTATGTACTTATTTCTCGAAGGTCTTTTGCCGAAAGAAGACGAAGAAATGAGCTGAACGCCTGGAGGGGAGGTCAATTCAATTGGGCGAGAGTATATAGAAGCCCGTGGGGGGTACAGGAAGGCGAAAAAATTCATTGATGAGCGCACCAAAGGGGGGTCCGCGCATAAGAAGGACGTTAGCAAGGGCGACGTAATTCGAAATGAAAAACCTCAACGGTCTGTCCCCAACAACTGGGAAAAAAAAAATCACGCCTTTACGTAAAGAAAGAATCAGGGGGAGTAACTGTATTGGTTCGTTTTACGGAAGGAGAAACAAACTCAAAGACATTATCATCCAACAGAATGGGAGGGGGGGGACATCAAAAGGCAAAACCATCGACGAAGGAATCGGAACTTGCCCAGTTGTTTCGAAATCTTCGAACTCGATCAGTCAACCAAGACCAGAAAAAAGAAAAGTTGGTCGGGCCTGGGTGTGGGAGAGGGGAAAAATATTTTGGGGGGCATGGTTTAACAAAAGGGAACTAGTAGGCGGGCGCTGGCGCGAGTGCTGATCGTATTAAAAAAAAAAGAGCGACATAATAAAGAAGGAATGAAAAAGAAGAGATGTAGCCAGGGTTGACGGTAAACCTTTAAATGACAAAGAAGGCGCAGGTCTGAGGGATGAGGGTAAAGAAGGGATGTCGGAAAAAGCCGTAGAAATGATGGATTGTCTATGGGATGTGTTCGGGGAAAAGGTCTCGCGGCGACTTGAGGGGAAAGAAGTTTTTTGTGTACAACGCGGGCGATGAGAGGAGAACGACAGCGCAAAGTTCACGCAGCGAAAGAGGAAGGTCTCGCTTTGAAATATGGGATACGTAAGAGAGGAAGGAGCGGAAAGGAGGTTGAAAAAAGGTAGCGTTGGGGAACGTCAGACTATAAGTCGGCTGACGCCAGCGTTTTTTAACAAGATAGGGGAAAGATCACGGGGGGCACTCGGGAAGGAAACAAGGAGGTAAAGATGGAAGTCTGGTAGGTGGCTATCATATTTTGAGTGGAAAATGGGGTCATCTAGGGTAAAAGGACAATAACTAAACATATTAAAAAAAAGAAAAGTGGAAAAGAGAAAAAGATAAGTAAAAGACGAAGGAAAAGGACTAGGAGCGGATAAAGAGGTTGCTACCTGAAAGCCGCACAGAAGCTGAATCTTAGGATTGACAAAAAAAGACGCTAAGGAGGTTAGTATCAGACAGTTTAGCACGTAAGTGGTCAAGAGCCAAAACCCGACTGGTGAAGAAGGGAAGAAAGACTTCCCATAGGAGCACGACTCAGAATCAAAGTTAAGCAAGGGAAACAAATGCGTGTGGAAAGAGGAGTCGGAAAGTAAGAAGGGGAGAGGAAACAGTAGACCGCGTTACTCTGTGAGACAAGGGGGAGAGAAAAGCGGTCAGGATGTATCTGGCAGCAACGAAAAAAAGTGGCAACACGCGATTAACGGTATTCTCTTCGATGACTCAAAGCAGCCTGTACCCCGACCCGACAAACATAGGAGCAAGGAGGGTCCTTTTTGACAGCTGATTGGGTCAAATCCTCTAAAAAACCAGAGGGGGACTCTCAAAAAGAAAAGTAAAAGACCGAAAGGTACGACGGACCGGGGGGTGAAAGTGAGTGCCCCCCTAAAATCAGCCGGCAACAGAGAAAAATCTAAAAAAGGCAAAAAAAAACTCTATGAATCGGCGTGGAGTAATGGGGACGTAAAAAGAGACGGGAGGGGAAAGTATCTCGAAGGGCGAAAAAAAACGGCAGGATCAGCGATCTATTTAAAAAAAGTAAAAAAAAAAAAGACGTCAGAAACCGTGACACGACAGGCATCGTAATGGAAGAGATGCCGTTCACAGAGAGGGGGCGCAACGCAGGTGGGGAAGGGGGAAGGGGTCGTGAAAAGGGGCACTCGAATATGAAACGTAGAAAGTGGGGGCTGGTGAGGAGCATCCCGATCAAGCCGTAGAGCGTTGAGGGTGGGGTGAGGGGTGAAACGCGCGCGCCTATCACCAAGAAAAAATCTACAAAAAAAAAAAGAAAGTCACACAACGAGCTCCTAATCTCTCAGAGACAAAAAAAGGAGATATGATGAAGAAGCGAAGAGGAGGCGTGGTTTGGGGGGTATCTATTAGTCGGAAAAAGCCCACACCAGAGGGATTGGGCAGAAGAAGGGGGGTTTCGACTCCTAATGGATACTTCAAGAATGAGAGAAAGTACTAAGTACCACCACTCCCGACCAAGACAGGAAAAGAACCTGTTCAAGGAGAATAGAAAAAAAGCATACGATGCTGGCTGACATTCGAGAACGGTGCCGTATGGTAGGAGAGTCGAGGATCGAAGGTAGGAGGCGTCCGCCGCCGATACGGGTAAATATGGCTTCTCAAAAACTCCAACCAGACAAGGGGAAGGGAAGGTTAAAACCGTCTGGGAAAATCATCTAGAGGGTAGGGACTGAGGGCTGATGGAAGGTTACAAAAGAAGGCACAAGTAGCAAATGGTTTCAAACGGTTTACTTGCTCGTAAAAAACTACCAAAGGCTGAGGGAGATTGTAAAAATGGAAAACCAATAACGCAAAGCCTAGGAGGCGAAGATTGTACAAGGAAAGGACGGGGGGGAAGGATCAGAACGCCTCCACGTACTAGCTTGCAATTGAACCGAAGGGGGGCATGGCGGGGAAAGAAAAAAGCCCGGACCGCTAGGGGCATTAAGAAAAAATGTGAAACATCTGTAAAAAGAAATCGGATTCAGCAAGGGGAAAAAAAGGACGTCTATTAGTCCGACGCAGAAGGAAAGTGAATCGCAGGAAACCTTCATTGTGGGGAAGGGGGGTTGGGAATAAGAGGTTATGATAACCTGGACCAGATTCCCAGCGTGGTTGGGGGGATAAAGTAAGCAGTACTTGGACCACTGAAGGGGGAGAACGATTCAAAAAGGGATCGAACACTCAGCTGAGTTCGGGGGTAATGAAACGGAAAAGGGAAGGGCAAAATCATGCTTTCCCAACTCTTGGGAGGAAGAAGTTGGCCGCAGATGGGGGGGGAAGAAACTTAAAGCGTGAAAAATGTGGAAAAAAATGTGGAAAAGGAATAAAAGAATGTAGAGGACACATACTGGCCTACAAAAGACGACAAAAGGGGAAAGGCCCGAGAAACCAGTGAAGTCAAAGGGACGTTGTGGAGGAAAGAAGCGGGGGGGGGGGGGGGGGGGGGGAAGCAGGCATTACTTGCAAAGAGAGAGCGAAAGAAGACGCTCTTTACATCTCTCGAGGGAGAGGGAAAAAGGAGATAGCGGTCGACACGCTATTGAAGAGAGTCGCTTCGGAGAGGAAGAGAATGGAAATCGCATCCTAGAAGATGGAAAGAAGTCGAAGGAGAGTTAAAAAATTAAAAAAAAAGAAAAAAAAAGAAGTGCAATGGCGGCTCTTGAAAAGAACATAAAAGAACAGGGACACTCATTCGCAGCTACGACAGCCTCGGAAAAGTCGCGGAAAAAGGAAGGAGGGGTGGGGGGGGGGGGGTTTGGGGGTGGGGGCGAAAAAAGCCCAAGCAAAAACCCTGCTAACAGTTACTTAAGAGGATGGAGAGGGGAGAAAAATATTAATAGCAGGAAAAACGCAACGACACTCGCTCCAAAAAGAAAAGAAAGACGAGAGGGTAAAATTTCTGGTTAAAAAAGGGAAACACGAGGGGAAAGACGAGCACAAAACACCAGACCTCAGAGCTTTTGTGGAAAAAGAGAAGGAGACCTTGGGAAGGGAAGGATCTTATAAAAACTGTTTAAAGGAGAGGAAAAGCGGACAGCATCGTTGTGAGGGGTGCGTGCGAAAAAGTTCTGGGAATAGTCCCGGGAGAGGAAGAGAAAAGAATATAAATATCGCGACGCGTCTATGACACGTGGAACGAGAAAAGGAGGAACATGAGTGGGGACGGGAAAGGTTGGAAAATAGGGAGGGATGCAAAGAAATGGAAGAAAAGGGAAATTGAACAAGGAGATCTCCAGGTGGCAAAAATAGAGAATGAGATAAGCAGACATGAATGGGATCGAAGAGCGGACTTAACAGTCACCGTATCTAACGGAGCCCAAATATGAAATAAAGAGATAAATGCTCTCCTCTCTATTCTGAGAGTAATGGGGGGAATAGAAAAACAATGTATAGCATACAGACGTATCTCTAAAAATACCCACCGTTTGGGGGGGAAAAATAATTGTGGGGCACTGTTCTGTTAGAAGAGGAGGGAGTTCCATGTGGGGGGGGAAAAAAAAATTTCACCGGAAGAAAAAACACTCATAATCAGAGAAAAAAACTGCCAATCCGAACAAAGCATAAAAAAGGAGCCCGGTTATGGGGCGTAAAAAGTGCAAGAGAAGGTAAAAAAACACCTAATGGCAGAAAAAAGAGAGAGTGAAATTGCGGCCAATGAAATGGAATACTGGGAAAAGAAGAGCAAAGAGAGAAAACGCCATCCACCTGAAACAAGGAAGGGTTTCAGGAGGAAACAGAAAGGAAAGGAAGGCAGGGAACGAAGGATACCTTAAGAAAGAGGTTAAACTTTGTGACCATCTGGGGGCATGAAAAAAAAGTAAAAAAAAGACGATTAAACGGGAAATCGTCGCTTACCTTCACGAAGGTACAAGGGGCGAGAAAAAACACGAACCAAAAAGAAAAGTCAAATCAGGAAAACAGCTCTCTCACAAAAAACCACGGAAAAACTGAGATGTGTTAGTTTTCAACTGTTGGGGATTTTTGGCCGGCTCCAGGAAAGGGAAGGGGAGGTTGAAGGTAATAAGAAAGGGGGGGAAGGTGGGAAGAAGCGAGAAGTTTGAAAAGAGGGGAGATCCGTTGACGTTACCAAGAGGGACTGTGAGACGGGGAAGGGGAAAAAAAAACAGGGGATTTGGTTGCCGTCGAGGAGATGGTGGAGGTAAGAGGAGTTCGGGTTCGGGCTGAGGGAGAGAAAAAAGGAGCCGCAAGGCCAACACGTAAGATCTTGAAGCCTATGCGGGGGGGGTTGGGGGAGACCAGGCGCGCCACACAGGAACAGGCGAAGGAATTTCAAGGCAGGGTGGGGAGGGAGGGGGACGTCAAAGTTTTTATGGGAAAAGATGAGGTGAAGCCCCGATGTCGATGGGCATTAAGTATCAATGAAAGGAATCATGAAGAGGGGGAAATCCCACCTATGCACCGAAAAAAAAAGGAACGTGCAAACGGGACTTTGACGAAGGAAAATGGCTCTGGGAAGAAAGAAGCGCAAAAGTCGCGTGCCTCCAGCATACAGAGATCATAGTATACTCGCCTGAATTCGAGGGAGGAGAATTCGGGTGAGGCAGAGAAAGGAAGGGCAAGGGGAGGCACCCCATGAAAGGAAATGGTCGATCAAAAAACAGCCCGAAAAAAACGGGGAGATTCAGAATTGACAATCGAAAGGGAAAATCAGGCAAAGGTGCCTAAGCCCGAAAGCATAGATAAAAAACACATTGAGGGCCCACAGCATGGGGATAACTTCGGGAAACGAGAGAACGACGGGAGACGATCTTTTTGTCAGATTCGTCGTCACTCGGACAGCGGGATAGAGTAGAAAAAGAGGGGAAAGAACATGCAAAATGACAAACACGCCGAACTACGCTTGGGAATTCTTAAGGACAGGGGGGGTTGCAAACAAAGCGCTGAAACTCTATCAAGGACCAGGCTCCGCCAAGCGAAAAGGGAAGGGAAAAGGGGTTTTTGATCGTCACTTGATTCCTATGGGGGCGAGGGGTGTACAAGAAAAGAAAGATGAGGAAGGGCGGTCGCTGGGAAAAGAGTGAAGACGGATTGTCTCGCAGGAAAAAGAGAGGAATACTAAGAAGAAAAGAAACAGTACCCACTCTGTATAGCGGGGAATGCGAGGAAGAAGGAAATGACTACGAAAGAGGACAAGGAGCCTTGGGAGGTAGCTTCGACGGAGGTGTTCGAGGGGTCCAAGGGCAGGAGAAAGGAAGCCTAAGCATTGGGCGAAACATTGTTCGGAGGGGTGGCGGGTACAGAAGGAAGGGGGGCACGTAATAGACGGGGAAAAGAGGATGCGAGTCGAGCGAAGGACGGAGAGGGCAGACTCTGGGCGAAGGCTCTTCCGTAACGTCCCCGGCGGGGACCAGCTTCATAAGACAAAAAGGATATAAATTACAGCGATTTGGGGGGGGGGGAAAAAGGAAAGAAAGCTGACAAACATCGGTTTTAGAAACTCATCAAAGGGAATCGGTGAAGACCAAACTTGGGTGGGAGGATCGGGGTAAAGGGAGAAGAATAGGTTTCGTATGCGGTGATTTCATCAAGGGGAAATAGGAAGGAACGTCAAAACTAAAGGGAAGAAAAAGAGTGACCGAGATGACCAATAGCCGGCAAAAGGGAAAAAAGGTGAAAAAGCTGTGAGCTTCAGAAAGATCAGGTGAGAAAGAAAATACCCTAACCTTGAAGCTGAATAAAACGTTCCTGAGAGGGGGAAGGGCAAGTCAAGAAACGTATTATCAGATCCACAAACCTTTTCGGAAAAGCTTCCTATTCTACTACTCAAAACAGCAAATGACGTAAAATCATCAATGGGGAAAGTGATCGAAAAATAAGCATAGGTATCGAAGGAGAAGGAAGGAACTAGTGGGTACAGATTTCGCAAATTGAATGGAACCCAGGGAGGCGTGAATCGCCTGTCAAAGACCCGGGATGGGAAAAGGAAAAGGAGGGGAGGTCAAGAGAGAGCCCTAAGAAAGCCGGGAAAAGGGGAAAAAAGGGAAAAATAGGAGAGATCCTGAGGTCCTTTGGGCGTGGGAGTGGGTTAATCAAATCGACACCGCAATACGGAGAAAAAACACCCAACCGCGACCGCGCCCTGGTAGAAAAAATTTGGGTAAACTATTATTGACGAAGAATCCAAACCAGAAAAAAAAGACACTAACCAGAAATCAAGAAAACGACTATCTGAGCTCCCTTCCCGCTGGAAGGAGAAGTTCGGCCTGTGTTTAGGAAAAGGGCCGTAACAGTCGCGACGACCCGCGAAAGAACATCTTATCTACACGAGGGGGAGAAGAAGAGAAAAACGAAAGTAAAACCGGAATTGGGACCTCAGTGAAAGAAGGAAAAAGGGAGCCGAAAGGCTGTGGCGTGTGGAAAGGGCGATAAAATCCCTCAAAAATAAGGGTGGAGGACCGTCCATTTTAAAGAAAGGAGGGCGGTACAACCCAGAAAAGAAAAGAAAAGACTACGGGGGGGGAGCACGTCGGAAATAAAAAAAAGAGAAAAAAGCCGGACGACAGAGAAAAAGAAAAGAAAGG
>Ga0179591_1322015_pt1 | contig 13146 bp, 14 predicted proteins | sample CZOMad2_1_08_16f_FD_182891 | JGI IMG/M metagenome (GOLD analysis project Ga0179591, IMG submission 182891) | Vadose zone soil fungal communities from Angelo Coast Range Reserve, California, USA - CZOMad2_1_08_16fungal (PacBio error correction) | ecosystem: Environmental > Terrestrial > Soil >...
TACCCTCATTGCAGAGTTTGGGTACAATGACATAAAAACGTGTTGTGGAAGTAGATACGAGAAAGAGAACGCAAGAAAATTACACATCACAAACAACAGGGACCACATTGCCTTGGCAACACGATAGCAACCTTATCATAATAGGGGAAGAGAGAAGATGTGAACAGTAGGATCAGGGAGGTCACACAGGAGAAGCGCAAAAGAAAACTTCGGGAATAACACTTATAACTCTCATATACTGAACATTATAAGGCGCGTGCAAAAGAGTCAAGTGAGCAGCAAAAAATAACAGAAGGAACACCACGGAGACGGGCGACGAAAAAGGAGGATATCACCTAACGACTCTTCAACGGCCAATGGGGGGACTGGGGAACAGGAGGGGGGGGAAAAAGACCGAGGTCCCAAATTCATTATTTCGTTCAGTCAAGGATACGTCACAGGCGCTCAACTCCCGGCTTACCAGGACCAAGCCCGAAAATCAAAGGGGGGAGACTCTGATGTATACGAAGGAGAAATGAACTATCAGGGAAGGAGGTGCAACCAAGGGGGTAAATATACAAAACAATGGAGCAGGGGTTACGGTGCAAGACAGAGACTCAGAGCGAGCGGATATTAAAGGAAGATCTCCTTAACGCTATCTGACCGACTCAATAGTACGTAGCCTAGGGAATGAATCTAGGGGCATAGACCGTAGGACTCAGAAATCCATACGCAGCCCAACAGAAAAGTCGAGAAGAAGAGGAAGGAACAAGAGGTCAAAAATCTACATAGCAAGAGTCTCAATCAAGAACAGTATGGAAAAAAAAAAGCGAAAAATCAAACTCGAATAAGAGTTATTGTGAGACAGGGGGGGGGGGGGGGGGGGGGGGGGGGTGAGGCAGAAAAAAAATGCTCGAGAAAAATCATGCTACGTCATATCAGGGTGTTATGCAACTCATAATCCTATACTCCTACATTCCTGAAGGGGGTCTAAAAAAAAGGGAAACGTCCGCCAAATCGCAAAAAAGAAAAAACAGGAATAACTGAACGAGGTAAAGCGAGATAATTATTGGCTCACAGGCGAGGGGGGGGGGGAAATGAGGAAAATATTTTACGGAACCCGACAGAAATACAATAAATAAAACAAGATAACAAGCAAGACAAGACGTACAAGATGGTGAAGCTAAGTATCAAAGAATACATACAAAGGGACAAAAAAAAAAAGGGGCAAAGTAGAAGAGGAACGAGCAATTCATCTCATCAAACCAAAGACGCTGATGGAATAAGTAAGACCGAAAAAGAAAAAGTGATCCAGAAATCAAAATTGGAGAACCTGGACATCACGAGTGAAAAGGTCCGGCGAAAAAAAAAAGGGGGCAGAAAGAAACGCGAAGAGGAACTGGTCGTCACGGGGGATCAAAGACATGTTCCGGCAATATCCCATCTGAAATACTGGGAAATTTCACAATGGCGTCAAAACCGACTTAAATGCGGAGAACAGGGGAAAAGAGAGACGGAGATCATTCAGTTATTGCTAAAAAATGGAATATACTCGACATGAGAGAACAAAGAAGGAAGAAAAAGGACCACTAAACAAGAACATGCAAAAAACTCACACAAATCAATACAAGGAAGGCTCATGCGCGTCAAGTGCCATTAATTTGGGGCAGGGAGGCTAAAGCCAGGAAGCGGCAGGGAAAAGGGGAGGGCCAATGGAGGGTGGAGAGGCAATAAAAGAAAAGTAAATCAAGAGGACCAATGCGCAGAGGTTCCCTATAATCCGGAAATTAAAGTAAAGGGGAAAGGTAAGGGCGTTTGACAGGAATAGGGAATAACTATAACTTCTGTCCCAAAAAAGAAACGGTAAGCGTACGAAAAGGAAAGGGCACGAAGTCACCGAAAGGGAAGGAAGCAAAATAGGAAGAACGATAACCCATTCTCAGAATGGAGGAACTATCGCTGGACAAGGGAGTAGCAAGATAGGAGTATTTATCCGCTAGTCACCGAAGAAATATCAACTTGATTAACATCTGGAGAGGTGGAGATCCCAGGGGAATAAGATCAACAAAAAAAAAAACGGGAGGAGGAGAGAAAAGAAAGAGAGAAGACCCCCGAATCAAAACATTCACAATCAAACACATTTGAGACATGGATGGCCGTTCAAGTGAATTCATAGTCCTCACAAATACAAATGCTGCCTGCACTTTAGAGCACACCTGAAGAAGATGAATAAAAAAGCTCATAAGAAGAATATCACAGCTTCTGGGGGAAAGTACAGAAGGGAGAAGTGTCACTACACGGGATAGGACTCTATAGGGGGGTTGAGGTTTGAAAAGGTAGAAGTAAGGAGTATGAACAACCAAGAAGAGGAACAAGCAAAAGAGATGAATTGAAACGAAGGACATAGGGTGGGGTGGCTGTCCTCTGTTCAGCGCGAAGCTGCGGAGCTGGAAGCAAAATACGGAGACGCGCGAAAAGGGAAGAGAATACCTTGAAACAACGAAATGACTATATAAGAAGGACCAGCTTAGAGAGTTGCTTACTGTATATATACAACAGGAAGACGATCGATCACAGGAGCCTCGCCCCAATGGAAAAGCGACACGCAGCAGACCCAAAGGAAAGCTAAGACAAAAGAAAATGACTAGAAGAATGAATATAAGAGGTCGAATCTTTTGTCACTTTCAGTAATGGTGACTATGCAAAGAAGCTGGAACAGTAAAATCTCAAAAGTAACTGCAAAAGGGAAAAGAAGTATAAAAGGAGGAGGACAGTCTAGAAGAGCTATCGTACAATAGGTTACAAGCCAAGTGATTCAAACAGATTCGGGTAGGGAAAGTGGGTAGTTCTGAAAAAAGGGGAGGAATAATTCAAGATGGGAAAAGACTAAAGCGTCGGGGAGGCGGGAGGTCCTGAACAATGAAGGTAGAAAAAGAAAAGGGCCTCACTCATTTAGTTTGCAAACATTACGGGGGGGGGGGGGGACAAGAAAGTGAGCCAAAATAAGATATCGATGAAATCATGTTGGGGGGCAAAGGGGTTCTATAACAACTCAAAAGATCCTTTAATGCAGGGAAATAGGTAACACGAAAATGATGAAAAGAAGGCATCTTAACTATCTCCGGCCTCGATTGATAGAGGAGAACAAGATACGCTACGGGAGGAAAGGCAGGCACGAACGAATAGAAGACGAGCTCCTCCATTCTTGAACAAGAATGCCAGAATAGTGAGGAAACGACAAAGCTTTTGAGTACGAGATGTGGAAGAATCGCATCATTCATGCTTCAAGGAAGTAGGTCACATTCGTCGTAATCTCGTCATGCACTACTCACGTGCTCCTGAAAAGGAAAATCATGAGTCACGGAGGCGAACGAAGTACGGCCTTACATTGTCTTCAACCTAGATGGGGAGGGAGTGAACTCACCGAAGGTCAAGGAAATAATGAAGAAAGCCGGAAGGAACCTACCGAATGCTAGGGAGCAGCAAAGAAGGGAAAAAAAAAGAATCCTAATAGGAGAATAGCGTCCTCCTGTACAGGCACAAATAAGAAAAAAGAGAAGTCGGCGCGAAAAAGAAAAGGTCACACAAAAGTAATGAATGTTATCTAAAATAACAGCGCAACCGAAGCAATCAGAAGGGAGTCATCCGGCTAGAGAACACTGACATCCGGCGCCAGAGCGGTACATGCAGAACGAGGCGTCGGAAAGAGGGACGGTTCGGGAAATGCGCAAAAGGAAGGGAGGGAAGTAAAGAAAGTCCATTCATCAAAGTCAATTGATGAATCGTGAGTGTGGCTGACAAATAAAACACGATCATCGAACATCGTTCGAATTGGGAATTTTTCTTGTGGGAGATGCACGACGCAAGACAAAGAAAGTTAGGACAAAGGAAAAATAATTAGCAAGTTAAGGGGATCGCCTACTGGGTTCGGATACTGAGACTAGAGCGGATAGTTGCGAAGAGAAAAAAACATTTGCCATGAAAGGGAAATCCTTTGTCATGAGAAAAATGAAGGTAGAGAAGGGGAGCAATAAGACAAAGGGGGGGGAGATGGAATGGGTATTTTAGCAACAGACACAAAAACCAAAGTACCTCACGTTAGAGTATTATAAGGGCCGGTGAAGATAGAAAAAGAGAAAAATGGACGCCATCACATGACGAGGGTGATATTTGCATTGAACATCACGGAAGTAACTGAGAACGGGAGGGGAGAAATAGATAAGAGATAATTGAGACTACTATAAGGGAAGAGAGCAGCTGTACTAAGCTGGGGTAATCGAATGGTCGAATGAACGAATTCTATATGGGGTCATTTGCTTTATTCGTTTTCCGGCGCTCTATGAGAACCGACAATGACAAGGGAAGGAAAGTCTCCGAAAGGGAAGAAGGGGGGGGAGACGTGAATGCAGGAGGGCCGACAGGGGGAATGTGGTGGTGAATTCTTCGCTTGCAGCTCCAATGCGCAATGACGGGAGGCGGGATTAAAAAAGTTCAGAATGCTGAAAAAGCGCAAATCTACTCGGGGGTATCGCGGAGCACCGCCTTTAACGCACTAAAAGACGATTTGCGCGGGAAAAGGGGAAAGTGATTATAGACTTATACATTACGGATCTCGCGAGCGAGGGAACCACACGAGAGGAGAAAATAAATTATTGGAACGTCGACACTTTGCTCCCATTACGAATCTAAAAGTCTAATGGGTCGAGAGATTCTAACTTGAGAAAATCGTGGGATAAAAGACGATAAAATACATCGGGGATGCGTGAACCTCAGACGTAGCACAGACTCCATATTTACATGATGAGGGTCTTGAAAGATGCACGTAGGGGGAACAGTGGTCAAGGAGCACAGAACTTGGCCTTCCGCATCATTCATCCATATCGAAAAGAGCAGAGAGAGAAGAATATTATAACGCATAAGAAGGGCCTCGCCGAAGACTGAACTGAAACTTTTGTGGAAAATTCATCAATTGCCGGAGGGAAGCGCAAATAGGGAAGAGGGAGGGAGCGGGGTAAACCAAAAAAAAAGAAAGAGTCTGTTCTATACAGGGAGGGGCTTGAACAATCCTGGAGAGGGGGGGCAGGAGATAAAAAGAGGGGCGAAAAAAAAAGAGGTGTGAGCGGCTGAGTTCCAGAGGCTTAGGACCGTATACAAATCCGGCGTGGTGACTATAAGGACAGAAACAAAAAGGAAGTAGGGGAGATGTCAAAAAGGGGGGGGGTACGCGGTAGAGCGGCAGCATTTGAATAAAATTTTCGAGGGACGATAAAAGCTTGTGCCAGGAGAAAAAAGAATCGTCTACTCACGTTAGTACTATCTCACTCGACCCGAGGGTACTTATTTGATGAGAGGAGACAAGGAAGGAAGGGAGAACCGAGTGGATTCTTACGTAATCCACTCTTACGGTACATTTAAATTCTTCTTCAACTGGAGGCGGTCTTGGGGAAGGTAAAAGAGAAAATCCGAAGAGAAAGCGTGGTCCTCAATTACAGCATAGGGAGAGCATCTGTATTTTTTCCGCAAGCGTCACAGGGAAAGTATGGAGTGCGGAAACAGTCAGGAAACAAAATATTCTACCCGAAGGGGGTAAACACAGCCTCCTGATTTCTCTGAAATTTTGGTCATGTGGGCAAGGAAGACTCGGGCAATTAGGAGAGCCACGGGGAAGAGGGATATTCTGGGCAAAAAGGTAACAGCGTCATCACGAACAACAACGAGACTGACAGGGGAGACCCGCCGGTGAAGGGACAGCTGGGTAAGCGCCGATTATGCCGCAGTGAAAAAGGAACCACATCCCTCTATTTCCTTCCTTTGGGATCTCAGCAGGGGAGAGAGAGGAAGAAGGACGGTGGAAAGAAAAACTGCCATGAGAGCCAGCACCGTGGACACGATGCGGAAACACAACGCGAAAAAGAAACTACCGGGATAGGACACTGGGCCGGCGAAAAAGAAAAGCCCGTCCAATATCGACAGGTACCGTAGATATTAATCCCTTAAGAAAGAAAGACCCTTTCAAGAGAAACGACAAAACGGAAGAACACAGCTGAGGAACAAGAACGGGAGAGAAAGCAGAACGGCAAGGAATCTATGACATCAACATTCACGTCAGATTAGTAAGAAACTTAGGAAAGTACAGATAAAAAAATTTCTCAGACCGATGCGACCCTTGCAATGTCACCAAAAGAGGAAGAATATCCGGATTAGATAATCGTGACAGAGAGAAATAGAGTAACCAGCTCCCAATTACCAAAGAAGGACAAACTGAAGAATTAGGAAGGCGAAAATATACAGAAAGTCAGCGAAAAAAGGATACAGGAGTTGTAGAAGGAAAAGAGGAAAAAAATTACCAAGCCTACCAGACATGTGACAAGTCACGACGCAATATTTAGTGAGTTAATTACGAGAGGGGGGGATAGACCAGGCAAAGGAATCCGGCACAGTGAGAAAGGACAATCATGTAATATAATGGATCCGACAGTAGGGGAGAAGCAAGGGGAGGAGGCAACAGAGAGCACTTATTTTGAGATACGACCCCTACAAGGGAGACTTGGGAGAAGAGGAAAAATAGAGACATCACCGAAGAAATTGACTCAAAATGGTTCAGCAACAAGGGTTAAGGAAACATTGAACTGACCGGGGTTCGGCTTAAGAGAAAAAAAAAATAGAAGAAAAAAAAGCATCAGGGACATGAGGTCTTTGGGACAGCATGTTCGGGTTCAACATACACAAAAGCGAAAGAGAAGAACAAAGGAAAATTGCGTCGGAGAAAACCGACGCGACGCAACGGAAAAAGAGTAAAAGGCAGTTCCAGTGGATGTACCTTCGGCAGAAATAACTCATAAAGGGGGGAAAAAAGAATAGCGTGGGTAGATCAAGCAGAAGAACTGACTGGACATCAGCACACCCCAGGTAATGTCTCATGCTGCCGCGACAGCAGTGAACAAAAAAGAAAGGGGCAAAAAAGAAATAATGGACAATAGAAAAATCAAACAAATCCGGTGGTGGGGGGACTTGGGTGGCCAAGTACGTGAATCGGACAAGAGAAGTCAGAGAAAAAAGAAAAAGAAGAAAAGAAACGAATTAAAAAGCACGACTCAATGACAGTCATCCGCCCTACCAGAAAAGGAAATGACGCTGAAGAGGAGATCAAAAATGTATAATGGCTACTCAATATAATAATCACTCAGGTATGTAATACGAGTCACTACTTGACTCTTCAGAAGGACAATACAAAGACTAGGGGGATAGACAGCATAAAAAGGACCATGATTAAAAGACAGAAGAATTTAGGCATACAAACGTTTTGTCACACGGTTCTAACCCCATTAAAAACACAAAAGAAAAGGACGAGAGGTAAAACTACTCAACGATACACATACGAGATTCAACGACCAAACGATAATGAGTGACTTGAGCAGGAACACAGAGGGACTGGAAAAAACAAGCCCTAATAGAGAATGAAAAGAAAATAGACATTAGAAACGCTACAAACAGGCAAGTGGGTCTGGATGTGCATGCGCCCTCTCACCCAAGAAGAAGAGAATGGAGGAAGAAATAACGGAGTCTAAAGGGGCAGCAGTAATACAACCATAAACTATAGGACCCAGAAATATAAACAAGAGGTGACTGAGGGACGAAGAACTTAAATAAGGGTCTGCGGGCAATTGCTGGCAAATAAACTTCCGCTTAATCCGAAGAAGGAGGGAGGAACGAACTAGCACGAAGAGAGAACTTCTACGAAGCTGGAGGAAATGCCTATTGCAATAGCCGGAGGTGCGGGGGTTCTTACGAAAGGAGAGTGAAACCAGGAAGGATAGAGGATTCGAAACGTCTACATAAATGAACTCGTTAGTTCTACATGAATAAAGGGTGAAATGAAAGGCAGAGATAGTCATTTACCATTAGGGAACTCAGTCTCGACATGGTTGTAAGGGACGACGCAAGACCAAAAAGCAAAAAGAAATGAAAAAAGAAGAAAGGAAAGAGGAACGAAAAAAGAAAAGTCTGAGCATGTCCTCTTCCCAGAATATTCTAACAGGAAAAGAGCATCTCGGGAAACCATGGATCGACAAGAACGCTTGAAGCATATCTATCAAATCCGTGCATACAGAAAAATGAGTAAGATAAATAGAAAGAAAAGGATCGGTTCTCTGGTTGACACGCATATAGGCCGTACGTAGGAAAGTCCTCAGAAGCAAAATGAGTAGATAAAGGAAAAAAGAACATGTCACCGCACAGAAACAATAATCACCAATAAAATCTAAGCCGAGAGGAGGGACACTCAGCGAGGGCAACGGGTTTCTCAAAAAGAAGAATGGCAAGGAAGAGGGAAAACTACCTTAAACAAAAGGTATTGACGATAGGGCATATCTCAAGGATCTAAGATTGAGAGGTAGATGTGACAAGGTGAAAGGCATCTCCCTAAAAGAAAGACGATGTTCAGATCGTGAAAAGCACTCCACAAAAGGAGGAGAGAAAAAGAGGGAAAAAAGGGACCAGGGTGGGAAAGGAAAACAAGTATGGGAAGAATACGCACGCACTAACCATCCTACCAGTCGTGCAAATAAGTGCTTCAACAAGAAAGAGGAAAAGCGAATTCGACTTTTCAAACATCAAAGATTCACTTCCGATGGGGGAGAATCGAACGGGGAGGGAAGCATTCTAGGGGGAGAGAGAGGTGGATAAGGATGCAGGCAAAGGGGAAACAGACTAACAACTCTGCCGCCCCGGTTCGAACGGACCAAGGTAGGAAACAGAACTTTATATCGAACATCGTAAAGTAATGAACAGCCCTGGCATAGAGAGAATGCGGGAAAGCGAGGGGGGGATAGAGTGGGACTCAAAGGCAGAGAAAGCATGAATGTCTGCGGGTCCAGAGGAGACTAGTCCCATATCTCACGAAAATGAGGAGAGCAAGAGGGGAGGGCCATCAAATTCACAACTAATGGAGAATACCGAACAAGTGAAGGTTGGTTTAAGGGGAATAATAGGGAATTAGGATTTATAGCGCAAGAAGAAAGTCACAAAAAAAAGGAAAGACTAACTATCAAAAGCAACAACTCCGCTCCAAGTTAAGTCAAATAATGCAGACGAATCCTTCAAAGAAAAAGTCCCATGTAAATGATTAAGATACTAGAGCAACTATAGGGGAGGTTACGCTATGAGAGATTAATTTGGAGGACAAAAGACTCACTTGGCCTTAGGCTGGGGAGAAGGGAAAAGACTCTTGGAACAGGGAGGAAAAAAATTAAAAGATCCAGCCGACGAAAAAAAAACACAACAAAGATTTCGGTGACTCTGTTATAAAAAAGGACTTGTAGCTGAAAATCGGTATGAAAGGTAAGCAGCAGGACGGGCAAGGTATTCCATTGATTTCTCTAAGGGCAGGAGATCAGTGCGCTATCTGTGGGAAATAAGATTCACTCCGGTAGCAAGGAGGGGGGAGGACTAGGTATGATGTGAACAGTGGGAGGTTAACGATATTCTCGAAAACAGTCGAAAAACGCCGAAGTCACCGCAAAAAAATGAAAGGGTGCGAGATGGAAGTATGAATTTTATTTTTGAAAAGACCGCTTGGATCGAGTACAAAAAGTCAGTGGGGGGGAAGCCGAAAAGAAAAACAAGACTGGGACGGAACGAAGGGGAAAAGGAGAAACCTATGTCCCTAAATTAGGAAAGGACAGGAAATTAGGTTTAGGAGGGGAGCCTCAGCGAACAAGTGTGACTAAATCGACGAGGGACTCACCAGGGAGAAGGAGAAGGGGCAAAGATCAGTGGAGGCACCCGGCGCACAAAAGAGCAAACATGACTACTCCCGCGTCACATTCTAGAACTATCGGAACAGGACCAGGGGAAGTAAAGTGAGTTAATCAGGACAGGAAGGATAGCATGCTCGGGCGAACGGGGCATAAGTCGTCCACTCGACGGAAGCCAGGTAAATGATATCAAAATAAATTAAAAAGAAAAAGAACAACACAGGACTTGACTTAAAAAAATAGGAAGACCAGAGGCAAAAAAAATATAGGGAGGAGTATAGAATGAGAGAATATTTCAGCCCTACGGGGGGATGATGGGAGCAAGGCAGGGAACTACGAGTAGAGAAGGCGAATGGAAAAGGAGAAAAAATCACGCATGGAACTTGACATTGGAAACAGAGTTCGTTATAGTTCTAACCCTGTTTGCGAAAAGATTTAAAAATATGTGATTCAAAGGGAATTAGTGGGTACAAATGACCAAAGAAAAAAGTCTAAGGAGAAAGTTGGGGTAAAAAACAGCGGGGTCAGCGATGAAACGGAGACAGCAACGCGTAGTGGTATGCACTTGGATAGCGGGCGTGAAAAGAGAAAAAGGATTTAATACATAGAAAACGGCGAGCGGATGCAGAGATGGCGAAGGCCCACGGAGGAAGGGCATTTAGGACAAAAAAAAAGCGGAGGGGTGAAGGTGGAGGAGAACTGAGGTACTGTGACAATAAAAGATTGATCTTGCGCTGAAACAACGATACAATATCAAGGAAGACCTCTCGACTTAGGAGAAGTGATCTACCGAAATTCGATGGGGGACTGACGATAGCTGCACGTCAGGGCTGGAAAGTTCTTCCTGAGGGGGGGGAGATCTGGGTATACCACAGAAGTGAGGGGCGAGCAGGGGAAAAAATAATGCGAGATAGGGGGGAAAAAATGTCGGTCATCAGCCTCGGGGAAAACGGGAAAACTCAAGTTCCTCTCCAAATAGCAAGTCGAGGATGAAGAGTGAACACAAGCAAGGAACAGGACTCACGATGCACTGCAGGCTAGTAGTGAATAAAACCCCGCGAAATCAGGAAGAGGGACATGACATCAAGAAAGAAAAGGAGCAGCAGAATCAAGAAAGAAAAAGGGAAAATTTCGAAGGCGACAGTCGCTATAGACTCAGTAGAAAAAGGAGGAGGGTAATATAAAAAAAACTTCAATAAAGATAATATCGTCAGAAAGGGGGAGGGGATCTGGGGTAGGGAAAACAAAAATGAAGGCTGGCAGGCGAGAGAACTAGGCAAGCGGAAACTCATTCCATTGGGAAAAAGAGAGAAACGGGCAGTCAGGGCTCAGACCGGGTACTATGCTCTCATCAGGCACGATCGATGGAGTGAGGGGGGGGGGGGGGGCGGATGCCCTGCAAAGAAAGAAAAAGTGAAAGACGGGAAAGGGAAAGAAGGACAAGTGACTGCACGAAAGGAAGTGCATTCGGTCAAGAGGTCTGACAAGAGCAGATCAAAATTGGGACTGAGATATCCCACTCTTGGGGTCAGGAACACTGGATACGGCGAAGTTAAGTAAGATGATCGCCGGGACATAGGAAAGGGGGGGGGGGGAAGTGAGAAGGGGGAACGATAACCCAATATCCTTCTACAGGTAGCTATGAAAACAAAAGAAAGTTTTGAGAACAAAAATGATGGGGGGGTGAACACACAACCTAGGCAAAGGACCATCTTGGGCAGGACAAAGGGAAGAACAGGTAAAAAGAAGAAAAATATGGGGGAGTGGTAAAGTAGAAAGGAAAGTAACTGATGCAAAAAAGCAGAATAAGGAGAGGAATAGACCTAATTTAAGGGGATCACAGACCACAATGTCTCAATCCTGAAAGGACAGGCGCAGAATGGAGTGTCTTTGTACTTAAATCGATTGTCGGGGGTACATGTACGGAATATGGGGCAAGAGGAAGGCAGGAACGAATGGACAAAGGGAGGATAAGAAGAGCGGAAGAGGAAGAGGCGGATGAGTGATTGCTTTGAAAAAATTGCAATGCCGATCTTCCCCATTAAGTTAGGGGGGAGAGCATGATGCGAACATGACAGACCAAGCTATGGCAGGGGGGAATGACACTCATACTCTGAATTACTATCGTAACAAAGGAAAGTGACAGACAAAAGGATGACGAGTAACGGTTCAAAAACAACCTCGCGTTCGCCGAAAGGAGAGGGAAAAAGGTAAAAAAAGTCGGCGATTACCTGGAGATTCTTTCCTACTCAGCCGTCACACGACGAAGTTCAGAAGCCTCGATGAATGGGGGGTGGATGGCTGACGCGAGGGGGGGGATCCAGGAAAAAATTGACTAGAATACACTCAAGAGTGGACTGATTTCTAATCGTGTTCTAATGCCAATAGTAGAGAAGTCCTAACCGCCCCGGAGGCCAGCTCCAATACGAAATATACCCTCTAATGAAGAAGAAGAAAAAAAAAAAGGGATTGCGGGAGCTAGAAATGTGCGGATTAAAGGGAGGAAAGCAAACGGCTAAAAGATCAATCTCAGGTCGAAAAGTGGTACAATTCCTAGTAACAAACTACTACGAGACTGGAGGGTAGGACGAAATACTCCAGAGGGGAGAAGATTCCTGAGGAAATGATATAAAAGGTATACAAGGACAATTAATATAGATCAAATCCATATAGGAGCTCACCGTGCCATTAGCGTCAATTAAAGTGAGCTTTTCCTGGGAGACAGATCGCAAATCGTTCGGAAAAACCCACTTAAAGGGGACGAATGGGATGAGAGAATAAGGAGTAGATGGAAACGAGATGTAACTAACCCCCTACAGAAGTTTAGGGCTGGGATTAAGCTAATAGAAAAAAGCAAAAAAGACGCACAAGGCGTAATAGACTATGTGGGATTTGCGCGGAGGAAGGAATAGGTCAATCAGTTGAGGGGGGGCAGCAGCCAAAGCATTATAAGATGGTGCAAAAGAGGAGGCTACTCCCTTGTACCTAAAAAGCTAGATATGAACGAAATCGTTACTTCGGCTAAGGGATATCGGAGTGGCATGACACGTAGGGATTCCTGAAAGCCGATGATGGAACCGGTAACTACGTGGGAGCAGGAAATAAAGTAGAAGAGTTAGTTGACTGCTCCTATCTTAACCTCAGAAATAAGAGGAGAGGGGTCGTGAAGGGAAGGGGTTGAGAGGGGGGGACGCAAAGGTCACAAGATGCCAGTAAGCAGTTTCCGTCCGTTAAGCGAGGGACTGCTATGATATCAAAAGGCCGCAGAGGACACGACAAGACAGATATCAAGAAAGGTGCAATTCTTAAAAAGCCCAGACACGACTGGGAATGGTGGGTACAGTGTCTTTTGGGGCCACAAATCGACAGAGAAGAAATACACACACTCTCCATGGGGTATTTGCATGGCACG
>Ga0179591_1339832_pt1 | contig 13146 bp, 11 predicted proteins | sample CZOMad2_1_08_16f_FD_182891 | JGI IMG/M metagenome (GOLD analysis project Ga0179591, IMG submission 182891) | Vadose zone soil fungal communities from Angelo Coast Range Reserve, California, USA - CZOMad2_1_08_16fungal (PacBio error correction) | ecosystem: Environmental > Terrestrial > Soil >...
GGAGGGGAAACAAAAAATCACCATGACTGGATCACTTACTGGAACGGGGGAAAAAATGGTCCGAGTTGGGGATTGGGGGATGGGTCCTATCAGCTGCCTTCGACCCACGCCATCAAGTGAAAAAAAAAGACTCAGACTTTGTTCAACGAGTTTTCGTCTTCTAAAAGAGGGGTTGGGCTCGCGGAGAGGTGGGTTGACCGGTCATTGCATCCTTCGGGGCCCGTGCCAAAAGCCGCGAGGGGGAGGATTCGGGGGGGGGAGATTTATACTGGAGCGAAGAAAGGAAAGTGCACCGCGACGCGAGTCGGCGATAGAAGGCCAGGAAAATTCTATAAAATAATCGTCGACTTTCTCTAGATAGGCATCTGGTATGTAACTGCGATTTTGGTTCCATAATCGAAGTTCTTCACCATTGGGTTCCCGTCGAGGTCCTCCTGGGTGTGTAAAAACAACCTGAACTGGAATCACAAAACCTCTTACAAGGGAGACCTCCAGCAGGGCGATCGAAGTAAGACCATGGTCGAGGGGAGGGATTTTCTTTAGTACTTGACGTGGGACCTTTGGGGGGGTCCCCCCCAAACAAACCCCTTGGCACCGATAAAGGGGAGGGGGAAAGGGGGCCAGGTCGAGGCTAAAACTGTACATGGGGGGACAAATCGGCAGGAACGGGAAAAAAGGACCACGAATTAACAACGTTGACGGCCTTTTTTTCGACCTTTGGGAAAGGGAAAAAGGGGGAGGTAAAGACAGTCCGCGGGGAAAAGCACTTTGCCAAAACCGGGGCGGGAACTTCATATATCGTGGCGATGAGCACGTCATAATCTGTCACTTACCACGAGGGGTTCAAAATTCGGAGAGAAAAAAGCGAAAATCCCGCGCCGCGCTGGTCGCCTTTAAGAACTGGGTGAGAAAAAAACGACCAGCACGCTAACCGGGTCTTTTCCAAAAAAAAGTGCGAAGATGAAAGGAGAAAAACGGGGGGGGGGGCAATGCTTGGGAGTCCACGCACAATAAATCCAGAAGGGGGTCTCTTGGAACAGGTAATGAGTGGTCTTCGAAGAATCGCAGACGAGGAGAGAAGGGGCTGGGCGCTTCAGGAAGGGTGGCACTCAGTAAAACGGCTTTAAGACTTCACTTATTTGGCGTTCTGCCTCCGTGAGAGAGGGGAAACTCTGACGGAGCTTCCAAAAGGAGGAAAGACCAGAAGGCGATCGCCATTCCCATATGTTGTTTTGAGATCGACGTTGGGTCATTGGCGATGGAAAAACTGAGAGGGGTGGAGTCCGACCTTATTTTCTAGAGTCTCTGGGCAAAGGGCATTCCGGCGTAAAGAAAGACAACAGGCGGAGTCTCACTGAAACAGAAATGTCCGGGAGGTATCGTGACCAGCACCGGGGCCAATCATCCATCATCTTTTCTGGAGTGAAGGGGGGAAAAAGACATGGAGGTGCGCCTTGTGCCGAGCTCTGTTGAAGGGGATCCTGATTCTCAGGGGGGGAAAACGCTAAAAAACCGCAGAAAATAGGGGGGGAGGGGAGGGGTCTGTAGATTTCCTTACCAAAATGAATTTCGTGGTGGCCGTTCATCACCAAGCACAAACGCGCAGTGAAAAGGGCCGACCGTTTCAGTGAAGAAGAAACCTGGGAAAGCGTGCCACCGGAGTTGCGCGAAAACAGCGGAACCACCGAAAACGGTGGGAATGGGGGAAAAACGGAGGTGGTCTTTTTTCGTTCTTCAAAAAGTGGAAAAATTCAGGAAAAAGAATCCGGAAAATACCTGCTCGGGATAAGAGAACACAGGGGGGTTGACGTCTTTGGGGGCACACGGTGGAAAAGGAAGAGTAATAAAGCGAGAGAAGTCGCAGGACAAGGGCAGTCGGTAAACAAACCTCTGAAGTGTTTGCGCAAGAGGGCAGGGGGACGAGAGCCGACAGTCAAAAGGAAGACGACAGGCTCTACGAAAAAAAACCATTCCTTGAAAAGTCCACGACTTCTTGGTTAATCCTCACCGCCGGAGGACCTTAAAGAGGAGGCAAAACGGAGTGGAAACCTCGAATTACCCTTATCTCAGAAGCCCCAGTAATGTGTGGAAAAATCGGAGCCCAGTGGGGGAGACTGTCCTTTTTCATTGAACGGTTGGGGAAGGAACCGGCGAGAAAGCCTTGAAAAAAGGAGAAAAAAGCTTTTTATAAAAATAACCCCAGCTTTCAGCGCCCTGCCGAGAAATACAAGAAAATGCGAAAACACAGAATGGGGGGAGACGCATCCACGAAGGTCGTTTTAAAAAGAGTCGTCGGCTCGGTCCTTCTTAATCAAAGAAAAAAAGGGAGGACTTCTCAAGGGCTGTCACCGTTCCGGTAATGGTGTGCGTCAGCTCGGAGGGGGGGGTCCTCAAAGGGAGCTATGGGACTGTCAAAGGAATTTTTTCCGCCGCGTCTCATTCCCTTTCCACTGGGAGAAAAAAAAAAAGTTTAAAAGGAGGGCCTAAGGGGGGTGGGCAGGGTTAGGAGGACTACAGAAAAAAGCCCTGTTATGGTGTTGAGAAAAACAAAAGTCCGGCCCTGACGATCCACTGAGTTAGAAGGTCTAGGGGGGGCTTGCGACGGGAGGAAAACTTCGGCGCGGAGTGGTGGGTCGTTGTATGGGGTTTTTTCTTTGGGGGTCTTGCAAAAAGCAGACTTGAATGTCGGGGTGTTCTCGGACCTTGAGAGGAAGGGGAGCAAATCGGAAAAAAAAAAAAAAAACCAAACACCTACTCAAAAATAGCTAATGGGGACTGGGGCAACCCTTCAAGCCAACGCCCCAGTCTCAAGACCGGCGTGGATCAACGTCACTTCGCAAAACGAAAGGGGGGAACGCGAGAAGGGAAACTAAAACATCCTCCGGTTCTCGGCCGGTACTGGAATAAAAATTGCGGAGCCAGAGAAAAGCGTGTGCCGTCGCCTTCATCCGGTGGTCATACGGACTCCAAGGGGAAAACTTGGGTGGTAATCGAACCCGGCTTGCAAGAAAAATACGCCCGCGTTAGGAGGGGGACGTGGAGAGAACATAGTCAATCCTACGTTCCATCCCGAAAAAAGGGCAATAAGATCAAAAACAAATTAGTAGAAAGATTATGCAATTTATGAGGGGGGGGGGAGAGACAATAGGGGAATTGCTGCTGAAGCGTCACGGAAAAAGAAGGGAAGGGGGGAAAGGGAAGGTTGGTCGTGGAAAAGCCGCACACCAAAAGGGGATTCGGAATCTTACGTATTAAAAAAGAATTGGACTTATGAGAGCTACCCTCCAAAGTTTTATTTCCGCACCACGGACGGAAAAGGGCGACATGCACCTTGAGGAAGATGCCGTGAGAAATTTTCGAATTGGTTGATCACCAAATTGGATAAAATGTTCTTTGCTATTCGCTGGCTTCAAAAGTAGGGTCAGGTCAAACGGGATTATGATTATGGGGGGTGGAGGCTTCTTCTCTCCAAGGAAGGAAAAAAAAGAAGCTTGAAAGGATTACGTTGGCAGTCGTGTAGGGAAATGACCGTAAACGAAAAAAAGACTACCGAACGGCTGAAAGATGATTTGCAATAGGGACGGAAAAAAAAGCGCCAAGAAGTGAAATACAGTCTTCGGGGGGGAAAAGAGGGCAGGGGGTTTTAGGGGGCTTCCAACGTTAGTCCTGTCATACGGGGTGGGGGGGAGGGCCCTCAACCTGAAACGAGGCGAAAAATTGGGGCGGGGGGGGGAAAGGTAATTGCGACTCAGGCTGCCAAATTATTAATAATAGAAATCGAAAGAGGGAAACAATATTTAACCTGGTTCATAACAAACTCCTACTGAATTAAACAAGAGTGGGGGAGAATGGGAAGGAAGACCCGGAAGACTTGGTTTCACGCCTTCTTTGAGGAGGGTGGGAGGGGGTTCGCGATTTAAGCTTTATTTCAGTATCATGACGAGGCCGAAGGGGTGTTTGTCATAAAAGGTGTCTCTTAAAGTCGTTTTGTGAATTTTTCATGGTGGAAAACCAGGAAAAAGAAGAACATTATCATGCAGTGGTAAGAAGGAAAACTTACTCAGAAAAGGACCAAGGAAGAAAAGGAGCCGTGTGCCGCGTTGGGCAAAGGATTCTGATAAGGGGAAATTTGAGGGGCCATGTAAGACTGGGAAGTCCGTCGTGGGGTGTGGGGTTGGGTGTGGGGGGGGCAAAAGAAAGGGGGTTTTCTTAGATTCTTAATTGCTATGGTGGAGGTGTGGGTGGAAAAAGAAGCACATCGTCAAACAAAAAAGAAGGTGATTTGTTTTATTCGAATTAGAACCTAGGAGTCATCGGTGTACTCGATGTCAAAATTTTGCACAAACGCGAGAGGAAAAACCGAAAGGAGAGTCTAACGACTAGCATTACTCATCGTTACTTGAATTTCAAAGGAAACGAGGAGAAAAAGAAAAGTCCGTTTTAAGTTTCAATGGGACGATTGGCGAAAAGAGGTAGGAGTAGAGAAGTTGGGGAGGAAAAAGTTTTCGCGGTGCTCACGGTCACCTTCTCGAGTGGGGAAGAAAAGACGGCCAATTTCGGGTAAGGAAGGAAGAAGATACAGAAAGTCAGTGGTCATGAGAGGAGGGCAAAAAGAAAAAAAAAAGAAATCAAAACGGTCGGAAACGTCGTCAACAAAGGTATTTAGAAAAACAGTGGAAACGCAATGAAGGGGTTCCCGGTAAAGGGCAAAGAAAAAAGGTAATACCTAGGGCCAGTTACGAAGACGGAAAAAACTGATCGGTAATTGGTTGCAAGCAAGAGGGAAGGGGAAAAGGTTCATCCAGATAGGGGAAAAGAAAAATAAGAGTTATCGCAAGATAAGTTTCAAGGAACACAACATCACCCAAAAGAAGACGAGGTACGGGTTCTGGAACGGCAACGCAACATGGTTAAGGGAAGTTCGTGGAAGAAGAAAGAAGGACGCAAGCAGAAGAAAAAAGGCATGGCAGAAGGAGAAAAAGGGGAGGCGCGCAAGAAGGATGCAGCTTCCGTCAAGAGAAGCAACGGATTCAATAAGACCCATTCAAAGTGGACGAGACGTGGGGGGAAAAATTAGGGGCGTGGCCAATCATACCGAAAGTCGAAAAAAAGGAGTTCCAAAGAAGTGGCAAAGCGTTCTCTGCTGGGGAAAAGGCCCAGGGGAGGCGAAGGGCGGGACGCTGATTTCGTAGTTTCGACGAAAAATTGGGGAAAAAAAGGGGGTAAGAAGGAGAAATGACGCTGAGCGCCACGGACGGACATATGATCACGGAAGGGAAATGCGTGAGCGGAACGATAAAAGAAACCGGAGGACCGCGAAGTTGGGGCAAAACTAAACAAAAGGCAGGGACGGTTGAAAAGTCTGTTTATGAGGTCAGAAAGATTGGTGCCAAAATTCATGTTGACGGGAAACAAAAGAGAAGGAGCGGTGCGGGTTACAGCCAAACCACCTAGGAAAGCAAGGGAAAAAATCAAGGTTGAATAGAAAGTCCGGTGAAGAATTGGGGGGGGGTGTGGCGGGAAGTAGAGCCGCTTAAGCGTTGGGTTCCAGGGTGGAAACAGGGTGGTACAACAGGCGTAGCGAACTGGGAAAAACTTGAAACAAAGGGGGCGAAGGAAAACAGGCAGTATCGACAGCTTAAAACCTCTCAAGAAGAAAAGTTTCCACGATTATTTTTAGGGGGGACGGGAAAAGAAAGAAAAAAAGGGGACGCGTCGTGCAAGCCGGAGAAATTATAATCGTCAAGGGGGTCCAGCGCGCGGCTCGGAAAGTCCTCCATAGAAGAGCAGTGGACGAAGAAGGAATGAGAAGAAAAGGGAAAAGGAGGGAGAGGAAGGAAGGTGAACTAGTTGGAGGAAAGAGGTGAGATAGATCGGACGGAATGGGAGGAGATGGAGAGGGAAGAGGGAAGTGAGGGAAGGAGAATATAAGTATAATAAGAGCGAAGGAGGTGCCGGGGAGGTGGGGGGGGGGAACAAATGGGAGGCGGAGCGGATGGAAAGTATAAAAGAAGAACATGGGGGGAGAGGTGGGGGGGGGGGATGATAGAAGGGTGGGGAGTAGAGATGGCGGAGAGAGGGAGGTACGGCATAGTGGAGGGAGGTGGAGGGGATAGGTTCCGAAGGGGGGGGGATAAACGACTGGGGGGGTTGGGGCAGGGGAGAAGGAAGGTAAGGGAGCGGGCTGAGATGTGGGGCTAGAGGTACACAAGGAGAAGATGGGGGTGGGGGGGAAGGAAGATGTGGCTGGGTGGGTAAAGCCAGCTGGTGCTGCGCGTTGACGGAGCGTAGAGGGATGTGGTCTACGTAAAGGACGGAACCAACGAATCGCTTACTCAAAGGAGAAATAGCGTTAAAAAGAGCCCAAAAAGTATGTTAAGGCCAAGGGGAAGGTTCGTGGTCGAAGCCGCTGATCGGCTTTCTGTAAAGGAACTGGACTCCAAGTAAGGGGGTATCATCAATTTGCTGGACTTTTGAAGCGCCCAACATAAAGGGGAGGGAGAATCTGGCGGGACCATGAAACGATTCATCATCACTCAAAAAAGACGAAAAAACGTTCAGCAATAAGGAGAAGTTTGGGGCATCACTGATTTAGGCGCGGGTAAAAAAATTCAGACAAATCAAGTCGGGGGAAAGGGGAAAAAAGATGGAGGGGGACACTATTCTGGAAGAAAAAAGGACGAAAGGGTTATATTCGTCAACTACCTTGGAAGGGAGCGGTATCGGGAAACGGTGGGTGGCGGCAGCGGTGGCGCGTCCTCAAGCTCCTGCGGAAAGAAGAAGACGGACGCCCGTAGTTCTCCGGTCTCTCAAAAGAGGAAAAAGAGAAGGACCGCCCACTTCGTGAGAACTAGGGCACTTCAAGGACATGCGGAAGGGCCTGCAGTGCCAGCACTCTGTCAGAACGCACAGGTCTTAGGAAGGGGGGGAAAAAAAAAAAAACCAGGAACTAACAAACTCTTCAGGTATTTCTCCCAGATTTCAAGGGGAGCCATGAAGATTCTCCGAAAGAACGGATTGAACTGGGATTAACCGAGGTCGGTTAACCCAGCCTATCAAAACTAACAGGAAAAAAAAAAAAAAAAAAAAAAGAAAAAAAAAAAAAAATAGGAAAAGGGACCAGTTGTTTTAGGGGGAATTTATGGGGGGGCCTTGCTGGCTTTCTACTGTTCTTGGGGGGAGGGAGAGGGCACGCTTGATCTGAAAGGGCACTTCAGGGGGGGGGGGGCGGAAGACATCCATGCTTATAAATTCTTCTTCCTTGGACGAAGTTGGAGTGAGAATTCCGGCCTTCAAACTCCAACAATTGGCACTCCGGAACATCCTTCGATCTTTGTCAAACGCTGGTGTGAGGGCTACCGGGGGGAAGGTGGGGGAGGAGAGATGGAGGGGGGGCCTGTTCATATGAGGAGCATCTCCTTCGGACGGCCGTTCGGGGCCAGGGGGCCGGCCAAAAGTAGGGACTACTTTATACTTACCGACCACTGGGGAACGAACAGTTTGGGACCGTTTTCCGTACGAAATGCCCTGAAAAAGCGATAAAAATAGGTCGAAAGCTGGAGCTGCTTTAACTTCGCTTTTTTTGACATAAGAGAGGGCACCGTGGGGCGTACTGGTCCTTATTTGGGGAAAACAAACCCTGAAAAACGCATCCCGAGACGGAAGTAAAAAAAGAGGAGTAGAGAAAAACCGGACCATTCGAAGTCAAGTGATTTTAGTTTACTGAAGGGAAAGAAGAGGGGCTGGCGTTAAAAAACAACTCCCGATCGGCGGCGCATTTTCTAATTGTCGCGGCGTCAAACGAATTTGGGCGGGACAGTAGAAGCGAAATTCCAGTTAAGGCTTTGTGGGGGAGTTTGCCGCAGTTTCCTTTTTTCGGTTTCTGCTCAGTCCCGGGGAAAAACACAAAAAGGGGGAAAAGTCAAGACAGGGTCATGCGATTCTCAAATATCTCCATCCGGAAGGGGGTGCACAGGGGGCGCCAACCTGACGAAATCCTAAAATTCCTGCGCTAAAAGTGGAAAAACAACACGCGAAACGCTGGCCCAAGTGACTAAAGCGAAACATTTTCGTAAAGGACTTTGGATACACGCCCAATTATGAAGAATACAAGCTCGGAAACAACTTCTATTTGGAGGGGCAGCAGAAAAGGTCTAGCGAGCTTTTAATCGGGGAGGGCGCGAAGCTACGTGGTTTTTGGCACATCTTCTGAGGCAGAAGTCCCCACGGACTTCACTCTCTTACGGAGTAGGGCCACTACGATGGTGAGTACCAGAAACAACGGAGCGCCTATTCCAGGGAAGTGGGGGTTTGAGATCGACAATTTGGGTGAGGGTTAAGGGGCCTCGAATGCCGGGGTTAAGTGGGGGCCACTATGGATCTATGGCCAGTCAGCGATCAAAAAGTCAATACCGGGGAAGGGGAGGAGCTCAGGAGAACGGAAGGGTGCCGGTCGGGGGTATAAGTTAAATGGGGGATTCCATCAGGCTTTCTTTCGTCGGGTTGGTTGAAGGCTTTCAATCCAAGGGAAGTTGGGGCCCGAGAGCGGTTGCGCTTAAGGGGGGAAAGGTGGACGCCTTCAAAGTATTAGTGGGGATGTATCTCTGCAGGGACGTTGACAGAAACTTTAGGGGGACCTTACCGTCATCCCGCTACAACTAGTCGCATTTAACCGACAGGGCCGGAAACTTTTAACTTCTCACGTAGGGGAAAACACAGGCGTTCACCTGAGTCACCTAACTTTCAAAAACCGGCATGTTGGTCGGAAAGGGGCGGAATTCGCGAAGGCACGTCCACTATTCGGAAGTTGAAGCGTAACTTGGAATTTTACGAATCCTCGGGTAACTTTGGGAAAGAGGAACCCTTCCGCTCAAAAGGGGAGGCTAGACTGGAGGAAAAGGGAGGGGGGAAAACTAAGCCGTCCACCCGTCTTGAACGATGAATGTTGGGAAAGAGAATGTACACTTAGCCCGATAGACATAGCCCGAAACACTAGAGACTTCCAAGTACGTTCACCATCGAATCAGCACAGCCTCTGCGGTCACGAAAGGAGACCGGGTATTGACCTTCTTCGAGAAGAGAAATATTAGGGGGACCAAGGGGTGCTCATGGGCGTCTTTTCCTTTTTTCCTGGTGGCACAAAATCATTCCCGAGAAAGGATACTTGAGCGCCTTAGGGGACAAAGCAACCTTCTCCCTCAGAATACGGAAGAAGATAAATCGAGACGCCACGGAGAAATCACCACTCCGGTACCGTTGAAATGAGAGGCCACCGGCTTCGCCTCTATTTGTCTAGGGAAGGGAGTGTTCTGGTACGGTATCAGGGATTCAGCTCTTAGCCTTTTCCTCTGGAGTTTTTCGTCTTTACAGCATTAAGTGATAAGTTATATACCTAGGGCCCAACTCAGCTGAAAAATTCGCGCGCTCCGTGAATGATGTCAGTTAGGACTAGGGGAACAAAAAAGCGGTTGTTGAAGCCCTTAGTACTGCCTGTGCCAAATCAGGACGACCTATATCCACAAGAAAGTTATGTTAACTTCATATTCAGTAGGGGGAAGAACTTCTTAGTGTACCCGTCGGTGTTTAGGGGTTTGTTGTGCGGTGGAGGTCCTGTTCTTGTCTGTGCATAAAAGGTAATCACAAAAATTTCTAGGACGGGTTTTAAAAGAACGCGCAAGCATAATCTACAGTGACGCCGGCGCCGTGCGTGGGGTCAGCGGAAACGCAATTCTCCACAAGGGGGCGGATCACTTCAAGGCAACATCACGTTGTCCCCGTCAGGCCAAGAAAAAGTGCAGGGGACAGTACGTCCGTGGCGAAAACCTGTGGTAAGGAGAAAAAAAGCGGGTGCCAACTCTTCTTCCTTTTAATCGTATCGGTCCGAAGGGTGGGGGGGACGCCCAGGGAACCTGCCCGCGTTAAACCTCTTAGGTTTGTCGGTTCAGGGGGGGGGGTCAGCAATACGGGGTCGCACGCCAACAATTCATCCAGGCGACTCAAACAAGAAGGGGGGAGAAAAAGACAGTGGGGTTATGAAGTTTCGGGGGGATGAATGCGCGCAAGGAGAAGATGGGAAAAAGTCGGCTGCCAGGAGGGTTCGAGACGCCGCACACCTTTCAGAAGCAAAGTGAAAATGTAAGAATGAAGCACACGATATACAGGGCGTCCAAGTTATGTTCACTCCGTCACAGTGCCCTGATCGTCTGAAAGGGGGATGCCTAGTCCAACGTGAGTGTTGCTAATTGACGTTTATCGTATACGGAGGGGGGGAGGAGGGGCGATTCGCGCCGGTAACACAGTCAAGGCGCTGCATATATTAAGGTTTTGTCTTCTCTAGGAAAAAAAGTGAACCCTTACATTCCGCCTTATAGAAGTAATAACATTGGTACACATCCCGAAACACCCTTCTTATATCCCCAATCACCCAACCCAACCTGGAACTACATTGGAAAGAAGGGGATAAAGAAAGTAGCACAAGGAACTAAAAAAGGTCCTTCTTTATCGCATAGGCGGAAGATGAAGTTCCTTTTTTTCTTCGGTCTTACCCAAGGTCAAACTAACTTTCTCCAACATGGTAGGGGTTGCGGACCTCCGTCAGAGTTTAAACGGGATTCGATTGATAAAATTTTCGCTGTGTGGGGGGGGGCTTAAGGTCGAACTGCAGGCCCCCAAAAGGGAAAGGGAAGAACTCAAGGAAAAAGGCTCCGGAGGGACTACCCAATATTAAGAAAAAAAGGAAAGGGTACAAATCAAAAACATTCATATAGCGACTGAAAATTGGAAAAAACCGCAGAAGACTTGTTCCCCGAACTCTTGTGCTGGCGAGGTGGTTTGAGAGGGATTTATAGGGGGGTTATTTCAGAGAAGGAATAGCGGGTGGTTTGGATAAAAGAAAAAAGGCTCTTATGTCTTGAAGGGGGAAAAGGCATTGGGGGGGACAACCAGACTGGAAGTAGTCGATAAACATAAGATGATTGTACTAAAGGTCGTGCTTCGAAGAGCAAGTTCAGTATCAGCGAAAGCCGGGGGCCGCGTTCCACTCGTGACATAAATAGGGAGGTTTAGTACTTGGGTAGACTTAGTTGAACTCCGCGGAACGAAAGGGGTTCACTGGGCTCTAGTACGTATAAGGGGCTGGGTACTCCGAAACACTGGCACATCTGGTAGAAAACTCAGAAGGGGAGGTCCTAAACTCCTGAAGGGCTTACTCGGAAAAGGGGACGGTGAACCCATCCCAATCCTGAAATGTAGACGAACACCGGGATTAGCCAAGACCCAGACGAACTTTCCCCTTAATGTGGGGGGAAAGAATCTAAAAAAAAAGAAGGGGTTTGGAAAGGGTGACTGATTTTAGGGGAACAACTACGTGGGGGGGAGGGTACAAGGTATATAAGGGGGCTAGAAAATTTTTAGGCCGGTTAGCACTTGCTAGGAATGCAGGTCCGTACCCGAACGGGGATTTCGGTCAGGGAAGAAGGGGGGATACAGAGACAAGGTGAAGTGAGGGAGGCACATCTACTAAAATCGCCTCGTGGGGACGAAACCCCACTGAGTCAACAGAAAATGTTTTGAACAGTTCAAACTAATACGCAAAAGAGGCCTTGGAATGATTCGTTTGAGCGTATAACGCCGTTTAAGTCATCTTAAAAATACCCCGACTTTATTGGCGGGGTTCTCGAAAGAAGGTGTTGAAAATAGAAAAGAAGGACCAATAAATCCTGTTCAGAAATCGGGGGGCCAAGATAAAACGAAAGGACTCGAAGAAGGGGAGGTACGGGGACAATGGCTGGACGTCGGACTAAAAGGGGTCATTTCTCAGCGAGGCACGTGAGGGGGGGAGGAGGAAGATCATGGAAAACACGTAAGGCTCTCAAGAAGTGAATCGAAAAAGAATAGAGAAAGGAGAAGAATCCAAATCCTACTAGTTTCAGGGAAAGGGGGGGCATGTAAGTTTTCTTTTGGGGAACAAAGCATTCCGACCAGGGGTTCGCAAGTCCGAAAGGGGAGAGTCGGGAGTGCGGTGGGGGGCATTCTAAAAATTCGCAGACCGGGAGAGTTCCTCGGAAAGTGGCGACGGGGGTGTCAAAAAATCGGTTAATTCTGTACAAATGAATGACTCGTCTAAAAGGGGTCGGGGGAAGAGGACGTGGGCAAATTGCTTGGACCAGGACCGAAAGACCCGGAAGGTTAAAGGAGTTGCTCAAAGAATAACCTATAAAAAGATGCCATGTAAAAAGCTGGAAGAAGGGTGGCCGATTGGAAAATACTTTTGGACGGGAAGGGGAGGTTCTCGGTGATAGTTGGTGAATCCAATCCATCCTCAGAAAAAAAGTCAATTACTTAAGGAAATCACAGAAGTTCAGGAAGGAAATCGACCTTTCCCGATCTTGCCGCCGAGTAAGAAGTCATTCCTTGTCTACTGGGGGGGTCAAACCCAAGCCGGACTTCGACCCACTGCAAAAAGGGAAACAGGGAGGTATGAAAAAGCGCAGTGAAAATTAAGCAAAAAGGAACCGAGCTAAGGGCGACGATTGGGTAGTACTTTTAGGTCTTAGGGGGGGAAAACAGAACCAGGGCGCCGAGGGTTAAAACGGCTGAGGGGGAGAAAGGAAGTCAAGAAAGTCCTAGGAAAACGTCCGCCGAATTGGGTTCTTAAGAATCTGCCGGCACCGCTCATCTGAGCAAACACGGCGGTACCAGCCAAACGTGAAGATTATGGCTTAAAGGTGTACTTCTCGTTTGCTGGTCTGGTCGGGGAAAAACAACTGGCAATTTTACGTCCAGGGCCGAAAGGGGGGGGATTTGTTGAACCGCCTTCAGGAGCTTTCCAGAACCTCAATTCTACGCGGAAGGGAGACTTGCAACGGCACAACCAAGGCGCCTGGGACAAGACATAATTCTGATCACGGGGAAGGGGGGAGTTTATTGGGGGGGTCCTGCTGTGGTACACAGATCATAAACTTTCAAAAAAAGAAGTTTTGATATGGGAAACTCGTCTCCAGTGGGGAAGTGTTACAGGGGAGCGGCGACATTGAAGTACTCTTTCTTCTTATAGAGAGTTCCCAAAAAAAAAAAAAAAAAGGGTGGCAGGTCAAGGAAATCTCAGGGGAATCTTATAGAGACGAAGTAGTTTCCACCGAAGTGGGA
>Ga0179591_1332705_pt1 | contig 13145 bp, 15 predicted proteins | sample CZOMad2_1_08_16f_FD_182891 | JGI IMG/M metagenome (GOLD analysis project Ga0179591, IMG submission 182891) | Vadose zone soil fungal communities from Angelo Coast Range Reserve, California, USA - CZOMad2_1_08_16fungal (PacBio error correction) | ecosystem: Environmental > Terrestrial > Soil >...
CCGCCGGATGTTTCGAAGGGTTTCGTTCTAAGGGAAAGGGGGAGGCGAGATGGAATGGGGGGGATCGTACTTGTCTTAAAATGCGCCTAAGAAAATCCCGCCTCCTTTCGAAGTCTCGTAGAAGGAAAAAGATCCTCCCTCCTCCGGGAGGGGGATGGATATGGCAGCCGATATCAGGTTCTCATCGATGAAAGCTACGGGCGTGACTGGAAAGCCCGATTCTCTCCTGGAAAGAGGGGGTCCCTCAAGAAAACAGCGGATTGACTATTGCATCTCTTCAGGAAGGGGACAGAGCGGCTCCTCAGGAGACAGACTAAAAAGAGGGTTGGGGTATGTTCCTCCGAGAAGGAATTCCTCAGGGGAAGAGCCAGAAGGGAAAAAGTTTTACAATCATACAAGATGGGGAGGATTGCGGGGACACTAACTACTCGCACCCCTTCTCGCTGAAGAAGACATAGGTGTCGTGTCGTTATGGCGAAGGAAGGGGGCGGTTTAGAAGAAGGAAAGAGGGCGCTCCTCTCGCAAAAACAAAGGGGAGGAGCCGCTGAAAAGAGATACACATTTCCTTTTAACCGATGTCGAGATAAATGGGGGATAACACGTCTTCTCGGGCAAAGGGGGGGAGGGAAAGGGAAGAGCCCTCTGACCACCGGGACCGACGGGATCTAGGTCTGGATAGTCCACTCAAGAGTCATGAAAGGCGAACTCCCATCTCGAGTTCCTTTGCGAGATATTCCCCGAGAGACCGCAAACGAGTAGCTTTTAGGTATAACGATCAATCTACCTTTGTCATCCCAGGGATCTTCCTGAAGGACACTAGAGCCTCTCTATAGGAGGGGTAAACACCAAAGAGTAAAAAAAATCTCGAGGTCTCGATTGGGAGAAAGAGAGGCTCGACCGGGTGGAAATTAGCGGGGCTCTTGAGGGTGGAAAGAAGAGAACGATGGAAGGTCATCCGACCAGTTTCTCCTATAAAATAAGGTGTCGATATCTGAAAGGAGGGTCGAGGCCTTCCCAAAGGGGAGATCTCTTCACTCCTCATCTAAAAAATCCCCCTGGAAGGAGAACGATCTATTTCGCGAAAGAGTTTTCCGACCGAGGGATTCATAGGAAACTCTCGATTCTTCACTAGGCAACGTTCCTCGGAGAGAAGGGAAGAACGACCGAAGGAGAAGTAACCCTTACTTTGGGGGAGGGAGAGGCAAGAAGAGGGGGGGGAACCGCAGGGGTAATATATCGTCTGATTTCTTGATAAACAGGGTAGAATTCCTCTATCTGCAAAAACTCTAGAGAAAAAAAATTGCGCTCTCCGAAAGGAGAGGGAATCCTTGGAAGGAAAGCAATCAGCCCCTCGGTGGCGGCGGAAGGGCGCCGGGGGGGGGAGGTTTACCTCTAAGGGGGAAAGGGAAGGCATGAAAACTATACCGTAGGGGGACTTTCCCACGGCTGGAGAGAAGGCGAGCACGACAACGAGATCTTCGGAAAAAAAAAAGGGGATTTTGAAAGGGGAGAACGACGCTCACTTCCTGAGAAGCGATATGGGGAGAGAGGCTATTATTCTGACACAAAACTCTCCTAACTGGTGACCGGCGATGGGCTCTTTTCGGGAAAAAAGTCCGATTTTGGTACGATCTCTCTCACGATAGGGAAGGAAAAAGGAACTGGGAGAAAAAACAAGAAAAGTCTCATAAATACCGAAAAAACTCTCCTTAATGTCGAAAGAGAAATTGCCTTGTATACAACGCAAGAACTGGCGCTTTGCTGATCGCCGATTTGATATAACTCCATCAGAACGAGGAATCGCAGAGAAAGAAGTTTGGGAACTTAAACCCATCGCCAGCAACTCTCATCAAAAGAGAAGTCTACGTCATTTTCTAGAAGAGCAACCAGGAAGAAGCAGGAATTTGGGCGTAGTCTTTCACAGAAGCTTGCCTTATCATGAAAGGCTTTTATGGGGAGGAAGGAAGTGTCGCCTCCTCTTCTGAAGGGAAAAGGGGCTAAGGCGCGGGAAAGGGGTATTCAACGTGAGTAAAGTGATTCTTTACATCCTCGGCCAGGAATAGAGGGATTTGGCGATCGTAAGAGGGAAAGAACTTCCAGGGAAGAGAGGTGGCAGCCTGAATCATCCTGCCGTGGGAAGGAAGGAGCAGTCCATCGATCTGGGAGAAAAGAAGGAATGCTAATTTTTATTCCGATAAACCGGCGGCAGACAAACTCCTTTATCTACAGGGAACGAAAAAAAGGGGAAAAGGGAGTACCTGCGAAGAACGTGGGGAAGGAGAGGGTGGGGGGGGTGGTCGTGGGGATCCTTCGCGATGGGCTAGAGAGGGAAGGGAAAGCGCGAGTCGATTGCAAGGTCTCTGCCTAGGGGTAGCAAAGACTCGTCTTCGGGGTTCGGAGTAAGGGAATAAAGCAGGGGGGTCTTGGGGGATATCTGAAGACTTTTTGAGAACAGGCTTCTCCATTTCATGAGGAGGGGGGGAAGGGAAAAAAGGGCAGTGGGTCTTCATGGCACTTCGTAAATCGGGCGGCGGGAGGTGATATTCCCCGTATTAAGAAAAGTGTGAAGGAGTGAGAAAAAGAATTGGTTTTGGGGAGGGAAGGCCTCGTGGGGTAAGGAAGGGGTCATTTGACAGCGGAATTTGGCTGGTAAAGGATGGTGATATCCACCTTGGAAAGAGAGGAGTAGGAAAAGAAGAAAGGAGTATACAGCAACTGTCCGAAGGAAAAGAAGTATCTGAAAAAAGACACTGGCAGAGCTAAGAAGAACATGCCGGGTTTTATCCATGCCCATTTCTTTACTACGGGAAGAAGCCGCAAGATTGAAAGCGACAAGACACTCCCGGAGAAAGCGCAAAGGAGAAGCCCAGGGGTCGGAGCCAAGAGCTTCTCGAGATCAGCAAAAAAAACGCTGTATTTCAATCCGAAGGGAATAGAACCCGAGTACGACGTGCTAAGAGCTCCTTGCGCAGAGGAGGAGAAAGGTCACCCTATCTCTTGTACGCAGGAGAAAGGCTCCGAGTAAAGAAGGGCTTTCGGGATCATGAGGGACGTATCTTTGCTCAGGGGGAAGTTAGAGTACGAAAGGTCTAGCGCGGAAATTTAGAGGGGGAGAAAGGACAGAAAAGGGGGAAGTAGGAAGCCGAAAAGATCGATTGCCGGTCGATCTCACTTTTCTCTAAACAAAAAGGGGGGGGGAGGAGAAGGGGCTTCCACACTTTTCGAGAAGGGGAGGGATTACTGGAAGGGAGAAACCGCCTCCAAATCCGCTACGATCATGTCCTAGGGGAACCGATATCATCGAAGGAGCTTCCGCCGCGACGCAGTTCGCAAGTTTCAAAAAAGCAACGCAAGAAGTTCCGCGGCTGGCAAGTACTTAGCCAATCCCAGAAGCTTATCGAAGCAGCTGAAAAAACTAATTTTACCTCTTCCGGGAAGGAAAGGGAAAACACGCCCTTGGAGGGAGGGAGAAAAGGGCTGCGAAGCACAATTGTATATGATGAGAGACGTTACTAGCGCTGGGAACGTCAACAAGCAAAAGGAGAGAGTCCTCTTACGTAGGAGGAAAGAGCGATCGTGCGAGCAGAGAGAAGAGGCTACGCAGGAGACTTCGTGGGCAGGAAAGGAAAGCGAATCGACCTCATAGGGGGAGGGAAAAGAAATCTTCGACGAGAGGGGGTCTCTTGCGCACAATTTCCGGGGGGCAGGCACGACGATAAGGCAACATCGAAGAATCCTCACCATCTCCACTCGGGGAAAAGTCGGCTGCGGTGTGGGGGAAAAATTCCCAATTCTTCAGAAAGAGAATACCTGGAGGAGGAAAGGCAAAACTTTCCACCTCAAGACGGCGACTTCAGAAAATCCTGTGTTTAGGATGAGAGCCCTCCTTTGAAAGAAAAAGATTAATAAGAAGGAGGCGGTCATCCGGCATAAAAGTTGCGCTATTTTCACCGAAAAGGAGAGATTGATGCCTTCCGCAGAGAAAAGATCTTCCGGAGAGAGCTCCGCTCCATTTCTTCTCTCAGGAGGAGAGGGGACGAGGGAAAAAATCGACGGATACGACGCGTGCCTGATCAAGCCAGGGAAGAATCTTCACGCGGAAAAAACAAGCCGGGAGAAAAGAGAGAACCTGAAAAAGGGTGAGGAAGGTCAATAAGTCTGTCTATACCCTGTGGGGAGAAGAGTCCAAAAAGCTATCGTTTCAGAGGGAGAAATACGCCATGTTTGGGAAGGGGAGAAAACCTCTCTCTTGGGAAAAAGTGGGAAAGGGGGGGAGACGCGGTGCTAATCTTCCATGAGATTCTCTTACGAATATCGACAAACAAAGGGAGATTCTAAACTTTTGGGAGGTAGAGTGAGGAAGAACAGAACCACAAACCTACTCCCTCACAGGAGAGAGGAGATCACGTTAAAAAGTATTGCTCAAATAAAAGAAAAGTAGCGTTATCTATAATGGGGGGGGGGGGGTGGTTACGCTCTCAGAGAGCTTACCCGAATTGGAAAAAGGAGCAGGAAGGGGGCCCATGGAGAGACGGTTATCCACGAAGGGGGGGGTGGTGGGAGACTGGGGGGATTACTAAAGATCGCCAAGTCCAGCGGCTGGGAGAAGACTTACGCGGGGGAGTTGTCTAGAGAGGGATGCTCTCCGAGGGAAGGGAGATGACTTTGCCGTGCGAGGTGGCCATTTCAGAAAAATTGCCTAGAGAAGGTTATTATCCGGGGAGACCTCGGAAGTTACGGTAAGCGACTATGCGAGGACGGCGAAATCTTCCGGGTTTGGAAGGGAGAGCTTAAAACTTTATGTCTCACCGAAAAAAACTTTATGAAGCATCTGACTGCAGGGAAGAGCACGGACAAATATGTACGTCTGTCTTCCGGTTTCTATTGGGAAGTTGGGCGAACACAGAATTAAACTTACTGCCTTCGCCAGGGGAATTCCGCTGTCAATCAGGCGAAGTGCAATTATGGAGAGACGGCAAAAAGAGTGGCTTATCGATGACCCGCCCCAGAAAGTTTGGGCGCTGACTCTCCGAGGAGACAGAGACTGTGACTTCACCGAGGAAAACATAATTCTTCAGAAGTCGTTGAGGTTACCCTAAAGATACGAGCGTTCAAAGGGCTCGTCCAGGAAAGGTCCCTAAAGAGAAATCGATAAACCAGATCTCTTCCTAGAGATCATAATAGAAAGAGGGCGGCTTGTCCAAGGGAAGAGCCAAGGGAAAGTGAGCCAGTGCGTGATTGGAGGGAAAGGACATGAGTCCTATTAGATAGAGGCCTACATTAACCGTTTTCAAATCACGCCCTCTCCCAAGTAGCTGAAGGGGATAATCTCTCCACAAAAAAAAAGGATTATTAATTACAATATAGCCGAAGTAAGCTTTGGCTCCTTCGGAGGCGTCTTCACTCAATGGCTTCTCTGAAGATTCACTGTATGGACTTTACGAAATTGACGGATCATGAAGAACTCATCAGGTAGACGGTAAGGATTTGTCAGTAGAAGGGGAAAGGGGCAATCCTAAAGACGAAGGGATTGGTGTCGAGGAAGAGAGGCATATTCCGCGAGAAAAGTTTCTAAAAAAACAGCTTGAGGGGAAGGTCCTGTAGAAGGGGAAGGAGACTTGAACAGAGAGGGGAATCCAGTCAGGTCCCTCACTACTGGGGGGAGTTAAGAAAAGAGATTTCGGGGAAGCTATCGTCTCCTCAAGGAAAGCATCATCGCAAGGGGGTGTGGTCATAAAGATAAAAAGAAGACTTCCTTTAAAAAGAAAGTCAGGGAAACTAGTCCCTTTTTTGCAAACGTCAAGGGCGGGAAGGCTACTGGAGTTTTTGCGCCCAGAGAAAAGACTCAAAAACGATTCTCCGACTCAGGCGTTCGGAAAGGCGCGGTAGCGATGCTACGACGGGGGGTCGTTTGAACTTGGAGAGCATCTCGCCAAAAAGAGGGGACAGGGCGTCCTAGGAACATAGGAAATGTCGAGAGACAAAAATGGGGTCTCTAAACTTAGAAAGGATTGACGAAAGGGGGGGGGAACAACATCTGAAAAAAACTTTCATCCAAGTAGACCCCGAGAAAAAGAAAAAATATTTTCTAAAAAAGGGCGAGCTAGCAGCTTCTGACTCCAAAAACCACTTATCTGTCTCCGGAGACCGAGAAACCTTGGGGAAAAAAGAAAAAGCGGCCTGGAAAGTAACGTGAGATCTCTATACTATCAAAGGGTAAAAACACAAAGTCAGTATCTCTACTCGAAGGGGGCGCAAAAGAGGGAGAGGGGACCTTATCCTTAGAGGATGACGATGTCTGCTGGTATTGTGTGGAAGGGGAAAGAGGAAATCGTGAGTGGAAAGTTCGCAGGAGAAAATGTTTGGAGATAGGATGCGCTGTAGGCCCGCATGCAGCAGCCGCCGCGAAAAAATCCCACGGCCCGAGCAAGGGGGGGACTGGGAGAGCCTGAGTTTCCCCCACATTTCTTATGAATTCTATATGAAAAAACTCTTAGACGTGAAGAGGGACTTACATTTTCTCGACTAAATCAGAAAAACGTAAGGGGTCTCTATTTCGAAAGGAAGAGCTGAAATCTGAGAAGAGCCTCTCTTGGGGAAGACGTATAATTCACTAGGAGAGGGGATTCTCCCCGAGAATCTATTCTACGCGTTTAGGGAAGAAAAGGGCGTATTCGATCAGGGAGGCAATCAAAAGAGGAAACTTCTACTTCATGAAGGGAAGGGGGGGCTTTGTTTAAAACATCGGGGAGGAAAGAGTGTCGCCGACTTGACAGAGGGGTTCTTATACTCTTCTGAACACGGCTGAGAGACCCCGATGCTGGGAGGAAAACGTCGCCGGAGGAGGGGCCGTGTCGCCGAAGCAAGGGAAATTGATCGCGTCTGGCCTCATTGTTCAGAGGAGTTCAGAAACCAAACGGCTAGAGGAGTGGAGAGGGAGTGAGGGCTCCGGGGGAGGTTGTAGGTATCATCTGCGAAAGAGTCCTTCGTCCTTTCTCCGGAACTTGGTTCGAAAAAAGCGCTCTCTAGACGAAAGAAAAAGAAAGGGGAGATCGATTACCGGGGAAGATGTCTTAGCGGGAGCGGGAGCGTCCCAAAAATGAGGGAGAGAAGGGAACTCCAGCTCTCTTCCTCGGAGCAGAGCCGCATGTCTGGTGTGGGGAAAATCGTACTCGCGAATACCCATTTTGTTTGAGGGAAGGGACGATACCTCTCCCCAGCTGGAGAAGAATCTCAGGGAAAGGAAACTTCGGGTAGGGAAAGTAGCTATCCTAGGGGAGGGGGGGTATTGTCGAGAAAATTGCGGACTAAACTGAGTGCCGGAGGAAGGAGAAGGGTCTTTTAGGAGGTCTCACCTCTTAAAGAGAAGATTTACATCCAAAACCAAACACCCAACAGATCTTCACGAAAGGGGAGTCACGTTCTCTCCTTCAGAGGGGGGGAACCTTAGAGAAAGGGGAAAGGGGCGGTATCTGTCAGGGAGAAAAAAGAGAATGCCATCTATCTTTGGCTCGAGAGGAGCTGGCCTTCTTTGAAGCTCGACCAAAGAAGGAGAAGGAACTCGAAGTCATTGCCGAGAAGAGAATGCCGGAGGGGAAAACTGGGTCTCGGAGAAGCTGCGCGATGTGCTTCGGTCAAAGAGAAAAAGAGGAGGAGGTCTGCAAGGGGAAACGGAGCACGTCGTAACGTCCTTAGATTTCGGGCGAGAGCGAGGGGGTTTCGGCGATCGGGCCGCAAGACGTTTGGCCTAAAGAGCGGACGCCAGGGGAAAGAAACGGTCGTGTCTTTAAAGGGAGAAGGAAATCGGGCGGCTTCTGTTCGAGGAAAGGAAAAGGGTGAAGGCGGAAAAAAGAAAGAAGGGGTTCCGGCGAGGAAGAAACGTGTAGTATGCCGGGGCTATACCGGGGAAAGTGGCTGGTCAATCCGGAAAAAAAAACCCCCGGGGTTTAGAGAAGAAAAACACGGAGGAGGGGGGGGAAAAAAGAGAGGTGGCTGATCATCAAGAAGATGGTACAACCACTTCCCGTGCGGGATCTTCCCGCATACTCCAAAAAGACTCAGGCCGGCCAATGCCGGGAAATTGCGTAGAAGGGGAAGAGAAAGAGGAATCCCGATTTCTAACTCTAAGGAAACACTCCCGGCCCGGCCAACGTCTCATCGCTCAGGGACGGAAGCCGAGTAATCTTGCAGGCAGAAAGAAAAAAGGGACACGCTTTATTCCAATCCAAAAAGAGAAGAAACGCCGAGGAAAAGGGACACGCACAGGAAGCATCCATCTAAGCGCGCTTTAAAGACATGGAAAGAGAGACCCATGCGCAGGAAGGTCTTCGGCAAGGTCAGGAGAGGCAGATGCTTTCTCTCTGACCGGGAAGGGGGGGGGATCCCGGAGGGTTGGGAAAAGCCCTCGGTTTAAAGAGGGACTCAAATAATTAACTAGCCTTTCAGGGAGACGATCCCAAATCAGGGGTCACTTCGATAAAGCCCGAGATTTCTGAGAGGGGCGACGGCACGGAAGGAGAAAAAAGTTTCTGAAAGAAGAAGAGGCCCGCGACGTAATCATGGCCGATCACCGATATCAATAGGGGGGGGGACGGGGGATCTCTATTCCCAGCCGCCCTAGAAAACTCCTAGAGAGCTGCTGAGGATTCGTTCGAAAAAGACCTCAATTCCTCCTCGGAGAGCGACATCTCTACCAGAAAAAGGTGAGGAAAACAAACTGGAGAGGAAAGGTTATTCGCCTACTCCTGGGGGGAGCGAAATGCCGGAAAAAGGATATGAGGAGAAGTACGATCGCTTGTTTAAAGGGGCTACTGCGAGGTCCGCTTACTATATGCGTCTTGAGATCTCGAAATCGGGGGGAAAAGCATCGCTAAAAGAGGGAGGGGGAAAAGGTCAAGAGACCGTACAGAAGTATCTGCTTAGGTCTTCCGCTCTCGGAGGGGGCGCTTGCGCACAAGTGGGGAAATCTACTACGAAGAGGGAGAGGAGGGGGGGTAAGAAAGGAGGCCCTCACGCCACTAAAAAAGAAGCACGGGCGAGGACGGGGGGGGGGGGTGGTTGAGACGCGACGCTGACACATTATTACTAGATCCGGGAGGAAAAGTAAGTGCGCGTCTGCAGAAAAGTTCAAGCATGAAAGAGAGAAGGAACCCGCATATTCCGGAGATAAGCAGCCCCCGGCGCCGCGAACGACGATTATCCGACCATCTAACGGGGAGAGAAGGGGAAAACCGTCGATCTTGTTGCCAAAGAGGCGGGGCTGATCTGGAGGGAAGAGGCCTTGGCGATCCGCCTGGAGGATCGCGCACCGCTTTCGATATAAGAGGGGAGAAGCGATCAGAGGGGAAAGGGATGATCAAGCAGAAGGGGAAGTCACGCTGCGGTCGCAAAGAGGAAAAAAAATCAGAACAGAAAGGTACTGCAGAGTCGGAAACCTGGAGACCTTCGTCCGGGGGAAGGAAAGAATCGTTTATCTGCGAAGCCATGTGGGGGGGGAAAGGAACGGGCATAGACCACGAGCTCTTGGAAGGAAAGTGGAAGGGGGACGCTCGGCGGTAAAATCTTCCAGTGTCCGGTCATGAAAAGAGATGCCTATATCTAAAAAAGGAATCGGCGAAAAGGGGGAGGAGCAACTAGCTCTTTAGCCGCTATCCAAAATACCTAATCAGATCCATCCTTACAAAAAGGTTATCCTCTAGTTGCACCTCAGGCGGGAGGGGTACGAATACTTTTGTGTTTACCTTCGCCGGTAGGAGCTTATATGCCATTCTCGGCGATCGATTGTGTGTCCAATGGGGGGGAAATCGGTATAAAATATGAAAAGGGGTTTTGTGCTCCCTGACAGAAAGAGAGCGCCAAGTCCAAGAGGGGGCTTCTCCAGAGATGAGTGGAGAGAGGAGGATAGGCGAAAAGCCTTCGTCTGAAAGGGAAGATGGCGAGGAAATCCTGTGCACGAGAGCCTTTTAGGAGCAAAGAGGACATCGTTCCATCGGACATGGCAATAGCAGGCGAACCGTCCCGGCCGGTTTTGGGAGAGGAGCCACTAACCGGGCTCTAATTTCTCACCAGCACGGAACGCTAAACAAACATAACTAATATGGCGAATCAGCATTTTTGCTATTCGAGCGGGGGGGCGCAACCAATGTACGAAAAACTCGCCGGTAACGGTTTGTTCAACCCAAAGAATTTGCATTATGCTCCGGCAAACCGGAGGAGGGGGAATACCCCACCGGGGAGACGGAAGAGGGCCTCTGAAGGGGGCCGGCACCGCAAAGGGGGGGGAAAGTCTGTAATAAGTCCGGGAGGGGTACGTCCTGCCGGAAGAGGTTTCCATCTGAGAGCTCCAGTAAAAGACCCGGACTCTGTCATCTGGGGAATGCCTGGGAAATATATCATCCACGAAACTGCTTAGGGAGCGTCCCTGTCTTCTACGAAGCCCGGAGGGGGGAGGGGGTAATTTATTCGCCAGGGAGAAAGCAATCTTGGGGGAAAATAACCCATTGCCGGGTCATCCTATCATCACTGCAAAATTCCAGGAGGAACGTCGGGGAAAACGTATTATTAAGTGGGAAAAAGAGAGGGCAAGGTCCTCCTTAATTTTCTAAAGGGAATTACACGGAAAATTCTGGCGACTGCGGCATATTTGATCTGTCAAAAATTCGGCAAATTAAATCAGGGGAGAGAAGGTTCTTTTCTCGGGGGGAAAAAAATACCGCCCGAAAGCAAGGGGGGTCTTCGGGGAATTATTCATATTCCTAAGGGGAGCATCTATTCTAAGTAGTTACTTAGGGGGGAAAAAGGGCTCGTCTCGGGGAATCCCGTCAGGGTGAAGAGGGACTACTTTCTGGTTAATACTATTGCTCGGGTGCATTCCCTATCAGGACCCCATCAAAGGGAGGGGTTATTTCCATAAGAGCCGTTGGGGAAGGGCGCCTCATTCACCGCCCTGGTTTACAAAGAAAAGCACCGGCTAAGGAGGTTCTCCCAAAGAGAGATCTCACCAAGGAAAAGACGACAGGAGGTCGTTTCTGAAAGGGGGCCTGGTAGGGATCCGCAGAACGGAAGTACTTCGAACCGGGCGGAGGAATCGAAAAAACTCGACGCTCTGTAACCGATCTTCTAGTGCCAAAGGTACTGGAAGGGACCTATTTCTATATGGGGGGATAATGAACTCGGGCACAGCTGAAGAAATTTACAAAAGCAGAGGCCACCGGTAAAAAGGGAATTAGGCGTATCCTATCCTCTATAAAAGCACTCTGCAGGGGAAGAAATCTGAATTCCTGAGAAAAGCGTCGGAGAAAAAAAACTGAAAGTTAGGCTTTGTTACCGAGACGGAGACACAAGAAGGACGGCCTTCGGAATCCGGTGAAGAAGAAGAAGAGAAGTGTAAAAAACCGTCCTTAATCTCTAACAGAGAATGTCTGAGGGAAGATAGGAGAGACCGTTAAATCCTCTAGTCCTGAGCGTCGGTAGTGTGGGGAGAAAAGAAGAGAGATTTCACGACCACCTGGAAGAGCCCCTCAAGGGGGATCTTCATAGGCATGAGACACCCTCCTTCAATGGGACGACAGGGGGCTGAAAAAAAGCTCCCACTTGATATAAAGGACCTTCAGTTTTAAAAAAAAGGAGACGCTATAGCTTAGGAAGAGCACTCGTGAGCAGGGGAAAGGAGAGCAATGACATGTGGAGAGAACGACTTCTTTGCCTTAACAGGTTCTACGATTTCTCGAAAGTCTCGAAAGAAGGGAGAGATCGGCGTCTGCTTGAAAAAGGCCTCGATCTGGCGAAAACCCAAATGTCAGAAGACCCAAAAAAACACGTTTTCAGTTTTTTGGCAGCTCCCCGATGCCCAGGAAGGGGAGCGAGACGAATGAGGAGATGGCCCTCCTGGAAAAGAGAACCCGCGGTGACGCGTCAGAGAGAGCCGTTGGCTTGGGGGGGGGGGATTCCGCCGGAAGGAACCGATTGTCAGAGCGGTAGGTTCTTTCAAGAACTATCGAGCAACCGAAAAAGGGACGATCTAAGGATTACGTGGCGGGGAGCTGGATGTTAAAGTCGGAAGAAGACGAAGACCTTTTCTCGAAGGGAAGGGGTGTCAGCGGAGGGGGAGGGCTGGCACACAACAGAAGGAAAAGGTGCCTGGCTCGCTCTTGTGAGGGAAGGGAGGGCGGCCTTGGCGTCAAGGGAAAAAAGATCGTCAGGAGCCGGAGAAACTTTTTGCGCCATCGAAAAGCGAGACAGAAAAAAAAGGGGAGAAGAATTGACGATTGACCTTGGGACCACGCGTCGATGTCTTACAAGGGACTGCTCGCACTATTTAGGGAGAGACTCGGAAGGGAAGAGGGAGTTTGACTTTAAAAAGCGCTCATCATAGACCAGGGGGGGTTGAAATCCTGAAGGTTCGATACCTCTCCGGAGGAGAAGAAGGCGCAGTTGGAGGGGAAAAGGACTTGTCGAGCTGAGGGATCCCGCGCTTCAGAGAAGCCTGGAGTAGGGGGGAAAAGGAGGTCCTAAAAGGCGGAGGGAAGCTGAATTCTTCGCTCGGGAAGATATGAAAAAGGGAGGAGGGGATCCTCGTCCATGATTCCGTCTCGGGAAGACACGTTGGAAGGGCACGGTTCTGGGACCCCTTCCGTGCGTCTCCTCCGGTGTCATCCTGAAGGCCTGCTTGTAGCGAAGTGACATCTATAGGGAGAGAACTAATGCAATGCAAAGAGGCGAAACAAACGGAGACGGGACTCACCCTCCGGAAGAGAGATCCCTCGAATTCATTGGGGGAGAGAAAGAATCGTCACCGATGCACAGCTTGCTCGGATGAAGAGAAAAGGGGCTAAGCGGTTCAATTATCAGGAAGGACTGGCTGAAAAGGGAGAAAGGGCATCGTATCGTCGTCTGAGGCGTGGGCTGTGGAAATAAATCTGTGGGGTATCGGCCGCAGAGTTTGGGGGGAAGAAAGAAAGGCCGCGGGTGCAGGCGAAAAAGGGGGGCCGGGCGTGGTAGGGAGGCGCTAAAAGGAAGAGGGGAGGCTTCTGTCTGCTTGAAAGTATTAACGCAAATCAACCCGGCAGGGGGACGGGAAGGGGATGCCCCTTGGATTAAGAAAAAGGGAGTGGAGGGGGGAAAAGAACATGGCTGATAGAAAAGGT
>Ga0179591_1208268_pt1 | contig 13144 bp, 10 predicted proteins | sample CZOMad2_1_08_16f_FD_182891 | JGI IMG/M metagenome (GOLD analysis project Ga0179591, IMG submission 182891) | Vadose zone soil fungal communities from Angelo Coast Range Reserve, California, USA - CZOMad2_1_08_16fungal (PacBio error correction) | ecosystem: Environmental > Terrestrial > Soil >...
GATCGCAGGGAGTACATACTGGTGGGGGCGGAAAAAACAAGGAGTTGTGAAGAAGGGACTCCGAAGGGGCCCATAGAGGGAAGGTTACTTAGTGGATGCTCTGGAACGCAGGAAAGGAAAAGAAATACGTCGCAGACGACGTATCGACCGGCAGAAGCTGCCAAACACGATAGAGGGGGAGGCGCGAGAGAAAAGCGGAAAAGCGGATAGAGGGGGGCGATAGAAGGGCCGAACACCTTGGCGGTCAAAAAAACAAGAGGGAGGAACGAGGAAGTCGGCAGTTGGAGTCAGGGAAGACCGTCGATAGAAAAAGGACCAGGGGGGAAAGCCGCCAGACGAAGTAGAAATTATAGGAAGTAGATGTCACGAAGAGAAAAGGGAAGATCCCTGAAGAAAGCCGAATCGAACCTAGAGACGCAAGTAAGCAAGAAGACGGTGAGGAGAATTTGTTCCCTCCTAGGGCGAGCCGGAAGGAAGGATGGATGAATCCGAGCGGCAAAACCTAAGAAAAGACGCGTGAAGCCCGACAGGAAAGGGGGGGGGAGACTTCTCGAGAACGCATGAGACAGCGTGCCGGAAAAAGGCGAGCCAATGAAAGATTACAGCGGCGAAATCTGCGAGCCTGGAACTCGAAACCCATAGAACAACTTTTGGTGAGGGGGGCCCAGCAGGCAGAGGAGGCCCCGCGTGGCAAGGATGATATGGGGAAGGGAAGCAGGCCAAAAGGAGAGTCTAGTAAGCTGCAGATTAAAGGAGGAGGGGAGGACTCATGTCGGGTATTTAGCGTAAGAGGGAACCAGCAAAGCGGAGCCCGAGGGGATCTCCGAAGAAAGGCGCCCATGCACTTATGGGGAAGGGGGGAAACCCAACAGGACAGGACTTGGAACTTTGGGGGGCCTGTACTAAGTCCTCTTGAAAAATGGGGAAAAGGGAAGTGGGGGAAAAAGGACGCGGATCTTGCCTAAAGGCAGGGTGTTTTCAGGGGTTTTGCGGAACATGAGGGAGGCGCATCAGGGCCCGACTGCCCGCCTGAGAGAAAGTTAGGTATCGAAACGGCAATGATGAGACCGACCTGGGAGAGGTCCTGCGGCGGCGAGCGGAAAAAAGGAATAGGACATGCCGGAATGAAAAAACTTGACGTGAAACAGAATTGGACTTTCCAGCCCCGGCACCAGACGACAGGGGGAGATGACGAAGCTCGGGAACTCCTTTGACCTGAAATCCATGGTCAGCCAAGACGGGTCCGTGCGAAAGGGGTTCAATCCGGTCGAGAGAGTAGCACTAAGATTTAGAAGGGGGAAGAGAAGGGGGGACACATGACCAGAGGTTGGGTTACCAGTCCCTCAGCTAGGCCAGCCGGCGATCGCAGGGAGAAGGGAGCAGAAGGAAAAAAAAGACTTGCGTTATGTCTTCTACAGCACTAAAAGAAAGCAGGAGCAGCGTTGGGGAGGGGGGGAAGGTGTACTAACGAGCAACGACGGTGGCGTAGACTCAAGCGGCTCCCATGGAGAAAGGGGAGATGAAGGTCGAAAAGAGAGAGTCCCCGCCGATTTCTAGGCGCCCTCGTGTTGTTTTCGTAGGCGGAAAGGGGGGAAGCAAACTGGTCCGAGGCAAATAAACCGTGTCCGGGAACCAGTGCTCGAAGCGTGGGAAAAAAAAAGGGGGAAATGTTTTGGCAACACGAACGGTGGGGGGGGGAAAATGGGGCCCGGGTCAGCAACCAGGAGGGTTCTACGGGGCGTCTTTGAATATCGAGAACTCTACGTCAAAAAAGGTAAAGAGGGAAATAGGGCGTAGGAGTGACTTCCTTGTATGTCTCCCGTCACAGACATTGGGTAAACGGCTCGGGAACAGAGAAAAAAAAAACTGATGCTCCAAGACGCGCAAAGGGAAAAATAGGGGGGGGGTGGGTCAGCCCTCGCGCACTTTCAAAAAATACGGGAGGAGAAACCAAAGGGTCGGGCAAGGCGCGAAGCGGAAGGCAGCTATTTGACTAAGGCCCACGGGCCAAAAAGTAAAAAGGTTTTAGACACGAGTGGGTTGGAAGATATCGGGGTAACCTAAAATTTCCTATCAGCTAGAGAGGGGAAAACAGCTCTTCACTGATTTCACCCCCAGCTGGATAACAGAAGGAGAGAGGAGTAAGCCGCTCCTGGGTCAATATCTTTTGGTCCGCATAATCTACTCGGGGAGGAGGTTGAACTTGATGCAGCTCTATCTTGCCGTTCCTAAACGAAGTCGTGGAAAGGAAAAATGGCATCGCACTACAGGGTCAAGAGGGGGAGATGGGAACCAGCTTGAAAAAGCACTGGCGGCTGAGGGAAGAAATAGGGGGAAAACGAATTAAATCCATCTTGGACGACTTTCTGTTAGCAGACTGCACGAAGGGACAGGGTAAGTCAGAAGGCGGAACAACCCGACGGAGGACGATAGGACCGGGAAAAGGAGTCAAGAAAGAAAAATATCGATCAATGAACCTTCGGCAAACTTCAACCTAACAGAGTAAGGCGGTAGTTTATAAGGGAAGAAGCAAAGGGGGGGGATGTCCGGAACGGGGCCTTCTCAGATGGTCGCAATACCGAGAGGGGGATTAGGCACCTTGGACATGTGGAGATGAGCCCTCAGGTGTGGGCAGAGGTGACGTAAAAGAAGCGAAGCAGGCGGAAACGCGAAAGGAAGGGGAGGTCCCGTGACGCTATGGTGAAGAAGCCCATCTCAGGCACGGCCTAGTGATAGGAAACCTCTCCCGACTACTGGAAGAACGGTAAATTATTATCTGGAGGGAGATAAAGGAGACTTCGAGAGGTTGTCCGGAATCTTGGTCGGAAGTGGGAATGAGGGGGGAGCACGAAAATTAAAAAATGGGATATGGTCAGCGAGGCGAAAGGACATCCTAGAGCTCCATGACGCTCACGATACGGTCTTGTCGCCAAAACCCGCGAAAATCGGAAGTCTTACTAACAAAAAAAAAGAGTGATGATTAGAGATAGATAAACGAGGACAGTCGGTGGGTGCTACACTGAAGTTATAAAGTGGGCTCAACGAGGATCAAGTAGATAAGCTCCTCGAGAAGGCGCTAAGAAAAGGGGGGCCGTTGTCGTGAAAACAAGCTCATCATCCGTCCTGCAAATAGCGACGTACAACTAGATAGGAGAAAGAGCTAGACACTTCAAGATCGAGGGAAGGAAGACACCCGTAAGGGTACGACACGTAAAGAGGCCGTCACGGCGAGAGGAGGGCACGAGTGGCCGACGGCACGAGGAACTTTAATTTCAAATCGGTTCGCCGCCATTGAAGGAAGGGATAATCCCACCTCCGGAGAATGGCCGGGTCGCAGGCGAGGACAAATCAATCAAAAAAGTCGCGTAGAAGGGGGGCTACGCGATGAGCAATACACGTGTAAGACTTATGCATCGCAGTCTCCAAAAAACGAAAGGGAAAAGCGAAGGTCATTGAGCATGTGGAAGCAGGGCAGGAACCTGGGAGGGGGCAGTAGGGCCGTGAAGAAACTGGACCAGGTTCTTATAAGAAACCCGGGCCAATCCAGTCAAAGGCTGTGTGGCCGCCAGGTAAAGAAAGAAAGAATTCCGTCCGTCCTGCTACAGACGCCGACAAGAGGAGGTCCAAGGAGAGGGGCCCATGATAATCAGCCTCCAAAAGAGGAGGGGTGAACTTTTGAAAAAAAGAAGAAAAATAAGGCGGGAGGATTCAGAGGCAGCTTGTTTGATAGGGGGGTGGGGGGGGGGGACTAATGTGGGACAAAGTCGATCATAAACGACTGCATAAAGGGCAAAGGCGGGTCTTCTGGGCCACATCGAAGGAGACCATCTGCAGAGTGAAATCCTGTGAGCGCGGAATCCGCGTTTGGGCGACGAGGGGCGCGGGCGTTGAAAAAGAAGGGAGATGTCAAGCGAGGCGACCGAGGAGCGGAAATGGCAACGGCGCCGGAAATCAAGAAGAAAAAAAATACAACACCGTAGAATGGGGGGTCACGTTTACTCTCACCTCGAAGGACTTCACGAGTGAGAGAGGGGAAGTTCATCTCTAAGCGAAGACCGTGTCCATGGCTGCGAGACCTAGGAAAACACTGTCCGCTGCGGCGCGTCACAAAAGAAAAAAAGGAACTAGATTCAAACAAGCCTTTATTTGGACAATTCCGCAGACGTAAGTACTTTCACGCGACCGCCCCCTATGTCTAGGGGTCCGGCTGGGAGGACGAGTGGCGCACCGGAAAAAACGACTGCAGCTCAGCGTGCGGGAAACCATCAATGGCTAAAAGGTTTTCACAAGAGAACAAAAGGGGGGGGAAGAGTCGCGATGGCCAAGAGCCTTGAGAAGTAAACGGGGGACGGCAAGACCGGCACCGGAACCAAGGGAGACTATCTCGTCGAGGCAGGGAAACCCCAAAAACGCGGCTCCGGCGCGAAAGGAAGAAAGAAAATACGAGTCTTCGAACAGGACACAGATCAGTCCGGTCGCCTTGTAGGGTGCTTCTCGTGGTCAAAAAGGGGGTAAGTCTGAAGTGCGACAACGACCACCTCCACATAACCACTACGACCGCATGCAGGGGGCCGCGAGGGGGAGGAGAAGAAGCCGGAGGACCGGAACGTAGCGCTTCCGAGATCGGCCGAGCTGGACGGAAGGGAAAATTGAAAGGGTTCAGTAGGGAAAAGTCAGCCATCCCTGAAAGGGAACGAGATCTGTTGAAGCAGAGACGCACAAGCCGCACTGGGGCGAGCAAGTTACGAAACGAAAGCGTCTTCGAACGAGTCGTAAATAGAGCGCCTGCAGGAGGGCGCCGCAGGGGAAGGAATTGTCTGACGGCGCGTCGCACAACTCACGGGGTATACAGGGGAAGGGGAAGTGCCACGGTTCACAATAGCAAGCAAGATAGGATTCATGGACTCTGCTCCTCATAACTGAGGATCCTCAATTGCCTCCGCGGGCGCGTCGACGGGATTAAGGACGCAGGGGGAAGAACAGCGCCAAATAAAATTCGGGCAAAGGAGAACGCGCCTTTGATCACCACTTAATGGGGACGCCGAAAGGTTAACTCGCAAGGGAGACTACTCCATTAAAAGGAGAAAAAGGAAGGCAGGTGGGAGAAAGATTGACCTGGGAGCGTCATCGTAACGACGGCGATCATCCCCGGAGGGGCTGTGGGCCAGCTTGGACGGATCCCACGGACGTCGGCCCTGGGCGAAAAGTCCAGACAGAAGAAGGGACTACTTGGGACAGGCGTTCTAAAAACCATTCCTCCTGGCCCTACGGAAACCTGTACGCTGGGCACGCACCCAATTCGGAGGTGGCGGCCTGCGCGCACAAGGCACATAGGAAGCTCACGAGGGGCAGTCAGTGCTCGGGAAAGGATTGTACGGCCTCTGGGAATCCGCGAAACAAAACGCGGAGCCACGCAGATTAAATCCTCCCGAAGGTCTGGCTTGTCACGCACGGCTTAAAGAAAACTCGTGAGAGTGCATCATCTTCCTCAGGCGCCATCGTGCACAAAAAAAAAGCCAGGCAGACATAACCCGGTAGAACGAGTCAATTGGGAGGAGGAAGGGTCAGAGGAGAACGCAAGGCATGTCTTCAGGCGAGTTCCTCGATACTGAAGAATAGCCAGCAGGACACAAGAGTCGAGGCTTGGAAAGGGGCGAGATAATGGGGACGCATGAGACGTCAGAAGGATACCGAAACGATGTGTGAAAGACAATTTGGAGCGGGCAATCGGGTCGCAGCTGGTCGAATAAGGTCACGCTGAAAGATCGACGGGGGGAAGACCGGGAAGATACAAGAAAAGGGGGCTGGGGCTTCCGTATATACGCGGGCAAGTCGTCGCGCGGCGTCAGCTCAGGGAAAAAACTAAGCGAATAAATAAAAGTCAAAGCGTCAACAGCGCCCGGAATCGCCACCGCAGGAAGGAAGAGAAATCTCTCTCAAAGGAGGGGGGAAAATAGATGATCAGGACGGCACCATTTTCTGGAGGTGGGAAAAAGGGGGGGGGAAGTGGACAAAAAAATGGCATGTTCACTGGGAAGAAGGGGGAGATTGAACCAGAGGAAATGACGGCCGCGTCAAGGGGGAGAAAGGAGTAATCAGGCTCAGGAAAAAGTATGAAGTCTGGTCGGAACTTAATCGGGGGCTAGCGTACCACGTATGAGCCGAGAAAAAAGGGAGGGGGCTAACAATTTGTCCACAAACCTACCATCTGGGGGGCGAATTTCAGTCAACTCATGGAAAGCGAAGACCAAGGTAGATAGGTCAGCCCTGAAGAGACGCCTGAACAGGAATCATGAGGATAGCGATTAAAGAAAGCTCGGAAAAGACTCCAAAGGGGAAAACATGAGGAAGAGTATTCCCTAGGAGAAACTACATTAGCCATGATAAAACGGGGACCGAAAGAGGGATGGGATCAGGGTCTGTGCAGGCATTGTTCTTATCCATAAAGGATAGGATAAAGATGGGGACGCAAGGGAAAAAAGATTTAAGCAAGACAGATGGGAAGGAATTATACGGAACTTCAGACGATTCGGGAAAGGCTCTCGTCTACACGAGGAACGACCCGAAACAAAAATGAAAAGCGTGAAGAGTAAACATAAGATTCGCGGGGCAGAGGCATTCTGCCCTCATCGACCACGTGGTGACTGAGTCACCAGCGGCCCATTCGCCGAGAAGCTGCGGGAGGAAGGGGATTAATGAAAGGCATGCCACGGAGAGCGGTCAAATTCATTCAGCGGAAAGTCTGCAAAGAAGAGTTTAATAGCACTATAACAGCTTTGCCCCTCACATGCTAGGGGCTTTATTATAGGAGACTAGAAGGGAGCGCAACATGCCATTATTGGGGCGCAAAATTAAAATTTTCGCCTTCCAGGGACTAGGGGTCATATGATGGACTGTTTGGGGAGGCAAGAAAAGTGGTGGTGATGCCCACACAAGGCTCCTTCCAGAGGAGGGATTTTGTGCGCGGTGTACAACAGTAAGGATCATGAATCTAGCGGGGGGACACAGGAGGAAGTAGAAAAGATGCCAGCGAAAGATCTTAGGACAAGGGGACTTAGAGGCCCGATCTAAGGGAGAGTGTAAACCGGAGAGAAGACCTGGAAGGTTCGTTTAAAACACTTTTGTTTGAAGCAGAGTTTTAGATCCACATCACTGCCCGGACGCATCGAGAAAGAGAGGAAGTCGATACGCATTCGAAGTAGGACGAAGACGCCTTGTAATGAGTCCGCGCGGCCTATGGAAAATTCTAGGGTGACCCACAAAAAGAAGGATTTCAGTAAAAAGTCGGACTGTATGGGGATGGAAAAAGTAACATTGCACCCACTGGGGGAAATGCCCGTCCAGCTCGTCAAAAGGCAGTCAAGCGGAAAGACTCAAGACGGGACAGCGATCCATACGATAACGCCAGGGGTAGGGGGGGTTCTGGGCGGGCGTTGGAGCCCAAGGCCTCGTCTGGAAAAAGGCCAGAGAGCGCGCCAGTTCTAAAACGACTTTGGGGCGGGGAAATGTCTACGAGGAGTCTTAGAATCCGAGTCATGACCTACTTCGAAAAGAAGGTGGGGGGGAGGGGGGAGGACGATCTTGTAAGCGACCTTTTAAAGTCCAGGTACGCATTGTAAGGAAATATGGGAGAAACGAATGCGAGATGGTAAAGAAAAGGGGTCATCGGGTGCTCTTGTCGGTTTACACGACCTATGAAATGTTAACGGGTACGACTCACATGGATGCTCTTTGCCGTACAGGGCGGGACTCGAAGTGGGATCGATGCCGCAAAGAGACAGGCGGCGAGTAGGGACTTGCGTGCGTAAAGTAGTGACAGTCGGCCCATAGTAGGAATACATTGCTTGTGAACAGTCGAGGGACAGCGCTTAAGGGGATGTTAAAAAAAAAAAAATTGCAGGAGGATCGAACACTCGGGTGTCAAACCAGAGAGCCCGTGCACACGACGAGGAAAGAGGATAAAGGCGACTACATACGATCTTCTATGGTTTTGGCACTCCACACCAGGAAACGTGGGTTGTAGAGGAGTAGTGTTGTAGAAGGATGTTGGCACATCTTCTCGTGCGATCTGCGGTCAAGACCGGGGACTTTCGACAATCTCGTAGAAAGGTGAGTCAAACCCAAACGACACGTAGGCACACGAGGACACCGTAAGGGAAGAGCAAGTAGAGGACGAAAATCAGTGGGCCCAGAGGATGAATACACGTGCCTTTACCTTGATTGAGTCGTCGCGAAAAGTTGAGAACAGGAACAAGGCGAAGTAGTAGTCACAGGGCACTAACCGCCTTGCAGGGGAGGGGCCGTCAGGGATGGTTGGGTTCCCATCGTGAACTCAGCATGGCGGAAATCCAAAATTGGCGACGCCGTCGCGAAAAACCCAATGCCTTGGCGGAGAACGGGGGGGGTGAAAAAGGGCTTGGGAGGCACATTACGGAGACTGGGAAATGGCGGAAACAGCCGCGACGAAGGGGGAATAATCGGCAATTTCGAAATGCGGCGTGGGAACGCCTCGAGAAAGGTTCAATGATAAAAGCTGGGCCGCTGAAAGGGGGTGAATTGATGTAAAACGACGGCGGAGAAATAGGGGAAAAGGGGGGAAGGTCGGTTCATGGCAGCACGAGAAGACGAGCAGTGAGGAGCCGAATAAGGACGATCTTGCGGCAGTAAAACCCATTCAATTCATGTTGGAGTGGCTACGTCTATAGAAAGGGAGGTGCGCACGCTGGAATCACACGGACCGGGTTCCGTGGAGACACGAGAAAAAAAGAAGATCCTTTGCAACGGTGTACAGTTACACGCGCCAGGAATGGGTAAACTTCCTAGATTATGGGATGGGTCTCAGAAGATACTCTCTAGTGTTACGCGCTTGAGGTATTGCAGTGGGAGGTGTCAATACAAGAACGAGGGGGGAGGGGGTCACTCTCCGGAATGCGCATCCTGAGGAGAAACAACTCAGAGGGAAGATAAGAATGAGGGAAAGTTGTCGCCCACGAGGGGCCGTCAGTAAGTAGAGCCCTCACCCACAAGGGGGGGGGGGAGAAGTAGATAAAGACGTCGGGCGTTCCATTCGGGGGGGGGGTTCAACTGCAGAAGTCGCCGCGCGTCAAAGGGGACAGTCGATGCGCATCCCGTTATCTGGCGAGGACCAGCTCAAAGGTTCCGTGATCAACGAACCGCGCTCCATGGGAAAAAAAAGACGAGGACGTACAAACGAGAGTCGATGGGCGCGACGAAAGGCTCAGCATGGGGACGGCATCACAGTCCGTCGTCGAAGGGGGGGAAAATCAAACGGGGGAGGCCGGCAGCGGTCTGGAGTCGAACTCTTTTCCAAGAAAAGCCTGGGAAGGGCCCATCGCACCGCCCTGCGGCGCCTCGACGTCAGGGGAAAATCGCCAAAACAGAGATCTGTTCGCCTGACATAGTCCAACTCATGAAGGAAGAAATATCGGCGGTAGGGAAAGTGCATCCCATAACTCCGACGACCAAGGGAAAGTCTCAGCCCTTCGAAACCTTCAAAGTCCGAGAGACGGCAGGTTACATCAGGTGCAGAAGGAGGAAAAAACTGCTCTGGAGTGAACGAAGCGGGAGGAGCGTGCAAGGGGGAGGAGGGACCCACACGGAACTCGTCGCCGGGTTTGTCCAGGAAATTGCAAGAGGGGGAAGTCAGGGCCAAGCCCGGGCTACAAATTCAAAAGGGGGTACTGAAACGCAGTCACCCAAGGTGAGGGACGTCACCAAGCATGGAGTGAAAGCTGAAAAAAAAAAGAGAGACACTACTGCGTACAATGAGGACGGAGGGGCATTCAAATAAAAGACTACTGGCTACTGGGCAACTCCAAAAAGGGGGGGACAAGCAAATAAAAGAGGCCAGGTCGGCAGAGTCTGCCAAACGAGCGGACACTAAAAAAAAAGGATCGCTGCCTCATGTCTCCTAGTTGCGAATAGGTAGGTGCACCAGAGAGGGAGGGGGAGGAATACCGGACTGGCTCGGCACGGCTAAATTGGACCACAATCAGAAAACCAATATCGCTCCACACAGAAGAAAAGGGGGGCGCGCCAACTTCCGGATCGCTATGTCTCGCACGGGGAGCTCCTCGACGCAGTCCGTTGTCAGGTATCAGAACAGGGGGCTGAAAAAACGAGGTGGAAAAATTCAGGAGGATTGAACCAGGGGCCGCGCAGTGAACGAGAAGTCAAAAAAAAAATGTAGGTGGGAGAACTTAACTAAAGGGAAGGACCTCTCACCGCCCTTTCTGGTAAGGAGGCGCGAACTCGAGGATCAGCACGGACGACACGCATCCTCAGTTCTCAGACGTGCCGTCACATTAAAAGGGGATTCAGTGGGGAACAGAAACTAATCCAAACTTACAAGATGGTCTCTCTTTGAAATCTCGGTCAGGAGAGAAGGGGAGGAGGTGTCAATGCGTACGGCCTCACATTTTCTTTGAGGTAAAATAATATCAGAGGAAACAATACCAAAAAACGGCGGTCACTGAAAGGAAACGGACTGAAAAGGACGAAGAAGAGCACGTTGAAAAAGACGAGGCTAAACGGGTACTCCTCTTAAATCGCTCTGCATCCGAATGGAACTGGGGGAAGGGGATACACTAACAACGAAAAACCTCTACCGGACTCGTCGGCGAGTCGTGTGTAACCGAGCAAAAAAGAAGTCAACCTAGTAGGAGAATCAGCTGGGAAGGAGTTGAAGACGGACGGCAAAAAAAATTGCAAGGGGCCAGCGGGAAACGCAGGGAAGCGCCCAGAGCGCTCGCCAAAATTCAACCTCTCGGCACAATGGCCCTCAATGGGAGAAAAAGGGGGGAATTCGAGAGAAAAACTTCGTCTAATCTCTCCTGCATTAAGGGGATCACTGTGGCCTACCGTCGAAAAGAACAGCGGGAAGATTCGCCAAGAACGGTAATAAAAAAATTGCCATAAGGCCTAGAGGGAAAAAATCTCCTGGCGGCCAATCTATACGGCTTTGATCCTCTTCTGAAAACAGGACTTGGGAATCATCCTAGGGGGCTCGGAGGAGTGCATCAAGGGGGGAGAGGAATTGGACAGTCACGCCTTGGGGAGGGAAAAAAAAATAACCTGACGAGAGACGCAGCCGGTTGGGCATACAAAAAACTTCACGGAGCATAAAGGACTCTCAAAGACGGGACGGAAGCGCACAGTTTCAGGGAAAACTTGGGAGGGAAAAAGCATGTGAAGGTGCAGCTAAAAGAGCGGTGCGAATAGAAAGTCGGGCGCGGTACTGTGGTCCAGCGGAGGAAAGACCCGAGTCGGTGGGAGACCAAAGCGGCCTCTTCAGTGCGCGAGGAAGGGGGAAGCTTGTTCAAACTAAACATCGAAATCTGTCCGTCTACGGGGATAAGGAAAGGGCAGCACACACGTGGGAGAAGGTGGTCGTAGAAACTAGAGTAAAATGTCTAGAGGTCAAAGAGGGGCATGGACCGAGAGAGGAAGGGTACGGTCACGCTGGACCGGAGCGAAGGCCTGGACTCGACAGTATCAAATCCGAAAAGCACTTCGTTGTGGAGAAGGACTGAAAAAAGCATAGGCTTCATAAGAAAGGCTCAGCGAAGAGAAAGGGGAAAAAATCGAAAGAAAATGCAACCAGGCCTGAACGAGACATTTGATATTCCAGTACTATGGAGGCACCCGCTTCGCTGTGTAGTTGAAAAGGGGATAGGCCTATGACTCGGAAGAGGGAAGGCCATAAAAATGAAATCCGTTGGCTTAGAAATCACTGGGGCGCACGGGACAAAGGGGGGCGCGATCCCCTGAAGGACTGCACTTATAACCTCACGATGTCGGTGTGGACCGCCACTTTCAAACAGAGGAGAGGGACTCTGCTCATAGATTGGCTCTGCCGAGGAGGGCCGAACATGCGGCTCGGCTGGCAGCGAACTTAACAGGGCCGGTCTCATGAGTAACAAAAACATCGGAAGACTTCAAAAAGAAAGGGGGGGGGGGGGGGGGGGGGGGGGGGGGGGGGGGGGGGGGGGGGGGGGGGGGGGGGGGGGGGGGGGGGGGGGGGGGGGGGGGGGGGGGGGGGGGGGGGGGGGGGGGGGGGGGGGGGGGGGGGGGGGGGTGGGGGGGGGGGGGGGGGGGGGGGGGGGGGGGGGGGGGGGGGGTGTCCAGAAGAAAAACCGCTGGGCCAATCGTATTCCACGTCGTCAACAAGAGCAGCGCAGCAGCAAAGTACAGAGGCGAGAAATTACCAGACAACAACAACGGAGGGAGGTGCGATATCTATCTCCAGGAATACATTTGCTGGCTGCGCTTCAAGGTTGGAAAGGGGGGGGGACTCAGTGGAATAGCTAACTGGATAGGCTTCTCTGGGAGAAGGAGGGAGTCTCGACAACAGGGGGGGGGGACGAATAGAAAAGGCAGCCATTCTCAAGAAACTCAAAACTATCCTCTGAGGTTACTTAAAGAAGAGCGAAAGAAAAGAGGGTAATTAACGAGACAATGCTAACTTTTTGCTGTCCACACCCTAAAAGAATTAATCTAAGTCGGTGCAGGTGAAGCGGAAATACCAAGAGAGAGGAGAGAAACATTCTCCATCAGAAGATACGGCGGCGGGATGGAAAGAGTTAACTAATCGACTCAGACCTTAAGTAAGAAATGGGAGCCCAATCGACGAAGAATAATCTCGGCTAGCCATCGGAAGGGGAGTCACTCTTTTTCGGATTGCCTCCTAGGGAACAAGGGGAAAGGCAAAGAATGCCCCAGCCGTTCGGTAGCTCCTAATGTGAGTGATTGTGTGCTCAGGAAAGGAACAGACCGCCGGCACAATCTTTACTTAACACTAGTAAAGGACCTAGCATTGACCGAGGAAAGCGTACGAACAGAATCTGCGAATCTGGGGCGCGCAGAAAAGACAATAAAAAAAAGTTTGTGAGAAAAGCAATCTTCGCACCCGTAACAGAAAGGGGGGAAGGCGATAGAACAGCAGGAAAAAGAAGGACGCTAGATCTCAGCGAAGGGAAGGGGGAATCAGAAACTCCGTAGGGATCTCGCAAAAAACTGGAAAGAAAGCTACTGCAAAGGTCTCCGATAACATGAGCGAAGGATGGCCCATGAGAACAAATAAAAAACACTGAAAAAGGGACATAAGGACTCCTTGAGAGGAAAG
>Ga0179591_1293809_pt1 | contig 13144 bp, 13 predicted proteins | sample CZOMad2_1_08_16f_FD_182891 | JGI IMG/M metagenome (GOLD analysis project Ga0179591, IMG submission 182891) | Vadose zone soil fungal communities from Angelo Coast Range Reserve, California, USA - CZOMad2_1_08_16fungal (PacBio error correction) | ecosystem: Environmental > Terrestrial > Soil >...
ATTAGATGCACAGAAGAGAAAAACGCAGGTAACGGGTTGGCGATCTAACTGGGGGACCCGGAAATGCTCGTCGCCGCAACATGTCTGAAACGGAGTTGAGTCTGGGAGGAGGGCAAGCCTAGATTTCACAGGGCCCTCAACCCAAAGTACATCAGATCATAACAAACGACTACATCTTTCAGGGGGGAGGTCGCGTAGACAGGGAAGGTAGGATCCAAAGGAGGTCTAAGAGCCTACAAGCAGGACCTTGTCTTTGACAGCTTCGGGAAGGAAATAGGAGGAAGACGACTGATTGAACACCAGGCCTGGGTGGACGCAATAAAGACTGTTAGGATACGTATACTGTGCATCTCTTTAGAGAGAGCAGGGGACCCGACACGTCAGGGGGGGGGAAGGGGAACGGGGGGGATGGAAGGAATAAAAAAAAAAAATTAAAACCAATCACTACGCCAGCAAAGTTTGGGCAACATGGTCAGAAGGGGGGGGGGGGCCGATTTACCTTGGGCGGAACTCGGAAAGGGGGATTTGAGGGGGGGGGGGAAAGAGAAGAGGTTTGATCAAGTATGGACAAGGTTGAAGTAAGCGTTGGCACCCTAGCAGTCTCTAGAATTAATATGAACCGTAAGCAGGGGCTACGGTGGGGGGGGCCTGAGGGAAAGAGTATAAGGACTTCGTGGACCCAAATTAGAAATCGCTGAAGACGCATCCGCACCCCCGAATACCCGAAGCATGGGCAAAAAACGAGCGGGGAAAGAAGGCGGGGTCTGCTGAATGACAGTACTGAAGTTTCCATTGGAGGCTCTAATTTGGTCTAAAAAAGCGTGGTGGGGATGAAGGAAATTTTAAGTGTAGCGGAGGCATTAGGCCATGGAAGGACTGTCGCAAAAAAACCACGACAACGACAACCGCGCAAAGGGGCAAATTGAAAGTGGTGTAGATCAGCCGTAAGGGTACAGGTCGCTTCTTGGGGGGGGCAATTACTACTGGGAGCTGGGGTGGACGGACCACATGTATGAGTACGGGAAAAAGGGATAGAAATCTCCGGTTTGGGAGCCAGAATACTTAGGGAAAGAATCGCGGTCAAAAGACTTGAGCGAAAAAAATGAAAGCCTGAGAAACCCAGCAAGGAAAGGTCATCAGGCATCGCAAGCCAACGAAACTTCTAATATTTCTGGGGGTTACGAGGTCAAAAAATCTTGTGACAGCTTACGAGAGGCGGGGATCCGTACAAGCGGCGGTAAGGGCTCTTCATTGAAAAAAGCTTCACGAATAACTCACGGGAAGGCAAATATCGGGCAGAGGGACTGTTAAAGACGATAACAATACAATCTCCTACACAAGGTCTAGGAGGACCTCGGAAAGGGAACAAAAAAATTCCAAGGGGTTTGGAAGAAAGGGTACAGGGTGACCCACCTCCTGACCACATAAGACAAGAAACGGTCTTCTTCAGACGGTCGGTACCCTGGTCCGGAAAACAGGTTGGGTGGAAAATAGCTGCAAAGGTACACTGAAAATCAGGGGGGAAGGTCCTGTGTCTTTGGTGCAAAATGCAATAGGGACTGACGGGAAAAGAGGCGAACAAATCCGAGGGTTCTTATATAACCTGAAAGGGACGAATGCCAGGGAGACGCCATTGGCCACCCAACAATCAAAAGGGGGACAATCAGTCTTCGCAAAAAAAAATGCGGAGCGAGGTAGAACAGGCAAAGTCTTCCTCATAGGATCTAACTGGAGGAATGGCAGAACGACACCGGGCCCCAAGAAAACCGAAAGGGAAATGGTCTTGGGAGGGGGGGGGGGGATCGTCTGAAAAAGGTCCATCTAAGTCTCCTACCAAGTGAAGAATCGGAGGAAGCTGAAAGCCATCGTGAACCTCCTAGAAAGGATTTGAACGGGGGAAACACCGAAAATTCGAAATTGCCCCTCACTGAAGACGAATTACAAGGCGAGCGTCGTCTGGCCGGACAAAAAATTGTCAACTCTCTCCCCGAACCAGCCATCTTCCCTTGTGAAGGGAATACCTAGAAAGAGGAAGGTAGAGCATGGGCGAAAAAACGGGGCCAAGAAAAAGGGAGCCCGACTGTAAAAAACACCAGAGGATAGGGATACCTCTCCTCCAGCGCAAGGGGCACTGAAAACAGAACTTGCCCTGAGAAATTAATAAAAAAACAACGGGATAGGAGATAGTATTCACGAGAGCAGGTGAAGGGAAGAGGAAAAAAAGCAATGTGAAAAGAAAAAAGCCTGTGGGGGGAGAGCAGGTACCCAAGTGGCAGATAAAAGGTCGAAGGATGTTTTCAACAAAAAGGTCAAGCAGTATTTTAAGTCGAGCTGGAATCTGTGGGGGCGCACATCTCAAAGGCTTTTTTTACAGTCGAGGTGAGGCTGAAAAATTTGTGAAACATCGAAGACTGGGATCGGGTCCTTCTAAATGTGAGGGGAAAAGGAGGGGAAGAGTAATTACAATGGGTTGCCAGGGGGTAGGTATAAGGCAAAAGTAGCATTGGCATGCCGTCACGAAAAGCGTATAAAAGGGAAAAACGTCGAAGATGGCAATTAGAAGCGACTCACAGCCGAGAACGGACGGTCTGATTTGGGTCGCATCCGGAGGTTGACGGGTTGCTACTAAAGCAGATATAACAGGAAGGGAACCAAATATGTCCGGTCAAAATCAAGAGTAAGTGTTGGAAATGTTAAGAGGGAAAGTTTGGTGGCAAAAATGGTTGGTTGAATTGCAGGATTTCAAAGGAATTGACGCTTGAAAGGATCGGAAAAGAAAGGAATTTGAAATGAGGCAAAATGAACAGAGACTGTGAAGGGTGGGACAAAGAAAGGGCCCTCAAAGGATCAGACCGCACCTTGGGCGAGGAAGGGGGAAAACCATTAGGGTTGCAAAGGAACAAGAAACGAAAAAGGATTACAGACGAACACGGTCGGGGAGATGTGCCAGGGGGGGGGTGGTGTCGGGGGGGGGAGACTGGAAAAAAACAACGGGCATCAAATGCGGTGGGGGACTTGTGTGCTGTTCCAGGAAAGGGGGGACACCGCGGCTGGGGGGGGAGATGTGGAAGGGGGGAAAAAAGGATGCAGACCTAGTGCCGAATGACGGGACTGGAGAGGGCTTCTGGGGAAGAACATGAAAGCGCCCGCTGTGAAAAGTGCTTGGGAACCAGTAACTCACGGACTTGAGTAAAACAAAAGCTGGGAAAAAAGGACAGCCATCGAGAACAGGAGATGGGCTCTACTTAAGGGTGAGGGCAAGGACTCTAGTGTTAGACCAGGAGAATTTTGGAAGTATAAGGATTTTAGAAGGTCGGAAGAAGAGATCCGTTGGGGGGGGCTGACTGGTAGGGATGACACCGGCGTGGGTTGCAACACAAGGGAAGCACGATGAGGAGGAATAAAGGCTTAGGGTGAAAAACCTGGGGTTGGGAGGGAGTCCAAAAGAAGAAAAAGCAAGGTAAACAGGAAGGGGAAAAAAGTTAGATCATCACAGAACCCACTGAAAAGACGCGGAGGTTTAGGGGTTCCGCAGGGAAAGAAAGAACGAGAAATGCATCACCTCCATCGATAAAAACGGACAAGAGAAGGGAAAAAAAAAGACTCTCCGTTAAGAAGCTAACCAGGGTGACTGCGAAAGCAGTTTGTTCCATGGACAGTGGTATAAAAGATCACGAGTCGTGAAGCTCGACTCGGGTGGAAGCAAGTCATACTTTGGGGGGGGGGGGGTTTGGGGTGGGCTGGAGACGTCTGCAGGGGCATTCCTGAAAGCGGAGAGACCCGTCTAAGAAGAAAAAAAAATACTAACAAAAAGGGAAGCTGGAGGACCAAAGAGTGGCAGGTAGAAGAATTAGAGGGAGGAGTGAAGGGAAAGAAGTCTTCAAAATTTAGTCTATTGGGACCAGGATCCTCTCGAAAAAGTGAAAAACCTTTCAACAGGAAAAAGTCCTCAAAGCGAAAGCATACGGAATAAAGGAAGGACTCATCCTTGTGGGGACAAAGGGTGGAAGGGCTGGGTTTGGTGTAGTTGGAATATAAGAAGGTGATCGGCCAGTACGAATAAACGTAGAATACAGATAGAACAGGGTGGACGGGGTGAGTGATCGATCAAAGGAAAATTACATACAGAGGAGGGGTGCAACCTCAAGTGATTCATGAATGCCAATGTCGGAGTAAGGAATGCATGGACTACAGGACAGATTGAACACCTCAAAAGAAGGAGTGCTGGGCGGGGTATTCTTGCCTCAACGAGTCCATGTCTGGCATAAGGGGGGTATCTCGACAGCGGCATGCACCGAGGGTATTTGTAATAAGGAAAGCATAGTGGGGATGAGGGTTAATTTAGGGGGTAGTGAATAAGCCATGTTGAAATTCAAAAGGGTCAAGAAAGAAGAAAGAAGGCAGAACTAGAAGCAAACTGAAACACTGTGAACCACAAAACGGCAATGTGGGACCATTTGAAGAGAGAAAAGAAGATACGAAAAAGGTGAAGCTGCTCAAGGAAGGAGAGGATCTCTAGAAAAAAAAAACGGAGGTAAAGAATATATATAGGGCTGGGGAGCGTAAGCAGCTAAACTTAGGAGGAAAGGTGGTGTCACGAAGTGGAAGCCCCATTCTTAGGGATTGAAGCGGCATTCTGTAAAAGGCGGGGAAAGGAGTGGAGGAGGTAGATGCAACAATTTCGAGCGAACAGATTACAGAAAAGCGTGGGTGACCGAACAATTACATCTGTCGGGGGAAAGCCAAAAGAGAAGATATTGGAAGGGGTTCTGGAGTCAGGGAAAAGAAAAACACGAAAAAAGGATATTAGGAAGGTTGACATCGCTGGAGGGGTAAAAAAAAAACCGACAAGGGGGGGGAGAAATAATAAACTAAAGCCTTAGTTGCAGAAAGGTCTTTAAGGCAGGGGAAGCGCTGTACTTAAACTAAAATCTCTGGAGTTCTGGGAAGAGCTGGTAAGAGAGGGGGGGCGTTATGCTAAACAACTACTTCCCAGAAAGCTACAAAGTAAACAAAGGTGAAACAGGGAAGTTCTCAGGGTGGGGACTGTCCTGGAGACGGGATCAAAGTCCTCATTTTCATTACGCTGGGTTGGGGTCATGAGGTGGGAGCGGCTTCAATGATGGGAAGTTGGCAGGAAATAAATTGTCTCTACCATAAAATAGAAGCGACATCACTCTGAAAACACAACTCAAAAGAAGACGGGGAACGGGTCTGTACTCAGGGTCAGTAGGGAGGGGCATCTCGCAGGAATACAGAACGGATACTCGCCGTCCTCCCCAAAAACCAAGCATTGAGGCAACTACAAGAGGTCATTCAAAACTAAATCAGGGGAGGGCACTCTCAAAGGGACTGAGGAAATGGTCTTTCTCAAGCAGGAAATGCTTGTCAGGTCGGAACCAGAAAAAAAGACTGTGGGTTGGTTTGCCCTAAATGGGGGAATTCTGGGGGTGTTTTGTAGACGGATCTTTCTCGATTATGGGAAAAGCGCATACCCAAAAAAACCCACTGGAAGGGGGTGGGTTAATTACGGAATATACCTAAAAGTGGAGGGAGTGGGCGGGGGGGGTCATGGGGGGGCGGGTGGAAAGCGGAGGTGTGAGCCAGATATATGTAATTCATTCCATGGAAAGATCGAGGGGTTTTCTACCATAGGGTACGGGGAACGAAATCCAACCTGTATCGTATGGTACCGCACTAAAAGGGAAAAATCAAGTGGGAATCAAATTAGATTGCTCACTGCTCGCCTTCTCCTTTTCATCGAAGAAAACACGGCAATTCTAGGAAGGGATTCGGGTCGACGGGGCAAAAATTGGGCTAACGGGAGGGAGCTGGGAGGGTAATGTCAAATCTCAGTAGGAATAGGTAAGAAGGAGCGGGGGAAACCTATTCCAACGAAGGGCTCAACGACTCGTCCTGGCTGACCAGAAGGGTGACACTGGTAAACACTAGGAATCTCGAACAACCCTACTAATGATCCACTCACCCCGGAAAAATTAAAAGAAAGGGGTGGGGATAACGTTTATCAACGTTAACAAAGAAACACCCGGCATCGACCTAAAAAACACTAGTCAAAAACCAGGGAGGGTTTACAGGGGGGACATAAAAACTGAGGGGGTGGAGGAAGGAAAGGAAGGAGGGAGGAATGGATCGCACTGGAAACGACTCCTGGATTGGTGGAAAAAACGGAAGTCGCGGATTTGCAGGTGTATGCTCGAGATTCCAAATCCGAATTAGTAGGTCCAAAGTAAAGAAAACGATGCAGAGAAAGAGGGGCAATTAAAAAACAAGTGCCCTCGGTCAACTGAAAAAAACAAGCAATCGGCATTCTATTGAAAACAAAAAAGGCAGATAGCCTAAAAGGGGGACGCTCCGGTAGGGGGGAAGAACGGGTGACGGCCCCAACGTACTGACGGGAGAAGCCCCGAAGGGACTGCCAGAAAATGGTGAGGGGGCGAGGCAAAAGGTTCTTCACAATCGCCCGACATTATCAGGAACTGGCAGGAGAGCTCCATCACCGTCGGGGGCAGCATCAGAAACTGGGTTTCAACATGAGGGAAAGACCATGACGTGAAGTAGGGGGTGCCAAAACCATCCGACCAGGACTGAAAAAAAATCCGGAAGAGGCATACTGGGGCTGGACAAAAAAAAGTGCTCATCATCAGCTGGACACAGAACAGAATAGACGGGGGGGACAAGTAATAGAGATCATAAGGCAAATCTTATGCGAGACCACGAAGTTCCAAATAAGCACGTCCAGGCGTAGACCACACGATCGGGAACAGCCTACAAAGTGCTAGAAAATTCAAAAAGGGGTTGAGAGGTAATAACTGCTTACAATTTCAATCTCTCTACCAACGAGTATTGACGATGCGAGACAAGGGGGTATGGGACCAGACTTAAAAAAGAGGGTTAAATGTGGGTGAGGTCGAGGATCATTGGGGGCTGCGTATTGTAGAATCTAATTTGGGTAGAGAGGCCATGGACGAGGGGATAAGGTGGGAGTAAAAGAAAGTGTTTTCACAACCAGGGGATCATTATGGCAGAGGGCGACGGAAAAGTTTTTACCGACCAGCGAGGAAAACTGAAGTCGAGACTCTTCTAGGGGTAGGGAAGTACGCTTGGATGGGGGGCGCAGGTGGTTGACCAGGGGAAGTATGAAGGGGAAGACATATTGAGGAATAACTCCTAATCTGGACTTGTCTAAGGATTAAAGGCAGAGTGTTTTTTTGACGGGGGGGGGGAATTGGGCGCTTCATAAGTAAAAATAGGGGGGTGATGACGGACCGGTTGCTGTAGAAAAAAATAAACGGTGCCTGCTCCAATAGAGCGGCGGCTATTAGTGTTAGCAAGCGGCATGCAAGGGACCGGTAGGTCAATAAGTTTGGAAGAGTGAATATGTTCAGGGTGGGGTAATCATCTGAAGATGGGGGGTAGGTGATGATTCTTCTTCTGTGATGGGGGGCAAACCTACCGATCCGATTGCTGGGAAAAAACCGAAAACCGGGTCACAGGCGATATCGGCACGTCTTTAAGGGACCGAGAAAACAATTCAGGTTTTTGGGAAAGTCAATGAAGAACGGGCATGACGACAGACCCCTTTTCTGTATCGTCAGGGGAGGTGGGAACGGACCAAGGGAACCCAACGCAGTGGATGCTGTGTTGGAGGTGCATTAGAAGAAGGGGGGGTCAGGCATTGCGTACGAGGGGGGGGAGGGACAATTCGGCAATGGATGGAAAAAAGAGGAGTTGTAGTAATGAGGAGGAAGGCACTTAGGGCGGGAAGGGAATAGAGGGAAAAAGTAGGCTCTAAACTGAGTTCATCTAAAGGGAAAGGCGAACAAATGATGGGGGTGAAGAGAACAAAGACCAAGAGGTCGAAGAAGCTTATTCTGAAAAAAGATTACGTGGTAGTGAGAATTGAAAGTTTGAGGATCCATATGGGATTGTGGGGGAACGGTACGATGGGGAGGACTCAGACGGTGGTGGGGGGCCGTTAAGCGGGGGGCAACACCAAGCTAGAGTGCAAAAGGCGGTGGGGGCCTAGGAAAGGAATAATGGGCGGCAGGAACGCCAAGGAGGGGCTGACAGGGAATAACCCTTCGAATGTCATGGGAGAAATGATCACTACACACGGTCGCAAAAACACGGGAGCGGGGAAGTTTTGTCGGGGGTCGTGTCAAAAATTTAGACGCCGCGAAAAGCCAACGGAAAAAATAAAGTATCGGTAAAAACAAAAACTACGTCCCGTGACAAAAGCAGGAAGGAGCCTATAAAAACAAATTTTTTACAAGTCATTGAGAGACACGCCGGGGTATACATTTCGAAGCGCCCAAGTGTTTGGGAGGACGTGTCGGGGAAAATTCAGGGGTTCTTCGTACCGATGGCGTAGGCGGGCAAAGCTCGAATGTAATACCAAACAACGAGGGTGACATCGATGGCTGTGATATAAATCGTAGTCAGCTGGAGGGGGGGGAAGGCGGAAAAAAGGGTAGTGAGCTCAAGAAGTTAGGTCAGAATCAAGAAGATCCAAAAATCAGGCAGAGGGAGGAATAATCATGGCGGCATTACAAATAAGGAAGAGCCCTACGGGGCAAATCCATTTAAACACGTTTTGTTTCCAACCAACTTTGGAACAGGAGGGATTTTTAAGGTGGGGGCAGTATTTGCTCACCCATGGTGCGCCTCAAAACATCCGGGCAGAGGGTCTAAAGATATGGGACGAACGGCTCGCAAGGGAAAAGGTCCTAGGGGAAAAAAAATTGTTGTCAGCACTTTAGGAGGTACAACGTGGGCTCTTAATAAAAACAGATGGGGGCACGGAGCAATTCTTGGGCAGGAGGCGTGGGGGCGGGGCGACCGAATCCAGGGGGTAGTAGTCATGACGGGATCGTAAAAAGGATGACCGAAAAGAAAAAGTTGTTTGTTCACGTTCAGGTATCTGATGTAGTAAAAAAGTGTTTCTGGGGAAAACCAATGTTCACTTTGGGAAACGGGACGATCACTTCATCGGAATTTTGCCACTGGTACAGCTCATTCCTCTCAGCGCTCATAGATTCCGCTGTAGACTCTCAGAGGAGCCTTCAGTACAAAAGGGATGCCAACAGGTGTCTTCAGTTCTACAATGCAGGGAGAGGCAGAGCAAGAAATAACACAAAGGAGGTAGGGGTTGGAAAAGGGGCGAGAAAAATTCTCTGAGAAGCTAAATAATCTTACATAGTCAACAGTGGAAACACCGTTCTATTGACTACTCTTCTCGTGCTCCGTTCCGGCTCCAATGTAGAGTAAGATCATGTTAAGTTTCAAATGGGAGAGGACAAAATCTCTGGGCACTCAAACAACGAGAAAAGCTATTCTTTCCTCGAAAACCAAAATAATGATTTTTCCTTTCAGAAGCGGGGGAAGAGGGACAAGGGAAGATATGGGGGACTCGACCAAGATACTCATCACCGAATATGGGAAAGTGAACTTGGCCAGAGGGCCTTAGGAAGAATACGATAGAACTTGGAGTAAAAGGGAATAGGAGTGGTGCAAAATAAATTGGTCCAAAGTAAAGGGGACTATCTGTGACTATACGGACATCTTTGTGAGATAAGGACAAGTCATGATGGAGTATCGAACTTAGATTCGACCGCAATAACAAGTCAGAAGACGAAAGAAAAAAGGGGTGACATGATGGGGATAAGATTTGGGCCCTGGAAAGAGGGGGAGGAAGGTGGGAGCATTGGAGGAGTTGCCAGCACAAAAAGGGTCCGAGTGTTCGAAAGGCTTACAGGTTTCCTTATAACAAGGGCGGGCGAAATACGACACGAAGGACGATGAATTACTCCTTAAGGCATCATTTCATTCTGGGAAGTTGGTCTTGAATTAGCAGGCAAGGTCGTTTGCTGACCGGAAAGCGCTGAACGAACGAATAAGGAACTTACTCAGACAAGACACACTGAAGGATTTATCCGAAACGAGGCTCTTAAGCAAAAGGGGTCTGCTCCTGACGGTACCAGGGTATGTTCGGAGTGCCTGTGGAGGAGAACGGACCGGGGCGTTTTTTTGGCCTAGGGCTGGCTGTGGTTACTTGGATCGGGGAGGCTGATGAGACGTTATGGGGACAAAAACCACCGAGGCCAGGAAAAAAAAACAAAAAACGTTTGGAAAGAGGGGGAGAGGGGGGGTGGTGTGGGATATACTAAAAGGACCCCGGCGATGGTGAGGAGGGATTGGGTAGAAACCAACTAACGGATTTTAAGGCAAATACCCTCTGATGGGAATAGCCCAAAGGGGATACATCGGGCTAGGCTCGGCAGTCAATACTCACAAAGGATCGCTTCTGTCCCAAGCAAGGGCAAACATCAAGGGTCGAAGGCAAACGTGCGGCCAAATCCACTCTGACGGGGAGCAACGTTCGAGGAAGGAAAAGCCACGGCAAGAGCGGCGACACGAGGCGGGGGGTTCTTCACAATTGGGAAGCAGAGTCCGCTGCAGATCAAGGAGCAGCAGGCGTAGTGAATTGCAATTGGAAAGACGTTAAAAACAGATAGACAGCCTTCATCGACGGCATCGGAGTGCAAAAAGTCTCCACTAGTAAGAAAAAAGAAACACCCGCGAGATGTATACAGCACAGGCAACAGAAAGGACTGAAGGGTGGGGGAACGACTCATGGGAAACACAGCAACCCGGAACCTCGCGCATCGGGGGGGGTAATCGGTTACACTGGCTCATGCAAAAAATGAATTGTGCCAATCTATGCAAAGTGAACCGGCGGAAATCAAAAAACGGAAACCGATTTCTTGGTTCAACAAGCAAATCGTGGGCAATATGCGATTGCAAGAAGAAGGATTGCATGCTGAACAAAAGCAGACCGAAGGAATAAAAGGCAACGAACATAAAAAGATTGCATCAGTCAACGGAGCAACAAGTCTGGACTGCTCCTCATATCTGCATTGCTGCAAAAAAAAGGGCTGCTGGGCTCTACAACGTCCGGGAAGGGAGAAAAAGGTAAAACGGCGGTGTCCGGCGTCTCCCTTTAGGGACGTAGAGGCCTTATCATTCGGAGGGGTCGGCCGCGGTCAGAAAAAACCGAAGTTCAGTCCTCCAGGGTAAAAATTGCGGGGCATCACCACGCGGCGAAAGTGCCACCTCAAACCTGCCGACGCAAGACGAAAATCGACTCTTTCAAAAATTGGGAGAGAACGAGGGAGGGTCAACCAAAGGCCAGGGATGACGGATCAAAAAAAATGCCTGCTATGACGAGAAAGCGATTTGCTCTAAGGTGACCCAGAAGGCTCCAATCCGATCCGTCACGACAACACACAATCGAGCTACAAAGACTCCAAGGTTCTCTAAAAATCAAACACAGTGCAGCTGCCCTGCTTCTACGGGAAGAAATATATCAAACGTAGGATATTAGGAGATGGGGGTCGGGGGAAGGTAGGCCAACTGCAAATGTAAGAACGCCGGGTGATGTATAAGATCCACGTTGGCGGCGGCTTGGTTGAGGTATACCCCAGGATTCATAGAATTCAGAGGGAAGGCGAGGAGATGTAAAAGGGTGTCTAAAAAAAGACGAAAGGGATGGTGACCGAGGGGCGCGAGAAATTTTTAACCTCCAGGACGAAGAAAGGAAATTGGAATACTGTCAGGGCGGGGGCGTAAAAAGATCGGGGGACACAGGAGGGGTGACCGGATGTTAGGGGGCGGGGCAGGGAAAAAATGAGGGGTGAAAGCGCAAGACGAAAAAGGATGGCGTAGAAGTAGACATGTCCTCAAAGAACATACCCATAGCAGAAAAAGGGGAGGGAATATTAACGTGGGCACTGTCCATGAAAAAAGGCGAAGCAAAGCAAAGTGGGGGCGCCGAGGGCACGATTCGAATCGGAAAGAAGCAAGGGCCTGGTTTAGGGGGCCGTTGAACTCAATGACTTTTTTCGGGGTGGAGGGGGGCCTTCACATGTCGACCGTGCAGCAGTCTATTAATTTTATAAATTCGTCTAAATTTTAGTTGCACATGGGGTCAAAAACAGCCGCGGGCCGTGCAATTATTCAAAAAATCGAGATGCCCTTCTAGAGGACAACGTAAACTTAGGCGATTTCCGATGGCAAAACTTACATTTTTGTGACAGACGACCTCAAACGAACTCTCTTTGCTGCCTGGGTTTACTGGTAACATTGTGCCAGGGTCCGACCCAAGCGGACACGAAACCGCTGGGCTCTCGGGGGGATGAGAATCGATTACATGTGGACGGCGGCGTGTGGGTGAACGCTGTCTCCAAAAAAAAAAAAAAGTCTAATTCAAAGGATGCATTAGGGAAGAATAGGCTGTTAGACGGTGAAGAGAAAATGGAAAAAGCAAGGTTCGGACATGCCGTTATCGAAAAAGTAAGAGCGTCCCAAACACTGTGGAGATAAAATCCATCTGAGACAAGGAGCGTCTAGAATCACTTGGGTGCGGGGCGGCGAAGGCGTTTGGGGAAAATTTGAGTATCCAAAAAATGTGTGTGCCGCTGGGGGGGGCGGGAGAGCGGTCCTTGTTAGATTAAATTCACCGCGTGACGCACCAGAAATCATCCTCGGCGTGGCGATGGCGGTATCGCTAACCCAACCTGTCGGAGTAGAAACGAGTGCGAACCATATGCCGTCATTTCCTTAGAAAATCCTGAAGAAAACCCAAGGTCAAGACGGAGGTTGGGTCTTTGGTGAACTCGGGGGGAGACCTCGAAATTCAAGGCGAAAAGCGAGAAATACCATTCACGCGGGAAAAAAAAAGAATCCGCAGTTCAGAAGAAAAAGCAGGCACTAATGCGTTGGGGACGGGGCAGAAGCCTGATAGTTAAAGACGAATCATTGGGGACAGATATTCAATTGGGGGGGAGGGTCTTTAGCGTACTTTGACAAAAGGTGTTCCTCGAAGCTGGGGAATGGCAGGACTTCTCGATCAGAAGAACACCCAGGAGTGAACGTGGTTTAGAAACGGGGGTAAGTCGGATAGTTATAGGTCTAGAAATGTGTCAGATCCAACGGTGGCCATAGTCCCTCCTATCCAACCTCATCACTGAGACCTAAAGGAAATCCAAGCCTCCATTGCAATCGACAGAACTACACGGAAAAAAAATGGTTTGCAAAAAGGTTGTAGTGATTTGTGGAGTCTTGG
>Ga0179591_1310793_pt1 | contig 13143 bp, 14 predicted proteins | sample CZOMad2_1_08_16f_FD_182891 | JGI IMG/M metagenome (GOLD analysis project Ga0179591, IMG submission 182891) | Vadose zone soil fungal communities from Angelo Coast Range Reserve, California, USA - CZOMad2_1_08_16fungal (PacBio error correction) | ecosystem: Environmental > Terrestrial > Soil >...
TTCTCGAGAAGGAAAAGCGTTAGAGGACCATCTTTCCACTAGGAAGGGGAGGATAGAGGAAAGCCTCGAAGACGAGAGGTGAGGGGACGAAGAGCAGGGAATGATCGTTTAAGGTCTGGAGGACTCATGCCAGTTTATTGGGAGTACGCAGCGGGGTAATGAAAAGGAAAAAGTCGAAAATTCATATGGACAATTTCCAACTAGGTTGGTGAGCATGGGCAGTACCATGCCGGCTAGTGGAACTGCATGAAATTTCAAGGCTCGAGCGTTTGGCAGGGGAAGAGAAGGGTAATCGAGGTGTTCTCTCGGGGGGGTGCCTGATTCGAGAAGCTCTGCACCTTGGAAATGCCCTGGAAACAGGGGGGGCGAGGAAATACTTTGCGGGGGTGGGAGGCCAACGCATCGAGAGTGGGGAGAATAGTGATCGGAAGAGAACCAAAGGGGATCGACACATTCGGGAGAGGGGGGTAGTGTTTGGTCGGCACGAACCCCGGCCAAAACGCAGAGTAGTTGGGGTCAAAAAGTCAGGGGAAGGGGGTTTTCCTCAATGGGGGGGTCCCCAAGAAGATAAGGCACCGCTCGTCGAGAATGGAAAAAAACGTCGATGTGCAGTCGAAAAAGACGATGTCCACGGAAAAAGGGGAGGGTCCACTAGAAAGAAACGGCCCAACATTAAGAAAGCGCGTCCGACGTGAGGGAGAAAAGAAGCAAACAACTAGACGCAAAAGAAACCAGCGCTTGGTAAAATAAAGGGGCACCGGGTAAACCGGAATAAAGTGGAAAAGACGAGAATCTTATAAACACAAAGGATTGAAAAGAGGATATAGCGGGGGCCCCTGTCTGCATCAAGTTTTAACCGAAAACTGGGACCAATTGGTCAGAGCGCCGGCCAGTCAAGGGGGGCGCTAGGAACGTTGCCTCAGCGGTCGCCCAACGAGGGGTGCAAGCACAATTTCCGGGTGACGGAAAGGGTGAGCCCCAAAGATCGCAAAGCGATGGGAAAATCGAGCTTTCGGGGGTCCAGGGGGGACACATTATCAACAGCGGAGGAAGCGTGTATCTTGACGCAAGAAAACATAAACTTTAAGATTCCTAGGCCACGACGCGGCAGGGGTGAGAATGCACAAAGACAAAATGACCAAGAGCGATCGCAGAAAACCCAGAAAAAAGTGCGGGGATCACGATCTGCTAAACTCAGAAGGAAATGCAGGGGGGTTTAAAAAAGTAGTACGTGAAATCAGCGGTTCCAGAGGAAGAACTTCTCGGAACAAGGGCAAAATTCGCGAAAACAAGTAAAACCGGGGCGTGAAAATCGCAGCGGAAATCATGATTTACAGAAAAGAGCGAAATGCCTCTCACCAGGACAACGATTGATGGTAAAAAAAGTAGGAAAAACAGAACCTATGCAAAAAAAAGCAGCCTTCCGACCCATCCATTGTTCGGAGAGACGACAAAAACCTCACACGATAACCAACGAAAGCAACGGTCGGGGGCTGTTAGAAGCACGCACTTACTTCTTGGGGAAAAAAAGAACTTCGAATAAGTCAGAAAGGCTTTAGAGAGAACCATTCTATAACTCGACTGGAAGGATAGGGGGGTACCGGAGTCTAAGGGGTGGGCCTACCGCGGGAGCAGCAGAGGGGAGCCTGACCAGCCGAAAGAAGTTCTTGGTCAAAACAGGGGGGAATGCAGGGGATAATAGCACCAGGTCGGGGGGGAGATCACGGCGATGTGACCAGGAGGAAGAGGGGGGAAATCTAGCTCGAGGTTCGATGGACTCCAGAAAGAATGGAGCAAAAGGTAGGTAAGAAACGAGGAAAGGGAAAATTGGGTTTGGAGGGTTGGGGACCCGACGGGCAAGCCGCCCGTATTTTTTAAGGAAGAAACAGGCCGCTCAAGAGCAACGGGGAGGGCGAACGCAAGCCGGAGGGCCGCGTAACAAGCAAAAGGGAACTGAGGAAAGCCGCCAAAGATCCACAACAGCACCGCCAGGGCAAAAGAGGGGGATCGAAAAGGGAACCACCTACTATCTGTATGGGGCGGGAGGAGCGTTTGGGTGGCAGTAAGTTCATCAATAAGCGGAGAAGTAGGAGAAGTTTGGGGGGGCAGAGGGGAGTGGATTATGGGGGGGAACGGTAGTCGAGATGGAGAGAATTGCTGGCCGGTGCTCGGGGGGTGGTGTACTCGGCGTTGAAATGGTCTCAAAAAGTGCAGGGGGGAGTTGGTCCTCCTGGCCGGGGGGGAAGAAGCCTGAAGACAATTTTTTCAGAGAGAAATAAAATTGGGGCAAGGGGGAGAAAAAAAAAAAAAAAAAAAAAAAAAAAACATCAAGACAGACATAGGGGCGATGGGGGGGCGGGAACTAAGGTAGTACAAATCGGACTTGTGGTGAAGGCAAGTCACAGTGAAGTCGAGTGGGTTCATAAAAACCAGGGAAAAAGAGGCTGGTAGGGGGCAGCTTTGAGAACACGCTTATGGGAGCGACGTGAATGACCATCGCCGCGAGCGGGGGAAGATGGGGGGTTCTGGTGCCGCAATTTCCAAACCCCGCATTCCGCTGGAAGAAAGATCCTCCAGGGGGGCTTTTGAGAAAGACCTATAAGGGGCCGAATAGAGGTGGGACGCCGCATGAACACCGAACCATCACGTCCTTCAGAGCGGAGGGGAAGACGTGATGTAGTTCAGCATCCTGTCTGGGGGGGGCGTTTCACACTCACTGAGGAGGGAGGGAACATGGAGGATCGGCCGAAGCAAGTAATTTTCACAAGATCCTATTACAGACTGAACGGAATAAGGAAAAAGGAAGAAGATTCGGTTTCGCCATGCGAAAAAAAAAATGTGGAGGGCAGCAGAACTCAAAACGCCACAAGTCGAACAACCTAGTTGGAATAAAGAAATGGACGAAAACAGTCGACAACGGGGAGGGGTGTAGATCGGCTCAAGGCGGTTTTGCGCAAAATCCCGAAGCATGACCGATCAATGTGTCTGGCCGCAAAAACGAACCTTAGGGCCATCAGGGGACCAGGTACTTCCATACTAGCGCGTAAACCGCCGCCCCGTTATCAATATTCAGAAGGTCAGTCGGCTCTCCGTATAAAAAAAAACCAAAAGGGGGGGTGAAGAGTCTAAGAGAACCAGTGAGATGAATCACTTCGCCTTCTGTGGGCCTACAAGGTCTCATCAAAGGGGGTGGGGGGTTGCAGGGGAGCGAGATCAACAATAGAATAGAGAGGAAGACCTGTGAAAAAAAAACCAACGGTTATAACCGAAAGTAAAAAAGGCAGGAAACCCAGGGGAGAAATTTATCAACGGACGCGCAGATCACTAAAATGAAGTTAGAATGGGGAGGGTCGAACAAAAAGGTTAAACAAAGCTGACAGATGGAAGTGAAAAGAGACAACCCGGGGGGGGACATAGGCCTTCATGGTGGGGGGGTCTTTTCCGAGAGGGACAGAACGTGCGGCAAGGTCCTGGAGGAGGTAATGCAAGTGGTTTTCCGGGAAAATAAAATTGCACATATGCTACTGACCGGCACGGCTTGAGAAAAGAAGCCGTTATTCTGCCACAGAAAGAAAAGTCAGTGGAGGACGAAATGCGTTGGGTCTTTTTCCTCGAAAAAAAATTGACGGATCACCTGTGCGTAGAGTGCGCGTCTGCCGGAGGGCGTGGATGCCCCGAAAGAAGACAGGAGGGAATATACTGTGGGAAGAATGTTTAAAAGGAGAGGGGGCAGTATCAAGGGGGGGACATCTGGATCAAGGTACTTAGCGCGACGGGCCTGACCTGACCAAGCAATTTATAGCCAAAGAACTGTGAAAGAAAAACAAAAGAATTAAAAACTTAGCCAGAGGATCGTCCGCTCAGATGAAGGGCAACTATGGGGGGTGAAGCAAGCGCCACTGGACCACTTTTTTGCTTCGTCTCGGCACGTACCAAAACGGACCTGTTACGAAGTATACGAGGGGGGACACGGACGTTGGAGGGAACCAAACAAGACCAAGCAAACTGCGATGGGGTTCTGAAACGGGAGCGCAACTAAGCGTTGTCGAAAAGCAAAACGGGATTCGTTCGGGGGACTATCACTGATGAGGGGAGGAGCAGGGACATCGCGCAGGGGGAAAGAGAACAAGCCGGCAGTGGAAAAAGAAAAAGTGCCTGACCGAAAGGACCGCTCGCTATGGGGACCTACTTGAGGCCGCCGTACAATTCAAAAAGGGGGGGGATTAGCGAACAAGAAAAACAAATGGGGGAAGGGCAGATACCACCGCCAGGAGGACTTCCATATTATCATCACTAACCATAAGGGGGTAAGAAATTGAAATATGACGCAAGGCACTGCACCCAACTGACAGACCACAGACCAAATACCGGGGAAACCATAAAGAAAGCGGGAAATAGAACGGGATATAAGCATGGGGAGGGGGAAAAGGAAAAGGCAGAGAGCGACTCCGCGATCGGGGTGGATCCTTCCAGAAGGAATTGCCCATCGCGGTTTCGGTGAGTAGATGTAGCTTAAAAGAAAAAGGAGGGATCGGAAGAACCATAAAGGAGGGGCCAAAGCATATGGCGTGAGAAAATTAATACTGAAACTAAGCTCGAATTTGTGGTCAGTAGGACCTACTTGTGAGGGGGGGGGCCCAGGGTGACACAAATTTCAAAAGAACGGTAAGCCTGAGGGTAGGACGTGGGAAAGTGAAAGATCGTAGGCTTTAGGATCTAATGCTGAACCAAAGGCTGCTAGTGTAAAAGCTACTCTGTCAATACAAGTTCTATAAATCGGGAGAAGGCAGGGTTTAAAATAATCGTCCGCGCAATGAATGTGCTGATCAACGTAGTGTCACTATTTGAGTCAGGAGGAAGGAAAGGACTGATCAAAGACTGAACCAAAGAAGGCAGCTTAGCGTAACAGATCAAAAGGCGAGTGATCGAATATGGCAGAGATCAGGAGTCTAGCAGTCGTGTGTTACAAAGGAGATAACGTGTCGGATCGGAAGCAGGAAAACTAAGGAAAAAACCGAAAAGGTCGGAACGAGGGGAGAGGGAATCGTTCTCGACGCCGAAAAGGTGATGTTTCCTGGGAGAAGCGGGGAAGCAGGGGGCTAGACAGGGAAGGGGGACATTTTTTGGTGCCAAAACGTTGCGGGTGGCATTTCATTAAGCGCTGGCAGTAAATGAGGCGAAGCTGTCTGGGCGGTTGGGGCCAACGAAGGTGAAACTTGAGGTGGTGAAGCGAGTAGGGGGGAACGAGTCCTGTAAAGCTAGAGACCTGGGATTCCTTCCCAGACGAGGATACCTGGGCGAATGGGGTCAAAAAAAATAGACATAGGGAGAAAGTGACATCGTGATGGGCGCCAAAAATAAAGCCCCAAATATGACAGAAAATTCAGGAGAGGGGACATTTAGCTGTTTCGGCAGCATGGGGACGACGGATGGAAGAGGGTGGAGTGGGCAAAAGGGGCAGGGTTGCCCGGAGCGGGAAATACGCCGATATGGTACAAACAGGAATGGCGAGAAAAAAGGTTCAAAATAACGAGGGGGGGGCACTATGAGAAGGGCTTAAACGTAATAAGAAAAGGGGGGTTGCCAGCAGAGACCAAACGGCCACCAAAGGAAGAGAAGTCCTTAGAAAGAGTGAGACTAACTGGGGGGGAAAAATGGGTTAAGCCTATCTACACAAGAATGGGGGGCCGCATGGAAAGGGTCAGAATAAATAAAGGGGGGGGCACCCCATAATAAATAAAAGAACAACTGAATTTGATTAAAAGAGAGGAGATACTACGCGTGGGCCCCTGGGATCCTCCATACCCGGATAATTTTAGCGAGGGAAAGTCCTGGGGGAATAAGAGGAGTGGATTAAAAAGTAAGACACACAGCTTGTTCCGGCAGTTCGGGGTAATGTAGGAGGAAGTGGGACAAAAAAAGCGCCGGCTGCGTCAGAGGGGAAATAGGTCGAACAAGAAGTCGCTGTGGAGTTACCCAAGAGGAGGAACATATTTCTGGGAACTGTACGCTGGAAGGGAGATCAAAAAAGGAACTTTAAGTTGGGAAAAAAAAAACAAAATCTTCCCCAGGCGCAGGGGGGAGGGTTGTCACAGAGACACTTTCCTAGCGGAAGGAGGTCCACCCTAAACAGGGTGGTAAGGGGGGGAGAAGAACGACTCATACGAACCCTCGAGGAGGGTTATTTCAAAAAGAGCCAAAACTAACGTTCAGAAGGCCAGAGTGCAAATTTACTACGGAAGACGGCACCCCATCGACAATAGATAAGGTTTAGTAGAGAAACGGAAAGAATCAGATCGGAAAAGAATCACGTGGTACAAAGAAAAGCTCTAATAGGAGCACCAACGAGGGGGCAAAAATGGTAAGAAAGCAGAAGTACCTATTCCCCGCGTACAAGACCTCAGCTTTGAGAGAACGGACACGAAACAGTCCCACACTAAGAGGATGACGCGATTGCTGAGGTTCAAAGGGAAGCCGTGAGGCCATAAAAAGTAGGGCTACTGTGAAAAACACTGGGATAAGCGAGCGGCTTGTTCTCATCAGATCAGTACAGACATCGACGGAAAAGCGAAAAAGGCCTAGGATTGGCAAAAGAAAATAGATCCGCAGATGGAGGTACACCGCAAAGCCATCGAGTGCAAAGCAGGACATGGGAAATGCGGACATGATTCAGAGAAAGCGATGTGAACGCGATGGACTCAAAAAGGAGGGTAACGCTGGGGAAGGCTTGAGGATTACCCAGAAGACGATTAGTATAATTTAGCTGTGAAGGAAAAGGGGGAACGGTGGTTTTGAAAATTGGGTTGGGAAAAGGCACTAAGCCCGTAGTCATAAGGCAAATGGCCATCATCGCCCGAAGCTGGTCGGAAATGAAGGATGGAAAAGAAAAAAAGACCGAAGGCTCCGGTTAAAGCTCAAGATACGCACCTAACGAAGCCGAAGGGGAAAAGAATTAGCCGGGGATCCCATAAATCGTCGTGAAGATTCGCTGCTGGGGTCACAGTCAAAAGCATAATGAGGGCGGACAAAAATGTGGAGGGGGGGAGCGTTTTTGAGCGGGGGGGACTGGTTTGTTCAGCGCTGGGAATTGGGAGGGACGTGAGCGTGGTTGGACGAAAAGACCGGGCAGTGCGATAAGCTGGGGAGGGAATCACTGGCGGTGTTAGATGAACAGAAAGGGTTGTCGGCTAAAGGCAAGTTGCGAGGCTCGACGAGACATTCGCGGCGATTGTGAGCCGCAAGGGTGACAAAGGGGAAGGCATGGGGTTGACGCGTTGAGTAGAGGGGCTTGTAACGAAAATAGAGAAGTCGTACAGGGAAACGACGTTGGAGGGGTCTGCTGGGTCGAAAAGCACGAATGCCGCGGAGACGTCAATAGGAAGGAGAGAGGGGGACAGGGCTTGTGGCGCATCCAGACCAGCTCATGATGAGTCAAGACATGAGCTGCAGTGGGGGAAGGGAACTTACTTGACGTCCTCAATAGTGAGATTAATGAGAAAGAGGTGAACACCGAAGACGTGCCTTCATAGAAAGCGACACCGTATCGATTTGCAGGTGAAATCCTTGCTTGGTGTGGCTGGCCAAAAAGCACGGGTGGAAGTAGTTCCATGTCTGTAGAGGAATACAATGAGGAAGCCCTGGCTAACAACCAATAGAAAAGCTACAGACAGAGTGGGGAAAGGACTTCAAATAATCCAGATAGTTGCACAGACCAAGGACCTCTGGGATGTGTCAGCACCAATCACAGAAAAGAGAACGCGGAAGGAGAAAAAGGAAGGGGTCAGAGAAGAAACGGACCCAAGAAAAGGAGAGCATGATGAAGGGGGAATCGCTAACTGCGGCGGGTTCGCAATCCAGGACGGCAAAGGAATGGCAGTGAATCTGGGGCAGGGAAAACAATTGAAAGGACTAAAAAGGGAAAAAAAGAAATGCAATCGCTCACAAAATTCCCGGGAGCAAGGAATACTAAGGAGGGCGTCATGTAAGGGAAAGAAAATGGGGCCCCAGCTAAATATTACCGTTTAGGCAAAAGGGGATAATCTTCGCTCCTTCATTTTGGTCTACCGGTCTGTCATCAACCGGGTGGTGGTCCAAACTCAAACAACAACAACGGAGAAAAAGTTAAGGGGAGGCGTGACCCACAAAAGCACGGTGAGACCGAAAGGGATACAAAAGCGCGGATAAGATTATCACGTATCACAGTCTCCTATCACTGTCATCGTGAGAATGTCAGACGGGTCAGGAGAATTCAAAGGAAGACGGAAATGGGGGCAAGCGCTTTAACCGGGGGGCGGGCTTTCCCGAGAGAAGGGGGGGGAATAACTGACGGCGTTCCCAGCATATCTTTGCACTGGGAAAAAACCATTCAAATTACCTAAGGGCAGGCCTGGGAAGTCCGGCTTTGCGCATCACACGACGCCGTTCTCCCAAAAAGAGCAAGTGCTAAAGCGTTGGGTCGGGAAAGGGAAAGGGAACACTTTACTTATCACTCTTGCGTAGCATGCGCGGAGGAGGAAGAGGACTGCTTCCCTCCAGCAATATCACTATCAAAACGGATCTTGGGGGTAAGTCAGGGAAAAAAGCTCTTTGCATTCATGTAGCAAAGAGGTCATCTTGGGGTACAAGTGTAGGGAATGATACGGCCGACCGTTCCCAGACATGGAACTACCTGTCAAATTGCGGTTTAACGCAGGCCCGGAATGAAAAGGGAATCATACGGAGAGGCCGTCGCGCGGAAGGGCACTGAGGCGTAGGTGGAATGCTTAGGTGCCAAAAGGGGAGATCTGTCTATTGCGACTGTCTCGGCCCAACCGGCGGATCCTGGAAAAAGCTATGGGGCGGGGCGGACTACCTTTCGGGGGCCACACCGACCAGAGGAGGAGGGCTATGGAGGGGGGCACTGATCAAATCACGGGAGGACAGCAAAAAATCTTCGTGGCATTCTGAAAGGGGGGGTTATTAGCGAAAAACATCGACCATGTGGGAAAGGAGGGAAAAACAGGCAGGGGGGGGCACAACTGGCCGGGGGGAACCGGCCCATAGCGTCATCCAATCTTGATTAGGGACCCGGAGGAAACCTGTGGCAGGACTCGCACAGCAAAAAAAAATTGGTGAGAAAACACCGCCAGGGACAACAAAGGATCAGAGAGAAAAGTTAAGTTGGGAGGTACTCTGCAAACAAGGCCACCAAAGATGGCGAAGAGATTCCAATACCTTTCCCAAGAAAGAAATCAAAAGCCTTCAAAGGAGTGGATAGGATTAAGGTGAAAATAAAAAGCGCGACTCAACAGAATCAAAGTGTACCGGCGAAGGAGATCTTTGTCTCGATGAGGGGAAGGGATTTATACTTTGGGAGATTAGGATCCCTTTGAGCGCCAGGCCGCAAAAGTTATGATACACCTCCGACTCAATAGGTCCTGGATAAGTTGAAGTAATGACAAAGGAAGCCCAGTGGTGACACCAGTGTCAAGAAAAAGGACTCGTTATCCCTCGGAGAAAACGGAAGACATAAATTCTTAGGCAGAACAGGGACTTAAAACATAGCTGGACGATGGGAAGCAAAGAATGGAATAAAGTTACTATCACACCAGACATGGTTATGCAGGTAACAATAAGGGTACGCGGCCCTGAAATGTGATCTTCAGGAACTCTGGGGATGGGCGGCAATAGCAAATCTAAAACTGACTCTTTACCTGACGACCAAAGCCTAGCGAGCGGGAAAAGGGCTAACCGGCGATTGTGAAGATATGGAGAACAATCAGAGAAGGGGGGGGTATAGATAGAAAATTGGCTAGAAGGGGACGTATCGCCAAAAGGGCATCCTCGAAAAAGAAGAAACAGTGTCGGAAGGAGAGTTGGTGATTGTGGTATCGTGCTAAACAAGAACCATGAGGGGAAAAATGTCTAAAAAAAGCGGTCATCAGGCAGGAACTTGCTGAAGGAGGAGACCGTTTGGCCACAGGGGGCACTGGGACATGTCAAGGAAGGTCTGGAGGGAGCTGTGATGGAAAGTGATTCGAAAAAACAGAGCGCGGGGGTGTTGGCAAGAAAAAGGGAACTAATCTATTGGTGGAGCTGGGGAAGAGGGTGAACTAGTCAGATAAAATCTAGGCGAGTATGGACCGAGGTAAAATGGTCTACTTTGGGAAAAGGGACCAACGAGTTCTAGGTTCGACAGATCGGATCGAAGGACGCCTGAAAAAGAAAAGGGGGGTCTCGGCGAAAAAAGTCTCTGTGGGTAAATTGGGCGCAGGGTTCGGCATCTAAACAAGGAGCTCTTTAACTGGTTTGGTGGATAAAATCTTGGTAGAGCTGGGTTTAGAGCAAAGGACTAATAGAAAAAGGGGACAGCTAATGTTCGAGAAATGATAATTGTACCTGAAACGAACGAAAAGCGGAGGGGGAAGAAAATCGCAAATCTGGGGAGGTTTCGGTAAGCCGGGACCTTGGGGGGGTACCAATAGACACTGCCAACGAACTGCCGGAACCAACGGGAGGGGGGATCGACGGGAAACGGTACCCTAGCAACAAGGGGTGGGCACTCGACGGGAAAATGGTCAGCCGGTAAACTGGGGAAAGGGGGCGAAACGGGAAGAGGAGTCTAGCAACACAACAAAAGGGTAAAGAAGATACTAGCAGTGGGTGCCCTTGTCCGGCATTACAATTCTGCCCAGGTAGAGGGGGCCGACTTGTAAAACTTCGTAATCGTGGGAAAAAGCAAAGCGTACGAAAAAATAATGTGGACGCAGTTGATTCAGGGTTTTGGGTCGTTGGGCAAGGACAAGCAGAGCATTGAGAAGTGAACATGCGAAGTAGAAAAAAGGGAAACCGATGCGTTAGGTCGTTCCACTTAGACGCCGAGACAGTATCTTTGGGGAACTTAGTGCCGGAACCCAAGAAACGACTTGAGGGACCCCAACAAGTCCCACGCATGCGATCAGCCCAGAGGAAAATTGTCTCAATAGGGAGAAAGTAGGGGCGCCAATAGTTTCGACGGAGAAACTATCATGCGAAACAGAGGGGGGGGGATTAACAAAGCCAAAAGGAGGAGGGAGTCCAGTTTCAGAGGGTTCATATCTTTAACTCCGCGAGATCAACACATGGAAAAGTGACACGTCGGTAATCCGCAACGCAAGAGCGGAAATCATTCCGTGGACAGAAAGCGCTAAATGAATGAAAGTCGCACCCAGGTCAAACGTGTGGAAAAAAGGGGGAAAGAGAAACATTACGGAAGTGGTGCAAGACTCAGCGCCACCCAGCACAAATCTTCGCCTAAGAAAGACATTCAACTATACGTATCAGGAGCGTCACGGTTCAGGATTTGGCAGGGGATTAGACGAAAAAAAGAAAAGTTCACTGGGAAAATAGCACTGCTACTGAGGGAGAGTTTTCTCGACAGAATGACGATAAAAGAAGGTATCGGAAAAAAAAGAAGCGTAGGGATTTGGGCCTAGACAGCAGAAGGAAGTTGCACAGCGTCAAGCGAAATATCGGGTCAACGCGAAAACTGCGGGGAAAGGAGAAAAAAGTTTAACCAATGAAAAATGACCTGGGGGGGAATATCAGGCGAGGGGAAAAGGCGAAGGCTCGGGGGACATCTAGGGGGAAGGCTTAGCCAAAAACGGTCGGGATACAGGAAAAATATGGGACGAATGAGGGGGGAGGGGGTTGAGATTGGGGTCAAAGGGGAAATAAGGCATTTAAGAAACGGCCGGGGGGGGACAAAAGCACTAAGGGAGGAGGAGGAGAAGCAAAGGGACGGCAGCGGATGCTTCCAAGGGGAAACGCAGGTTAGAACTCCCCTAACCAAGACCCAAAACAAAAGGCAACATAATGTATCGACGGTAAAAGAGTAATATTGGGGGGGGGGGGGGGGGGGGGGGGGGGGGGGGGTTTGGGGGGGGGGGGGTGTGGTGTGGGGGGGGGGGGGGGGGGGGGGGGGGGGGGGGGGGGGGGGGGGGGGGGGGGGGGCGGAGCATGTTTGCCGAAGGGGAAGCTGATCATTAACGCAGGAAAAAGGGTTGTTCCGGGGAGGGGATTAAATCTGGAACGGTAAGGGGCTCGCGTCACTGGGGGCCAGGGAGGGCTCGTGGAGGACTAGGCAGACAATGCTCGGCGAATTGGATGTGGAAGTACGAAGGGGGAGGCTGGAAGAAATGTGGATGGGTCAAAAGCGAATGCAAGAATGGTCAAGGGCGGCATCAAGAAGAAGTACAGACTGAGCCCGTCAGGCGTTACCGGAAAAGGTGAGTAAAAAAATTATGTGGGGAGCCGACAAGTCATGATGGTCAAAAAAAAACATCATCCAAAGGAACGACTGGTCTGTGCTGGGCGGACAAGCTGCGTGAGGCCGTTCAGGACACCTTCTCAGCGCCGCAAGAGGGGAAGTCTGGTGGACGCAAAGAAGTCACAGGAACCGCCGCAATGACTGTACAGACATGAGACCCCGACCCCTTACTGGGAACTGATGCGACTAATTTGAAAGGGAAATTGGAAACGCAGAAAAAGGGGCTCCGTGCCACTGCAAACGATCAAAGTAGGGTCATTTTTTCAGAGAATTGGGTGTTTGGACTAATGTGGGACTGGCGAAAGGGATTTCTGGGGGAAAGAAGGTCGGGCCGAGCATAGTACCAGTGAGCCCGAAATGAAAAAAAGCGATACAGGAAATGAATAGAAGGGAAAGGCTAAAAGAAACCGATTCGGAATAAGGGGTTCGACCTGCTCCGTGCTTTAGGGGGCAGACATCCTCTTGCGACTACTCCGAAGCTTAAAAACGAAGAGGGGAGTACTTCAATGAAGAAAACCCAACTGCATGGGGACAATCAAGTTGCAGGAGAGGGGATCGAAGAACGAAAAGTGTGAGACAAGCCCTGACGCAATTCCGAAGGGGGCCAATTGAAATCGGGACTTCAACAAGGGTCACGACCGGAAGTTGGACGCATGATGAAGGAGTCTAAGGAACAAAAAAAAAGGCAAAGGACAAGGACCTATTCACCGGGTACCGTCGGAGAGCATCATTGGACAAAAATGGTTCATTCTAAAAGATAAGGGGTGTGTAGGAGGGGAGAGAGTGGGATGTCCTGCTGTGGTGGGGGGGACCGTTCGGGCAAAGGGGGAAGTTGGGTTAGGGTTGTTCAAAGGGAG